>MDTG01119214.1_pt1 | contig 12448 bp, 12 predicted proteins | sample 811421 | NCBI WGS metagenome assembly MDTG01 (sample SAMN05326645, study PRJNA326480) | marine metagenome | isolation source: seawater | place: Pacific Ocean: South East | collected 2011
AACGGCTGGATTCTGCGTTTTTGAAGCGCACCTTGCTGGCCAACGCGTCAACACGCTCTTTCAGATCATTCCATTTCGAATCATCCTGCTGCGTCTCCAGATCTGCCTCGGACTCCTGATCCGCCGCCTCAACGGCAGTCACCACCACATCGGCTATAGAGCTGCGTTCGCCCTTGAAGCGCCGTCCCGGCGCACGGTCATTAATCAGGCGGTTGAATTGCGAACAATGGTACTGGCCACCTTTATTTTCTTCAGCAAAGCTTACCATGCGCTCCAGATATTCCTCCGCAGGAATAATATCCGCACTCTCCTGATAGTAGCGTAGCGGGTGCTGCTTGGTATCCATTTTGAAGCCTTTGGCATCGTTGATCAGAGGCTCCATACCGATTTTTTCAAACACATCCCCATATTTGCCCTGCCCTTCCATAAACTTACGAATGGCCTTCAAATCGTCTTTAATGGTGTTTTGAATGCTGGTCGTCTGGAACAGATCATCGAGCTGCTCAGGTGTTTCAATCTTGATCTCGCCTTTTTCAATCTTCTCAAACCGTTCTTTGGCATCGCTGATAACGGTACGCGCATCCGCAAGGCTGATCGAATCGCCTTGATGCTGTATCAGCTCGTTAACTGCGCGGTTCATATTAGCGGTTTCCTGACGCCAGAGGTAATATTTTTCGGTTTCCTTGAAATTCGGGTCAAACAGACGGCCATAGAGGCGCTCATCCACCCCGTTCCAATAGCCTGTGCGCAAGGTTTCCAGCAATTGCTCAAAGGTTGGTAGCGTGTCTGCCTGCTGCTCCACAAGATCAATCGCTTTATTTTTCACCACTGGCTTGCCTTCTGGCCCATTATCGCGGTGCTTGATGTATTCATGCAGAGTTTCGATACCCTTCACTTTCACACCATACATAATGTGGTGCGCGGGGTTGCCGCGGTTAGTCGGCAATACACCATCAAATACAGGCTCACCGTCAGCCAGCCAGCATTTAATTTCTGCACCTGGGTAGAATTTGTCTTCGCCTTTCTCTTTCCATTCCACATGCTTCGGGTTGGAAGGATCATAGAGATAGCGCCGTTCGGATTCTGGGCGCGGGTCATTAGGAATTTCGTCGAGGAAAATACCCGTTTCTTCTGCCACTTCCCGAATGGCAGCTTCTTTTACATCCTCGCCTTCATCGATCGTACCTTTCGGAATCAGGTAGGCTTTGCGACCATCCGTAGAAAAGTTCCCTTCAGTCCATGGCGCCAGCACTTTCAGCTCACTGGTTTTTTTACCATCTTTATCGCGCACACGTTTGCCATCTTCATCACGTGGCTTGGTGTCGCCAAAAATAAAAATACCCGCTTTACGCTTGTGAGGTTGAGGCTCAGAAACGCGTTGCGCCCAGCTACTAACTTGTTCCCGATCATCTGGTTGATCAGTGGTAGTGTCTTTTGCCATGCTTGTTCCCGTGGTGTTTTATTTTTTGCTACTATACCCCCCTGCAACGGTTTGGTGTGTGACAGTTCCATTAAGAAAAATTTATGAGTAAAAACTAGACTTATCCTAGCCTAATTGCATATAAACAATATGCACGAAACTCTAATTACCAAATTATTAGCGTATTATTATGACTAAAGCACAAGAAGCACGGCCTCTTTCGCCGCACTTAACTATCTATAAGCCGCAGATATCCTCTGTGTTATCTATTAGCCACCGCCTCACAGGCATTGCATTGAGTGCAGGGCTGGTGGTGTTGGCAGCATGGCTGTGGGCTGCGGCCTTCAACGCGGAATATTTTAACGATTATATGCAGCTGTTTGATCACTGGATTGGGCAAGTGCTGCTGGTGGGATGGAGCTTCTGCTTCTACTACCACCTCTCCAACGGCATTCGCCATCTGTTCTGGGACATTGGCAAAGGCTTTAGTCTGCCGGTGATGACCAAAAGCGGCTGGTTTGTGGTGCTGTTGGCTGTCGGCCTGACTGCTGGCACATGGTGGCATGTGTGTAATGCACTGGGGATGGGGGTATAATCATGAAAAAGAACGAAGCTTTACGCAATCCACTTGCTAATGCGCGCGGCTTAGGCAGCGCCAAAGAAGGCTCGCACCACTGGTGGCTGCAGCGCCTGAGCGCTTTAATTATCATTCCAACCAGCATCTGGTTCATGTATTCGCTGCTGACCGTACTGCTAGCAGCAGATCCGCTGGATGTAGCTATTTGGTTGCAAGAGCCACTGCGCGCGGTGGTGTTGACTATTATGTTGGGTGCTATGTTCTTCCACGCGAAGCTTGGCCTGCAAGTAGTCATCGAAGATTATGTTCACAAACCTCTGCCTAAATATATGCTGCTGATCGGGAATAATTTTCTGTTCCTAACCATCGCGGCAACCAGCTTGTTTGCTATTATCAAGCTGCATATTTACGGCATTTAATCGATATAATTTGAGAGAATTTCAATGACGGAAAAGCACACGACAGGTCAAGGAAATCGGAGCGCCGCAATCGGCGACAAAGCATATGAGATTCAGGATCACTATTATGATGTGATCGTGGTAGGAGCTGGCGGCGCAGGCTTGCGCGCAACATTCGGCATGGCTGCCGAGGGCTTGTCTACCGCCTGCCTGACTAAAGTATTCCCTACCCGCTCGCACACCGTAGCAGCACAGGGCGGCATCAGTGCTGCGCTGGGTAACATCTCCGATGATGACTGGCGCTGGCACATGTATGACACGGTGAAAGGGTCAGACTGGCTGGGCGATCAGGATGCGATTGAATATATGTGTAAAAACGCGATGGATGCGGTGATCGAGCTGGAACATTACGGTGTGCCATTTAGCCGTACGCCGGAAGGTAAAATCTATCAGCGTCCCTTTGGTGGTATGACCACGCAATATGGCGAAGGCCCACCGGCTGTGCGCACCTGTGCGGCAGCTGACCGTACGGGTCACGCTATTCTGCACACACTTTACACGCAGGCGCTGCGCCATCAGGCGAAGTTCTTTATCGAGTATTTTGCGCTGGATCTGCTGATGGATGATGACGGCAAATGCTGTGGCGTGCTGGCGCTCAATCTGGATGATGGTTCGCTACACCGTTTCCACGGTCACCAGACCGTGCTGGCCACGGGTGGCTATGGCCGCGCTTATTTCTCATGCACTTCTGCGCATACCTGCACCGGCGATGGTGGCGGTATGGCAGTGCGTGCAGGCATTCCGCTGCAGGATATGGAGTTTGTACAATTCCATCCAACCGGCGTGTATGGCGCAGGCTGCCTGATCACCGAGGGCGCACGCGGTGAAGGTGGCTATCTCGTGAACTCCGAAGGCGAGCGTTTCATGGAGCGCTATGCACCTTCGGCCAAAGACCTTGCCTCGCGTGATGTGGTATCGCGCTCGATGACGATGGAAATCCGTGAAGGCCGTGGCGTGGGTAAAAATGGCGACCATATCTACCTGCATCTGGATCACCTGCCAGCCGACGTGCTGCACGCACGCCTGCCGGGCATTTCCGAAACGGCTAAAATCTTTGCTGGTGTGGATGTAACCAAGCAACCAATCCCAGTGCTGCCGACCGTACACTATAATATGGGCGGTATTCCAACCAACTATCACGGCGAAGTAGTCACCCTGAAAGATGGCAATCCAGACTCGGTTGTGCCCGGTCTGATGGCTATTGGCGAGGCGGGCTGTGTATCCGTGCATGGCGCTAACCGTCTGGGTTCGAACTCATTGCTGGATCTGGTGGTATTTGGGCGTGCAGCCGCGCACCGTGCACGTGAAACCATCAAGCCAAACCAAACCCATCCGCATATTCCAGAGTCGCAAACCGAGAAGTCGCTGGCACGTCTGGACAAGGTGCGCTATGCCGACGGATCGCTGCGCACAGCAGAAATTCGCGGTAGCATGCAGAAAGTGATGCAAGACCATGCAGCCGTATTCCGCACCGATGAAAGCCTGCAGGAAGGTGTGGGTAAAATCGGCAAAGTATACGACTCGTATGAGGAGCTGCACATTAGCGACCGCAGTCTGGTCTTCAACACCGATCTGGTGGAGGCGCTGGAGCTGGATAATCTACGCTCGCAAGCGGTCATCACCATGGAAAGCGCAGCAAACCGCAAAGAAAGCCGCGGTGCTCATGCGCAGGAAGACCATCCGGACCGTGATGATGAAAACTGGATGAAACATACGCTGTGCTGGCTGGACGAAAAAGGTAAAAGCAATATCGACTATCGTCCCGTACATATGCACACGCTCAGCGATGAAGTGGATGTGATTCCACCGAAAAAACGGGTTTATTAATAGTAATGCACCTACGCTATGGCATAGTCTTGGCTGGTATATTGGCACTGACCGCATGCGCCAAACCCACCACCTATGCGCCGCCCGTTACCGCCGCGGAAATTAAGGCCGAGCAAATACGCCAGCAAGAGGCGGCGCAAAGCAACCCGTTTCCGAAAATTAAAGAGCCCGTAGAAGTGACGGATGCGATGCGCGAACGGCTGGACAGCATTGCAGACAAAGTAGCCCCACAGGCAACGCATATCTGTGAGGAAATTCAAACCAACACGCCACGCCAGCCAATCTGTAGCTTTGAAGTTGAGCTGTCAGAAGACGTGCCCGGCGTGAACGCCTACGCGGATGGCAGTAAAGTGGTCATTAGCAGCACCATGATGGCGTTTGCCGAAAAAGACACGCATCTGGCGTTTGTGCTCGCACACGAGCTTGCGCATAACATCATGCGCCACCCACAGCGCAATGGCCAAAACGTACTGGCAGGCGTGCTGCTTGGATCAGCGGTCGATGTATTTGCGGGCACAGGCAAGCTGGGTCAGGCAGGTGCTCAGGTAGGTCAACTGGCCTATTCCTCTGATTTTGAGAATGAAGCCGACTATATAGGCCTGTATATTCTGAAGCGCGCTGGTTACCCGATTGCCGAAGCACCTGAGTTCTGGGCTGCGATGAGCCGCTACAACCCGGAAGGTATTACCCTTAGTTCCACGCACCCCACATTTCCTGAGCGTTATGTTGTGATGCGTAAGACCATCAATGAGATTAATTCAAAAGAGCAGATCGGCATGCCGATGCTGCCAGAATTTTTGCCGTCTGAACAAAAGACGGCAGCCAAGTAGAAGGAGAGGCACACATGGTTGAGTTTGCACTGCCACGTAATTCAAAAGTAACCAAGGGCGCGCGCCACAAAGCACCGGAAGGGGCCAAGAATGTACGCGTGTTCAACATCTATCGTTGGGATCCCAATGATGTGGATGAAAAAACAGGCGAGCCTAAGAATCCCCGTATGGATAAATACGAAGTTGATATGGATGAATGCGCGCCGATGGTGTTGGATGCACTGATCAAAATTAAGGATGAGATGGATAGCAGCCTCACCTTCCGCCGCTCGTGCCGCGAGGGCATTTGTGGTTCGTGCGCGATGAACATCGACGGCACGAATACTTTGGCCTGCACCAAGCCGATTGACGAGGTGAAAGGCGACATTACTGTCTATCCGCTGCCTCATATGCATGTGGTGAAAGATCTGGTGCCGGATTTGAACCATGTATATGCGCAATATGAGTCCATCAAACCATGGATGCAGACGCAAAGTGCTCCGCCGAAAAACAGTGAGCGCCTGCAATCGCCGGAAGATCGCGAAAAGCTGGACGGGCTGTATGAATGTATTTTGTGCTTCTGCTGTCAGACAAGCTGCCCAAGCTATTGGTGGAATACCGATCGCTATTTGGGCCCGGCTGTATTGCTGCAGGCCTATCGCTGGATTGCCGATAGCCGTGACGAATATACTGGCGAACGTCTGGACGATCTGGAAGACCCATTCCGTCTGTATCGCTGTCACACCATTATGAACTGTGCAAAAACCTGCCCTAAAGGGCTGAACCCTGCAAAGGCCATTGGTGAAATCAAGAAATTGATGGTTGAACGCAAATTCTAAGTTGCGCAACTACGCTTCGGGTATAAAAAAAGGCGGCTTAAGGGCCGCCTTTTTTATGACTGAGAAGTCAGGGCTTATGCAGCCTGCTTCTTCAATACTTTCAGCAATTTGCCGTGTGCTGCATCGCTGTCGATCTTTTCCGAAGCTGCTACTTCGCCGATCAGACGGTTCAGCGCGGTTTCATAGATCATACGCTCGCTGTACGAACGCTCAGACTGATCTACGTTTTTATGCAGGTCACGTACCACCTCTGCGATGGACACGATGTCGCCGGAGTTGATTTTTGCTTCATACTCCTGAGCGCGACGGCTCCACATACCACGTGATGCTTTGGCACGGCCTTTCAGCGTATTCATTGCTTTATCAATGTCGGTATTATCGCTCACGCTGCGCAGGCCCGCAGCTTCCGCACGGTTCACAGGAACACGCAGAATCATTTTATCTTTCTCGAAACTAATCACGAACACTTGCAGTTCGTGCTCTCCAATGGATTCCGTTTCCTTGGCGGTAATTTTACCTACGCCGTGGGTTGGATATACTACATAATCGCCGACTTTAAATTGTTTTTTTGCCATGCTAGTCACTTAACTCCGCTATCAAACAGTCAGTTAAACACAGTCACGCTTACCTTGTGCAAGCGTGGAAAATCAAAAGCAGTTATTGATTTTTCTCAACTCTTGAGATGCAGTACTATATCACAATTTAAAGGGTTAAAAAAGTGTAAATTTATTGCCGCGCACCAAATCGCTATTTATCAGGGATTTAGTCGCCTTCACCCGGATTTGGACTGAAGAATTCTTCGAATTTGTTGGTTTTATCCTTAAACTCTTCGGCTTCTGGCAATGGGTCTTTTTGCTCGGTAATCACAGGCCATTGCATGGCATATTCGCGATTAATCTCCACCCATTTCAGCAAATCCTCCGATTCCGGCTTAATCGCCTCAATCGGGCACTCGGGTTCGCACACCCCGCAATCGATGCATTCATCGGGGTGAATCACCAACATATTCTCTCCCTCATAGAAACAATCTACAGGGCAAACCTCTACACAATCCGTGTATTTGCATTTTACACATGCGTCAGTAACTACAAAAGTCATGGCGTTTCAGAACGTTAGGTTATTTTCGTGTGCGTGTGTATTGCGTTCTAGCTTACTTTGCGCTGAATTGCAATCGCCGTAGCTTCTGTTGCATTAAAAATGTGCGCGCGCCCAGCATCACCAGTACCGCAAACAAACAGCTCATACCGCCCGCCATCAGCCCTAACGGCCATAGCATGCTGGCATCGATGGTCGGGCCGCCCGCACGAAACACGCTGGCAGGCTGGTGCAAGGTGTTCCACCATTCCACCGAAAATTTAATAATGGGAATGTTAATCACTCCCACCAACGCCAATATGGCTGGAATTTTGCCGTTGCGCTGCACTTCGGGCATGGAGTGATTGAGGGCGATATAGCCCACATACAGGAAAAACAACACCAGCATAGATGTCAGCCGTGCATCCCACACCCACCATGCACCCCAGGTTGGCTTGCCCCAAATAGCGCCTGTAACCAGTGTGATAAAGGCAAAAGCCGCGCCAATAGGTGCAGTAGAGCGCGCCAGCACATCAGCCAAAGGGTGCGTCCATATCAGGTAAACCGCCGATGCAAGTGCTATAAATGTGTAGCCTCCCATCGCCAGCCATGCCGACGGCACATGAATATACATAATGCGCACCGTTTCGCCCTGCTGGTAATCCGGCGGAGAGGCAAACCACGCCATATAGCCACCAACCGCCAGCAACCCGATGGTTGCAGCAATTAACCATGGCAGCAAGCGGCTGCTAAGGCGCATGAAGCGAGCGGGATTGGCAAATTTATGCATGGGCTATCGACAATTGTTTTCAACTGCTGCTATAGGTATAGCACACAGACAGGAATGCAAGCATAATGACCACCCTTCCCCACACCCAGCGACTGTTAGAAATTATGGCCAAACTGCGCGACAAGGAGCATGGTTGCCCGTGGGATATTGAACAGAATTATGCGTCTATTGTCCCCTACACGATTGAAGAAGCCTACGAAGTAGCCGAGGCTATCGAGCAGAATGATCTGAACGCCCTGAAGGGTGAGTTGGGCGACTTACTGCTGCAGGTCGTGTTTCATGCGCAGATGGCCAATGAGGAGTCAGCCTTTGATTTCGAAGCCGTAGCCAAAGGCATTTGCGACAAGATGGTGCGCCGCCACCCGCATGTGTTTGGCGAAGCCGACATCGCCACCGCCGACGCACAGACGGAGTCGTGGGAAACCATAAAGCAACAGGAACGCGCCGAGAAAGCGGGCAAAACGGGTGACAAAGCAGCTGAAAGCATTCTGGATGATGTGCCCTACGCGCTTCCCGCGCTGATGCGCGCCCAAAAGCTGCAAAAACGCGCCGGACGTGTTGGCTTTGATTGGCCAGATCCTGCCCCTGTTATTGCCAAAATCCATGAAGAAATAGAAGAAGTGCAGGAAGCCATGGATGCACCGGCACATCCGGATGCGCTGAGCGAAGAAATTGGCGACTTGCTTTTTGTATGCGTGAATCTGGCACGACACTGCAAAGTTGACGCCGAAGAAGCGCTGCGCCAGGCCAACCGCAAATTTGAAACCCGCTTTCACTACATCGAACAGTCGCTACGCACACAGGGGCGTGAGCCAGCAAACGCATCGCTGGACGAGATGGAAGCATTATGGAATGAAGCGAAAACCGCGTTAAAAAAAGGATAGTGGATATGAACCAGACCTCTCCCATCGCCATGATTACCGGCGCCACCAGCGGAATCGGCCGTGCCTGTGCATCGCTTTTGGCTAGCCATGGTTATCGCCTGATCATTACAGGCCGCCGTCAGGAGCGATTGGACGCGTTTGTGAACGCACATCCCGACACACCAATTCACACCCTATGCTTCGACATTAGCGATCGTGCCGCATGTGAAAAAGCCATTGCCGAGCTGCCGGAAGCATTTGCAGCAATAGACGTGCTGATTAACAATGCGGGGCTGGCGCTGGGGCTGGAGCGCTCGCACGAAACCGATGCTGACCAGTGGGACGAAATGATTGCCACCAATGTGCGTGGCCTCAGCATGTGCACCCGCGCGGTGCTGCCGGGCATGATAGCGCACGATCGTGGCTATATCATCAATATCGGTTCAACCGCAGGGCTTTATGCCTATCGCGGCAGCAATGTGTATGGCGGCACGAAAGCTTTTGTACATGAGTTTACCCGCGGTTTACGCTCCGACCTTATCGGCACGCATGTGCGCGCCAGCTGCATTGCCCCCGCCTTAACCGAAACAGAATTCTCTCAGGTGCGCTTCAGCGGCGATGCCGAGCGTGCAGCAACCGTCTATGACGGGCTGGAAGTGCTGCAGGCCGACGATATTGCAGCCACCATCTGGTGGCTGATCAACACCCCTGCACATATGAATGTGAATTTCATGGAAGTAATGCCCACCTGTCAGGCACCGGGTGGATTGGCAATTGAAGCACCGAAAAAGCGCGCTTAATTAAAGAAGTGCGCTCGCTTAGCGAATTTTATAGCTCTTCTGCTTGGTGCGTTCACCCGTTTTGTCATTCTCGCTTTGCTGCGTAATGATATCCAGATTCTCCCACGCACGCTCATAAAATACCGGGCTGTGCGACAAAGCCATATTCAAATAGCTCTTTGCCAGCTCATCATTCTTGGACAAATGCGCGTATAACCCCAGATTATTGGTGAGGGCGGGACCATCCAGATGTTCCGAGGCCACTTTTTCAGCCTGCTGCAAATTGCCTGACACACCCAGCACCAGCGCCAGGTTCAGACTGATTTGCTTTTTGCGACGCGTATCGGACGCAGCGCGGCGGCGGGCATTGTCGAGCGTGTTCACCGCATCGCGGTAACGACGGTCAATCGCCTGAGCCAAACCTTTATTATTCATAACCGCAGCATTATTGGGATTTTGCAGCAATGCCTCGTCAAAATAGGCGATGGCCTCATCCACCATATTTTTAGTGGTAAACAATATGCCAAGCGCGTTCAATGTGCGCCAACGTTCGGGATCACGCTCCAACACTTTGGCCAACTCGCGGCCTGCTTCCACAAATTCGCCAGTGGCCATCAGGCACAGCCCATAGCCTTCACGCACATCCAGATTGTCTGGCTCCTGCTCCAACAATTTCTCATAGGCTGGTTTAGCGACTTCCGCATCCCCTGCCTTGCGCACGCTTTCTGCCAACTTATAGGCATAAAAATAATTATCGGCATACTGGTCGGCCAACTGCTTATAGAAGGACGCCGCACGCTCATAATTATGCTTTTCTTCCGCACTTTTTGCACTCTGCAGAAGCGACTCCTCCACTCCTGTAACATCGGGCGAGTCAAGCTTTGCAAATTCTTCATCGGGATCAAGATGACGGCTACCGCTGGACTGTATGCCACAGCCTGTCAGAGTGAGTGCTAATAGTAATAGTGCAATTCGTTGCATTGCCGCCTCCTGCTTATGTGATCACTATCGCTATCGCCATGGCAAGTGCAACCTTTTTCGCATTACAAAAAACGCAAATTTTGCTGGTATTTTCGCTCCAAAACCAGTACCTACAACCCCACAATGAGCACTTTAGAAACGGCACATAACACGTCTTCCATTCAGCATTTGCTTGGCATTGATGGGCTGGATGCTGCCACTATTTCCGCCATTCTTGATCTGGCCGAAAGCTATGTCGAACGCAACCGCCAGAAAGACAAAAAACACCCGATTCTCAAAGGCCAGACACTGATTAACCTGTTCTTCGAGAACTCCACCCGCACACGCACTTCTTTTGAGCTTGCCGGCAAACGACTTGGCATGGATGTCATTAATATGACCGTGGCCAGCTCGTCGGTGAAAAAGGGCGAAACCCTGATCGACACCGCCATGACAATGAATGCTATGCACGCCGACTTTATTGTGGTGCGCCATCCTATGAGTGGCGCCGCCCAGCTATTGTCGGAAAAAGTACAGGCCTGCACCATTAATGCGGGCGATGGCAGCCACCAGCACCCTACTCAGGCCTTGCTGGATGCGCTCACCATCCGTCGCCGCAAAGGCGGGTTTGAGGGCGTGAAAATCGCGATTTGTGGCGATATATTAAACAGCCGCGTGGCGCGCTCAAACATTCAGCTGCTCAAAACCATGGGTGCGGATGTCACCATAGTCGCCCCACCGCCGTTGATGCCCGCTGCGCCCGAAACGCTGGGCGTGAACTATTGCTACGATCTGGCCGAAGGCATTAAGGATGTAGACATCGTCATGATGCTGCGCATTCAATTCGAGCGTATGTCGGGCCGCGCCATTCCTACCGCGCGTGAGTATTTCATGCGTTATGGACTGGATGCGGACAAGCTGGCACTCGCCAAGCCAGACGCGCTGGTGATGCACCCCGGCCCTATCAATCGCGGGGTAGAGATCGACACAGAAATTGCCGATAATGTTGAACGCAGCCTGATTCTGGATCAGGTGGAAATGGGTGTGGCCGTGCGCCAGGCCATATTAGAGTATTTTGCCAATTTGAACGCCTAAAAGGATTTGCATGACCCAATCATTCGCTAAACCCACCCGCAGCCTGAAAGACGATCACAAAGTAGCCTATATCAATGCACGGCTGATTGACCCCGCCACAGGGCTGGACACCAAAGGCAGCCTGCTGACCATTGGCGATACCATTGCCGATCTGGGTGCAGACCTGTTTAATGATGGCATGCCTGAAGGCGCCGAAGTGGTCGATTGCGAAGGCCATATTTTATGCCCCGGACTGATCGATAATCAGGTGCATTTCCGCGAACCGGGCTTTGAAGAAAAAGAAACCATCGAGACAGGCAGCAAATCGGCTGCTGCGGGTGGTGTCACTACCGTGGCATGCATGCCCAACACCAACCCCACCATTGACGACACCAGCGTGCTGGCCTTTTTACATAAGCGTGCACGCGAAACAGGCTATGTAAATGTTCGCACCTATGCCTGCATTACCAAAGGCATGAAGGGGGAAGAACTCACCGAAATGGCGCTACTGGTAGAAGACGGCGCGGTCGGTTTCACCGATGACGGTCTGCCCGCAATGAATGCACAGATCATGCGACTGGCACTGACCTACGGACGCGAGCTGGGTGTGCCGATTGCCCAACACGCGGAAGATCTGAACCTGTCAGCAGGCGGCTGCATGAATGAAGGTGCCGTCTCGACCAAACTGGGTTTGAAAGGCATTCCCAACGCGTCAGAATCCGTCATTGTAGCGCGCGATATTTTGCTGGCAGAGCTGACAGGCGGGCAATACCACCTGCTGCACGCCTCAACCAAAGAATCCGTTGAGCTGATTCGTCAGGCGAAAGCCAAAGGGTTGAACGTGACCGCTGAGGCCGCACCTCATCACTTCACTCTGACGGATGAGGCAGTGCTGGAATATCGCACCTTCAGTAAGATGAACCCACCACTTCGCAGCGAAGAGGATCGTCAGGCGATTGTGGAAGGCCTGAAAGACGG
>MDTG01047088.1_pt1 | contig 12447 bp, 13 predicted proteins | sample 811421 | NCBI WGS metagenome assembly MDTG01 (sample SAMN05326645, study PRJNA326480) | marine metagenome | isolation source: seawater | place: Pacific Ocean: South East | collected 2011
TTAAAAGGAAAAAAACTTTTAGCTGATAAATACGATTATGAATTTTATGAATGGTCAAGATTTTATGGAGTTAATTTATTTTTAAAAATTTTGATAGATAAATTTTTATCTATATTTTTTATAATATTAGCATCTCCAATTTTAATATTTTCTGTACTTGCAATATATTTTGAAGACGGTTTACCAATTCTTTTTACTCAAAACAGAACAGGATGGGATGGAAGAAGATTTAAAATCTACAAACTTAGATCTTTAAAAAAAATACAATTTGATAAAACAATGCAGGTGACACTAGGTGATAAAAGGCTTTTAAAAATTGGAAGATTTTTAAGGAGATATAGTATTGATGAGCTTCCACAATTTTTTAATGTATTAAAGGGAGATATGTCCATAGTAGGCCCACGACCTCATATGGTAGAACATGATATCTATTATTCAAATATATATAATAATTTTTTAAAAAGACATAAGTGTAACCCTGGATTAACTGGATGGGCACAGGTTAATGGTCTTAGGGGAGCAACTCCAAAACCAGAAATTATGAGAAGACGTATGGAATTTGACTTATGGTATCTCAATAACTGGACTGTGTGGTTAGATATATACATAATCATAAAAACTTTTTATGCTCTAATTAAGTATAAGGGAGATTAAAAAAAACCCTTTAAATGGCAAAAATCTTTAAAATAAATGGTAAATTCATAACTTTATTTGACCAGATTGTAGTAAGTGCTTCAAATTTTTTTATTTCAATACTAATTTTAAGATATTTAGGAATTGAAGAATTTGGAATTTTTAGTTTTTTTTGGCTAATAATTTTATTTATAGGCTCTATACAACAATCGCTAATTATTTCACCATTGTTTAGCAATGCTCCAAAATACAAATTTTCAAACCTAAATTTATTTTATGGAAATGTTTTTATTCAACAAATCACATTAATAATTTTTACAATATTTATATTTTATTTATTTTCAAAATTATTTTATTTTATAAATAGCGAATATGATTTAGTAGAATATTTTTTTTCTTTGAGCATGTTGATAATTTTTTTTCAACTTTATAATTTTTTTAGAAGATTTCATTATAGTAGAAAATTTTTTGCCAATATTTTTATTATAGATTTAATAATTTACTCAATTTTTTTTATTATTATAATTTATTGTAATTTAAATAATAAACTTGATTTATTAACCGTATTAAAAACATTCACATTTATATTTATAATAGGTACCTTATTAAGTTTTAAACTTTATAAATATTTTAAATTTAAAAAGAAATTATTTTTTAGAATAATTAAGGAAAATTGGTCAATCTCCTCGTGGCTAGTATTATCAAATATTATTCAATGGTTTTCGGCAAATTTATGGTTGATAAATATCGGTTTAATACTTGGACCCTTTTATCTTGGAATCATCAGAGCATGTCAGACGATATTGAACATTAGTAATTTATTATTTCAAACATTAGAAAATCTATATGCTCAAAAAATTAGTCAAATATTGCAAAATCAAGGAAAGTTAAAAATGAATAATTACATTAAAAAATTAAATTTAAAGGGTTTAATTATAACAATTTTATTGTCACTTTTGATATTTTTTGCTTCAGGAATATTACTTAAGATATTTTATGGTGAAGAAGTTTCTAGATTTAAGTATATATTATCTATTTTAGCATTCATGATTCCACTTAATTTTTTAAATTATCTTGTTCCATTTGGATTAAGAGCTTTAGGAAAAACATTTCCTATTTTTTTATCTTACTTAACCACTAGCATCATAGCATTATTATTTTCAAAATTAATAATAGAAAAATATGAAGTAAATGGATTTTTATTTGGAGTGTATATTACTCAGATAATTATTCTTGTTATAACAATTAGTAGTTATCTTTATATTCTTAAAAGAAAATAAAATGAAAATATTATTGTCTGCATATGCTTGTGAACCTAACAAAGGTTCAGAGTCTGAAATATCATGGAGCTGGATAAAATATTTATCAAAAACAAATCATAAAGTTTTTGTAATTACAAGAAAAAGCAACGAGGCAAAAATCAAAAAAAATAAATTCAACAATGTAACTTTTTTATACTACGATTTACCAAAAAGCCTAATCTATCTAATAAAAGGAGGAAGAAATAAACCTAATAGTTATTTATATTTTTTCTTATGGCAAGTTGGAATTTTTTTTAAATTCTTTTCATTTATTAAAAAAAAAAAATTTGATTACATACATCACATCACTTTAGGTTCTTATAGAATACCAAGTTTATTATGTTATTTTGACTCAAAATTTATTTATGGACCATTGGCTGGAGGGGAGACAACCCCAAGAAATCTAGTTCAAAAATTTAGTTTAAAAGCTCAAATTTTTGAAAACTTAAGACTTATTTCAAATAAGTTAATTAAATTTTCTCCAATTGTTAATTACACATTTAGCAAATCTTACAAAATATTTTTAACCTCAAAGGACTGCATAAAATATATGCCTCAGAAACTGAGGAAAAAATGTTCAATAATGCCTGCTTTGTCAAATAATCAAATAAAATATAGTTTTAAAAAAAAAATTTATAACAAAAAAATTTATTTCGCGGGAAGGCTAGTTGAGTGGAAAGGTATAATTTTACTCTTAAAAATTTTTAAAAAAATAAGTTTAACTAATAATGAAATCAAACTTAATATTTATGGAGATGGTCCTTGTAAAAAAAGAATAATAAATTTTATAGAAGAAAATAAGTTTAGGAAAAGGATACAAGTACATGGAAAACTTGATCAAAAAAAATTAGTTAAAGAAATAAAAAAAAATGATCTTTTAATATTTCCAACTTTTAGAGACTCAGGTGGTTTTGTTTTATTAGAGGCACTCAATAATAATATAAATATCTTAACAACTAATGCGGGAGGACCAAATACGATAATTGTAAAAAATTCAATAAAAAAGGTTAATATTAGAAATTCAAATACTCAAACTATTATAAATGATTTTGCTAAAGAGATTGATAAATATTTTAAAAATAAAGAGAAGAGGCAAAAGATTATTTTAAATCCATTTTTAAATCCCGAAATAAGATTAAAAAAAATTTATTGTTAATTAGATTTGTAAATGAAAAAAATATATTTTTTAATTTTTATTTTTCTAATAGGACCCCCTGCATTTAGAAATATAAGTGATAATTTTAATGTTTCGTCTGGTTCAATTGATATTTGGGTTTATTTAAAAATAATTTCTTATACGCTTATTTTAATATTTTTAATTAATGAAAATCTCAAAATCAAAAAAGATATCCTTTTTAAAAAAAATAATTATAATTTAATAAATACATTATTTTTAATAATTTTTATTTTTTTTCTCATTTCTTCATTTTATGGAAATAACATTTATTATAATACAGGATATTCAATTTTATTTTTCTCAGGTTTTTTAATTTATAGATATTTGTTTAATATTTTTGAGAGTTCTAAAGATTATAAAATTATTGCGATAATTAAATTTATTAATTATGTTTTTACATCTTTAATTATATTTACTCTTTTATTATCTTTGTATTATCCTTCAATGACAGGTGCTATATTAGATGGAAATTATATTAGAATAACAGGATCCAAAGTAAGTGATTTAAAAGTTATACCATTAATCACATTTGTAATAAGTTTATATTTATATTTATTTGATAATATAAAAATTGTGTCAAAAGAATTATTTTTTCTACTAATTTCAATTCTTGCACTTTATTTAGGCTTAACAAGATCTATAGTTTTTGTAAGTTTATTAATATTTATCTTAATAAGTGTTTATTATATTTTTAATAGAAAGATTGTTGAAACAAGCTCATCAAAAAAATATTTAATTTATTTTTTGATCTTATTTGGTGTTTTTTATTCTTCACAAAATATTTTAAATGATATTTTAACTAGAAATAGCACAGTTTCACTATTTGAACTATCTGGAAGAAATGTTATCTGGAGTCAGATTTTTACTGAGATGGAGAGTAGATTTCTTGGATTTGGACCAGGTGTAGCAGTTAAAGATATCTTTTCTCGATTTCCATACTTAATCCTTGATGATGGCAAATTACTTATTTCCAATAACATAGGTTCGGCTCATAGTTTTTATCTTGAGTTTTATTTGGCAGGAGGACTGATATGTTTAATAAGTATATTACTTATTCACTTAATACTGTTAGTTAAGTGTTTAAGATTTTTAAAAAATTTAGATTTAGAAAGTATAATTATTTTTACATTATTTGTTTCTTTTTCATGTATTTTAATTTTTGAGTCACTTGCATTCGTCCCAGCCTCTAATGCATTTGCATTTTATTGGATTTTAATATTGCTAATTGCCATAAAGGATAAAAAAAATACATAATATGTTAAATATTAAACAAATCATTGATAGGCAAAAAATTAAAAGTATTTTAAAAAAAAATAATATTAATGATGATATTAAAAGTATAGAGCATTTAAACTTAAATAAAATAATAGTTTATTTTACGTCTGATAAACATGTTCTAAAAATCTTTTGTGATAATTCCTCTGTTAAACTTGGTAAAAATGAGCATGAGGGATATAATTTCATCAATTCTAATTATCGAAAAATTTCATTACCAAAATATGAATGTGTATATAATGATGATAATTTATTTATTTCTAAAATAAAATATCTCGGTAAAAAAAAAGGTAGTTATTTCGATTCAAGAAAATATTTAAGTTTAAACCATGATTTGATTGATAACAGTATAGATGCCAAATTATATGGTGAAAAAATTTTATACAAATTTTCAAATTCAATAGACAAAACAAGTCTTGATGAAATTAGAAATGAGATAGATAAATTTCTAAATCTAAATGGTAATTTAGAGTTATACCTAGATTCTTCCCATGGTGACTTTGTGCATTGGAACACAAGATATATAAATAATTCCTATTACTGTTTTGATTTAGAGCATTTTAGTAATGAAAGAATAATTTTTTATGACCTAATACACTGGCATATTATTCCACTTATTCAAAAGAAATATTTTTTTAAAATAAACCTAATTTCAAAATATATTTTTAAATTTTTAAATCTAAATTTAAAACAAACATTTTCCAATAGATATAAAGTTAAGAATTTAGAAAATTTTAATTTTTTTATTTTTTTCTATTTGATTGAAAAAAAACTTTATTATTTAAATATGTTATCAGATGAAATACTAGTTAAATCGATGACTAAAAATTATTTCAATCAAGCTAGTTTTGTTAAGAATGAAATTTGTAAATTATTAAAAATTTTAAAATTTTAATGAAGAAAAATCTCATAATTATCTTTTTAGGACCCGATGGATCAGGCAAATCTACATCAATCAATTATTTGATAGAATATTTTAAAAAAAAAAAAATACATTATAAATATATACATTTGCGACCAAGGGTATTTAAACATGGAGAGAAACCCGTAACCAATCCACATGGCAAAATGCCTAGATCTAATTTTATGAGTTTTGTAAAATTGATTTATTGGCTCTTCTTATTTAAATTTTATTTTTTTTTAATAAATTTTACTAAAAAAAAAATTTATGTTTTTGATAGATATCCCCATGATATTTTGATTGATCCTCTTAGGTATAGATTTCAATTAAACAAGAATATTACATTATACTTACTAAATTTTTTACCAAGCCCACACCTTTGGATAAATGTTTGTGGAAATCCCAAAGCAATTTGGAGGAGAAAAAAGGAAATAAAACTTAGTGTTACAAAAAAACAATTAAAATTGTATAAAAAATTTTTCAATAATAAAATTAATATGATCGAAATAAAAAACAAAAATGACTATTTAAAAATTATAAAGTATTTACATGGTAAAATTTAATGAAAGCTATAATTTGTTCAACTATAAAAAATGAAGAAAAAAATTTAAATTCATTTTTCAAAGTTTTAGACAAAATAATAAATACTTTCGATGATTATTTTATTATTCTAGTTGAGTCAGACTCAGTTGATAATACATATAATAAAGCAAGGAAAATGTTATCAAATTATAAAGGTTCAGTTATTAAAATTAAAACTGATTACTTAAAACTAAGGACAGAAAAAATTTCATTATGTAGAAATTCCTATTTACAACTAATAAAAGAAAATAAAAGTTTAGCTAATTTCGATTTTATGATTGTTGCTGATGCAGATAAAGTTAATAAAAATTTAAATAAATCATCAATATTAAATTCTATTAAAGCAGCCCCTAAAGACTGGGTCGGAATTTTCGCAAATCAAAAATATCTTTATTATGATTTATGGCCTTTAAGAATTAAAACATTATTAGATAAAGATTGTTATCAAGAATTTATTAAATATAGTTATAAAATTTCAGTTAGAAGAGCTTATTTCTCAACTGTATTCAAAAATTTTTTTATTATCAAAAAAATTAATGAACGTTTTATAAAAGTTAAATCTGCATTTGGCGGCTTAGGCATCTATAGATTAAGGGAAGTTTTAGATTCTAAATATGATAGTAATTTAGGTAAATTTTCAGAACACGTAAGGTTTAATGAAAACATTTTAAAAAACAATTTAAATAAATCTCTTTACATTGATAAAAAATTGATAAATTTTTCAGGATTAAATGAGCATTTTTTTAAAGGTATAATTTATTGTATTTCGAAGTATTTCTCGTCAAATTTATTAGATAAATTTAAGAAAATTAATTGTAAAAATTAATTTTTTTCATTTAATTTATTTACTAAAACATCTTTAATTTCTTTAAAGTTGAATGCATCTGCTATGTCTAGCGCTGTATACCCAGTGAATCTATTTTTAGATTGAATATCAACATTTTTTTCAATTATTGTTTTAACTAAGCCTATTTTATTCATTCTAACTGCAGTCATGAGTGGAGTAAAATCACCCCAGCCATTTCCAATATTAGGATCTGCTCCATTTTTACAAAGTAATTCAACTATATTTTCATCATTATAAATTGCTGCAAATATTAATGGTGTTTGATTGAAAAAATTTACAGAATTAATATTTATAAGTTTTATTAATTTTTCTATTTTATATAAATTTTTCAAATTTCTTTTCATACCATAAAATTTTACCGCATAATGTAATGCGTTGTTACTTAAATTATCTTTGAATTCATAGTTTTGTTTTTTATTTAAAATTATATCAAATATTTTATTATCATTAATCAAACATGCATACATTAATAATGATCTTTTGTTTTTATCAAAAAAATTTATATCTTTTTCAAAATTTAAAAGGCTGCTTAATAAGTAAGTATTATTTAACATAATTAATCTTGTTAAAAATTTTGCCTTAAAATCAAAATTTATTGTTTCGATATTCATTGAGTAAATATTAAGTAAATTTTCGTAATCATTTTTCTCAAATTTATCTGTTATTTCATTTTCAATATTCATAATTGCTTAGCTTTATATCCTTTAAGTGTTTTTAATTCTTCATTAGCGCCATATTTAATTAATATATCAATCATTTTTTTATTTCTATTGATGTATGCAAAATGCAAGGGTCTTAAATTTGTATCAATATATTTTATTTCTAAATCTTCTTTACTTAAAATTCGTTTGATCGTTAAGGGTTTACAATATTTAATTATACAAATTATTAAATTATTTTCTTCAGCTTCTCTTCCTTTATTTGTAAAATTGCCTTCAGCATCGAGTATATATGTTCTCCAAGATTTATTTAAATTTCCTTTATAAAAGTTTGCCAATATTATAACTAACCAATCAATACCAAACCTTATTGGCCAAAATATTATCGGTCTATTTAATTTAAATTTAAAATAAAGTAAGATTTCCTTAATTCCGTGACTAAATAAATATTTCATAATATTTATTACTAATGTTTTTAAACGATAAATTTTTATCTATATAATTTGTATTTTTAATATATTTTTTAAATTTTCTTTTATTTAATAATATCCTAACTAAATTGTTTTTAATTGAAGTAATTTTTAAGTCAGTAACAATTCCAAAATTATTCTTTTTTATTATTTCTGATGATGCATTTCGATTGCTAACCAAGCAAGGCACATTTAATGATATGCTTTCCCATATAGATAAAGGAAAAGCATCCCATCGAGATAATTGAAGAGACATTAAGCTTGAATTTAAAAAATTCTCTTTTTTTTTACCATAAATAGGTCCATTAATTATGAAGTATTCTTGCATATTTTTTTCTTTGATTAAACGTTTTACGTCTTCAATATCAGTGTCTTTACCTTTAGTACCATGCATAATTATTGGGATACGAATTTTTTCTGGTACCAATTGATATGCATTTATAAGAAGATCAATTCCTTTGGTTTCAATATCGTATCTGCCAACATATGAAAAATAATCTTTTTTTTTGTTTGTTAATTTTTTACCTCTTTTAAATGAAACAGGCACAGGTAAAATTTTTATGTGATTTTTTTTATAGACCTTCAAAATATTTTTTTTATCTAATTTTGTAAATGCTTGGATAAAAAAAAGTTTTTTAAAAAAAAATTTTTCAAAAAAAATAAAAAATTTTTTGATAAATGAATTATATTTTAATAGAGTAGGATGATAACATCCATGTGGTATAAGAACTACTTTTGCGTTAATTTTATAAGCATAAAGGGCTGCAAATATATTTTTAAGCAGAAGTCCTGAATGAATAAAAACGACTGTTTCTTGGTCAAAATTTTTTAAGAAATTAGACGGAATTTGAAATTTTCCATTAAAATAATGTTTTGTTGGAATTTTTTTAACACCTACAACTTCAAGAGGCTGTTTTTTATAATTGCTTTGATCGTATGCTATATGAACTTCAAATTTATTTTTTAATGATCTAACGAATCTCCACATGGCAATCGTAACACCGCCATTACCAACATATGCTCTTGGGTAATAATGTATAATTTTTAACATTTAATTATTTTGTTCATTTTTACAACATAATCAAAAATAGATCTTTCAATTTTTGATACTTTATCTTTAGAATTCACATTTATTGCATCTGTAAGATTGCTTCCAAATAGAACAAGTACACCACCACCATCTAATGTGTTCTTCTCAATATTGTTTAATATATATTTAGATTTCAAGTAGCAAAAATTCCTAAATAATTTTTTTTTATAAAACTTTGAAATAATTTTTTTTATAGAAGGAATTTTATTTTTATCTGAATTAATTTTTATTATTTTATTTTTATTTAAAAAAAAAACAAAAATATTACTCAGTTTAATTTTCATTCTGAAAATAATATTAATTATACCAATTAATGGATTTTGAATAAAATTTATTAAAAAAAACTTTCTTTTGTATTTTTTAATCTCTTCGCAAAACTTAAAATACTTTTTATTTGATAAAAAATACAATGCGCTTGTAATTTCTTTTAAATTATTTTGATTTAAGAATAAAATAATCTTTTTATTTTTAGCTTTTATCAATATATCTTTCAAATATTTATAATTTTTATTTTTATAATTATTTTGTTTTATATTTTTCGCAAGACTTGAAATTTTCATTAATAATTCAAATTCTTCGCTTATATAAAAATACTTTCCATTATAAATTTTTCTTCTCTCTAATATATATGAAGTTTTTTCTAAAATTATACCATTGATAAATATTAAGCCTCTCACAAAATCAATATTTAATGATTTAAAACCTTTATTCCTATATAGGTTAAATGTTTCAACGCTTTGCTGAGTTATATATGGTGTAACCCAAGTGTTACAAAAAGTTAAATAATCCCAATTAAATTCTTTTTTTATTTTTTTTAAAGTTCTTAATATTTTTTTTGAGTTTTCATTGGTCAAAATATCTATGTCATTTTTTACATAAGGAAGTAATTTATGGTTATTCATTACAGCATATTTAAATTTATTTTGATTTAAGATTTTAAATATATTTTCTACGGTAAGATCTAAATAATTTAATTTTGCCATTTAGAAATATCAAATACAGTGAAATTTTTTACTGAATTTAAGGTGTGAATACCTTTAATTTTTGAAAAAATCTTTGGAAAATATTTCTTTTCCACTGACTCATTATAGTTTTTTACTGATATATTTTTTATTTTATTAATAAATACTCCTGCGCCGTATCTGCCAGGTAAATATGATTGACTAACCCTGTATTTTTGTTGGTTAATCTCGAAATAACCTGCATTTCTTCCTAGTAAAAAAGAATTTTTTAATGTTTTTATTTTTTTCCATTTATTACTTAGTGGATTATTGTTTATATAGCCAACTAACTTTGAGTATATATGTTTAATATCACTTTCATTATTTAGAAGATACCAATTCTTCTTATGTTTAAAAATTATATGGTCCACAGATTTTGATTTAAATAATTTTTTATAGAATTTCCATTTATAAGGAAATTTTACACATTTATAAATATTAATTGAACCTATCGTAGATGTTTCTGGAATTAAATAAAAACAATTTTTATATTCAAATATAAAGGGAAAAGATAAATGATGCTCTGTTTCTAAAATATTTTCATAGTATTTTTTTTTATTATTTTCATTAATTCGTATGCATGAAATAGCTCCTTTTTTTTTAATGATTGAATAATCTTCAAAAAAAATAAAATGGTTCTTATTTTTCTTAACAACATGTGGATCAGCAAACCATTTATTTTTTGGGTTTTTTATTTTGTATATTTTTTTTGAACCTATTTTATTCCAATTAACTCTAGAGTAGCTAATTGACCAATAAATTTTTTTGTTAAAAATATATCTATTAATAAATTTATCAATTATAATCACTAATATATATAAAATATTTTTTAAATAAAAAATTACCATATGAAATACTTATTTATTTATAGATTAAAATCTAAATAATGTAAGATTAAAATTTAAATGTCTATTTTTAAAAAACAAAAAAAATTTAATTTTTTGAAACCAAAGATACATAAAAAAAATGTCCTTCATGTTGGTTGTTGCGGAATTGTAAAAAAACTGGAAATTGAGAGAGAAAAAAATAACTATCTTCATAAATTTTTAACTGATAATTCCAGTAAATGTTATGGATTAGATATTGATAAAAAAGAAATTGAATATTTAAAATCAAATGGATTTGAAAACTTATATCTTGGAAATGCTGAAAAAATAAGTGAAATTAATTTTGATATAAAGTTTGATGTAATTATTCTTGGAAACATGTTCAATTATTTTCCTAATCCAGGAAAACTTCTGAATGATACAAATAGTCTTTTAAGTCAAAATGGTTCTATAATAATTACTATTGAAAATTACATGACATTAAAAACAATTTTTAAATATATTTTTTTTGGAAAATATCCTGACTTTTATCATCATTGTTTTTCTGTGAATAAAAATACATTAGTTTCACTCATTGATAAAAGTGGATTTAAAGTTGATGATTATGGTTATATATTTCAAGGACCTGACAATTTTTTAGTACAGAGTCTAGCAAGCAAAATTGCTAATTTAATTACTCAATTATTTCCAAATTCTGAAAAGTATGCTGATGGTTATATTATCCAAATTTCAAAAAAATAAATTAATTTGTGATTAAAAAAGCTAAAATTATAGAATACTACATATCAATTGTAACAATAAAAAAATTTCTTATAGAGTTAGAAAAAAACCTAAATAAAAGAAAAAAAAATTCGTACATTTGTGTATCCGCTGTACATGGGGCTGTTGAAAGTATCTATAATAAAAAATATAAAAATGCTCACAACAATTCATTAATATCAGTTCCTGACGGTAGACCAATATATTGGGCATTAAAATTGTTAGGCTATTTAAATGTAGATCACTTGCCAGGATATTATGTAACCAATGAAATTTGTAAGTTAGCAAATAAAAAAAGGTATAAAATTGGAATTTATGGGAGCACCGAATATGTTCAGCGAGATTTTATTAAAAATATAAAAAAAAAATATAAAAATATAAAATTTACTTATTTATTTTCTCCTCCATTTAGAAAGCTAAGTATAAAAGAAGTAAAAAAAATTCATAAAGAAATTAATAAATCAAAAATAGATATATTGTTTGTAGCTCTTGGCGCTCCCAAGCAAGAAATTTGGATGTATGATAATTATAAAGAAATAAATTGCGTCTCAATTGGAATTGGTGCTGCAATAGATTTTATATCAGGTAATAAAAAAATGGCCCCTAAACACATGGAATTTCTCGGATTGGCTTGGTTATTTAGATTAATTTCTGAGCCTAGAAGACTTTTTTTTAGATATTTTGTAACAAATTCTTTATTTTTATATTTTTTTACACTTCAATATATTAAGTTTAAGTTCAAAAATTAATTATGAATAAAAATAAAAAAATTTTAATTGTTGGTGCTGGTGGTTTTATAGGTGGTCATCTCGTTAAAAGAATTCTAGATAATGGAAATTCAGTCGTAGCAACAGATATAAAACCTAAAGAATATTGGTTTCAAGATTTTGATACTGTTGAAAATCATTACTCAACAGATATGAAA
>MDTG01334690.1_pt1 | contig 12447 bp, 10 predicted proteins | sample 811421 | NCBI WGS metagenome assembly MDTG01 (sample SAMN05326645, study PRJNA326480) | marine metagenome | isolation source: seawater | place: Pacific Ocean: South East | collected 2011
TGGATGCGCTGGAGGTTGATAGGATGGTCGCCAAACTTATCCATATTCTCGGCTATATTTAATAATAATAGGGCTATTAACCCCTGACCATTTGGTGGACATTCCCAGATATCATTGCCATGGTAATTCGTCTTGATGGGGGTAACGTAAGTTGACAATGCGTTATCAAGGTCAGCTTGATTATGCGATCCGCCGAGACTGTTTAGCTTGGCTAGTATATCTTCTGCAACCCAGCCCTTGTAAAAACCATCACGGCCTTTTTCAGCAATTTCTGACAAGGTGCGGGCGAGGGCTGGTTGGCGATGTGTATCGCCAGCTTCTAGCGAGCGCCCTTTTGGCAGAAATACATCGCTTGCATCGCCATCTCCCTTCAACAAGTCAAAACAGCCCGCAAAATCAAAAGCAACACGCGGGGTTATCGCATAGCCATCTCTGGCATAAGTAATGGATGGGGCAAGAATATCTGAAAGGCCCATCCTCCCATGGTCGCGGTTTAAGGTTACCCAAGCATCCACAGCTGTCGGCAGGGTAACTGAATGTGGTGATTGCTGGGGAATAGCATCAAACCCCTTTTCACGAAGCCAGCTTGCCTTGATCCCTGAGGGTGCCCGCCCAGAACCATTAATGGCAATCACCTCGTCACTATCAGCCGGCGCATAAAGGCAAAAACAATCGCCGCCAATACTGGTGGATTGCGGCTCTACAACACATTGAACAGCCACTGCACCTATAGCAGCGTCTAGCGCGTTACCGCCTCGCTGCAAAATATCCAACGCAGCTGCTGTTGATAGCGGATGCGAGGTACTAGCCATCGCATTTGGTGTCATTACAGGGGAACGTCCGGGATATTGAAAATTGCGCATATTAGTACCCATTTATTTAACGGTTTAGTCGGCATCATAAGATTTAGTCGGAATTTGGCGGAAAAAATATTGTTGTAGAAGAACATGCTTACAGCTTTAAAGCAATAGTGCGAAAATAGTTTGTGCCTTAATCATTTCAATCGCTTAGGGAAATGGCTTAGATTAATCCGTATGCTTAAAGCAACGCTCAAAAAAAGGTAGGCAGGCGGCAAGCAATGCCGCTGGCGATTCTTCAGCTAAAAAATGTCCGCCCGGAACATTGCCTGTCTCAAGATTATCACATACCTCTTGCCATGCCGCCTTGATATCTATCGTTTTGCCAACAAAGCTGGATGAACCAGATAAAGCAAGCACAGGGATAGATAGCTTATACCCAGCATCAGCGCGGTCATGGTCTAAATCAATGCTTGCAGCAGCGCGGTAATCCTCACAAGAAGCATGAATAGTATCCCCTTGGAAGCAGCGTAGATATTCAGCCATCGCTGTTTTTGTATGGGCTTCACCTAAAGCGCCCCAAGATCCTATTTTCCGCCGCAGATAAAATTCTGGATCAGCCCCTATAAGGGTTTCTGGCAAGGGGGCTGGCTGGATTAGGAAAAACCAATGATAGTAGGCTTTGGCAAAACGCATATCGGTATTTTCATACATGCTCAGCGTAGGCGCAATATCCAGAACAGCTAATCCTTTAAGGCGCGATTCATAATCACGTGCGAGCCTGTGCGCGACACGACCGCCCCTGTCATGTCCCATTATAGCGAATTCCTGATGCCCCAAATAAGTCATTAGCGCGGCCATATCCGCCGCCATTACGCGTTTTGAATAGGGGCTATGCTGGGCATCTGTTTGCGGCTTCCCGCTATCTCCGTAACCGCGTAAATCCGCTAAAACAAGGGTAAATTTTTCCGCTAGCTCAGCGGCCACCAGATGCCACATATACATGGTCTGCGGATAGCCATGCAACAGCAATAAGGCGGGTCCACTTCCAGCCACACGATAGGCGATATGGGTTTCGTCAACCTCAAATTTTAGGGGTTCGCTATCAAAAATTTTTGCAAATTTTTCCGACATTATTGATTGTCTTCCTTGATCATATCCGCTGCTTTTTCTGCTATCATAATTGTTGGTGCATTGGTGTTGCCAGAAATGAGCGTCGGCATGATAGAGGCATCAACAACCCGCAACCCTGCCAGCCCATAAACACGTAAACGGCTATCTACCACATCACCACCTTTGGGATTATCCCCCATTCGGCAGGTAGAGACAGGATGATATAAGGTAACACCGGTTTCACGCGCATAATCTAACAGCTCCTCATCACTTTGAATATGAATACCGGGTTTGGTCTCAGAAACAACCTCACCCCGCATGACATCACAACTCATAATGTTTCTTGCGATGCGCATCCCCGCTATTAGGACTTGCTGGTCAATCTCGGCATCAAGATAGTTGGGCTGAATAACCGGGTGGGCGAGTGGATCAGCAGAATTGATATGGATATAGCCGGTGGAATGTGGTCGCAATTGGCACGCCCCAAACGTCAGACCGGGAAACTTATGAAATTCCCTTTTTGCGGGGTTTTCAAAACTGGCATGGGCGATATGATATTGGATATCTGGTGTGTCCAGAGCCGAGCTTGAGCGCACAAACCCGCCCAAAACACCCGCAGGTAGCGCAAGAATACCGCGCTGACAAAAGCCATAATTCAGTAATTCTTTAAGGAAGTTCAGCCCATGCGCCCGGTTATTTAACGACACATTGCGCCGCAAGCGCCAAGACAGCCGCGAGATGTAATGATCTGAGAAATTTTCACCTACCCCTTGCAGATTATGCACAACATCAAGACCTAGATTTTGCAAGCGGTCTGCCTGTCCAACACCAGAAAGCTCTAATATTTGCGGGGATTGAATAGCCCCTGCGGCAAGAATTATCTCGCGATGGGCTGTTAATTTCACCACTTTGCCCTTGTAATTTATGCTGACCGCTGTGGCACGCTTTCCTGCCTTATCAAAATGTAGCTTTGTGACATGGGCATGGGTTAGCACTGTTAGGTTTCGGCGATTTTCAGCAGGGCTCAAATAGGCGCGGCGGCTAGACCAGCGTTTGCCACCTTTTTGGGTTACCTGATAATAGCCAAACCCTTCTTGAGAAGCGCCATTAAAATCAGAATTACGCGGATAACCGCAGCTTTCCGCTGCTTCTGTCAGTTTGTCTAGAATTTCATAATTATTTCGTAAATCGGAGACATGTAAAGGCCCGTCTGTACCATGATAAGCTTCTTCTAGTTGATCGGCTTTGATGCGCCGATTTTTTTCGTTTAGCACTTCTGCGCATTCAGATTTCAGAAAATAGGGCATTACTTCATCATAAGACCAGCCCGGATTGCCGCGTTGTGCCCAGAGATTATAATCATCTGCCTGGCCCCTGATATAAAGCATGGCATTGATGGAAGAAGAGCCGCCTAAAACCTTACCACGTGGCATATCTATCCGCCTGTTTTTCACGCCCTCGACAGGTTCGTTTTTAAACATCCAATTCATCTTTGCATTATTCATCAGCTTGATATAGCCAGCTGGAATATGGATAAATGGGTGGCTGTCATTGCCACCTGCTTCTAGCAAGATAACTCGTTTATTGCTGTCTTCACTCAAGCGTGCGGCTAGCACACATCCACCAGATCCTGCCCCTATGATTATATAATCTGCTTCTAGTATCTCTTCTGGCATCGCTTCTGGCTTCCCTCTACTTCTTTATTTTTAAGCTATATCATTACGCTGCAGCTTGACCAGTTCTGCCGCATGTTGAGATGCCAGCATTTCTGCTTCGCTCTGGGTAACAGTGATTAAGCGAATTTTTTTATGGGCATGCAGGCGCGCAAGTTTGCCTAAATCTGCGGATATTACACAAGCGATTTTAGTATAGCCGCCAGTAGTTTGGTGATCTGCCATCATGATAATAGGCTGGCCATCGCCGGGGACTTGTATTGCCCCTTTCACAATCCCATCGGACAAGATATCGGCTGAATTTTTATGCGCAATACAAGGTCCAGTAAGGCGAATACCCATCCTGTCCATCTTTGGGCTAAGCATCCATTGATGGGCCAAAAGCTTTTCTATTTCATCAGCTGTAAAGGCATAATCTTGCGGCCCTAATACAACAGATAGGCTATCCGCTGGGGCAAAGAAATGCGCATGATCATGAAGGGTGCGCGGCTGATAAGGCGCGTCTTGCGGGATTATTTTTATCCTATCCCCGGGGTCAAGCCGTCTGCCCTCTAGTCCGCCAAGCTGAGCATTTAAAGAAGTGCTGAGCGAGCCATAAACCAAAGGCAGGTCAAACCCGCCAGAAAGGGCAATAAAGGCAAGATTGCTACCTCGCATTGGGGGCAGAAACACCCTATCACCGCTATCTAGCTGATGCGCATATCCAGCTTCTATCATGCGCTCAACTCCGTTATCACTAGTGATATGCAGCTTGTCTGACGGGGTACCTGTTAGGGCTATGATAATGGGAGCATCGACACTAAATTGTAGCCCGCCAATATAAACCTCTAGCCCGGCCGCCTGCGGAGAATTTCCCACCAGCCAATTGCCGCAAATACGCGCATCATCGTCCATTGTACCCCCTTCAGGTACTCCAAATGCCTGATAGCCAGCGCGGCCAGCATCCTGAATAGTGGTATAAGGTCCTGGAGCGATAATGAAGAGATTAACCATCAACTTGCCTCACTTGGGGCGATAGGAAGCTGCCCATCCCTGCACGCTTCTTTTAGATCTTTATATTCGCTAGCTTTAACCGGCCTGAAAGATATACGCTCCCCCGCCTTCAGTAAAACAGGCTCATGCCGACGTACGTCAAACAGCGGTATAGGCATCAAGCCGATAAGATTCCAGCCGCCTGGACTATCTAGTGGGTAGATAACGGTTTGATCCATTGCAATCGCAACAGACCCCCCTGCCACATGGGTGCGAGGCTCGGCACGGCGCGGCAGATACAGCGACGGATGCAATCCAGTCATATAAGCAAGTCCTGGCAGAAAGCCCATTATACCTACCTCAAGCGATGTTGTGGCATGAAGGTCAATTACCTGTGCTTCGCTTATGTTGCAAATGTTAGCAACGTCCGCAAGATCAGGGCCAGCTTCTCCGCCATATAGAACGGGTAATTGCCATGTGCGTGCTGGTGTCAGGGCAAAATCATCCGGGGCTTCCAGAATTACCGAAACGGCTTTTTTTACCTCAACAGCACTAATCTGAAGAGGGTTATAATGCACCAGTAAGCTGGCCAATCCCGGCACTAAATCAGTAATGCCATTAAGCTGGCCTGCGGTTTGCAATCTCTTGATGCGCTGGCTTATGGCTCTGGCAAAACGGGTTAAGGCTTGCCTGTCTTCTGCGGGGGGTAGGCTGCCAAGCTGTGCGCCATAGCCCGTAAAATCCAGCAACAAGCCTCTATCGCCTGCGGGAAACCAGGCAGGTTTCATTCTCGCTGCTGTTTTTTCAGCCCTTTTCATCTACTTAATTTCCTGGTTGGTTGACGATGCGCTCATGATAACCTCAGATAGAAACTATAGAAACAAGCGTCTGGCAAATACAAGAGACAAAATAAAAGAGTATTTTTCAGCTTAATTTCGTGGCCTAATCTTTGGGTAAATATTATTGAGGAGCAGAAATATGGCAAAGCGCTTCAATTTAAACGCAGATATGGCAGAGGGCTACGGCCCATGGAAAATGGGCGATGATGAAGGGCTGTTATCGCTTATTGGTTCTGCGAATATAGCATGCGGCTTTCATGGCGGTGATTATAATATAATGGGACAGGTTATGCGCATGGCTGCCGATAATCAGGTGTCTATTGGCGCGCATCCCGGGTTTTATGATCTGCATGGGTTTGGCAGGCGCCAAATGCAGCTGCCGCTAGATGAAGTGGAACGGCTTATTTCCTATCAGGTAGGAGCTGCATTAGGGGTTGCGGCTAGCCAAGGGGTCAGCGTTACACATGTAAAACCCCATGGCGCGATAAATAATATGGCTTGTGCGGATGCTGAACTTGCCGCAGCTATCATGCGGGCTGTAAAGGCGGTAGATAAAAATCTAATCGTTCTAGCACCCGTTTTGAGCGAGTTAGTGAGCGAAGGGCAAAAGGCTGGTTTGCGGGTCGCAGCAGAAGTTTTTGCCGATAGAGCCTATATGCCAGATGGCCAGCTGGTGCCGCGCAATCGGCCAGATGCGATGATACATGACGCACAAGATAGTTTGGAACATTGCCTGCGCATTTTTCAAGAGGGCGTTATCATTGATGTCGAAGGCGGCCGTCTAGAGGTGGAAGCTGTATCTGTTTGCGTGCATGGTGACGGGCCATCAGCCCTGCAAACGGCGGCTCATATCACAGAAGGTCTGACAAAAGCTGGGTTTCAGATGTGCAACTTGCCAGAAATGCTGGCCTAAACGAACCACTAGCTCTAAGCAAGCCTGTTCAGCCAGTTATCCCAGCACAGCTTGGCAATCAATGTGGCGTCGAAACCATAAGCCTGCATGGCCTTTATTAAAGTTGGCAGGGCCGCGGCATCAGATAGGCTGTCTGGCAACACCGCACCATCAAAGTCTGAGCCAAACGCGACGTTATCTTCGCCAATTCGGCTAATAAGATAATCAAATTGGCGCAGGATAAGGTCAAGTGAGGTGTTGCGATCACGCGCGCCATCTTCACGCAAATAAGCAGTTGCAAAACACACTCCTACAATGCCGCCGCGCTCAGCTATGGCATCTAGTTGGCGGTCAGTAAGATTGCGCGGGCTTGGGCATAGGTTGTGCGCATTGGAATGGCTCGCAATAATCGGCTGGTTAGATATTTTAGTGATATCCCAGAAGCCAGCTTCATTTAAATGAGAGACATCCAACAAAATTTTAGCCGCATCACATGCTTTGACCAGCGCCTTGCCATTTGCCGTCAGCCCGCTACCCTGATCTGGGCTGCTCGGATAGGTAAAAGGCACGCCTTGGCCAAAGATATTAGGCCGCGACCATAAAGGCCCGATAGAGCGTATCCCGCGCAATGCCAGCAGCTCTATTTCTTTTAGATCGGCCCCAATCGCTTCTGCCCCTTCGATATGCAGGATAGCTGCTATCGCGCCGTCTTTCTCAGCCTTTATAACATCTTTTTTGTTGCGGCAAATGCGGAAGCTATGCCCATGCGCACTGTTCAGATAATCAGCGATAGCCAGCATATCGAGTGTGTATTGAAAGGCTTCTGGCTGGCTAAGGTTTATGGTGCCTTTTACTTTTTGATTTTCCAGCTGATTATTTGCGGGCACAAATATGGCGAATAGGCCGCCTGCTAGACCTCCACTTTTGGCCTTATGATGGGTAATAGAAAGGGGGATACTAGGCTCGCTATTTAAAAAAAGTTGGCCTTTTTGATCGCCCCGTGTCCATAGCTGATAGAGCATATCATTATGGCCATCAAAGACCCTTTGAGGCTTTATTGTGGCGGTGCTTTTTTCTGGGCTATTTTTATTAGAGAGGCTCATTTTTGGTCGTTCAATAATTTGGCAGAAAGCGCTGGTGTTTGCGTTTTTGCAAGCCGTTCCTCTGGCAATTCATCGGCGTAAAATAGCAAATCATGCTTTAGGCCAAACAGGTAAGGATACCATTCCAGCGCTAGTGGTGATTTCCATTCCCAGAGCAGGGTTTCAATCGCTACCAATGAAGAAGCGATATCGCTAGGCTTAGCAGAAATACCCATCTGCCCCGCTATAGATTGACCCGAAAAAATAGGTAAATCAAAAAAGGGTAAAAGCATTTCTATTGCATCTGGAACACCGGCATCACGCAGGATATGTTTTTGCGGCTGTCCGCACATCAGCGATAGTAGCAGGGCATCTGTTTGCGGCATTCCAGTGCCGTTTAGTAAAATTGGATCTTGCGGCCGGCGCCCCTTATAGGGGCCAAGGAAAAGACGGCGCGGGCAGTAATCATTGCAATAAAGATTATCCCAGATTATTACAGGATTTTGTAGCTGATTGCCGATACTTCCCGCACGCCCTTGTAAATTTACCGTTTCCGCTACAATCGTCTCACCACACAACAAAATATCAATGCGCGGGTCCAGATGCTGGTTTAGAGCTTGCGCATACGCATCATGCGCCCCGTAGATTTCATCTGAATATAGACGCGGGACAAGCATTACAGGAACACGCAAATGCGCCGCTAGCGATGAGGCCAGCAGAGCATGACACACCCCTTCATCTAAGCCTGTTTTTTCAAGACAGGAAAAATCGTCAGAGATATCATCAAACATTAACACAATGGCGTCAGCACCGGCCTTTATAAGCGCATCTGCTTTCGCGAATAGAGCTACTTTATCTGCATTGGGGGATGGGAAATTAAAATCAAGTCCGGGGGCAATTCCAGCAAGAACGCGAATACCTCCCTCCTTAGCTTGAGCCGTAAATGCGCTAAAATGGGCAATAAAATCGGCTTTATATGGGGTACGCCATTGCCGCCGATGGTAGATATCTTCTTTAGGTGCATAGAGATAAGCATCACATTGAAGCGCTGATAAACGGGCCAGCAGAAAGCTACGATCCTGCCAGTTGAGCAAACGACCATAATAGCCCTCAATGTAGCCGCGATGAATAGCAGGCGTTATGGCAACTGAGGCGGTGTTTTTATGTGGTATACGCTCTGGCATCTATTCCGTTTAAAGATAGCATTAGTAAAGTAAGTATTAGTATAGATTGCTCTGCGGACATCCCGCCAGCTTAAAAATGTAAAACATAGGTCTAGGTTTGGGTTTGAGGGGGCAGAGCCTGTACACCGCAAATTTGCGGGGTCTTAACGCCAGTTGTTTTTGGGAAACTGGAAGGGAGCTTGGCCTGCCACCTGGCGGCGAGGAACGCCATAAGCTCAGCTTCAGCAAAATCAGGAGAGCAGCCTATTGCGTGCGCTTTGATAAATTTACAGGCGCGGGGTAATCCGGCTTTTAGTTGCGCCATCAGCGCATGATTATGCGCCCCGCCCCCCGCGATTACAACTGCTTTTGGCGGTTTGGCAAGCTGTGCAATACAGTGATGGGCGGCGCGAGCGGTGAGAGCAGTGACTGTGGCTATTTGATCAGCGCCTGGTAGGCTGGCAAAATCGGGCTGGCTAAGATAGCTATGAAAATAGGCGCGGTCTAGCGCGCGTGGCCCCACCATCTTGAAAAACGGGTCTGCTAGTACGCGCTCAATAAAGGGTGTGTAAATCTTTGCCGATGCAGCAATTTCTCCACTCTCATCAAAGGGTTTTTGATAAAAAATTTGGCACAAATCATCTATCAACGCGTTGCCCGGGCCAATATCATATCCTTCTACATCACTCGCCACAAAGCTGGCATTTGATACTCCGCCAATATTGATGAACAAAGCGGGCAGTTTCACATCGCTGGTTTCACGGGCGGCTTTTTGCAGAATAAGCTGGTGATAGATAGGCGCCAGGGGTGCCCCTTGCCCGCCGGCTTCCATATCAGCGGCTCTAAAATCATAGATAACCGGAATATTGGCCGCTTTTGCAAGCTGGCCCCCGTCGCCAAGCTGGATAGTACGTCCCAGAGTCGGATTATGATAGACAGTCTGGCCATGAAAGCCTATCAAATCGATTTTTGGAAAATGGGCAATTTCCCGAAGGCTGGCTACCGCCTGGCAATGGGCATCGGTGATTTTTTGTATTAGCCGGGCGCGGCGATTTGGCTCAGCTAGATAAGAGGCGGCATCTGCGGCTGCCGCTAATATGGCCTTGCGCAGGCTACTTGAATAGGCAAAAGTAAAGGCATGGCCAGTGCGTTCCATGCGCGTCCCGTCCGAGCGGATAATGGTAGCATCAATGCCATCTGCACTTGTCCCAGACATTAGGCCAATTATAGTCATCATGGAAGTGGGCATAAATCTACCTTGCTTTTTGCTAGGGTTTCAACATTCTATGATAATCTGGCAGAACAGCAATGTTAGAGGAAGCTTTCTTGCAACAAATACTGGCTGGTATTAAGAGTTGCAAAAATAGACTAACCTGCAGAAAGATAATATGTGAATGAGCGAGCAGAGTACAGAAGCGCGGCTAATGCCGGAAAAATGGCTGGATAAGCTGACAAGTGCAGATGCGCTGGCGATTATGTTGGAGAATCAGGCAGAGGCTATTCCTGCACTAGAGGCCGCCTTGCCAGAAATAACATCCGCAATAGAGGCAGCACATTTAAGTTTATCGGAACATCTAAATGGGCGGTTAATATATGTAGGCGCGGGTACCTCTGCGCGAATAGCGTTACAAGATGGCTCTGAGCTATTGCCCACCTTTGACTGGCCTGCTGCGCGGATAGAATATCTAATAGCGGGCGGTTTAGATGCGTTAGTGCGCCCGGTTGAAGGCGCAGAAGACAATATTGAGGCGGCAATAGATGGGGTGAGGGCACTGGAAATTAGCACAGGTGATGTGGTGTTAGGGCTGGCGGCTAGCGGTAAGACTGCTTTTACCATTGCGGCAGTTGACCATGCTAAAAGGGCAGGCGCGCTGACCATTGGAATTGCTAATAACCGCAATACGGGTCTTCTTGCAACGGCCGCATATCCCATCTTGCTGGAAACAGGAGCAGAAGCGCTGGCCGGCTCTACCAGACTAAAGGCGGGTACAGCGCAGAAAATCTGCCTGAATTTAATATCCACGCAAATTATGGTTCTGCTGGGGCGGGTCAAAGATGGCCTGATGTCGGAAATGCGGCCGCGCAACGCAAAATTACGTCGCCGACATGCCGAAATAACCGCTCTATTAGCCGCAGCAAAAAAGGCCGAAGCTGATTAGATGACCCTATTAAAGGAAAATTTAATTTTTAAGATATGTGTCTGAAAACTCTGTATTGTTCATTATTTCACTGAATTCAGCCCTAAAATATTATCAAATGTTAATATAAGAAGCGGCATCACTTTGGTGCAGTAGAGTAAACAGATCGTTGTGGCTCAGGGCAATACAGCCTTTTGTGTGTTTTGCGGTGGTATCAGCGCAATGCAAGAAAATCGCACTGCCCTTGCCAGCTTGAGGCGGTGCATCATTATAGCCCATTGGTAGAAGCAAATCATATAAGCCATCGCCGCGCCATAATTTTTCATGGCTTCCAGCAAATGGTAAGCGCACAAGTTGGTTATAATGGGGTGCGTTTGGATCATCACACCAGCCATCATCTATCCTAATGGCGCGTAAAGGCATAGCCATCTTGCTAGGAAATTGGCGCTTATCTATCTTATCGTTGCGGTAAAGCAGGGCGCGTAAGGGCCAGCATCCTTTTGGTGTAGCCCCATCGCCCTCTCGCTTTTTCGCCGCCTCTATTAACCCGTTTTTACCAATTAGGCAGGGGTATTCTATCTGCCCAGAGGTCAGCACATATCCTTGTTCTTGTTTGCGCAACCGCCATATTTTGCTCATTGCCTGTCTCTTGCTATATGCTATCTACTGGCACTAGACTTAGGCTAGCTTTTACGCAAAGATAGCGCAAATGTCTTAATAGCTTTGTTACGAGAGCTAAGAGATGGGGGGGATTATGGAAGAATCATCAAAAGGGCTTGGTTTATTTCTAGACGTCCGTATGCGGCGTATTTTCTTGCTGGGCATTATCAGCGGCTTTCCATGGGTTTTAATTGGTAGCGCCCTCTCGCTTTGGTTAAAAGAAGATGGGCTATCGCGAAGCGCCGTTGGCTGGGCAGGGCTGATTTTCTCTGTCTATTCGATAAATTTTTTATGGGCCCCTTTGATTGACCGTTTGCGAGTCCCGTTATTAACTGACAAGTTAGGACATCGAAAGGCATGGATTTTGACTATGCAGGTCATTATCTTAGCGGGTCTATTACTATGGGCTACCACTGCGCCCTCTGCCAATATTGTTCTAGTAATGGCGGTAGGGCTTGCAATTGCGGCCTGTTCGGCAACACAAGATATTACTATTGATGCATTGCGTATCGAGCAGATAGACCGGGCTGAAACTGGTGCGATGGCGGCTGGCGCGTCTATGGCGGTAATGGGTTGGTGGACCGGTTTTAAGCTAGGCGGCATGGTTGCGCTGTTGCTGGCTGACAAGTTTGAGACAATGGGCATCGAGAATTATTGGCAGATGACCTTCATTGTTTTGGGAGGGGTAGTAGTGCTGACCAATTTGGGTCTTTTGCTGATACCTGAAACCGGCACAAAAGAGCGGATAAAGGCACAAAATGCGGCGCAGGATGCTCTTCGGAAAACAATGGGAAAGAAAAGTGCGCTCACCCTTATGCTCAGTTTTTTAGGCTCGACAGTGGTAACCCCTCTGTTGAGTTTTTTCCGCAACAATGGCCTTAAAATCGGCCTGATGCTACTCTGCTTTATCTTCCTGTTCAAGATAGGTGAGGCCTTTATGGGTAAAATGTCGATTATCTTTTACAAGGAGGTCGGCTTTTCAAAATCAGATATTGCTGTTTATTCCAAAGGATTAGGCTGGGTGGTTACGGTCATATCCTCTTTGCTTGGCGCTTATGTTGCGGTGCGCTCAGGGGTGGTGCGGGCATTATTATTCGCTGGATTATTTATGGCTGGAA
>MDTG01376051.1_pt1 | contig 12445 bp, 3 predicted proteins | sample 811421 | NCBI WGS metagenome assembly MDTG01 (sample SAMN05326645, study PRJNA326480) | marine metagenome | isolation source: seawater | place: Pacific Ocean: South East | collected 2011
ATACGATAGATAGAGAAATTGTTCACCAGAAAAGTCCAACTGGCAAGTTAGACTTGGTTACTTTTAGTGATTCCTCCTGGGGAGATAATCATCCTATTGTTACCGATAGTAACGTTATTGATCAAAAATCTATTAGTGGATTTCTGATAATAAAAAGTGTTTTGGACGAAAAGAAAGAAAGAAAGAAAAAAAAATTGTGCTTTGAAAAAAAAGACCAAAAAACAAAAAAAGATACATATGACCGTATAGCATGGCTTTGATAAAATGTGAACGAAACCTAGTATGTACTACAGTGTATGATAGAAGACGACGTATTTTTAGAACGACACAAAAATACGACACGACTTTCCAACAAAACTTTGACGACTCTTTCTTCTTCTTCTTCTTCTTTGTCTTCTTCTTCTTCGTCTTCTTCCAAAAACAACCGCTTTTTGTTGTGCCGAAACTGCTTTCCGAAGACGACGTCGAGGTAAAGTCTCCTTCCGAACAACGCCCCATAGCCGGACGTTTTGGTGTTCCGTCTCAGTCCAACGCGGTATCGAAGTGGAAGAGCGCTTTGTTTTGCGTTCTTTTTTTTTCGTCTCGAGATTTTAGAGGGGTTTTGAAGAAGCAGAGAGGAAGATGGAAGACGCGGAGGACTTTGACGATCGGAGAGGAGACGACTTTTCGGGTCGCTTTAAAAGCGAAGAAGACTCGACGAGAGAACCGTCGCGCAAGTTTCGCGAGGCGGTCGTGAAAGTGCTCTCGGCGATGACCGCGGAACCGAGACCGTTGCGATCGAAATTCGGCACCACGGCGGTGTGTTCGAGCACAGACGCGAAGAGAAGAAAGGTCTTTCGCGTTTTGTTTTCGAGGACGTTCGAGTACGTTTTGCTCGCGGTCGTGTTCGCGCACTTTGTGGTACTGTCGATGCTGTCGGCGGAGAACGACGAAATGGATGCGGTAAAGAGTGGCACGAGTAGTAATGGCGGGTTTCAAACGCTGATACATAAACCACTCTGGGCGATTGATTTCACCGTTTTAATTTTTTACACGTGCGAAATGGCGCTAAAAATGTACGCCTTAGGCGTACTCGGATCGAGGCACGCGTATTTGACGTCAAACGCGTATAATCGATTGGATTGTTTCATCGTTGTCGTTTCGTGGATATCCGTGGTGAGCGAATGTTACAACTTTACGCCGGACGTGTTTCCTGCGTTGCCTCGGTTACGGTTGGGTCATTTGCGCGTGTTTCGAGCGACGTTGGCGGTACGTTCGTTTTCCTTCGCGTCTTCGGTGATCGTCATAATGGAAGCGCTATCGGCGTCGATTCCTCTCCTGAGGGATGTTATTGGTGTGTCGTGCGTGTTTCTAATTTTTTATGCGCTGATGGGCGTGTCTACGTTCGGTGGGAGCTTTCGGAGACGATGTGTTATTGCGGATTCGATGGAGGCGGCGAGAGGTGGAACGTATAGCGGCACTACACCATTTTTCTGCGGGAACGTGGAAAATACAATCGATGGGAAAGGATTTGTTTGTCCAGGCGCGTATTTTGTTGATACAACATATCGAGGTGAATCTAAAGATGACGCCTCAGCGTTCGAGCAACTGTATGCAAGTCCGATATTGAACGAAACGTTGGTATCAAATGCGCTCGGGTCGTCCTACGCATCCACTTTTACCAAATACGAGTCGACGTTCAAAAATATGTTTTGTTCAGACAAAGTCGGCAACCCACGTTTTGGTAAACAATCATTCGATAATTTTCTCTCTACTATGACGTCTATGTTTACGTGCGTTACACTGGAGGAGTGGCCGGAAACCATGTACGCGACGGTGAATAGCGAATTCCGAGCATCCGCGGCGTATTACATCACGCTCATCATCGTCGGTACCTATTTCATCGTTTCCGTTTTTGTCGCCGCGGTGAGTGGCGTCTTCTTACGTTTGCGACGCGAACACGTGGCGATGTTGAAGCACAGAAATGCTCAAGAAAGGTCTCCAACAATGTCAAACGAAGAAGAAGAAGAAGAGTTTGCGAAAGGGTTCGCCAGGTTTACGCGTCTGAAAAACGCTTTGCGTTTCTTCAAACACCACAACGAAGGAGGAGAGAAGAAAGATGCATTTGTCGATATTGCCACGACAGCACTCGAGAAAGTCAAGCATCAAAGATGTCGCTTGAGCGAGTACACAAGCAGCGATGATGATGAGTACGCTTTATCGCCTATTGACGTCGAAAATGGAAGGAAAATCCCGATGTGCAAAATCAAATCTGGCGTCGCGCGGAACAAACGCGACCGAGCGAATGAGATAGTTTCAAACCCGATGTTTGATTTGTTTTCTCGCGTTTTGATTGTACTAAACATATGCTCGATGTGTGCGTATAAAAGCTATCAACCAGAGACGACGAAACGTTTTCTAGACGGTTTGGATTATTATTTCCTGGCGGTGTTCTATTGCGAGTGCGGTTTGCGCTTGTTCGCGGCGAGAGGCATTTTGGGAAGGCTATGGAGTTTTAATCGGTCACTAAAACCAGGTGAACTGAGTTTAATATGGGATTTTTTAGTACTTTCCGCAACGGCGGCAGGGGCAGATCACGACGGTCCGAATCTGGTGGCCTTGCGCGTCGTCCGATTATTTGACTATACTTCCAGCGGCATCGAAGAGAAGAAGGAGAAGAGTGAGAAAGATTTATCGACGAAAGGAGACGATCACAGGACTATATCAACAAGATTAGCAAGAGTGAAAAGCAATGGCAGTAATGATACACTCGCTCGCATATTCAAAAGTCTGGGCACGATGTTAAGTTTGCTCTGTTTTTATGGTGTCATGCTAGCATCGCACGCGTTATTAGGTGTGCAGCTCTTCCCTAAATACGCCACGGATGCGCTGAAAAGACGAGACGACGAAGCAGGCATCGACGCATCGACGTTCAAGTATCCGCGCGAAAATTTTGAAACCTATCCCAAAGCTTTATTGGCGATGTTTACAGTCTCCACAGGGGAAGGATGGGTGGCGATGTTGTATCACTACCAGCGCGTCACTTGGCTCGCGACGCCGTATTTCGTCACATTCTTCGCTCTGGTAAATTACGTCGTCCTGAATCTCATCATTGCAGTGATCCTCGAGAACTTAGAAATGAGAGACTCCGAAAAGCATAACATGCAAAGGCATGAAATCGTGAAGCGAGAAGTTGAGAGGCGTATGCGCTCAGGCGCCTTTGTCGATCGTATAGAGAAAATTAGGGTATGGTTTATCTTGAAGAAACGCGCGCGGTTCTGGAACATTGACGAGGAACATGAGCTCTCTCCATGGTTAGCGAGTCGTGCGCGAAGGGCTTTACGAATATCAGTCGTGATAGAAAATGCAATATCTGCACGTAATTCGAGAAAAGCAGCGAGTTATAAGAGCTCGCGTGCTAACAAACTGACCGTATCCAACACTTTACAGCGGCAAAAACAACAACACGAGCGCTTCAAACAGCTTCAACCGATCCAGCGAACGAACGCGATAAGACGACGCTCTGTTTTCGATACTCGCGTGAATACACCAAGCGAAGAACCGAAAGAAACAGAAAGGTTACGCTTGCAGAGTTTGTCGCTGTCACTTTCGGAACGCGAAAAGAAAACATTGATGAAAGAGAGCATGAAAACTATTTCGTACGCCGACGATGACGAAGGTCAAGACTATTTTGATATTTTCCACGAAGAAGAACACGTCCATGCGTTGCCTGCATATTTTACAAACAATTCTCTTCGTTTGATTTATCCAGATAATAAAGTTCGACTGATGTTTCAGCGATGGTTGTCGAACAAATGGTACGTGAGAATATCGTATTTGTTCGTGGTGTTATCGATAGCCGCGGTTCTCGGCGCCGACCCGGTGACGGAAGTAAATCCACACCAGTTTTACTTGGATGCGACTAATTCACTCGTCGCTACGTACTTCTTGCTCGACTTTTTGATTAAGATTGTTGCGAATGGAATGATGTTTACTCCAACCGCGTATTTTTCGTCCATGTGGAGCATTCTCGATACTTTTGTCTTGTGCGTGGACCTAATCATCGTCGCCGGGCCAATCGTGTTTTCATCCGTATGGAACTGGTATTTCCAGAGAGCTATTAACGTGATGGTCTCTTTGCGCACGTTTCGCGTCCTAACACGAAACACAAAAATGCAAAGACTCGTAATCTCAGTCGCACAAACGTTACCTTCGATTGGGTCAGTCATCAAACTCACGTTTGCCATTTTCCTCTCGTTCGCCATCATCGGCGTACGCATATTCGGCGGTAAGTTTGGCTTCTGCGAACAAATATTAGACGTGACACAAAGTGTGTCGTCGACGTCTTACATGGCAAAGCGACTCGATATCGACCAGTACTCGTGCGATTTACGAGACGATACGTACTGGAATTCTCCCAAATATGACTTTGATTGGATCGGTTCGGCGTTATTGACGTTATTTGAAACCGCTTCGCTGGACGGATGGACCAATATTATGTACCACGCTATGGATATCGGTGATAGTCCGAACGCAAACTGGCCCGCGTGTTTATTTTTCATCACGTTCATTTTGTGTGGTTCGTTCATGATGATTCGGACTATCATCGGTGTTTTTATCGACAAGTTCGGTATTTCAAGTGGCTTGAAGTTACTCACGGAACGGCAAAAGTTATGGAGAGATATGCACGGCGTCGCCATGTCTATGCGACCGAAGCGGATGGAAATGAAGCCTTCAGAGGGTTCTGTGCGACGAATATGTTATGACGCAATACACTCCAAGATGTTCAAAAAAGTCATCTTGTTCTTGTTATCGCTCAACTTAGTACTTTTGGCCACCGTCCGCTACGACGCCGACGCCTCGTGGGAATACGCGTGGAACATCGGCGACGCCGTTTTTGTGTCCATCTACCTCCTCGAATCTCTCGCACGCCTATTCGTAGAGCTTCCACGTCCACTTGATTTCTTCAAAGATCCTTGGAACTGTTTCGAACTCTTCCTTTCCTGCGGATCTGCAGCCACACTCTTCCCTACCACACCCTCTGGCATCCGCGCACAAATCGGACGACCGTTCCGGTTCCTTCGCGCGTTTCGGATCCTACGCCACGCGACAGCGTTACAACGCGTTTCACGAACGATGATTCTCGCTGTTCCATCAATCCTTTCCGTTATCGGCGTCATGATCATCTGGATGTTCCTATACGCAGCCGTCGGCACGCAAGTCTTCTTCAACGTTAAATATGGCAAAAGCTTGAACAAAGACGCTAACTTCTCAAGTTTCGTCAACTCTTTCCTCCTTCTCTTCCAAGTCCTAACTGGTGAAGGTTGGCGCCAATTCATGTACGACTTACAAGTCGACGAGCCGTTCTGCTCCAAAAATCACACCGGCAATAATATCGACAACTGTGGATTCGGTAACGGCGCGACGTTATATTTTGTCACCTACGTCATCGCCATGGGCTACATCTTTACCAACCTCTTCGTCGCCTCTATCCTCGATCACGTCACGTTCGGCGTCCTCCGCGAATCTTCTCTAGTTTCCACCAAAAATCTTGAAGATTTTCAGACCGTCTGGTCTACTTTCGACCCGAACGCCACCGGCTTCATCGGTTTACACCAAATATGGTCCTTCCTCGAGCGCCTCCCGGAACCGCTGTCAAAAATAACCTCAGATGATGACAGCAAAACCAGGAAGACATTCAAAACGGACGCGTTGCGCCTCCAAAACATCTCCGTCATCTCCAAATGGCGCCGCCGAATCTTCGCCGAGATCCACTACATGCACCACCCGAACAAAGGCGTCCCTTTCAGCGAGTGTCTCGACGCGCTCCTCCACGCCAAGCTCGGCAACGCCGCGTTGACCTTAGACACTCGTTTACGACGCGAGAAGGAATTGTAACACGTCGACACGCTTGGCGCGTGCGTGCGCATTCAGAGTGCATTCAGAGGGTACAAGGTGCGGAAACGGTCTTAACAAGTTCTCGCGACGCTTTCCGTTTTATTCTTTACGTCGTCGTAACTCTTTCTTTTTTTTCTTTTAGTGGTGGTGTTAAAAAAAAAAAGAAATGCCCAAAAGATATTTCTCTTGAGTCCTTTAGAAAAAATCCTTCTGTCTGTTTGTCTCTCTCTTTTCCTCTCTCTCTCTCTCTCTCTCTCTCTCTTTACAACGAATTGGACGGAGCGACACGCGGTAGAGACGACGCTTGGGTGTAAAGGAGACGCCAGGGAAGCGTTGTTGTTATCGACGTCGACATCGTCTGTCTCGAAAAAGAGCGCGCGATTGGCCGGATCCGATTTTCAAACGACTTTGCGTTCCCGCGCAAAATCGATCGCGAGGAGTTTTTAAAGAAGAGGAAAAGAAAATGACGGAAGACCGAAACCAAACGCTCGCGGACGCGCTCGAAGAGCTCGGGTTTCGAGGTCACGTGCCCAACCAATGGGTACCGATGGTTGCAGAGGTACGACGCGCGCCTCCTCTATTTTACGTCCCGGTGTCGCGGTCGAGTGTTTTGGATTTTGGATTTTTGTACCGAAGCGACGTTTGGAGAGACGAGTCTTTCTTCGAACGCGAAGAAGCGAAAGAAAGAGAAAGGAGAACGTCGCGAGGCGCCAGAAAGATATTTCACGACGGCGGACGGAATCGCGAATTTTCTTCTCTCCACAACGTTCTATACTGACTTTAATGTTATTTCTTTTTATGTAAAAAACCAGCTGGTGGAAGCCTTGATCGCCGAACGCGACGCGACGAAGATTTTATCCTCGAAAGTGTTGGACGAGAGGGAGAAGGCGAACGGAAGCGCGAGATCGATGGAAGCGATGGAGCTTTTGAAAGCGCAGGCGAAAGATGGGAAGACGAAAGATGATTTGGTTGAGACCCTGTTTGAGAGGATAGACGAGTTGACGGATAGGTTAGAGGAGAAGGAAAGGGCTGATCGAATGACGAAAACTTCGTCGACGAACAGAGAAGACGAAACGCGCGAAGAGATGAATGCAATTAGGGAGGAGATGGAGCAGCAAAAACGGTTAGTGAATCGATACGCGGCAGAAAGAGATCATCTCGTGCGCGCGAACGAACAGTTGACGATGACGTTAGATTCGCGAGAGGCTTTCGACGCGCACGGAGAAGTGGAAGGGTACGAGATTGCACTGAAAACGTCCCGCGAGGAGAACAAATCTTTGCGAGAAGACGTCGATCGCTTGAAAACGACGATTGACGGGTTGGACGCACAGCGCGTGAATTTAGGTGAAAAGTTTAAACGATCGCACGAAACGTTGAAAGAGGCGGAGATGAGAGCTCAGAAAGCGGAAGAGGAGTTGAAAATGGTCACAGAGGCTCAACAAAGTAATGGTACCTCCACGCTCAGAACGTCCTTCATTTCTTCTGAACTTCTTCGAAAGAATGGGAAGAATTCGGATGCGGACCATCTCGCCAAAGCACTTGAAATCGAACGCGATCGCTTACAGCAAGAGTGCGATGCGTTAACCGAAACCTTGGCGGAATCCGAGGCGCGACTTCAAGCCGTTGTGAACGAATGCGAAATGGCAAAATCGTCCGAAGCGAAAGCCGTTCGCGAAAAGAATGCAGTTGAAAAGTTGCGTCAACAAGAAATCGATAAAGCGCACCAATTAGACCGATCGCTTACGGATGCTTTAGAGGATGCGAAAAGTGCGAGAGAAGAAACGAAACAACATCGAGAAGAGTTGCGTTTCGTCGCGGAAGATTTAGTCGCAATGACGAAAGAACAACAAAGCGTAAATGACGATTACCTTCGAGCGTGCGCGGAACGTGATCGCGCTTGGAAAGATTTACGGCACGCTGAAAGAGCCTTGGACAACATAGAGGTAAATTCAGTGTCAACTGCGAAAGAACTCGAAGATGTAGCGAAGGCGTACAGAGAACTCGAAGGAGAACATAAGATAGCCGTGAGAGAGTTATCGGCGACGTCCAGCGATAACCAAAAGTTAGAAAAAGCATTGCAACAAACTGAAGATGGTTTGAGAGTAGCGAAAGAACGCTCGAGAGTTTTAGATTCTGAGAACAGAGCTTTGAACGCGGAAGCGAGGAATTTGGAACGAAAAATCTCTCAGCTTACGAAAGAGCTCGAGGAGATTTCTTCTACTTCGACTCAAACGCGAAAAGGTGAGAAAAGCCGAGGAGATTTCTCACCGAATGGATTAGGATCTCTCTCAGAGCAACTCGAAGAGGTTACAAAGACATGCGAGGACTTGAAACGCCAAAACGAGAGGTATCGCAAGCAACACGCAGAAGTCGAATCTGAGTTTCGCACGTTGCGTAGCAAGTTGGAGGATTCTTCGCAAGAACGGGATCGATTGAGTTTACGCGCAAAGTTAGAATCGAATCGCGCAGAGGAACTTGAAGGTTTGTTAGCATCCACGCGCGCGAAAGAGTACGACTTTTCTATGACAAATGAGGAAGACTCTAAACGATTGAAGCTTTTGAAGGAGCGAGTTGATGCGCTGAGTGAAGATAACGAACGGTTAACGAATCGATTGGAAGCGGTCAACGCGACCAATGCGCAGCTTTCAAATGAGCTCGAAAACATCAAACCGGACAGTAACGCCAGCGCGAAAAACACGAAAGATTCCGAGTCACAAACGCTGAACGCGGCGAGAAATTTGGCAAAATCGCTCGCGCACTCAGAATCAGTCGTCATCGAGCAGCAACGTCGTATGCGTGAAATCATGGAGGAATCGAAAGATTTGCGAGAACGCGTCGAAGAAGCTGAAAATCGAGCAGCATCGACAGCTTCATTCGCAAAACAGGCCGAGAACAAAGCTAAACGCTTCGCGGCGAGAGAATCCGAACTTCGCGTGCAGTTACAGGGCGCCTTAGAAGATTTGCGTCTCGCTAGAGAAGCATCCAAGAGATTTGCAGATGAAAACGGTGGTTTCACGGCTGACGGTGAGGGATTTAAAGCGCTCAAGCGTTCTCTCGAAGAGGCACTCGAGGAGAAGGAAAAGTTAGAAAAAGAGTTGTCTGCGCACGCGAGAAGGTCAAACGATCTCGGTGTGATGTATGGCGCGAACACGAAACAAACCAACGACTTGAGAACTCACATCGATCGATTAGATGCGCTCTTGAGAGAGCGTGACCGAGAGTTACTCGAGGCACGCGCGAGACAGAGCGAATTACTGGAGGAAATCAACCAAGTCAAGCTGGGTCACACATCGTCTTCTCCATTTCAAGATTTTGACGGGTCAGATGATCTCGTCAATCAAGGCATCGATGATGATACGAAACGTACGGCGTTTGAAGCGCTTGCGCGGTCGGTCAGAGAACCGGTGGACCAGTCGCCGTTAGGGGTGCAAGACTTTGTCAAAGCTAAATTGAACATAGATAATACCAACACGAACACCAGCAAGAACGACGAAGAGATAGAACACTTAGAAGAACTTCGATTAGAAAATGAATTGTTGCGTCAGGAAAACGAAAAGCTTTCTCGAGAACTCGACGGCACAGAGGAAGCCACGGAAGAGATGCATGCGCAGCTGCAAAAAATTAGCGACGATTATAACGCGTTAGCGAAGACTTTAAACGAAACTCTGAACTCAGTCCCTTAGAAGAAGATAATACCTAGGTATAGTCGTTTTAAATTAAGCAATGTAAAATTACAATTAAACTTCATCGTATGGTTGAAGTGAGTATCCTGGGAAGCGGTCGATGGAACACGTGACCTCCTAATCCACGCATTACTACTTGCACACGATTCAACGTCGTTTCTTGGAGTTTTAAAGCCTCTTCACGTGCTTTGCGTTCCTCCATATCTTTCTGAATACGTTCGCGGTCTTCGCGTGTGATTTCAATACCGTCGAGGAACTCTAACGTCTCTAGCGCAAATACGGCTTCGTCAAAATACGAAGATGCGAACTTGCATCCCCGTAAACTCATTTTTTTCAATCCAATCATACCCGCGAGCTGTTTAAACGCCAACTCTTTATCCTTCATTCGATTACTATCTAAACGTAAAGATTTCACATTTGTCAAAGTGTTTAAGTGTGCGAAAGAACGAATTCCACATCGCTTTATAGAAAGCGATTCGAGCGCATCAAAACCGAGAAACGTGTATTCGTTAAATTGACGTAACGGGTTCTCATCGGCTCGTATTTTTCGAAGGTGGGGCAAATTTTTCAATCCATCCAGATCTTGTAAACGATTGCTTGAAACGTCGACGAAAGACAAAAGCTGGAGCTTTTGGAGCTGTAAACGTACGAGTCGGCGCGAGTCCATGCGATTATAACGCACGTCTAGTTCTCTCAGCTGAGGGAAGAACTGTTCGTAGAAACACCTACTACTTTCGTTTTCTTCATCGACGGGGATGTGGTTGCGAATGTTACCATTTACAAAAGTCTCGCGAACTAGCGCATACCGAAGCGCATTTTTAGACATCGAGAGTCTCCGCAAGTGTTTCAAGCTGCGAAGCGCCGATACATCTGCCAGATGGTTTTTCTCTAAATTAACTATTTTTGCAGACATCATGACGTCGCCAGAGACGGATTCCTCGTCCAGTCGTCGCACACGCATTTCCGATAAATCCAAGATGTCGTTTTCATCCGTGTTTCTTGCTAGCTTTCGTTCAATCATTTCTGTCGTCAGACGCCCTGGAAACAGGAATCGCCCTTTGCGGCGCCAAACTTCTCGAACTTCATCGCCGTCAAGTAAAACGAGGCATGGCGCAAAATACGCCACACACTCTCGATAGTTCTCAAGATTGGTGACTGCATTCCCGCGCAGATCTAGGAATTTAAGGGATATACTAGATGAATCAGTAGTGCACATTGTTCGCTGCGTCGAAAATATATCACCTGCGTTCATCTCGAGAAGATTCTGTAACTCTCGCAACGTTCGTATTTGATTTCGAGCCAATCGAAGATGGCGTAAATTCGGGCATTTTTCTTGGACAAAAAGCAAGGCATCGCGTTCTATATTTTTTATGTCGTTGTCGGAGAGATCCATGTACATCAATTGTTTGAGTCCAACGAACCATGCAGAGTCAAGCGTACGTATCCGGTTCGAACTAGCATCTAAATAGTGTAGATAAGTGCACGACCGTATGCCTTCGAGAGAGGCGAGCGAACAGCTTCTTATTTTTAAAGATACGAGCGTTTCCGAACGCACACGGGGGGGAAGTTCGAGAAATGTAACATCGCAAACATCCACGGCTTCTATTCTCGAAACAGTCGCCATGTCGTTTTCAAAAGCGTAGCAAAAACTTGCATTTTCTCCTTCTGTTTTGTTGTGCGCAAACTTTTCCTTCTCCGAATGGATAATTATTGCGCGTTCGTCCAAGAAAAGAGGTGTTATTGCAGCTTCTCGAAAACAATCGCTTAGATCTTTGTCGTTCGATGGATAATATAGCGCGCGTCGCTTGTTGTGTTGCTCGAGTAGACTTTCACGAAGCGAAGGTGTCAGCTCGTACCCGTCGAGGAATTTTAAACACTTTCCAAACGTCGCTACACATTTCGAGGCATATCTAGAATACGCCGTATCGCTTAAATCCGACAACGTGGTTATATCGTAGTTACCACGTGCGATCGGACACGCACCACTTATATCGTCTCGAAAACGAATGTCAACAATATTTTTCGCGTATTCAGCGATAGCAGAAACGATATAGTCGTTATTTATCGGATTTGCTGCCAAATTGAGCATGGTAACGCTTCTAAACCACTCCCTTCTTTTCCTTTCGTTGTTCCCTCTCTTCTTCGTTCTTTGCAAAACCCACTCTTCACCCGTGAGAAGGTTTTCGCTCAAATCGATGCATTCCAACGATTCTATGTGATTGAAACTTTCTCCTATCTCGCGTATTTTGTTCTCGTTAAGCATTAAACGCTTCAATTTCTGAAACGGCTTCTTCCTCGTTTCTTCGCCGTCGTCGCCAGAACAGAACACGCTCTTCACTTCCTCAATCTTGTTTCCATAGAGAGCCAAAACTTCCAAACTCTCAAACTCCAAGCCTTTTAAGCCATCGAAATTCTCCAAATTGCACTCGCACACCCACAATTCTCTCAGCGTCTTTTCGAATCTCTCGAAACACCCGCTCGGTAACCGTTTCACGTTCGGGCAGTTAATAATCCGTATCTTCACTAACGGAGGATTCTTTACCGGGACTCTTCGAATAGCGCTCAAGTCTCGCAAACTCGTCGCCATGAACGCATCGACGACGGTACCCGACGTTCCATCCTCTCCTTCCCTCATCGTCGCCACGTTCTCCTCCACGCTCCTCCAGTCTTCGTCTTTCTCCCCCACGCCGTCGTCGTCGTCGTCGTCGTCCTCAAAGTCTTTCTCCCCTCCTCCTCCTCCTCCTCCTCGTCTCTCCCAGGGTGGTTGGTGGTGCTCTTCCAGTCGCGCCTCCTCCTCCTCCTCCTCCTCGTCTTCTTCTTCTCCCTCGCGGCGCATCTCACGCGAGGAAGACGCTCTTTTTCTCGTCGTCACAGGAGGAGGAACG
>MDTG01407931.1_pt1 | contig 12445 bp, 9 predicted proteins | sample 811421 | NCBI WGS metagenome assembly MDTG01 (sample SAMN05326645, study PRJNA326480) | marine metagenome | isolation source: seawater | place: Pacific Ocean: South East | collected 2011
ACGCTGATAGTTCCTGGGCTTGGTTGAAAATCTAAAGCTGGATTTTCTGCATTAATCCTACATTCAATTGTATGACCTCTCGGATTTATATCACTTTGTTGCAAAGCTGTATCTCCAGTAAAGGCAATCCAAAGTTGCTCTTTTACAATATCTATTCCAGTTTGAACTTCTGTAACTGGGTGCTCTACTTGAACTCTTGTATTCATTTCAAGAAAATAAAATTTTCCATTTTCGTAAATAAATTCAACAGTTCCTGCTCCTTCATAATTTATCTGTTCAACCATTTTTACAGTTTTTTTAAAAAGATCTTTTCTTATTTCGTCAGTTAAAACCGGACTTGGTGTTTCCTCTATCAATTTTTGATGTCTTCTTTGAACAGAACAATCTCTTTCTGCTAGATGTATTGTTTTATTTTTACCAGACATCACCTGAACTTCTATATGTCTTGGATTTTTAAAATACTTTTCAATGTATAATTCGTCATTATTAAAAAATTTTTTCGCCTCAGATTTAGCAGTAAGAAATAAATCTTCTAATTGACTCTCTTCCTCTACAATCTTCATGCCTTTACCACCACCACCCCCAGCTGCTTTAATCAAAACAGGATAACCTATGTCTTTACATATAGATTTAGCTTCAGCAAATGACTTTACTCCACCTTCAGAGCCTTCAATGATAGGTAAACCAAATTTTTTTGCTATTCTTTTTGCTTCAATTTTGTCTCCCATTTTTGAAATTATCTCTGCACTTGGACCTATAAATTTTATACCATGTTTATTTACAATCTCAGAAAATTTTGCATTTTCAGATAAAAAACCATAACCTGGGTGTATTGCTTCAGCTCCAGTTAAATCAACTGCTGACATTATAGATGAAATATTTAAATAACTGTTTTGTGGTTGATGCGATCCTATGCAAACACTCTCATCAGCTAATCTTACATGCATTGACTCCGCATCAACATCAGAATGAACCGCAACAGTTTTTATTCCCCATTCTTTACATGCTCGAATAACCCTAACAGCTATTTCTCCTCTATTAGCTATTAAAACTTTTTTGAACATTTATATTTATTTGAGAATAACTAAAGTTTGACCAAACTCAACTGGCTGACCATCCTCTACTAAAATTTTTTTTACTTCACCATCCGAAGTTGAAGGTACGTGATTCATTGTTTTCATTGCCTCAACAATCATTACAGTTTGACCTTTTTTTATTTTATCTCCAATTTCAACAAATTTTTTAGCTCCTGGTTCTGCAGCTAAATATGCTGTTCCAATAATTGGAGATTTTACTCTTATTCCATCACCTTCGTCAGAAGATTTTAAAACAGCTTTATTTTGAGGAGTTACTGCACTTGTTTTTGCCTGTTCAATTCCTTTGGATGCTTTTGAAACTTTAATTTTTGTTTGGCCGTCTTGGTATTCTAACTCAGTCAGCTCAAATTCTTTTAGATTATCTACAAGTTCTTTAATTAGTTTTTTATCAATTTTCATTATTTAAATATTTTTTTATGGCCTCTAGTGACATTATATACCCATTAATTCCAAAACCACAAATTACCCCTTTAGCAACTTTACTTATCAAAGACTTATGTCTGAAATCTTCTCTATTATAAATATTACTGATATGCAATTCAATTATCGGAATTTTCAATATTTTTAAAGCATCATGAATAGCAACAGATGTATGAGTATACCCGCCTGCATTAATAATTAGTCCGTCTTGATTATTCCTTGAATTTTGAATTTGAGTAACCAGTTCACCCTCCATATTAGACTGAAATAAAGATAGTTTTATTTTATTTTTAGTCGCAAAATCATTACATTTTTTTTCAATGTCATTAAGAGAAAAACTTCCATATTGATTTCTTTCTCTTTCACCTAAAAGGTTGAGGTTTGGCCCATTAAGAATTATAATTTTATACATAAATTTCTCGATATTGAATAACTTAATTATGGCAAAAATACAATTAAATGGAAAAAAAGTTACTATCAACTCTAACTATACTTTATCAGATCTAATTAAAAAGTATAAATTAATTAATAAAAAAATTGCTATAGAGCATAATGGAATAATTATCCCAAAAGTAAAGTATAATAAAAAATTCTTAAAAAATAATGATAGAGTAGAAATAGTTCACTTTATAGGAGGCGGTTAAATTGAAAAAAGATACTTTTAAAATTGCGGGTAAAATTTTAAGATCTAGATTGATTGTAGGAACAGGAAAATACAAAAACTTCCATGAGACTGCTAAAGCTATTAAAGCTTCAGGAGCAGATATGGTTACAGTTGCTGTTAGAAGAGTTAATATAATAGATAAAAAAAAACCAATATTAACGGATTATCTAAATCCAAAAAAAATAGTTTATCTCCCAAATACAGCTGGATGTTTTAATTCAGAGGAAGCTTTAAGAACTTTACGATTGGCTCGTGAGATGGGGGGATGGAAATTAGTAAAGCTTGAAGTTTTAGGGGACAAAAAAACTCTTTATCCAAATATGATTGAAACTATTAAATCTACTAAAATTCTTGTAAAGGAAGGATTTAAAGTATTGGTTTATTGCACAGATGATCCTTTACTTGCAAAGAAACTTGAGGATAATGGGGCATCAGCGATAATGCCTTTAGCATCTCCGATCGGTTCAGGGCTGGGAATACAAAATAAAATAAATATCTCCTTGATTATAAAACAATCGAGAGTACCTGTAATAGTAGATGCTGGAATAGGAACAGCCTCGGACGCAACAATCGCAATGGAATTAGGTTGTGACGGGGTGTTAATCAACAGTGCGATAGCTAATTCTAAAAAACCAATATTAATGGCAAAAGCTTTTAAAGATGCAGTGGTTTCGGGAAGAAACTCATTCTTAGCTGGCAGAATGAAAAAAAACTATTTAGCTATACCAAGTTCACCGAATGATGGTTTAATTTAACTTTTCTTCCTTCTTACCCAAAGTGTTCTAATTTTTTTTTTTGTTTTTGTTTTTTTTTCTTTTTCTTTAGTTTTTGAGACAATTTTATTTTTACCCTTTTTTTCTTTAGCTAAAGTTTTGTTAGTCTTTTTTATTTCAATAATTGAATTTATATTCTCTACTGAGTTAATAAGTTTTTTGGACTTATTTAATAGGTCAATTTTATATTCAGGGATAACAAATTTATCATTTGATAAAATTTTTACTTCAAACAAGTATTTTTTTTGAAAATACTTTAATTCATCCAATAAGTTTTTTTCTATATAAGTTTTAATTTTTACAGGCACAAATGAGTTAATAATCTTGACTTTTTCTGTAAAAGCTAAATATTGAATTTTTTTTAAAATTTTTTGTGAAAATGATGAAATTGATAGTTGAGTCTCCCATTTAATTGATCCTTCACGTAGTCTCTGCCTGGTCATTTCAAGTAATCCAAAATTACTTATTCTTCCAATTTGAATTCTAGCTCTATCTTTTCTAATACTTTCCCTCATTTTTTTTTCAACAATTCTTCTATTATAAAAATTCATCATATCGATAAAGTCGATAACTATTAAACCAGATAAATCTCTTAATTTTATTTGGTGAGCAATCTCTTCAGCTGCTTCTAAATTTGTATTTAATGCAGTTTTCTCAATATTCATTTGCTTTGTTGATTGTCCAGAATTAATATCAATAGAGACTAAAGCTTCAGTAGGATTAATTACCAAATATCCACCAGATTTTAACTTTACTGTTGGTTCATAAATGTTATTTAATTCTTTTTCTATATTAGCATCATAAAACAGAGGAATTTTACCTCTATACTTTTTTATATTCTTTACATTCCTTGGCATTAATTCTTTCATAAATTTTTTAGCTTTTTGGTAAGCCTCATTACCTTCAACATAAACATTTTTTGTTTCGTTGTCGTAAGTATCTCTTAATGTTCTTTTTATAATATCTCCTTCTTCATACACCAAAGATGGTGCATTAGAGTCTAAGGCTTTATCTTTTATTTCTTCCCAGGTTTTAATAGTATTTCGAAAATCTTTCTCAATTTCATTTTTTGTTTTGTTGGCACCTGCAGTTCTTACTATAACACCCATTGTCTTAGGAATTTCTATTTCATTCAAAATACCTCTTATTTTTTGTCTATCAGAGGAATTAAAAATTTTTCTAGATATGCCTCCACCTTTTGGAGTATTTGGCATTAAAACTATATACTTGCCTGCTAAAGATATAAAAGTAGTTAATGCTGCTCCTTTTTGACCTCGTTCTTCTTTTATAACTTGAATTAATATTACTTGCCCAGGTTTTATTACTTCTTGTATTTTATATCTTTTAATACCATAGGAGGATTTGACTCTTTCTCGGTATTCCTGTTTGTTGTCTTTTTTTTCAATTTGATTATCACTATTTATTTTATCTTCTTTAATAGTGTTTTCAGAATTTTCTAGTTGATTTTCATTATGTAAATTTTCTTGATTTGTCTCTATTGTTTTATCTTTTAGTTCCTCTCTTATTTTTTCTTCAGCTCTTCTAATTTTTTCTTTGTCGTCCGAGGGTATTTGGTAATAATCTGACTGAATATCATTAAAAGCAAGAAAACCATGTCTTTCTCTACCAAAATTCACAAAAGCAGCTTGTAAAGAAGGTTCAACCCTACTTATAGTAGCAAGATAAATATTGTTTTTAAAATTTAGATTATTTTTGTCTTCAAATTCATATTCTTCGATCGAACCATCTGACTTAAGAACAATACGGGTTTCATTAGGATGCGATGCATCAATATATAAGTTTTTTTCCATTTGATTAGAATTCCTTTAAAATTTTTGTAAATTGAATTTTTTATAATTGTCATTGTCGCTATTTTATACAATTTTATGTATAAATACACGAATTTAATTAAAACATGCCTAAAGATAGTCAGAATTGTTATTATAAATTAATAGTATGTTAAATTTTCTCAATTTTACTGTTAAATTTCTAATTATATCTTTGGTCGTAATGGTTTTGTTTATTTTTTCAACCTTATGGTATTTCTCAGTAGGATTGCCAGATTACAAAAAATTATCAAATTATCAGCCTCCAATTTCAAGTAGAGTTTACTCGACTGATAGCAAATTGATAGCTGAATATGCGTTAGAAAAAAGGTTATTTATACCATACGAATCTATCCCTGAGAAAGTAATAAATTCATTTTTGTCAGCTGAAGATAAAAATTTCTTTTCTCATCCTGGAGTCGACGCAAGGGGTATATTAAGAGCATTTATAAAAAATATTAAAAATATATCTCAGAACAAAAGGTTAGAAGGAGCTTCAACCATAACACAACAAGTCGCAAAAAATTTTTTACTCTCTAATGAAGTTTCAATGAAAAGAAAAATTAAGGAAGCTATTTTAGCTTTTCGGATCGAAAGGGCCTATACAAAAGAAAGAATTTTAGAATTGTATTTAAATCAAATATATTTGGGTCAAGGAACATACGGAATAGCTGCGGCAAGTCTTGAGTATTTTGATAAATCAATCAAAGAACTTAATTATTCAGAGTCAGCACTGTTAGCAGCGTTACCTAAGGCTCCAAGTAAATACAATCCATATAAATATCCCAAAGTTGCTAAGTTTAGAAGAAATTTAGTTTTAGATAACCTAAATGAAAATGGCTTTATTTCTAAAAATGAAATGAATAAAATTAAAAATTCAAAATTAAAACTTAAGAAAAGAAAAATTGAAATTGTAAATGAAGCTAATTCGTATACTGAAGAGGTTAGAAGAATGGTTAAAAAGATATATGGTTTTGAAAAACTTTATTCTCAAGGATTAAGTATTAGCACACCATTAAATATTAATTACCAAATCCAAGCATTAAAATCTTTAAGAAAAGGTATTGAGGATTATGATAAAAGACGTGGTTGGAGAGGACCAGTTGCAAATAAAATTAAAAATAAAAATTGGGAAAAAAATCTTGAAAGATATAAACTTGATCCAACTTTAAATTGGAATTTAGCTGAAATTATCTCTTTAAATAATGACGAAATTAAATTTAAAATAATTGATGAAAAGAAAAAAGATAAACTTGGAGTTTTGCTCTTGAAAAATATAAAATGGACAGTTCCAAAAGGTAAAACTATTAAAGATATTCATAAAATTGGTGACATTATATTTATAAAAAAAAAGAGTAATTCCTGGTCTCTAAAACAATATCCTAAAGTAAATGGAGGAATAGTAATTCTTGATCCTTATACTGGAGATGTTTTGGCTTTAGCTGGAGGATTTAATTTTAAAACTAGCGAATTTAATAGAGTTACTCAAGCAAAAAGACAACCTGGATCAGCGTTCAAACCAATAGTTTATGCAGCCGCATTAGAAAAAGGTTTTGCTCCTAATTCTATCATACTTGATGCCCCTTTTGTAGAAAGTCAAGGTGTTGGTCTTAAAAATTGGAAACCAGAAAATTATGGAAAAAAATTCTATGGTCCAACTACTTTTAGGAAAGGTATTGAGTACTCTAGAAATTTGATGACTGTTAGAATTGCAAAGATACTAGGTTTGGAAGAAATTTTAGATTTATCGAAAAAACTAAATATCTATGATGAAATTCCAGAATTACTCTCAGTTTCTCTAGGGGCAGCCGAAACAACTTTAATTAATCTAACTTCTGCCTATGCACCATTTGTAAACGGTGGAAATAAAATTGACCCAAAACTTATTAGCAGAATTCAAGATAGAAGAGGAAAAACAATTTTTCAGGAAAAAAATAGAAAGTGCATAAATTGTGATAAATTTATTAACGAAAATATAGAATTTCCAAAAATAGACAATGTTAATAAAAAGATAATAAGCGAGGAAACAGCTTATCAAATGAATTCGATTTTGCAGGGAGCTGTACAAAGAGGTACTGCAAAAAAATTAAAAAATTTAAAAGTACCTTTAGCAGGAAAAACAGGGACTACTAATGATAATTTTGATGCATGGTTTATAGGTTTTTCCTCTAATTTAGTAATAGGTGTTTACGTTGGATTTGATAATCCTAAAACTTTAGGAAAATTTGAGACCGGGTCAAAAGCTGCATTACCAATCTTTAAGGATTTTGTAGAAAAAGCACTTTATAAAGAAGATTTTAAAGAATTTAAAATACCAGAAAATATATATTTAACCTCATTAAACTACGATACAGGATTAAAATCCGCCCAAGGAGAAAAAAATTCAATTATCGAAGCTTTGAAATTAAGAGATATTAACAACATTAATAATAATAATTTAATCTTAACGAGCGGTCATGATAAAATGGTAGCATTCAGGCAATTTTACTAATGGAAACTTTTGAAACCATGCTATCCGTTACTGAGAAATCACTGAGTAATATCAGGGGGTATCTTTGATAAAGAAAAAATTGTAACTAAACTTAGAGAATTAGAAGAAACTTCATTAAGCAAAAACTTTTGGAAAGATCAAAAATTAGTTAAAAAAACTGTAAAACAAAAAAAATTTTTTGAAAATATTTTAAATTCTTATAAAAAATCCTCAGAAGATTTAAAAAACTTAAAAGATTTATATTATTTAGCTTCGCAAGAGACCGATGATGATACAATTAAAGATTGTAATAAAAAGATTGAAGAAACTTTAAAAGAAATAAAAAAAAATGAAATAAATTGTTTCTTATCAGGAGAAAATGATGATTACGATATTTACCTAGAAATTCATGCAGGCGCTGGCGGTACTGAGAGTCAGGATTGGGCAGATATGCTCAGAAGAATGTATATGAAGTGGTTTGATAAAAAAGATTTTAAATATCAAATTATTAGCGAACATAAAGGTGAAGAGGCAGGAATAAAATCATCTACAATAAAAGTTGAAGGAGATTATTTATACGGACTAATGAAATCAGAGTCGGGAGTTCATAGGCTTGTGCGAATTTCTCCATTTGATAGCGGTGCAAGAAGACATACAAGCTTTGCTAGTGTCTGGGTTTACCCCTCTGTTGAAGATGACATAAATATAAAAATTGATGAAAAAGATTTAAGAATAGATACTTATAGATCTAGTGGAGCTGGCGGACAACATGTAAACACAACTGATAGCGCTGTAAGAATAACTCATCTTCCTACAAAAATAGTAGTGCAATGCCAAAATGAAAGATCTCAACACAAAAACAAAGAAACCTGTTTTAAAATGCTAAAAGCAAGATTATACGAGCATGAAATGCAAAAAAAAGAAGAGGAAAATAAAAAAGAGATAAATAGTAAAACCGATATTGGTTGGGGTCATCAAATTAGATCTTATGTATTACAACCTTATCAATTAGTAAAAGATTTGAGAAACAAAATTGAAAGCACTAACCCATCGAGTGTTTTAGATGGTAATTTAGACTTATTTATTGAAGAAGGAATTAAAAATAAATAATGAAAAAATTAATAACATATCTTTTTTTTCTAATTTTTATATTTTTAGTTTTTTTAATTTTTATACTTTCAACAAAAGGTATAGAAACGAAAAAATTTAATACATTTGTCACACAAAAAGCAACTCAATCAAAGGAAATTGATTTAAAATTAAATACTATCAAATTTAAACTTGACCCAAAACAATTAAGTCTTTTTTTAGAGACTAAAAATCCAGAGATAAATTATAAAAATATAATTATTCCGGTTCAAAATATAAAAGTATATATTGATTTTCCATCATTACTTAAATCAAAAACCAAAATTAATAAAACTACTTTAAAACTTAAAGAACTAGATATAAATGAGTTAGTTAAATTATCCTCAATTATTAAGCCATCAAACTTTAAAAGTTTTATAAATAACAAAATTACTTCTGGTAAATTAATTTCAGAAATAGAGATATTTTTTGATGAAAAGGGGTATATAAAAAATTTTATAGCTAGGGGTATAGTGAAAAATCTAGAAGCACAAATTATAAGTGGATTAAATATTAATAAAACAAACTTAAGTTTTTTTGCAGATAAGGAGGATATTTTACTTAAAAACATAAATGGAAATATTGACGAGATACAAATTTCTGATGGAGATTTAAAATTGAATTTAGAAAAAGGAACAAAATTGAATTCAAACTTCAAATCAAAAATTAATTATAAACAAGATCCCTCAAGTAAATTTACTAAAATTTTAGATAAATTTTATTTTGCAAATAAAGTAAAAAGTTTAAATGGAGAATTTAATAATAATTTATCAATTAATTTTGATGAGACTTATAAAGTTAAAGATTATAATTACAATCTCTCTGGAAACTTTGAAAAAAGTAAATTAGAGTTCCGAAGTATAAAAAATAGTTTTTTTAGTGAAGAAATAAAAGAAATTTTTTTATCAAATTTTAAAATTCAAACATCTCTCTCTTCAAAAAAAATTAAAATTTCGGGAGAAGGAAAATATTCTTTTGATAATAATGATTTTTTAAAAGTCAAATTTGAAAATAATTTAATAAACGAGTTATTAAAATTAAAATTAGATTTTGAATATATTAATCGTTTCAAAATTGATCTTATCAATTACAAAAAACCAAAAAACCAGATTGCAAATATATCTTTAGAATTAGATAAAAAAAAAGATAAAATAAACATAAATAAACTCAGGTTTTCTGAAAGAAATAATTTAATACAACTAGAAGATTTGAAATTTATGAAAAATCAATTTTTATCATTCAAAAAAATAATCATCAAAACAATTAATAATGAATTTTCAATCAGCAATAATGAAAAAATTTTTATTAAAGGTTCAAGGTTCGACGCAACTAATTTGATTAAATTTTTGACAAACAAAAAAGAGGAGAATAGGTTAAAAAATATTAGTAACAGTGTAGTGATAGATTTTAAAAATATTAAAGTGCCAATGTCAGAAAGTTTACAAGATTTTAAATTAATAGGTGAGATAAAAAAAGGAAAATTTGTCAAAATCTCATCTAAAGGAGATTTTGGTGGAAATAATTTTTTAGATATATCCATGAAAAAAGATGAAATTAATAACACAAAATATTTAGAAATTTACTCTGATTTGACTCGTCCACTTTTAACGGACTATAGTTTTTTTAAAGGGCTTTCAGGTGGCAAATTACTTTATACTTCCATTATCGATGGATCAAAATCGAATTCAAAATTGAAAATTGAAGATTTTCGTGTCATCAATGCCCCTGGAGTAGTTAAATTACTTTCTTTAGCAGATCTAGGTGGATTAGCAGATTTAGCAGAGGGAGAGGGATTAACTTTTGATATTCTTGAAATTGACATGGAAAAAAATAAAGGCATGTTAAAATTAAATGAAATTTTAGTCCTAGGCCCAAGTATGTCTGTTTTGATGGACGGCTATCAAGACGATAATGGTTTAACTAGTTTAAGGGGAACATTAGTCCCTGCAAAAACATTAAATAAATTGATTTCAAAAATACCTGTCTTAGGAAACATAATAATCCCGAAGGAGATAGGAGAAGGACTATTTGGTGTAAGTTTTAAAATGAAAGGTACAAAAGGAAAAATAAAAACAACGATAAATCCTATAAAAACTTTAACGCCGAGATTTATTCAAAAAATAATAGATAAAAATAAAGCCACTAAATAATTTTTACCAAATAGTGTTTTTTCTTACCGTATGAAAGTTTTAAAATATTATTTTTAAAATCTTGTAATTTGAGTATCTTTTTTTCGTCATCAATTACCAAACCATCTATTTTAAAACCTTTATTTGCAATTGCTCTTCTAGCTTCACTTTTAGAAGACAATATTTTATTATAAGCAATAAAATCTAAAAAACTTAAACCTTTCTTTATCTCTCTAGAGTTTATTTTAATTGTAGGTAAATTAGAACCAATAATACCTTTTTCGAAAGTATCCTTAGCAGTTTGTTCTGCCATTTTTGCAGCTTTTTCACCGTGAAGTATTCTAGTAGCTTCATTAGCTAGTAAAATTTTTAGGTTATTAATATTTTTTTCTTTATTACAAATTTCATTTATTTCTTTAAGATCAATCTCAGTAAAGTAATTTAAAAATCTTTGAACATCTCTATCATCTGTATTTCTCCAAAATTGCCAATAATCATAAGAAGAAAGTAGATTTTCATTTAACCAAATTGCCCCTTTTTCTGTTTTTCCCATTTTGGATCCAGAGGCTAAAGTAATTAGAGGCGAGGTAAGCCCGTATGCTTCTTTTTTAATCATTCTTCTTATTAAATCTACTCCATTAATTATATTTCCCCATTGGTCTGAACCTCCTATTTGTAAAATACACTTATTATTTTTAAATAATTGATAAAAGTCATAAGCTTGTAAAATCATATAATTAAATTCCATATAACTAAGAGATTGTTCTCTTTCCAATCTCAGTTTGACGCTATCAAATGTTAGCATTTTATTAATTGTGAAGTGACTTCCTATATCCCTTAAAAATTGAATATAATTTAATTTTGTTAACCAATTTGCATTGTTAACAAATATTGGTAGAGTTTTTTTATTTTTTGTATCTAAAATCTTATTAAAAACTTTTTTTATACTCCGAATATTTTTATTTATTTCATTTTGACTTATTATTTTTCCTGTAGAATCTTTTCCAGATGGGTCACCAATTAACGTAGTTCCTCCTCCCAATAGAATTATTGGTTGGTGTCCATGTTTTTGCATTAATTTTAGAATCATTATTTGCAATAAACTACCAACATGAAGACTACTAGCCGTACAGTCAAAGCCTATATAACCAGATATTGATTTTTTTTCACAAATTTTATTAAGATTATCTAAATCTGTACATTGATTTAAATACCCTCGGTCCTGCATTTCTTGCAAAAACTTATTTTTCATAGTGCTATTTGTTAAATCAACTATTATACAAAATTAGTTATAAATAAATAAAAATATGCAAAAAGATTGGTTATCTTTAGGTTTAATGAGTGGAACTTCTGGAGATGGAGTAGACGCCTCAATAATAAGGTCAAACGGAATTGATAAATATGAGTTAATAAAAGACAAGTATTTCGAGTATGACTCAGATATTTATAAAGATATTCACAATTTAAAAGAGAAAATCCATCTAAGCATACACCTTAAAAAATTTAAAAATGAATTAGATAATTTAGAGAGAAAAATAACAATATTTCATGCTAAAGTAATTAGTGAATTGAATGTAACTGGGGATACTATAGTAGGTTTTCACGGCCAAACTATATACCATAACGCTAGAGAGAAAATTTCTAAACAATTAGGTAATGGAAAATTATTAAATCAACTAACAAAAAAAAATATAATTTTTAATTTTAGAAATAATGATATTTTAAATGAAGGCCAAGGAGCGCCTCTTGCTCCTGTTTTTCATCATTTATTGGCTATACAAAATAAAATTAAACTACCGGTATGTTTTCTTAACATTGGAGGAATATCTAATATCACAATTATTAAAAATAAAACTGATTTAAATGAATTGGAAAGTAAAGATATTGGACCAGGAAATTGCCTTATCGACTCCTGGGTAAGAAAAAACTCAAATAAAA
>MDTG01289203.1_pt1 | contig 12444 bp, 10 predicted proteins | sample 811421 | NCBI WGS metagenome assembly MDTG01 (sample SAMN05326645, study PRJNA326480) | marine metagenome | isolation source: seawater | place: Pacific Ocean: South East | collected 2011
GAGTAAATCCCAAATTAATCTTCCAAAAACAGCTTTTTCCATGAAGGCAAATTTACCTATAAGAGAACCTGAGATCTTAAAACTTTGGAAAAATATAAATCTTTATAATGAATTGAGAAAATCAAGAAAAGGTGAAGAAAAATTTGTTCTCCATGATGGCCCTCCGTACGCGAATGGAAATATACATATGGGAACTGCTTTAAATAAAATTTTAAAAGATATAATTGTGAAATTTCATCAAATGGATGGCAAAGACTCAGTATATGTTCCAGGTTGGGATTGTCATGGATTACCTATTGAGTGGAAAATTGAAGAACAATACAAAAAAAATAAAAAGAATAAAAATGAGGTTCCTATAGTCGAATTTAGAAAAGAGTGTAGAACGTTTGCAGAAAAATGGATAGATGTTCATAAAGACCAATTTAAAAGATTGGGCGTTATTGGAGATTGGGAAAATTATTATTCTACAATGAGTTTTGATGCTGAGGCACAAATTGTTAGAGAATTAGGAAAGTTTTTAAAAGAAGGAAGTTTATATAGAGGCTTTAAACCTGTTTTATGGTCTACAGTTGAAAAAACAGCTTTAGCAGATGCAGAAGTTGAATATCAAGATCATAAGTCAGAGACTATCTATACATCTTTTACAGTTAAATCATCTAATATTAAAGAATTAAATGATAGTGACATTATAATTTGGACTACTACTCCATGGACTATTCCTGCCAATAGAGCCTTAGCTTATAATGAGACCCTTGATTATTTATTAATTGAAATAAAAGATGATGGTGATTTTAAAGATAAAAAAATTGTTATTGCTGAAGCATTATTAGAATCTGTAGTTCAAGATTGTCGAATTAAAGATTTTAAAAAATTAAAAAAATTTAAAGGTAAAAATTTTAAAGGGACTATTTGCAAACATCCTTTCTTCGAATTAGGGTATGACTACGATATACCTATGTTAGAGGCACGTTTTGTTACAACTGAACAAGGCACAGGCGTTGTTCATTGTGCACCTAGTCATGGTCCAGATGATTTTAATCTGTGTTTAAATAATGGAATAAAAGCAATTGAAACTGTTGATGGAGATGGAAAATATACGAAAAATGTATCTTTATTCGAAGGAATACACATCTTTAAAGCCAATCCAATAGTAATTGAAAAACTAAAAGAACAAAAAAAACTTTTATCAAATGGAGAATTAGTTCATTCATATCCTCATTCATGGAGATCAAAAGCGCCTCTCGTTCATAGAGCTACACCACAATGGTTCATTTCTATGGAAAGTCATGATTTAAGAAAAAAAGCTTTAAAAGCTATAGACGAAACAAATTTTTATCCAAGTAAAGGAAAAGAAAGATTAAAATCAATGATTGAAACTAGGCCAGATTGGTGCGTTTCAAGACAAAGGGTTTGGGGTGTGCCATTGCCGATTTTTGTTAACAAAAAAACCAACAAAATTTTAATTGATGATGGAGTATTTGAAAATATTGCAACAATTTATGAAAAAGAAGGTTCTGACTGTTGGTTTTCAGATGATGCTCAAAAATTTTTAGGAAAAAAATATAAAGCAGAAGATTATGAAAAATTAAGAGATATTGTTGAGGTATGGTTTGACAGCGGCTCAACTCACTCCTTTGTTTTAGAGAAAAGAAAAGATCTAAAGTGGCCTGCATCAATGTACCTTGAAGGATCAGATCAACATAGGGGTTGGTTTCATTCATCCTTGTTAGAATCATGTGGAACAAGAGGGAGAGCACCATTTGAATCTATTCTTTCTCATGGGTTTGTTGTAGATGGAAAAGGATTAAAAATGTCAAAATCATTAGGAAATGTAATCGCTCCCGAAGAAATTTTAAAAAAATATGGAGCTGATATTTTAAGAATTTGGGTAACCTCATCAAACTATGCAGAAGATTTAAGAATAGACTATTCAATTTTAGATCAACATTCTGAGTCTTACAGAAAAATTAGAAATACATTTAGATATTTATTAGGAAACTTAAATGACACTTTTGATGAAATTAAGTTGGAAAATATTAAAATTGAAAAACTACCTGAGTTAGAGCAATTTATGCTTCATAAAATTTATAATTTAAATTTAAATTTTAATAAGTATTTTAAAAACTATGATTTTCATAATCTTTATAAAGAATTATTAAATTTTTGTACTGTGGATTTATCTGCATTTTATTTTGATATACGAAAAGACTCTTTATATTGCGACCCTAGAGACTCAGAAAAAAGAAAATCAACTCTATTATTGTTAAATATTATCTTAAATTCATTATTGAAGTGGTTTGCACCTATTTTATCATTTACTACTGAAGAAATTTATCAACTTATATCAAAAAAAAAGAAAAGCATCCATTTAGAAAGCTTTATAAAATTTCCAAAAAAATTTGAAAATCCAAAATTAAGTAAAAAATGGTTACAACTTTTAAAGATAAGAGATATTTGTAATTTAAGTATAGAGGAAAAAAGAGCTAAAAAAGAAATTGGATCGAGTTTAGAGGCTGCTTTAATAGTTAGACTAAGTCAAAATAATCAAAATATTATAAAAGGAACAGATCTTTCAGAACTTTGTATTACATCTTCTGTTAAAATTGAAAATACTGAAACAGAGGAGATACTTGTTGAAACAAAAAAGGCAGAGGGCGACAAATGTCCTGTATGTTGGAAAATAAGTTCTCTACCATGTGAAAGACATAAAAAATAAATTGATATTATGCAAATTATTAAAAAGAATTTTTTTTATATCTTAATATTTATATTTATATTTTCTTTAGATCGCTTCACAAAATTTTTAGTGATCAATGAGGCAGAAAAAATTACCAATGGAAGAATTTTTGAGTCAACTTATATAAATTTAGAATTAATTTGGAATGAAGGAATAGCATTTGGTTTATTTTCATTTTCCTCCTCAAATAGTTATAACCTTATTACGATAGTAATATTTGCTGTTATACTAATGGTCATTTATTTCTTAATTAGATCAAAAAATGTTGAAAAATTTTTTTTTTTAATGATTTTTGCAGGAGCAACTGGAAACTTTTATGATAGAATTGCTTATAAAGCTGTGCCAGATTTTATAGATTTGCATATAAACAACTTTCATTGGTTTATTTTTAATATTGCAGATATATTTATTACTTTAGGAGTTATATGTTTAATATTCAGAGAAATTTTGTTAATAAAAAAATAATTTTACTACTTATATTTCCTTTAATTTTTTCAGGATGTCAAAATTTTAAAGAGTCAATATCAATGAAAAAAAAACAAAGTGTCGATGAATTTTTAATTGAAAAAAAAAACCCATTATCTGTTCCACCTGAATTCAATAAACTACCAGAGCCCACATCAGACAAGAAAGATAAAAAAATAGTTAGTGATGATAATATTGATTTAAATAAAGTTTTTGACCAAACTAAAAAAAAAAAAGAGAAATCAGATGATGTAATTTCTTCAAATAGTTTAGAAAAATCAATTTCGAATATTTTGAATAAAAAATGAATCTAACTAAAAGAATTATTTTTAATAATTTTAAGCCAAAGAAAAATTCAAAAATTCTTAAAAAAAAACTCAAAGAAATAATAAATCTGAAAAATCAAAACAATTTAATAAGATCCCTTTGTCCCGACTATAAAAATAGTTATTCAAAAAAAGTGATTGATAGATTTAAAAATAATAGAAGTCCAATAAGATTAATTGGTATGGGAGGATCGATTTTAGGAACAAAAGCTATTTATAATTTTCTTAAAAAAAAAGTTAAAAAAAAAATGATATTTATTGATAATTTAAATGCCAATAATGAGAAGCAAACAAAACAAAAAAAACTTAATATAATTGTATCAAAATCAGGAAATACTTTGGAGACTATTATTAATACAAACATTTTTGTAAAAAAAAATGAAGAAAATATTTTTATCAAAGAAAAACAAAATAGTTTTTTAAGAAACATAGCCTTAAAAATGAAATCAGAAATAATTGAACATAATAATTTTATAGGGGGACGTTATTCTGTATTATCTGAAGTGGGGATGCTCCCAGCCAGTTTATTAGGTTTGAAGGAGAAAAAATTTAAACAATTTAATAATTTAATTAAAAATAAAAATTTTTTGAATAATTTAATTTTAAACACTTCTAGTATAATTTACTACTTAAAACATAAAAAATTTAATTCTATTATAATAAATTATGATCATGCCTCTGAAGATTTTTTTAAATGGTATCAGCAGTTAGTAGCTGAAAGCTTAGGAAAAAAACAAAAAGGTATAATGCCTTTAATATCATTGATGCCAAAAGATAATCATAGCTTACTTCAACTTTATCTGGATGGTCCAAAAAATAATTTTTTTACTTATTTCAGTGTGAAAGAAAAAAATAGTATCAAAATTCAAAATAATTTCGAATTTTCAAATATTAATAATATTAAAAATAAAAGCATTTCAGATATACTTAACATTCAGAAAAAAGCTTCAGAAAATGTTTTTTCAAAAAAGAATATTCCATTTAGAAGTTTTGAAATAAGTGAAAGAAGTGAAGAAACTTTAGGAGAGCTTTTTACCTTTTTCATATTAGAAACAATCTTGTTAGGCTATGCAATGAAAATTGATCCTTTTAATCAGCCCGCTGTAGAATTAATTAAAAAAGAAACTAAAAGGATTTTGAAATAATTTTAATTACCAAAAAAAATTTTTGATATACCATAAGTGCGACTTTCAAAAATATTAATTTTTTTTGTTAATTCTTCAGTCTCATTTTTATGGCGATGTATAATTATTATACCATTTTTATTTAATATTTTTTTAATCAATATATTTTCAATAATTTCATTTACTTTGGTTTCTTTATAAGGTGGATCGATAAAGATTATATCACAATTATAATCAAAATTTTTAATAGTTTTAAAATAATCAAAACAATCATTTTCAAATATTCTATAATTATCTATATTTTTTAATGATTTAACATTTTTGTTTAACACCTCTATTGCAGCCGGATAATTTTCAAAAAAAAATACTTTTTTAGCATTTCGTGACAAACATTCTAAACCAAAAGAACCTGAGCCAGAAAATAAATCTAAAACCACTGAATTTGTGATATTTACTTTAATCATATTTGAATGCTCAATTAGATTGAATATTGACTCTTTAACAATATCTTTTAATGGTCTTGTTTTTTTATCATTAGGTAAAGAGATTTTTTTTCCTTTAAAATTTCCGCCAATTATTCTCATCAATCAATTACTTTAAATCCAATATCTTTTCTATAAAAACCATCTTCCCAATTTAATTTTCTAATTTGATTTATTATAATTTCTCTACTTTCTTTAAAACTATTAGACTTAACTACAAAATTTAAAACACGTCCCCCGTTAGAGACAACTTTTTCATCAACTATTTTGGTACCTGAATGGAATATATACTCATTTTTTTTTAAATTAATTTTATCTAAATTTGTAATTTCTTTATCTTTAATATAATTTCCTGGATATCCCTTTGAACACAAGACTATAGATAAAGAGCTGCTGTCATGCCATTCAATGTTTACTAAGTTTAGCTTTTTATTAATTGTTGCTTCTATAACCTCTAAAAAATCCGTTTTTAATCTAGGTAAAATTGTTTGACATTCAGGATCACCCATTCTTACATTATATTCTATTAGATAGGGTTCATTATTTATAATCATTAAGCCAGCGTATAAAAAACCTTTAAAGTTAATATTCATATCTTTTAAAGCATTTAATGTTGGTTTTATTATTTTTTCCAAAACTTTTTGATCCAAGATATTATCCTCTAGTCTAGATGGTGAATAAGCCCCCATACCTCCTGTATTTAAACCAGTATCTCCTTCACCAACTCTTTTATGATCTTGAGCTGTTCCAAATTTTTTAAAACTTTCTCCATCTGAAATAATAAAAAAACTCATTTCTTCTCCTTTGAGAAATTCTTCAATTAATATTTGACTTGCTTTTCCAAACTTTCCGTTGAAAATTTCTTCAATAGCTTCTTCTGATTGTTTTCTATTTTCACAAATATAAACACCTTTTCCAGCAGCTAGACCATCTGCTTTTACAACTAAAGGGAACTTACATTCATTCAAAAATTTTATTGAATTTTTTATATTTTGAAACACACCAAAATTAGCTGTTGGAATATTATATTTTTTACATATTTCTTTAGTAAAAATTTTAGAACCTTCAAGTCTTGAAGCTAATTTATTTGGACCAAAAACTTTAACTCCATTAATCTCTAAAAAATCAACAATACCATCAACTAATGGCTTTTCTGGACCTATAATAATAATATCTATTCCTTCTTCTTTGATAAATTTTTTTAATAATTTGAAATCAGTAATATTTAGATCAACATTAATTGCAATTTCATTAGTACCCGCATTACCGGGTATACAATAGACTTTATCAATCCTACCTGATTTTTTAATAGCATGACAAAGCGCATGTTCTCTACCGCCGCTTCCAATTATTCCAACTTTCATATAAAGATATATAAACTAAAAATGTTTAAAAAATTAGCTAAAATAAAATATTTACCGAATAATTTTAAAGTTATTGAGTCCGGAGATTATGTAATTTGTGCAATATCTGGAAAAAAAATTCCTTTAGAAAAACTAAATTATTGGAATGTTGAAAAGCAAGAAGCGTATTTCTCCTATGTAGAGGCCTCAAAAAAAAGAGATGAAAAAAATTAGACTATTTTATTTCCATCTATTATGTGACCAAATCCACTGATCGGGATTTTTAAGGATCATTTCTTCTAATATTGAATTAAGATATTGCGTTATTGACGCCAAAGTATCTTCTTCCTTAAATTTAATTGGATTATAAATCTTTAATTTAAAATCATTTTCTTTTTCACGTTCTATATATACTGGTACTATTTTGGCATTAAATTTTTTTACAAATTGAGCTGGAATTGTAGTGGTAAATGCTTCTTGATTAAAAAGGTTACACTTAATACCCTCTGATACTCTTTGATCTATCATCATAGCAATTGAAGTTTTGTTTTTAAATTGTTGTAGTAATTGTTTAGTTCCTGAAATTCCTTTCTTTATTTGATTTTTACAAATATATTTCCTTCTTATATTTTCCATTATAGGATTTAAAAAATTATTATTTAGTGGTCTATAAACAGCAGCGAGCTCAACCCCTGCCTTTTCAATTTGCATTGCCATTAGTTCAAAATTATTAAAATGACCTGATATAAAAATAACTGGTTCTTTTTTTGAAATTATTTCTTGTAAAACACTTTGATTTTCAATTTTAATTTTATGAGAAAAATTAACGGAGTATCTAAAGTCTTTAATAAACACATATTCAGATAAAATTCTTCCATAATTAAACCACATAGTCTTTAAGATTTTACTTTTCTCAATTTTTGTTAAGTTGGGTAAAGCTCTAGTCAAATTTTTTTCAGATAATTTATTTGATCTAAACAATGGTCCAATAAGTAATAAAATATAACCAGATAATTTTGAAGAAATATTAAGACCCAATATTTTATATATAAAAAAAAGAGAAATTATTCCAACGGATTGAATTAGATATTTAACTTTGTTCATTTATTTTTAATTTTATGAAATTAATTAAATTTTTTATTTTCTCAATTTCTAGTTCGATGCTAATAAAATTTATTTTTTTACGATAAATTTTAGGTACCTTAACATAATCTTTTTCTGTTGTTATAATTTTTGCATCAAGTTTTCTAGCTTTTTCAATTATTTTTAAAATATCATTTCTTTTATAATTATAATGATCAGAAAAATGTATTTTACTAATAATTTTAAATTTATATTTCTCCAAAAGTTTTTCAAAACTTTTTGGATTGCCGATTCCAGAGAAAATCATATAATTTTTTTTTAAATCAAATTTTTTTAAATTTTTAATTTTGTATTCAGAGTTAAATATCTTAATTTTTGGATTTATTTTTTTAATAGAATTAATTACATCATAATTTTTTTTTTTAATATTCTTCAAAAAAACAGCATCAAATTTTTTTAAACTACTAAGGTCCTCTCTTAATGGTCCTGATGGTATTAAAAAACCATTTCCTATCCAATTTAGTGAGTCGAAACAAACAAACTTTAAATTATAATCAATTTTCTTGTCCTGAAGTCCATCATCAAAAATAACAAATTTCTCATTTTTTTTAATAGCTTTTTTGATGATTTGTAATCGATTATCGCCTAGTAATAATTTAGTTTTTTTCCCTAATAAAGTGTTTTCATCTAAATGAGATTTATAAAACTTTTTACCTACAACACTTTTTAATTTTAGTTTTTTAAAAATTTCAAATAGCTTAATTACAGTTGGAGTTTTACCTGTTCCACCTAAATAAATATTTCCTACACAAATAGTTATTATTTTTTTTGTTTTATATTTAATTAAAAAATTTGAAAAAAGGTTATTTATTTTTATAAGAAGGGCAAAAGGTAACAAAAAATAAGCTAAAAAATTTAAATCTTTTTTCTCGTCCCAAAATTTTGGTTTTTTAAAAATCATGATCTATATTAGATTAATTTCTTTGTATGTTTCCCCCAAAATATTTTGACCAATCTCTTTTATTTTTTTCTGTCTTTTCTTTATTTTATATTGTTTATTGAACAAAAATTTTAGTTTTTTTACTAGATCTGATTGGTTTAAAACTTTTTGCGAAATTTTATTTATTTCTAAAAATTTGTATATTTCGTCAAAATTTTGAGTGTAAGGTCCGCTCAAAATATTACAGCCTAGTCTGGCAGCTTCAAGTGGGTTTTGTCCACCATGATTAATTAAAGATCCCCCCAAAAAAACGTTATTTGTATTATTAAAAAACATATTTGTCTTTCCATATGAATCAACAAGATAGATATCGGTATTGAGGCTTATTTTTTTATTTTCTTGATCCAAATGAACTTTAAGATCTAGTTTTTCTAAATCACTCTTAATTTTTTCAGATCTTTCAACATGTCTAGGTATTATAATTGTTAATAAATTATTAAACTTTTTCTTTAATTTTAAGTGGACCTTTCCAGATAATAACTCTTCAGACTCATGTGTACTTGAAGCACACCAAGTTTTTTTTTTATTTAAAAGAAATTTTAATTTCTTATCAATTTCAGGTATTTTGGACTCAGATTGGGAAAATTTTAAATTACCAATAAATCTTACTTTCTTTACGTTTAACTTTTTTAAATATTTAAAAGATGACCTGCTAGAAGATAAACAAATTTCAATTTGAGAGAATAATTTATATGCAAAATTTGAAAATAGCTTCCACCTTCTGAAAGTTTTTTTTGTAATTCTTCCATTGATCAAACCAATAGGAATTTTATATTTTCTTAAATTTAGAATCATATTTGGCCAAATTTCTGAGTCAATAAAGTAGACTTTTTGTGGTTTCCAATGATTGATGAATTTTTTAGTTATAAAATTATTATCTATAGGAAAAAATTGATGAAAAGTTTTTTTTAATTTTAGATTCTTTATTATTTTGGCTGAACTTAGTGTATTCGATGTAACCAAAATTTTATTAATCTTATTATTTTTTTCAAATTTTTCTAAAAGTGGGACTATACTTTTCAGTTCTCCAACACTAGCTCCATGAAACCAAATTAGCTTTTTATTTGTCTTCTTTTTAAAAAAAAAACCAATTTTTTGTTTATAGCTTTCTAAATTTTCTTTTTTTTTAAAAAATCTATAAATAAATATTATTGGAGATAAAACAAATATTAAGTTAATTAAAATCCTATATATAATTAACATTACGATCTTTTAATCTGTTTTTCATAAAAATTTTTATAAATTTCAGAAGAATTTAATAAATCCTCATGTTTGCCCTCTCCAACAACTTTTCCTTTATCTATAACATAAATCTTATCTGCATTTAAGATTGTAGAAAGTCTATGAGCAATAACTATTGAAGTTCTTCCTTTAGTTAAAAAGCTTATAGCTTTTTGTATTTTATCTTCTGTTTCCGCATCAAGAGACGAGGTTGCTTCGTCTAAAAGTATAATTGGACTTTTTTTCAAAATTGCTCTTGCAATTGAAAGCCTTTGTTTTTCCCCTCCAGAGAGCCTTGTACCATTTTCACCAATCATACTTTCATATCCATTCGGCATTTTTTTTATAAATTCGTCTGCAAATGAGTAACTAGCTGCCATTTCAATATCCTGCTGGCTTGCATCTAGATTTGCATACGCAATGTTTTTTTTAATAGTGTCATCAAATAAAGTTGTATCTTGACTAACAAAAGATATTCCTTTTCTCAAAGAATTTATTGAACAATCAAAAATAGACTGATCATCAATTTTAATATCTCCACTATTTACATTATAAAATCTAGGAATGAGATTTAAGATTGTTGACTTACCAGCCCCACTATGTCCAACGAGTGCCGTCATTTTCCTCCCAGGAAAATTTAAATCAACAGATTGTAAGGTTGGATTTTTATCAGAGTAATTAAAATTTACTTTTTTAAAATTTATACAACCATCTGTAAATATTATTTTTTTAGCGTCAGCCTTATCTTTAATTTCGGGTTTTGCATCTATTGTAGGTAAAACTCTTTTTGCACCGGCTATTCCTTGTTGGATAGTAATATTTAATGTCGCTAAAGATCTTACTGGTTGATAAGCCAACATCATTGCTGCAAGAAATGAGAAAAAATTACTTACTTCAAGATCATTATTAGAAATCAATATAGCAGATACATAAATTAGAAAGGCAATCATTAAACCGGTTAAAAATTCCATAATTGGAGAAGCTCTAACAAAAACTATATTAATTTTTTTACTTGTCTCCATCATTTTACTAATAAATTCATCTGCTCTTTTTTTTTCATAATTTTCTTTTTGAAAAATTTTTGTAAGTTTATGGTTTTTGAATATTTCAATTAAATATGCATTCAATAACCCAACTCTATCCATTTGCTGAAATGTAACTTTTCCCATTCTTTTACCAAGTGTTCTGGCTGCCACACTTGCTAAAGGTATCATTATTAATGCTATTAGTGATAGTTTCCAATTTTGATATATCATTACTGATAGTAGTCCAATTAAAGTTAAACTATCTTTGAAAAGGTTTAAAATTCCTGTACTAACTAAATTTATAATTTGAGCTACATCATTACTGATATTAGCAATTGATACACCCGAATGTTTATTATCTATTACTTGAGTATCTGCTTCGATTAAAGACCTAAATACGTCCATTTGCATGTCTTTACGAATTTGTTCACTTACATTTATCATAATTACTTTAGCTAAATAAAGTGACCCTCCTTTTAAAGCAAAAGCCAAAACTATTAATCCTGGAATAACAAGCATCAATGATTTGTTTTGTTCTATAAAAAGTTGTTTAATAGCTGGATCCAATAGATAGGCAATAGAGGATGTACTTAAAGCTAAAATAATTGTAAAAAGTATTGATATTATAATTCGATTTAAGTATTTTTTTGTATAGTCTTTATAAAGCCTTTTTAAAATATCTATGTCTTTCATAAATTTAAATTTTACCTAATATTAATGATATAAAAACTAACAACCCAATTGTATTATTTGATTTAAAAATTCTAAGACAACTATTTTCATTTGAAATATTAAGTTTTTTAATCTGTATGTAGTATAAATGTATAATAATTAAGAATACACCAAAAAAATAAAATTCGTTCAAATTTATCAAGTAGCCTGTAATAATTAAACTCAGTGTAAAAATTGAATAACATAATTTTAAAAAATTATAAGGATTTGATTTAAATTTAATTGAAGTTGATTTTAATCCTATTATTTCATCATCTTTAATATCTTGGAACCCATAAATCGTGTCATACCCTAGTGTCCAAAATATGGCCCCACAATATAAAATAAATGGCAATATATTTATTTCATTTGAAGTTGAGGTCCATCCCAGTAATAGACCATAATTAAAAGTAATTCCCAGAAAAAGCTGAGGCCAATAAGTATAACGTTTCATCAGAGGATAGGTGAAAGCTAATGGCATAGATCCTAAAGCAAGGATGATAGTTAAATAATTAAATTGTATTAAAATTATTAGAGCTAATAGACATAATAATGCAGAATAAAAAAAACCCATACTTACAGAAATTTGTCCTGAAGCTATAGGCCTGTTTTTAGTTCTAAAAACTTTTTTATCAAATTTTCTATCAGCAATATCATTAATTATACAACCTGCTGATCTCATTAAAATTGCTCCAGCTAAAAATAAAGCTAAAAATATTAAGTAAGTAATTTTCTCATTAGAAAAATCATATGCAATTGTTAAACCCCAAGCACAAGGCCAAAAAAGCAGCATATAGCCAATAGGTTTTTTTAATCTAACAAGCTCTAAAAATAAGTTTAATTGGTTCATAAAATTTACTTGTAAATAACAAAGGCAAGATTGATAATCAAACTGATTCGTATGAATATAGATTATACAGTTACTGC
>MDTG01416479.1_pt1 | contig 12444 bp, 7 predicted proteins | sample 811421 | NCBI WGS metagenome assembly MDTG01 (sample SAMN05326645, study PRJNA326480) | marine metagenome | isolation source: seawater | place: Pacific Ocean: South East | collected 2011
AAGAAGAAGAAGCGCGAATTCGAGCGGAGGAAGAAGAAAAGGCAAGAATTGAAGCTGAGTTGCAAGCTGCCGAAAAAAGGAGAGCGGATGAAGAGGCGGCAGCCATGAAGATGGCTGAAGCAGCGAGAATCGCCGAGGAAGAGAAGGAAAAAGAAGCCGCGGCTGCAGAAGCCAAAGAGACGCAGGAGCAAGATGCTGAAGCTAAGAAATCTAAACGAGAAGAGATTGAAGAAATTGCCGCGGAAACGGTGAAACTTGAAAAAGCACGCGCGGAGAAAGCTGCGGCTAAAATTGCCATGGCGGGTCACTTTGCGCGCATGAAGAAGAACGAAAACGAAAAGGCAGCGAGATCTGGTGCGGTCGCGGAAATGCGAGTGTACGATTACACAATAACTGGTGATGAAGCTCCAGGGTCGAAGGAAGAAAATTTTGAGACCAAGCCCCCCCCTCCACCGTCGCAAACTCAATCCAGCGGCAACTCAAAAGAAGCCTCTCCAGAAACTCCCGAAGTACAAACGAAAGTTTATGAAGAAACTATGCCGAATTCAGATAACATCCAACTTTTCAAGTGCGTGACTACTCAAAGGTTAAAATTTGAAGTCGAATATGCTTTGAAAAGAGGCACGAGTGATAACGTGTATTCCATCGAAGGCTCAGAAAAAACTGCTTTGATTGACGTTCCAGATAAAGCATTTGCGGAGAACTTGTTCGGTGAGAACAAGCACTCGTCCTCGGATTTCTTGATTTTGCAACACATATCGCCGAAACGTTTGGATTCTATTTCCGCCTTGTTAGAAAACCGATCAGATAAGCTCCCGCCTATTGAGATTGTCGTCACGAACCCGGGGGCGAGAGTTATCTACGATGCGTTGAAGCCACCAGACGGAGTCACCCCCGGTAGTAACGAACGACTCATCGCTACGTGGAAACAACCATCAGAGTTGAGTGGGAAACCGAAGTTTCGCGCGCGTTTACGCATCATTCGTGGAAGCGAAGAAAAGTTAGATTTCGGTGGAGGAAGAACGTTAACGTTCATGCCGTGTTCTACGCCGAGATGGCCGGATGTCTTTTGCACGCGAGACTCAAAATCTGGGATTGTCTTCACCTCGAAATTTTACTCCGCACACACCGCCAACGAGCAAACAGACGAGAACAACAATCACGTGGAGACGTACGATTCCGGCGGGTTGGATTCTTTCCAAGAGGACTGGAGATACTTTTACGACTGTATGCTCGCGCCGATGGCGACGCAAGCCAGCACTGCACTCTTCAAGCTCAAGGCTTTGGCGTACAATTCGCCGTATAAACAACCGCGTTTGGCTCCGTGTCATGGTCCAGTTCTTTTGAACTCTTCTCCCGAGCTCATGCGCGAATACGACGAATGGACGGACAAACAGTTGAAACAAATAAATAACGTTTCTGTGGCTGTCATTTACGCCAGCGCTTATGGGAACACCTCTGCAATGGCGCAAGCCATCGCGAGAGGCATCACTAAAGCTGGTGTTGGGGTTGAAATGGTCAACTGTGAACTCACCAGCGCGGATGAAATCCAAGAGTTGGCCAAAACTGTCGGTGGTTTTTGTCTTGGTTCACCAACATTAGGTGGACACGTTCCAACTCCAGTCACAGACGCCATGGGTCAAATAGTAAAAAAGTACGACACCGATAAACCAGCGGGAGTTTTTGGCTCCTTCGGTTGGTCCGGCGAAGCCGTCGATATCATGGAAACTCGCCTGAAGAACGCCGGGTTCAATTTCGCGTTCGATGCCATCCGATGCAAATTCAAACCGACGGAAGAAACCTTACAACTCTGCGAAGAATCTGGCACGGACTTGGCGCAACTCGTCTTGAAGAAATCCAAGCAAATGAAAAAAGCGGAATCCAAAAGAGTCCAAGCGGAAACTTTTGCCAGCGTCACGGAAACCGAAGCTGCAGTCGGTCGCATTATCGGCTCTTTATGCGCCGTCACTGCTAAAAATGGCGACGCACAGTCTGCCATGCTCGCCTCCTGGGTCTCTCAAGCCTCCTTTAATCCCCCGTCGATTACCGTCGCTGTCGCCAAGGACCGCGCGGTGGAGTCCTTCATGCTCCCCGGGGGCAACTTCAACCTCAACATCCTCAAACTAGGCAACGAAAAAGAAACCATGAAAGCTTTATTGAAAGGTTTCGCCCCGGGTGAGGACCGTTTTGGTGACATGAAAGTCTCCTACAGCGAAAACAACGAGTGCGCTATCGTTACCGATGCTTTAGCATATTGCGAGTGCGCCGTGAAGAGCCGCATGGAGTGCGGCGACCATTGGGTCGTCTTGGCCGAAGTCACGGGTGGGAAATTGCTGGACGAGGAAGGGAAATCGGCCATGCACCACAGAAAAACAGGGAAGAGCTATTAATTATTACACGCGCGCGCGGAGAGAGAAAGAGAAAGAGAAAGAAAGAGAGTAATAATAACGAGAGAAGGAAAGAATTTAATCAAACGTACCGTTACGAGTACCCGCGCGGAGTACATACGTATTCTTTTTATTGTTATTTTTTTTCCTCCTTTCAAAAGTGTAAAAATTGGACCCCGTCGTTCCTCTTCCTCAAAACTCCCCCGCGTTCCTTTACTTTCTGCGCTCCTTTGGACGGGCACCAATTTGACTCGTGCGCGTGCGAGCGAAGAGAGGGTGTTTTGGACGTCGCGAGCATGGGTTTGGGTAACATTTTGAAGGATCTGAAGGATGACCTGTTCACGTACAGGACGGTCAAGGTACGCGGACGCGGTCGGACATTCCGCGGGCTCTCTCTCTCTCTCTCTTTCTCTCGGGGGATTCGATTTCCCCAAAGACTTGGACGGCTCGAGCGTGCTGTCTTCTCGTTTTTCTCGACGGCACCGTCTCGAACGGACGAGGGGAAGTGCTCTTCGTGCTCTCGCGTCTCTGCGCATCGATTCGACGCGATCTCTCTCTTTCTCTCTCTCTCTTTGGGGGTGAAATGCTGACCACCAATGCTCTCTCCTTCTGTCTCTCTCGAACCGCGACGCGAATGCCAACAGTTGGTGAAAACGAAGAATCCTCTTCTGGTGACCACCGACTTGACTTTCAAAGTTCTCATAGCGTTGTTCGCGGTCGTCTCCATGATTATCATGAAGAACTACAACAAATTCAGCACGCCAAACTTATACGCCAGGTCGCAGTACGAAGTCCCGCACTCGATTCTGCCGAGGTACTTGTTAGACGAAAATGGAGAACGGGCCGTGCAAACGAGTTTTCTTGAGGGTACGAAAGAAATTCTACAACTACCCGTAGAAAATGCAACGTATTGTCAAAACGCGAGTTACATCAACTGGCGATCGCCGACGTACGACGACAAGTATGCCACGGTGCATTATAGTACGGACGCGGCGACGTGCGCGGCATCGGCGGAGTGTATGTCACCGATTACATGCATTACTGGTGGCATGTCGATCGGAGAAATGGTAAAGTTAACCTCGAGTGGGTTGTGGGTGAAGACGTTTTTGCAGGAGGAAACTTATAGCAGGCAGTGCGACGGGTGTGGGGATTCGGATGGGTATTCGCCCCCGCCTCCGAGTCCTCCGTCTCCTCCTCCTTCACCGAGTCCACCACCGTCGCCACCGCCAGAAGGTGTCCCAAGTCCTCCACCATTGCCACCGCCATCAGAACCGAGCCCACCACCGTTCCCGAGTCCGCCACCGTCGAGCATGTGTGCGAACCATTTTGCTTTTCCAGAGAGTTGCGCGTATGCCGTGATGGGCGTGAGAAGAGGCTTTACGATTGCGCCGGAAAATGTCTTCTTACCGTTGGAACTTCGGTACCAAGACAGTTTAGGAAACTTTAACCAAGCGACTAAAGTGTTTTTTAACGGCATGGAGTACGACGGGACTGATGGAGCGTTGCAAGGAATAACTTTGGAAGATTTATTAGAAGCCGCCGGTGTCAACTTGGACGATTACAACGATTACTTGTGCATAGTTGGTGAAGACGAAGCGAACGGTGGGTGCACGCAAGGCTCGACGACTGGTTTGACATACAGAATGACGGGTATTAAATTATTAGTGACCGTGAAATTTGAATCGGTGCATTATTTAGAACCGATGAACAACGACGTTTGGGCGACGTTGAGCGTCACGTCCATTCCATCCAAGCAAATGCACAGCCTTGGAACCGATGTGCATTACATGGACTCTGGGAACCCGTGGCACTCAAACATCATGGAACGAACGTTTAACGGAGTGGAGATTATATATGAGTCTGGTGGAACTGTTGGTGTCTTTGATATTTTCACGTTAATGTTAGCTGTGACGAATGCGTTTGTGTTGATTGGCATGGCGACGACGATTTGCGACGCTCTCGGGACTGCCACCTCGGAACAGTTCATGGATGATAAATATGAAGACGACGGCGAACGTGCAGGTTTGGAGTACATGTTAGAAATGATTGACGATAAGCAAATGCCTGGGTTACCGTTTAAAGTGGACGATTTGAAGTTACGAACGGACAACGACGAAGCAACGGAGACGTACGAAAGAGCGATTCAAACTTTACAGATTCAAATAGCAAACATAGAAAATAGACTATCGGTGTTACCCGAGGACGAGGGTGAATTGAGAAATTTAAACACCGGGCATGTGGAAAAGGCTCAGTACAGAAAGATGAAACTATCGTTGATCGAGGACCCACAGGTGTTGGCGAAGCAACTGCAACAAGCATCTTCTACGCCTCGCAGCAGCTCGGCGCGACGACGACAGAGTTTAATCACAGAAATACGTTTATACCCTGGAAATCAAACTATTGGTCGGGGTATGGCAGGTATTACGGGTAAAGCGATTTCTCGCTCGCAATTAACGTTAGCAGTTATTCGCGAGAAAGTTCGCGTGAAGAGCTTACGCGACGGACCGGGCATTTTTAGATTAGCCGTCGGTCGCTGGGAATCCTTGCCGGCTGAGAAATCCGCGGTGTTAGAACCTGGAGATAGACTCTGTTTACGATTAAGAGAGGGTCGCCCGGGTGGTCACGAAGGTATTTTTGAGTTGCAATACCAAGACGAGTTGAAAGACGAGAACGAGAACAAATCGTGCACGATTTTCGGCTTTGAGGTGTTCACATCGCAGAAATAGTCTAGTCCATGAAAAAACAAAGAATTTCTATATTTATCAGTAGATAGTAGCAGTAATAATATCGTTTAAAGTACACGTTTATTTATTGTTACAATTTTGATCTATTTCTACAATCATGCAATGTGCAGAGAACTAATTATCCTTTTTTATATCTAAGCGTATATGCCCGGCTCATTATGTGGGTTTGTAAAAACGCCACATGGACCAGTACGGGCAGGGGACTCTAAATACAAGAAGAACAAAAAGCAAACAGACATCGTCTCATCGTAAAAACAGGAGTAACTCGTGTTTATCAGAAATTAAGTAAAATGTCTCTTCTCTTCTTGTGCTCGTGATGTACGGCGAATTCTCATTCGTCACTCAAGTACGCGCAATCAAAGAGAAAGAACCGAGAGCTTTCGGAAAGGCCGAAAGACGGAAAACTAACGAGTTTAGTTTTCCATCTCCGCTTCCAATCTCCTCTTTTCCTTCTTGGACAACTTGATGTTGCCACCGTTTCTTATAAACTCCTCCTGTTCGAGACGGGCTTGCTTTTTGGCTTCTCGGGCCAAACGGCGTTCCTCCTTTTTCGCCTGCTTCTCGCGCTCCATCGACGCCATGATTTCAATCTGCGTCGGCGGTCTCTTTTCCGCTTTTTTCGTTTTCCCGGACTCAAAGTCCAAGCCGTGACCAAAGTCTAAGGTCCCGTTGTCCAAATGCATCTTGGCTTCGTACGCGTTCAACGCTTGGCCTCGGTTCAAGAGCGCGTGGAATTCTGTTATTTTATGTGTTGTTTGGAAAGAAGCATTTTGCACAACGCGTCAAATTCGGTCGGACCCCCTTTTTTTTGCGGAAAAGGCACCCTTGACCCACGTCCCTTGACACCAGGTTCCAACGAGATCTCAAGTGCGGATGAAAAAAGACCAACGGCAACCAAAACGCGCGCACACCGCCCGCTTTTCGAGGTCGTTCTCCCAAAGAACAAAGCCGCGAAACTGGCGCGTCGCGTTTCGCGTCGCGCGAAACCGACGTCCTCGGGTCGCGCGCTTGGTCGCGAACGGACAAAAAAACGCGATTCGCGACGATACAAAAACCCATATAGGCGATTCGATCCGATCCCAGGCTTAAATCCGACGTGTGCACAACCAACGACCCCCAAAAAAACGAGAGCGATTGCGATGAGAGAAAAAACAAACAACGTGTCAAAGACGCACTCAGGTAGGTGTCCGCATCGTCGCACCCGTCGGCGAGCTCGTGTTGTTGCGACGACTCGTTCAAGTCGGCCGGTAAGTTTTGCGGGGCATGCGCGGAAGACATACTGGTGTGTGTGTGTTTGTGTGTGTTGTTGGATGTGTGTAATTCTTCGAGAAGAATGACGAGGATCTGAGTCAGACGCCTCAAAGGAAGGAGAAAAAAAACTACAAGTGTTTAGGGTTTGAGAAGCGAATATGAAACCCTAAAGTCCCCCGAGGAAGAAACTCCCTAAAAATGCCTTTGAGCTCTTCTTTTTCCAATCGGAACGACATGACGTTGACGCTTTGGACGAAGAAACGTTCGAAGCCCCGATGACGACGCGACTTTGACGACGACGACGAAAAAGAAGATGAGGAAGACGAAGAGCGGGGACGACAGCGAGACGCTCTCGAAACTTCTCGGCCCGACCGTGGTCGCCAGAGAGGAACGACGCGTGCAGAGAGACGTGTTGCGCGATGCCATCGTCGCCGGTCTCGACGACGGGCCGACGACGACGCAGACGACGACGATGCTCCGCTCGGAACGCACGGTCGAGACGCTCGAGACGTCCGCGGCCGCCATCGATCGAGAGATTGAAGCCGTGGAAGCGGCGACGAATGATTTGTTGGTACAAATGTCGACGGAAAACGAGACGAGAGTCGAGGAAGAGAGGACCAAAAAAAAGAAGAGAGACGACGCAAAACTGAGAAAACAAGTCGCCGCGAAACGCTTGGCGGGTTTAAAAGAGAAACGATTGAAAATCGAAAGAGAGTTGGAAAAAGCGCTGGAAGTTGCCAAGGTGGAACGACGAGAGCACGAGAAAGAAGAAACGAAAAAGAAGAAAGATGTCAACGCCGCCGCCGTTCCGAAAAAATCGAAAGTTGTCGTCCAAGACGACTTCGACTTCGACGCCGAATTGGACGCCGTGCAAAAGAGAACGACGACAGATAATTTGCTAGGAGGAGGTACAAACGGAACAGAAGAAACGGAGAGGGAAAGACTGATTCGAATTGGAGAGATGACGCCGTTTGACCGCTTAGATGGGTTCGATAAAGCTCGGACGGATGAAGCCGGGAAGAAGTTAAAAGAAAAAACGGCTCTGTTGCAAAGCGCGAAATCGAAATTAAAGACGATCGATGTGAAAGATGCACCGAAACAGACGGAGAAAACGCATTCGAAAGCGATTGGAGAGGCGATTTCGAGACGCGTGAAACCGACGAAAAATGGGGACGCCGTCGCGAAGAAGAAGTTAGCGTTGAAGAGGAAACAGTGGAAAGAGCAAAGCGAACGGCAACAGAACAAAAAGAACGGTTCTTCGGCGAAGAAAACTCGGCGAGCATCATTTCAAGCATACAGTTCGGACGAGGAGGAAAAGGAAGACGAAGACGAAGAAGAAGAAGACATTGAACCAGAGGAAGATGACGTTGAATTTGAAGGTGGATTATCCGTCGACGGTTCGCGGTTCGCTAAGCTTTTGCCGCACCAAAAAACAGCCGTCAAATGGCTTTGGGAGTTGCACTGTCAAAGAGCCGGTGGGATTATCGGCGATGAGATGGGCTTAGGGAAAACGGTTCAAGTTGCCACGTTTCTCGGGGCGTTGTCCAAATCGAACCTATACCGACCATCCATAGTCGTGTGTCCGGCGACGATGTTGCGCCAATGGCGCCGCGAATTGAAAATCTGGGCACCAGAGTTGAAACCGGTCGTCTTACACGACTCGGCTATCACGCAAGACGCCTTGAAAGTTGCCAATGGAAATAGAAAAAATGCGATGAAAAACTCCATATGGAATGCCACGCGAGATGCGAACGGCGTGGTGATTACCACGTACGAGTATTTACGAGGCATGCGCGAAGATTTGTTAACTGTGCGATGGGGGTACGCGGTGTTAGACGAAGGCCATAAAATTCGAAATCCAGAGGCGGAAATTACCGTCGTCTCGAAACGACTACGTACAGTCCACAGAATTATCATGTCTGGTGCGCCCGTCCAAAACAGATTATCTGAGCTTTGGTCGTTGATTGATTTCGTCTACCCGGGTAAATTGGGCACTTTGCCGGTGTTCCAGGCGCAGTTCGCGGTACCGATACAAATCGGCGGGTACGTCAACGCGAGCGACCAAGCGGCGACCACGGCGTTTAGATGTGCAGTGGCTTTGAAAGACTTGATTTCACCGTATTTGCTTCGACGATTAAAACAAGATTTGGATATAAACTTGCCGGATAAAACGGAACAGGTTTTGTTTTGCCCGATGACAGAAAACCAACGCGACGCATATAAAGGTTTCCTCTCCTCGAGAGAAGTGGAAGATATCATCGACGGTCGACGCGAAGCGTTGGGTGGTATCGATGTTTTACGTAAAATCGTCAATCACCCGGATTTGTTAGAGCGAAATTCGCGCGCTGGCGATGCGAAATACGGCGATCCCGTGCGTTCGGGCAAGTTACAAGTCACGTTGAAAATCTTGAGCATGTGGAAAAGTCAAGGCCACCGATGCCTCGTGTTTTCACAAACTCAACAAATGTTGGACATATTAGAACAAGCGATAGTGAATGAAGGGTACACGTACCGGCGAATGGATGGCACCACGCCTGTCGCACACCGAATGGGCTTAGTCGATTCCTTCAACGACGACGGTAACGTCGAGGAAGGCGTCTCCGCGGAGGACGTGCAAGAACCCGTGTTTGTATTTTTACTAACGACGAAAGTTGGTGGTTTGGGTATTAACTTAACAGGTGCAAATCGCGTCTTATTATTTGACCCAGATTGGAATCCGTCGACGGATGCGCAAGCTCGCGAACGAGCCTGGCGCATCGGTCAAACGAAGGCGGTGACTATCTATCGGTTAATTACCACTGGGACGATCGAAGAGAAGGTATACCATCGACAAATATATAAAGAGTTTCTCACCGGTAAGGTTCTAAAGGACCCGAAACAACGGCGGTTTTTCAAAGCGAGAGATATGATGGATTTGTTCGCTTACGACGACCCGGAGGAGAAGCATGGGGGAGGCGCTGTCGCGGGAAGTGCGGCAATGGGCGGCGGAGCGGCGAACGAAACCGCCGAGCTCTTCGCCGAAGTCGAAGGTGAAATTTTAGCAGCAGATTGTCGAGATGAAGACGAGGAGAGTTTGATAACTGTTGGAGAAGATAGAATGCTTGAAGAAGGTGAAATGACAACAGCGAATAACGGAACCATCGTCGAGGGCGTGCAAAGAGTAGAGACGAATCGATTGAATGTTAATAACAAAGAAGACAATGGGAAAGGTGACGCGGCGATTTTAAAATCTTTGTTCGATGGCGAAGCTGGATTACACAGCGCCATGTGTCACGATAAGATTTTGTCGGCGGCAGATAGCGACGGACGCGCGAAAATTGCCTTTGCTGATCGAATCGCGAGACGAGCGGCGGAAGCTGTCAAGCGCTCCGGACGAGGTAATATAAACGGACATTCAAACGTTAGCTTTCAAACGCAGCCGCAACAACAGCAAATCAACGCAACGACAACGTCGACCACGATTACGCGAACTATCGCCACGAATAACATCAACACGGGCCGTTTTGGAAGCAACAATACCGGAAGTCGCCGCCTATTCTCACGCATCCAACAAAGACGCGAAGAAGAAAATGCCATCATCACCGCTCATCAAGATGCCTCCGCCGCCGCCAACGCTAACCAAGAAGAAGAGTCTCGCTTCGCGCAAGCTCTCCTCAAGGAAATCATCCAATTTCTCAGATCGCGTGGTGGTGAAGCTCCAACTGGTTTAGTCGTCGACGCCTTTGCGGATAAAGTCACGGCCGAACGTCGCGTCATCTTTCGCAACTTGCTCAAACAATGCGCTCGATTGGAACGGAATCCGACGACGAACGATGGGAACAAAGCATTTTCAGCGTGGGTGTTAAAACCGGAGTACGATAAGTGATGTAGATATAGCAGGTATTTAGAAAGGAACAGGGTATTGAGTGAAGCATTTAGTGTAAAGTAAAGTATAAAAAATTAGTGCGCATAAGTACGTATGTAACTGTCCCGCCTTTTCTTTACATTTCCTCCAACAATTGAGGGGAACATACAAATATATACATGACCTTCTCTGCGTCACCACCTCATTTCCAAACCTTCCTCCTCTTCATCACATTCTTCCATCTCTCCGAATTCCTCATCGTGTTCGCGTATAATCGCGACCTTCTCAACCGACACTCCTGGCTCTTCTCCGTCCCGTACTGTTGTGCGATGACTTTTGGATTGTGCGAGTATTATTTCATGGATTACAGTGCGACGATTCCCGTGGGGATGAAACGATACGCGTATGCAATTGGTGTCATTGCGTGTCTTATTGGTGAATGCATTCGTAAATGGGCCGAAATATACGCCAAACACAACTTCACGCACGTTATTCAGACCGAGAAAAGAGAGAAGCGTCGATTGGTCACGGAAGGTCCGTATAAAATTTTTCGGCATCCAGGATATTTCGGATGGCTTTTGTGGGCACCCGGGACACAGTTGGTTTTAGGAAACGTTGTGAGTGTTGTGGTGTTTGTGTTTGTCAGTTGGCGGTTTTTTTACAAACGTATACCTGTGGAGGAGTATTTCTTAGAGCGGATGTTTGGCGAGGAAACGTACGGGCGGTATCGACAAAAGACTAAAACGTGGATACCCGGGATTCCTTGAGAATGGGTTGGTGCAGTTTAGGGAGTTGTAATAGTTAGTCGTTACTATTATTCTAGATGCTAAGCTAAACTAGTTCAATGCTAACGCCGTTGCCGTCGTAGTTGTCGTTATCGCCGCCAACGTTTCCTTTTTTACACTTCGAGATTTTGCACGCTTTCATCGCGCCTTGCACGTTTTCAAACGCTTCGATACCAAAGCCGGCACAATTATCTATTTTGACATTTCGCGAATCCATTTCGACGCCACCTCGTAATAAGATTCCATCGCCACCGCAATTCGATATCGCTACGTTTTCGAGCGTCACTCGTCCGCTCTTCGGCTCTTCCAGTTGATTCCCAAACGCCGATACGCCGTGGTTTTTGCATTTGTAAATCTTCACATTTTCCGCGTCTATCGAACCGCCTTCGGTGGCTAAGCCGCTCCCAGTTTCCGATGTAATCGATACATTGTTTAACATTAAACTTCCCCCTTCTTTCACGAAGGCTCCAAAGTTATTTGCCACCGATTTGCTCGCGTGCGTAAACTTCACGTTCTCCACGCTCACATTTTCAGACGTAACCTCCAACACGCTTTCGTACGGCATCGACGTGCGCCATTCTACGACAACATCCTCGCTCAAGCCAATCAAGCGCACGTTTTTCTTATTTACTATTATCCGTTCCTTATACGTGCCACTTTTAATCTCAATCGTCGCTCCGCCTTCCTCCGCGCTCGCTAAGAGCGCTTTCGACACGGATTCAAACTCTCCCAAGCCCGGTCCAACAATCAGCGATTTCACTCCGCACGACGCTTCATCGCCGTTTCTTTCCTCGTCGGGGAACTCGTCGAAAATGTTGTTTTCTTTTGCATCCGCCCGCGCCGTTTCGCTCGCGCTCGCGACTGACGCAGACGCCAGAAGCACGAACGTTCGTCTCGTTTGCGTCTCCCCACCACTTGGGTTTTCCTCGGTGTCGTCTGAATCGTCTCGTCGTCTCCCCGTCGTCGTTTTCGGTTTCGAACCGCCCATCCCGATCGACGACGGTGGCGTCGATAAAAGCGAGCTTTTTCCTCCTCTTTCTCTCCGCGAAAGTGCGCTCGGGGCGCCAGACGTCGTCGTCCTTGCGCGTGCATTTCGAGACCGCAACATCGCGTCGTGATTTCTAGGCACGCGCATCATCTTCGTCATCATCACCGGAGAACACCAAAAGACGATCGAAAAGGCATCAAAAAAAAGCGCGCCTAAACCCACGATCGATGTTCGAAAAAGACGATGGGTTTAGCGGAGTTCGACGCGACGCGCGGGACGATGCACCACGCGGGACGTCACGAGAAGCGAATACTCGTACAGGATTTTTTTGAAGGCAGTTGAGAAGAAAGAAAAGTGTTATGATGAAAGAAAAGTGTTGCACTTTGACGCCGCCTCGTACTGAGATTCCATTGCCACCGTAACGTGATATCTCTAAGGTTTTTGA
>MDTG01101162.1_pt1 | contig 12443 bp, 6 predicted proteins | sample 811421 | NCBI WGS metagenome assembly MDTG01 (sample SAMN05326645, study PRJNA326480) | marine metagenome | isolation source: seawater | place: Pacific Ocean: South East | collected 2011
ATCAATTAGATAATAATTATAGATTTAGAGAAGACATAGGAACTAATGGTACTATAAATGTAACTGGTTATATATTAGACGAAGTTCAAAATGCAGCTCAAGGTCCTACTAGACCTTATATACCTCTTACATATACTATATCTTTATTAGATGGTGGATTTCCTTATGGAAATAATTTATCTGATGAAACAGCAACTACATCCCAAGACCCTTCTGCATCAGGTACAGGACTAACTGTACTTTATAATTCTAATGCAGGAGGTTCAGTAACAGAAGTATCAGTAAAAAGTACAGGAAATGGAATGTATGAAAAAGGAGATATTATTACCATTGATGGACCACAACCAGATGAATTTTTTGCAACATTTAAAATAACAAACCTTAAAGGTTATAATGTTCCAGAACCGTATCATAAAAAAATAAGCTCAAATACATTACTAGGAAATGCCCCTAGGTCAAGAATATCCAATATATATTATAGAATAATAAAACACCAAGATACTTTAAATCTAGATTAGTTATGGCAGTATACAAAAAAGTAAAAATGAGAGCTAATAATATTATACCTTTTAAGTATAATTTTAATATCCCTTCAAGTATGCCCATAGTAGTTACTAATAATGCTATACTTGACATAGTACCAGCACTTAATTCAACAACTCCTCAAAATGGTATAAGTAACAATCCAAACAAACTTGAAAACATGTTTGATGATAGTTTTGATACATCATTTAGACTAGCTCCAACTTGGGATCCTACTGATGGTGTACCTCCTGCTGATAATTATAATTTTGAAAATCAAATTAACTTTACTCAATTTACATATGATTTTGGTAGACCAATTAAACCTAGAAAGTTCAGAATAGCAACATCTGTATCAAGACCAGTAAATGTTGCCTTATGGTGGTTATCAGATCTTGGTAACCCTAACGTAGCTGGTTATAATGCACCTGAGGGTACTTCTAATGTTCTTGGTTATGGAGAAGTTGGATTTACAGGAGGTCCACATCCTTATTATACAAATATAGTGTATCATGATCAAGCTAATCAGGATTTTGGTTCTCCTGACAATATGTTTGTAATGGCAGGTGTTGACGACTATTGGCAAGAAGGAGGAAACCCATCGGGCCCCCCATTACAACCAGTTTATACTACAGATAGTGATGGAAATAGTATAATAGATGAAAGTTCTGCTTATTTTACAACATCTTTAATAGATCCTCAAGGAAGTAGAGAATTTAATTTATGTACACATACAAAAGGATTTGGTGGTTTTGATCATATAACTAAACCATTAAAAAAAGGATTTTATGATGGCTATCAATATATGATGGTATTATTAATACCTAGTGATGGAAATATAATACAACCAGCTCTTTCAATTGGAAGTGAAGTTGTTAATATAGAACTTTGGGAAGAAGTAGTAGAAACAGAATATAATGTAGAATTTGATGATGCTCTTTTAGGTTTAAATGGATGGAGAAATCCTCGTTATAATGGATCAAAATTAACTAGTAGAAGAATAAATAAATACACTCCTTCTAGTAGTAAAATAATAATGGAAGGAACTTTTGATTCTTCTGACGAATCATTAGAATTAGAAGATAAGTTTATAGCTAGTACTAATCCTGGTTTAGCTCCTGATGGAGGCTTTTTAGACAATAATGTAGTACCTGGCATGCAACTAAAAAATGTATCTACAGGAGAAATGGCACTTATTAAAGATGTTATTAATAATACTGAAATAATAACTAATTCAGGTTTTAATCTAAAATTTAATAATATAGATGCTGCATTAAATAATGGAGATTCAACAGAAGGAAGCAAATTTCAAGTTGTTGACTTAGGAAATCCTATAGCTTACCCTGATTGGAAAGGTGATGTTACTTTAGGAAAAAATCCAGTAATAGAAAATTCAACAACAGCATTATATATAGCAAATACAGTAGTAGGAGGAAAAGAAGATCAACAATTTGCTACTATAAAAAATCACTCATATGTAGGTATAAATAAAATACTTATAATAAATAAAGAAGATCGAACAGTTCAAATATTAGACAAAGAAGCAGAAGGATTTGAAGAATTTAATAGATTTATAACTAAAGACTTCCCAGCAGGAAGTAGTGCAAATGTAAAAGTTATAGATGAATCTGTTTCAAATAATTTAAAGTCTGAGTATTTTGTTAAAATGAATAAAGGATACCTTTTAAAAAGTTTTAATTACAAATTTAATGGACAAACAGAACCAGATGAAAATGGTATAAATGGACTTGGTCAAACAACAGATGAAGTTGTTCAGAAAAACACTATGTTTTTATATAAACGTGCACATCGTACATTTAACTTACAAAGCTCAGTAGGATTATCTCCTAATGACAACGCTAATTTACCAGGAGAAAACTTCCATTTGTTTGGTGTTGATAATGAAACAATAAATGCAGCAGTAGATTTTGGATTTGGAGCTGCAAATGAAGAATTATGTTTTCAATTTGCAGCCCTAATATCTAATGAAGATGTATATACTTGTGAAGAGTGTAGTTTAGATAATCCTGATGACTTGTTACCTAATATAGGTCCTGTGTTTAATTCTTCATCAATTATAGAAAATATATATACAAGTCAATTTCACACAAGAAGATTTGGTTTTTTAACAGATGAAGTAGAACAAGGTAATGAACCAACATTTGTTGATACTGTTTATGGACAAACAGTTGAATTTTTATGTAGTTCTAGTTTAAATTTTGCTATAGAAAATGATTTAGAATTATATTGTACTTTTTTAGAAGGTGATAAAGACTTTGCTCCTGGAACAAATGATGAAAGAAGTATAAGTACTTTTCAAATTGACCCTCAAAGAACTCTTGATAAACTTCGTTTTTCAACAGCAGAACCTATATTACCAGGAGCAAATACTATACCTAAAATAAATGAACTTACTTTTAAAGGAAAAAGAGACCCTAGATTTTTACCTACTATTAATGCTTTCTTTAATCTTTCTTATTCTCAATATTATTCTATGGGATGGGTTGATCCTAATCTAGATGGATTTAGTCCTTTTGAAAGATGTGCCGTAGGAGAACAAAATGCTTTTAATTCTGATGGAGATAGTACTGGTGGAACTGTTGTAGTAGATGAAGTTTATCCTATTGTTGCATCATTATATGGTACTTTTATATTTAATCCTTTTAGCCCAGAAGAAAACGACATAAGTGGAAGTTGTTACCTAATGGCAGGAAATAATGGTCAAAATTATATTCAAGATGATCCGTTAACTAACGACCAACAAAATATTATGAATTTTACTAGAGCCTCTTTTACAGCAGATAATTTTTATTCAGGTTCTATTGAAGCAAAATATGGCAAAACAGGTTGTGAAGCTTTTCAATATGATATCTCATTTTTAGATAAAGATCATACATTAATAATGGATATAGATAAACCAACAGAATTATTTGATGGAATAGGAGAAAAAGGATTAGTAATTATACCTGAATTTTTAGATGGAGATATAAGAAGAAATGTAGAATATTATTTACAAAAAGCAGGAATTGTAGAATCAACTACATCTATAATTTCTCCAGATACACCAAACTTATAAAAAAAATGCAACTTTTTAAAAAAATATATATTTATAATAAAACAAAATAATATGGGATATTTAGACAACAGCTCAATTACGGTAGACGCAATTTTAACAAAAAGAGGAAGAGAATTATTAGCAAGAAATGATGGCTCTTTTATGATAACTCAATTTGCCCTAGGTGATGATGAAATAGATTACACTTTATTTAATGAAAACCATCCAAATGGCTCTCAATATTCAGGAGAAGCAATTGAAAACATGCCTTTAATTGAAGCTATTCCAGATGAAACCAATATAATGAAATCTAGATTAGTTACTTTAAATAGAGGAACATCTGTAATTCCTTTTATTGGGAGTATGCCTACTCTTATATCATTAACGATAGGTACAGGTCAAACATATTCTCCTTCAACAGTTAATTTTGGAGGATCAAATGTTAACCAAAAAGAAAGCGCATATAGATTTACAATAGCAGATAGAAGATTAGTAACAGAATTTGTAGCAGCAGGAGGAACAAATGGTCAAACATCAACCCAACCTTATGCATCTACAGCAGTAAGTGAAACAGTAGTAGGTTCAGATATATCTATAACAGCTGTTACTAGTACTTCTTTATTTGGAAATAATAATAAATTAATAACAACTTTAACTGTTGAAGGATTAGATACAGGAGCTAGATTAACAGTACCTATAGAAGTATCTAAAACATCAACAACAACTTCAGGAGCATCTACCTCAGGAGTATCTACATATTAAAATTAAAAAACAATGAGTTTAACATTATTTACACCAGGAGACAAAGTAATATCAACAGATAAACTTGTTACTTCAACCTGGACAAACAACGTCAACAGTTTTCAAGCACAATTTACATCTTCTGCACAAGCTAATTTTTCTTCACCTACTAGTTCTGGTCAATTTTTTATAGAATTATTTAACCAACCAACAGATAATTTAACAGGTTCTGTTGATGTTCAATGTTCCATAGCTTATGGACATAGAATGGGATCAGGATCTCCAGCATTTACAGATAATACTGGTTCATTAGGTATAGGAGCTTCAAAAGTTATATATGGTCAATATCAATCTTTAGTATTTAGAGATGAATTAACTTTTTTCCAATTTAACACACACACTCCTGATCAAATTTATGTAATAAATATTAATAGAGCTAGATATAAACACTCTTTAAGACCTGGAACTTTAAATTTACATCTTTCAGCATCACAATTAAACCCTGCATATGAAACTGCTGGACAAAGACATGAAGTACACTTAACAGATGATAGTGTTACATCAGCAGGAGTATCTCAACAAACAGCATTAGGAAGACAATTTAATATAGTATCAGGAGCTAATGGTATAATGTCAGGATCTAATTTAGGGCAAGTAGGAGGCAGCTCTTCATATGGTTTATTTTACCCAGATGCAGGAATTATTATATTAAATGCAGATAATTTTGGAGGTCAACTTTCAGCATCTCAAGATCCTGCTGTATCAACAAATATTAATAGAAATCATCAACTTTTAAGAAATGTAATGTCTGGTTCAGTTGGTGGGGGTGGTACAGATGATCCTGCAGGTGATGTGTTTATATTAGATAGTGAAGAAAAAGTAACATCTCAATATTATTTTGTAAGAGCTAAAAATTTAGAATACAATTATACAACAAACCCTTCATTTGTAGACACTACAGGAGCCTTAAATTTTGATTCAATGATAGACAACCCAACAGTTTACATAACCACAGTAGGATTATTTAATAATGCTGGAGATATGGTAGCTGTTGCTAAATTAAGCCAACCTGTTACAAAAGACTTTACAAAAGAAGCTCTAATTAGAGTAAAATTAGATTATTAATAATGTTATTTACATGTCAGTTTATAAAAAGTTTACAGCCCAGGACTTTGCAATAGTCCCCTTTAATGCACATAAACAATATGACTTTGTATCATCCTCAGCAGCTTCAAATAAAGTAACATATTATAGTTCTCGACATACTTCAGAATCATATTCTCTTTATAGTAGTGCTAGTACTAATCCTGATGGACTTTTTGATCAAATCAATACTATTAAATATAATCAAATAGATCATTTATTTTATAGAAATTTTAAAACATCTCATGCTGATAGATTTGATAAGTTTGGTTATTTAACACAAAAAAGAGACCTTTATGAAAGAGCCAATATACTTTCTATACCTTCAGGTTTATATGGACATGAAATAAAACCTACATCATTTTATCTATCTTCATCAAATGAACATGTTGTTGATGATGGTAAAGGAAATTTAATAATTAGTGGAACAAATGTAAATGATTATCCTATTGATGTTAGATCTAATTTATTTAGATTAGATCCTATTAAAGGATTCAAATTATATGATTTACATGTTTTTCAAGATTATGCTATTAAACTTAGAGACCCTCAAGGTAAACCTTATGAAGTATCAAAACAATTTTGGAGACGAGGACAAATAAATCCTAATGTACAACAATATTATAGTTTTAATTTTTTTGGACTCCAACAAATTGTTAACCCTATAGATACATTATATACAACTCCTACACATTCTTTAGATATTGATGACAGTTATTTTTTTAATAAATTAAAATTTTGTAATGTATCATTTTCAACATCTTCTCAAGGATCTTTAGAAATCACACAAAGTACATTTTCAAGCATAAATTTTAACGCACATACAGGATCCTTTATTGTATCACCAGATGATACTAAATATGATTTTAACAATGGAGATGATTTTGCCGTATCTTTTTATATGAGACCTAAATCTATATATTCAGAAACTCCCGGTATAGGAGACCCTTGGGGAGGAGGATATATATTTGCATTGTCTCAAAGTGCTGAATTAGATGATGCTGGTAATAATATTACTTATGCATATGTAGTACACCCAAAAATACACACAGTAAAATCTTTTCAAAGTGATGCTGTAGATACTTCTAGATTTTCAGTACTTCCTGTTGTTTCTGATATGTCAGGTTCAGCTACCTCTTCAGGATTTAATCACTATCGATTTCAAGATGAAACTAATTTTACAAATGTTTCAAATAAATTTAGTCTTCCTGGTCCCTATTTTGATTACTCTCTATTTGCTTGGCTTAGTGATGAAAATGGACTTGAAAATGATGATGCTCAATTATTTCCAGAAACAATAGGAAAAATAACAGATGAAATGCCCGATGTAAATGGGTTTACACCTACAACTATAGATAATGCAAATTCGTACCCTAACATATTTATGAATCCTTATGGACCCTTTACAATTAATGGAGTAGGAAATTTACATGGTCCTGCTAGATGGAGACATTTTTCTATGAATGTATCTAAAGTAACTACATTTTGTTCAGGATCTACTTGGTTAGAAAGTGGAAAAAAGAATACAGAAGAATGGCTTTCTAATAGTCAAGGAGATAATTTATTACCTGTAATAAAAGCAGTTAGAGAATCAACAGCTGAAGGATTTAATGATTGGTGGTTACCTAGTTATGATGAATATAATCGTATCAATCAGGTGTTTGGAGGTATGAATCCAATGTCATCAGGTGTCCAACAATCATTTTCTAATATGGATTATGGAGTATTTCAAGGTTTTGACAATACACCTTATAACCCTCCTGAAATGGATTATTTTTCAAATTACCCTTTTACAGATCCTGATGGGGTATTAGGACAAACATATAATACAAGAATAGAGGGCACCTTTATGAGATATGGTGTTTATAATGATAATGATGATATTTTTATAGGAGGAGGAGGTATTATCCAAGGACCTTGGATGGGAGAAAATACAGGAGATTATGGACCAGGAGGATTTTTAGAAAATAATAGAGATTTAGGTATAATGGTAAATGGTTATACTAAAGGTTTAGATGGAGATATAGACGATACTGGAGATCAAGATAAAGTATTTGGTCATCCTGAATATGGCGCTAATCATTTAACTGATGAAACAAAAGATTTAATATTTTATACTAGTAATGCAAGACATGTAGATGAAGAAGGAAATGCAAGAGAAGTAATTTGTGTACCTTCTAAAGCCCCTTTAATTGATCTTGGTGATGTTGGAGCAGCTGCTGTAAATGTATCCCCCTCTTTAAGAAATAATACTTTTATGTCTACTTGGTTTATGTCAAGAGGATTTCCTTATAATAATGATGGTGTAGATGGTATTGAATTTACTCTTTCTGGACTTGGATATTCAGGTTTTCCTAGTAGTTTAGGTAATGGTATGGTAAATACAATAGCCCAATCTTATAATAAAACAACAACATTAACTCCAGGAAATACTTTACCTTATTATCCTATGCCTATAGATTTTAGAAATAAACCTCCAGGAATAGAAGGTATAGCTTTATCTCCTAACTCTAATATATTCGTAGGAGCAGATGGCCCTACAAATCTACCCCCAATAACATATGATTATAATGAAGATAGTTTTAATGTATCTTATGAAGAATATCCAGCATTATTTGACATAGTTGATGGACAAGTAATAGTCACAGAAGGTCAAACAATAGGAGGTGAAGGATATTTTGCCCCTTCTGGATCTACAGATTTTAATGAGGCTATACAAGGAGTTATAGAAAATGTACCCACTACTACAGATGGTGATGGAACAGGATTAACATTAGATATAATAGTTACAGCCCAAGATGTACACGGAGGTCAAGGTCCTGGAGAAATAGTTCAAGCTACAACAAATCCATCATGTCTTCCTTTTTGTGTAGGTTATCAAATAGGAGATGTGATAACTCTCCCTGGAAATACAGTTGCTCCTTATAGTGATGGAACTTATAGTAATATATTTGATCCTAGTAATACCCAATCATCTCCAGTTTCATTTACTATAACAGATGTTAATACAGGAGGAGAAAAATTTTCACCTTGTGCTCATTTAATGGTTAGAAAAGAACCATTAATTCTTGAAATGGATGATAAAAAACGTTATATCCTTTCTAAAAGCACAACAAAAACAGAAATACCACCAGTTGTAACAACTCCAGCAGGAAAAGGATCAGCAGTAGTAAATACTAATACTGAAGGTAATGCACAAACAATAGATATAGACGCAGAAATACAATTCCCTTTTGAAATTTACATGTCAGGTTCAGAATTATTTTTTGATAGATATGATGGAGAACAAAAACAATCTGTTAAATGTCTTGCTACAGCAAGTACTGGAGAAACACATGAGATTCCATTTCATGTTTTATGTCAAAGTTCAGCTTCTGTAATGGAGCTTTATTTGGATGGTCATTTAAAAGATTCAAAACAAGATTTAACTAAAAAATCAACACAAAATAGAGCAAATTTATATATAGGAGCAAAAGGTAAAAGATCATCATTAGTTAATAACTACATGTACACAGATCAATTTTATAATGGAGAATTAAGTATGATTAATATCTATGATAGATCATTCAATGCTACAGCTTCTAATGGTGCTCATCCTATTAAACTTATATCTGAAAGTGTAAATGGATCTCCTTATATAGGTAATTTATTTTATCAAAATGGGTTTGCTGTTATAACTCACCCTAAATACCAACAAATATTAGGAAGTTTACCAGTAGGAGATTTTGTAATAGGAGAAAGTTTTACAGTAGATTCAGAATCAGAATTTGGTATAGATGTTTTACAATTTCAAGGATCTCATTTAATATATGAACATGAATACCAATGTACTGTTGATGAACATGAATTTAATGATACTTTAAATATCTCAGCAAGACAAATCCCATCATCTAAAAACTATGAAGTAGCAGGTTTTACTACAGGTTCTTTATTTAAACCTTATGTAACAACAATAGGTTTATATAATGATAATGGAGAATTACTAGTAGTAGGTAAATTAGGCCAACCAATAAGAACTTCTAATGAAACTGACACAACTTTTATAGTGAGGTGGGACTCTTAGATATGTATAACTGTATTAAAATGGGACTCTTAATATAATCACTAAAATAACGGGACATGACTACACAATCTAGGGCAATATTAAAATCATTTTTTGAGAAAGGAGATAGACCTACTCAACAAAATTTTATTGATGTATTTGATAGTACATTAAATTTAAAAGATGGAGGAGTAATCCTAGGATCAACTAGATTTGCAGGAAACATAACAGCAAGTAACATATCAGCAAGTGGTTTAATCATGGCTGATAGTTTTCAATCAACTGGGGGAAATGTCGCTGGGATATCATTTTTAGATGATACTAAATTAGAAGGAAATTTAACAGCTTCAGGAGATATAAGTTCAAGTGGAGTAATATCTTCTTCAGGATTATTAGTTGATAGAGGTACCCCTCAAATAGTAAGTGATTCAGACGAAGGTCAAACAAAAAGATGTTTTTCAGAAGTTTGCTCTTACTTAGGAACAATGACTGTTGGAAATGCAACAACAATAAGATGTTGCACTACTGTAATGAATGGTCATAATGCTGCTCTTTGGGTTAGTAATTACAATCCGTCAATTACAATTATTCAAGGAGTAGAATATTCTATATTAGATCAAGCAGATGTAATAATAACTAACTTTAACCTAATACCTATTACAGTAGAGTAATTTTTTTAGAAAAAATATATATTTATAATAGTAGAACAAAAACCAGATAAAACCTAATGAACAATGAGTAATTTAAATGTAAACAATATAACCCCCTTAGCAGGGACAACCGGAACTGTAAGTGTTTCTGGTTCTCTTTTTGTCAGTGGAAATATTACTGCAAATGGTAATATAAACTTAGGAAATGAAGACATAGATTCAGTCTCTTTTGGGGCCGAAATAAGTTCAAGTATAATTCCAGATGCCACTAACACATATAATTTAGGTTCTGCGGCAAAACAATGGAATACAATATTCGCAAATACAATATCTGGTACTATTGAAACAGATTATATCCAATGTATTAATATAACAGCGTCAGATAATATAAGTTCAAGTAATACTGTATACGCAGTTACAGGTTCATTTGATTATCTTGAAACAGATGAATGGATGGCACACACAGATGATGCTCAAACAGGAATACAATTAGGATCTGATACTGTAGACATATTAGCTAATACACAAATTATAGTTAGAGTAAGAACATCAGCAGGATCTATTTTTGGTTATCCTTCTTATAAAAGTACTCTTCGAGGTAATAATGTAGACATAACAGGAAGTATTGTAGGAATTTCTGGTAGTAGTGTAACAGGAAGTTTAGCGACTACAGCTTCATTCGGTGAAGTAGACACAGAAAACATATACATGAATAATGGAGGGTCAACAGGACAAGCTCAAATTAGTGGTGCAGGTGATCTTGTTTTCGCAGTAGGAACAGATCAAGACTTTAGATTTACTGAAGGAGGAACAAATTTTGCATTTTTTGATGGTAGTAGTAGATCATTTAGATTAGGTAGTTCAGGTATAGGTGTACCAGCAGCAATATTAGAAGTTGCAGGTGATATAACAACTTTAGGACCATCAGGATCTATAACAGCATCACAAGCAGTAAGTGCTAGTACAGGCGTATATGGTCTTAATGTTTTTGCAACAGGTTCAGAAGGAACAGGATCTTTTAACAGCATAACTGTTGGTACTTATGGTAATTTTGCACAAGTAGGACAACAATCATTGTATGTTACTGGTAGTGTAGGGTTTGGAAATTTATTATCTGATGGAGTTTCTACCTTAAATGTATCAGGAGCTATAAGTGCAAGTACTGATCTTTATATAGGAGCTCATATTTACCATGCTGATGATACAGACACATACATTTTATTTGGAGATGATTATATAGACTTTAGAGCAGGTAATGCACGTTTTATGGTACTTGATGAAAACGATGGGACTCAAGATATATTCCAAGTAAACCCACAATCTGCAGACATAGACTTCTCAATTCATGGAGATACTGTATCTGATCTTGTTCTTGTTGAAGCAAATGCAGACAAAATACACTTTAATGGAGTAGTAACTGCAAGTAATAGTGTAACAGCTCTTAATATAATAGCTACAGGTTCAGAAGGAACTGGATCATTTAATAGTGTAGAAATTGGCCAACATGGTACTAACTCTGTTACACAAACAGGACAACAATCATTATATGTTACAGGTAGTGTAAGCTTTGGAAATGAAACAGCTACAGATCCTTTATATACTTTAAATGTATCAGGAGGTATAAGCGCAAGTGGAGCTTTAGTAGTAGAAGGTGATGCAACATTTGGAACTGATACAGTAACAATAAATGGAGATGCAGGAGATATTCATGCTTCTAGTATAGTAAGTGCAAGTGGATTCCATATGCCAAATCCTATATTAGCATCAGTTGATGGAACCCATTTTGGATTCCCTGCAGCATATGAAGCTTCAACAACAGCATCTCATAAATTTACAATCCAAGGTCAAATGCAAGCACAAGTAGCAGATGGAGACTCTTCAGGCATATTTACAGTAAGTCATGGCATGGTACGACCATATTCAGTAGTAGTAGGTAACATTACTGGAGATAATACATTAATTGGTGGTTTATCAATGTCTACTATACAGACAAGAGTTACAGCAGATCATTCTATGTCGTTTTTCTTTGTAGATTCAGAAGGTGGTGAAGTAATAGCAGATGATACACCATTTACAGCTTCATTTGTTATATTAGGAACTAGTGAATCAGCATAATAATAATATATGATAAAATGGTTATATAGGGGATCAGAAATCAATGAGATTTCTGATCTTCCTAACAATGCATACGGTTTTGTTTATCAAACAACTCATTTACCTACAAATAAAAAGTACATTGGTAAAAAATCTTTAATTTATAATTTAAAGAAAAAATTAGGTAAAAAGGAAA
>MDTG01235492.1_pt1 | contig 12443 bp, 13 predicted proteins | sample 811421 | NCBI WGS metagenome assembly MDTG01 (sample SAMN05326645, study PRJNA326480) | marine metagenome | isolation source: seawater | place: Pacific Ocean: South East | collected 2011
CCATACTTGGTGATTGACTACGTCGGCTTTTTGGACAGCATGGGCGACTTGTCGCTTGCCGACCTTTCTTTTGGATGCCGGCACAATGTGCTGAGCGCGGCGGGCAGCATGCGCACCCCTGAGTTTTGCCAGGTGCTCTCGTACTTTGTGAATGACAAGGGCGCCTTTGAGTCGCGCAAGTTTGACCAGGGGTACAAGACGCTGCTGACGATGCTCAGCGAAAGGGCGGCGAGCTTTGACAACTGCTGGGTGCTCATTGAGGCGCTGACAGCTCACCCTCGCATGCTGCGCGAGGCAATGGAGGCGGATACGGACGTCTTGTCGCGCGACATCCTGCCACTGTACATACGTCGGTTTGGCGCGCCGCTCATGGTGCCAAAGGACAACGTGCCTGGAACCATCCGCAACACCATCCTGACGCTGTGCAAGGAGCGCCTCGAGCGCTTCCTCGGGCTCGCCACGTGGACCGACAAGCAGATCGGCAAGGCAATGAAGGAGGCTGCCAATGTGCGCTCGGCCGTTGCCGTGCAGGTGCTCATGGCGCCGCCCTACAATGCCAGCATTCTGCCAGACAGCACCACCTGGTTGCAGACCGTCTTTGACGCAGTGCTCGCCCCGAATGAGCCGCTCGCACTTGCCGCATGCGACCAGCTGCGCAAGCGCGCGCGCGCCGACGGGGAGCAGCAGGAGTGACCGTGTAACATGGGCGTGTGCGTGTGTGTGTGTGTGTGTGTGTGCCAACGCTGGCACGTCAACGCTAATGGGGCCCAGTCGGTGGTGAAGGGCGGGTTTTGCGACTTGTGCTCGCCGCGCGCGTGTGTGGGAACGGGGCCGATGCTGCGGGAACGGCATCCCATCCCAGAGTTTGACGAGAACATTGAATTTGACCCTGCCAAGCACACGTACACGGTGCGCGGCAAGACCGTGCCCGTGTCGGTCACGAAGCTCATCTCGCGCGACGCGGTCCCGCCAGAGCACCGCTTTGACGGCAAGGCGGTCATCCTAAAAAACCTGCGCAGCTGGCGCGCCAATGCCAGCAGCAAGTACCACCCGATGGTTGCCGAGGTCGGCGACGAGCAGGCCATTGAAAACGTGCTGGCGAGCTGGGACAAGAACCGCGACGCCGGGACGGCCATGCACGCGATCTTTGAGGACTTGCTCAACAAGAAGTGCCCGGCGAGCATCAAGGGGCACGAGCTCGAGATGGCGCAGTTCTGCGCGGCGATGGCCGAGATGGAGGAGACGCCGGTGCGCACGGAGCTGTCCATCTTTGCCAACGACGCGCACGGCGACGCCGCGGTGGCTGGCCAGATCGACCTGCTGACGCAGGACGCGGAGAAGAACTACCACATCGTGGACTTCAAGCGCACCGCGACCGACCTGACGCCCAACGCGAACTCCTACGGCAAGCTTTTCCTTGACGGCCGGCGGCTCAACGACCACTTCAAGTACAGCTTGCAGCTCGCCGTGTACAGCGCGATGTTTGAGCTGCAGACGGGCAAGCCGATCAAGTCGTGCCGGCTGCTGCAGATCCACCCCGACCTTGATGATCACCAGTGGATTGAGGCAACCGACCTGCGCGACGCCGCGCGCGACCTGCTGCGCAATGCCGCCGTGCAGTTGTAGCATGCGCAATAACATGAGTTGCGGAGGGTTCTTTGTGTGTGTGTGACAGTCGCCCGTCGTCGGTTGCCCAATAACCAAGATTTCGGACCCTCTATAGTGTGTGCGCATCGCGCCACGATGCTGCCCGACCTGTCGGGGCTCAACGTGCACGATGAGAGCGACGTTGGTGTCGGTAGGGGTGGCGGAAGGGCGTCCCAGGCGGTTCGCACCACCAAGCAGAGCATTGCCAAGTCCAAGTCCAAGCCCCGCTACCAATCCGCGTTCCCGTTTGATGAGGAGGAGGCCATGGACAAGGAGCCGATTGCGATCCTCATGCTGTGCAAGTACAAGGACGGGCCGACCAACCTGGGCATCTGGCACGAGTGGCTCACAAAGTCGGGCCGGCCCGGGTCGATGCTCTTCATCCACGGTAAAAAGTTTTCGGCCGACGAGCGGGAGCACCCAGAGCTGGCCGGCAGGCACGCCCCGTGGACGGTTCCGTCCGAGTACAAAGACTCAATTGTGCGGATCAATCCTGGCATGGAGGAGGAAACCAAGTGGGCCAAGGCGAGCTTGGTGACTGCGACGCTCCGCCTGCTCATTTCGACCATTCCGGAATACCAGGACAGGAAATTCAGCCACTTTGCGCTCGTCTCCAGCGATTCGGTGCCCCTCAAGCCGGCGCGCGAAGTGGGCCAGTACGGAATTGGGTCACTCAACGGCAAGCTGTCCGGCATGATGCCCTCCACAACGGTCCGCGATTACGAAGACGAGGAACACGCGTCGCAGCACCAGGCCGTGCGTCTCGCAATTCGCGGTTGTGAGAACGAGCCTCGCCTCAAAGACAACTGGTGGATTCGGAACTCGAAATTCTCAGACGGGGATCTGAATGTCTATTCCCAGTTTTGGGTCATGGCCTATCCGGACGCGCTCTGGCTTGCCAGGAACGCGGGCGCCGTCACCCAAATGGCAGAAGATTTTGACGCGCTCATCGATTGTGCCGTCAACAAGGGCACCATCATTCGCAAGAACATCTTTGCGACGGACGAGTTCGTCTTCACCACGTTTCTTAGACTGTACGAAAGCCCGATGTACGAGATCACAATGAAGACGGGAAAGATCATGGCGGAGCAGATGGACGAGGACGGCAAACATGCGCGCGCCTTTGAATATCCGGAGCAGCTGCGCAGCGCGGATCCGAATTCACACAAGGCCTTCTTTGGGCGCAAGATTTCCACGCGATTTCTGAACGCGCCAGTCACCTGGCGGTGAGCCAGTTGGCAGCGCGTGTGTGTGCGTGTGTGTCCGCGTTTTTTTTCTGGGCTGCGCTAAGCAACCGGGTGTTCAAGCATGCGCTTTTGATAAAGATTTTGGCAAGCCCCTTCTGGTAGGAAGGCGCGAAGCGGCGCAGGCGAGCGCGCAATGACGACGCCCATCTCCCTCAACCCATACGTTGGCGGCGGGTCCGATGCCGTCGGTGCGGGAGGAGGCAACCCGATCGGCGCGGTGACCGCCGACAATGCGCAACGGGGCGTGAAGCGCGGCCTGCTGGGCAACCCCGTGAACGTGCCCAGCCAGCTCCCTGGCTTCCGCGGGCGCATCGTTGACGCCGGCGGTCCCGTGCGCGCCCCCAAGCCACGCAACGGCAACCTCAATAATAGCACGTCCAACATACGCGTGCCGTACAATCGCGTCGCGCCGCTTGAATTCCTCTCCTCCTACACGGGCCGTCTGTCGCCGGGCGACGTCGTGTTTGTGAGCAAGTACGCGCCGGGCTTCGTGGGGCGCAAGTCCGACTTCAACCACCAGATCAACAACGCCACGCTGGGCGTGAACACCATGACCCGCGTGGTCGGACTTGACGGCCTGAATCGCCTCCTCATGGGCAGCAACCCGCAGGGCTGGCAGGTGGACCTCAACGTCCTGTGGCTCAACGAGCAACCAAACTTCAACCAGCAGCTGCCTCCCACCGCCGTGAGCAGCGGAAGCAACACGGCCCAATTCAAACTGTCGGTGCTTGACGAGTACCGCCTGGACGGCCTCGTAATCTCAAACGACGAGCCCGGCACCTTCACCTCAAGCGGCTCGCGCGACAATGCGCTGTTCAACGTGGCCATCCAAGGGTGCGCACGCGCACGCGCACGCGCCCTTTGCTTTCCGCACGCTTCCTCACGCGTGCCCTTTGGCGCCCAATCACCGCAGGCCCACGGAGTGCAACAACGGATTTTTGTTGTACGACGGCAAGCGCGACGAACACGACCGTCCCGACCAGTACAACCCTCTCACCGGAACGACAAACGCGCGCACGGTTGAGGCGTACGCGCGCGGCTCGGCCGAATCGGGCCAGCACATGGAGGGTCCGCGTGTGCCAGGGCGCGTCGGGTCGCCGTGGCTGCCGAGCGGCAAGACGGATTTTGTGGCAAATTTCTGCGGCACCTACTCCATGTACCCGGCGCAGATGTTTGACCGGCGCGTTGAGACGATGAACAGCCTGTTCCTGGGTCTGCGCGCGTACGAGCTCAGCACGAAGGCCAAGATGCTGGTCAAGAATCGCGACGGGCAGCAGCTGTTTACCAACGAGGGCGACGCAAGTCGGGCGTGCATGGTCTTCTTCCAGTACATGCCCTTTTCGTCGCGCGTGGCCGCGGTCATTGAGCAGGTGACGGCGCAGCACGAGGACGACCTGCACCGGGCCAACGGCTGGGACCCCGAGGTGAACCTGTTTGCCAACAAACTCACTCCGGACGAGGTGCGTCAGCGCATGGACGCGGACGCGGCCAGCGGCGGACTCGGTCGCACGGCGGCCGCCAAAAAGGTGGGCGCCACCAAGCAGCGCAGCTCTCTCTCGGATTACAACACGCCCTTTGACAAGTGCACCTACGATCCCATCCGCACGGAGGACCTGCAGCATATGGTGGGCGCTTGGCACGTTGGCAGAGTTCTTGATACCAAGGCGGCGCGCCACGACCCGTATGCGGGCGGGCCGCGCGACACTGCGTTTTCGTGCATCGTCGACGTGGGCGTCTCGTGGCGCAGCGCCGTGCCGTTCACGGGCGGCGACCCCAACATGCCGACCGAGACGGCGCTGGACCGTTCGCAGGCGACGCCTTCGCAGAAGAAGGAGCAGCAGTCAAACGAGTACCTCACCAACCACGCCCAGCCGGCGCTGCGCGAGGTGCTCGGCAAGGAGTTTGGGCGCCTCGTGTCGGAGGAGTTTTGCGGCAAGTTTGTCAACTACGCATCGGCGGCGGCGCCGTCGGTTGCGGAGCAGCAGGCGGCAAAGCAACGCGAGGAGGCCGCCAAGGTGGCGGCCGAGGAGGAGGCGGCAAGGGAGGCCGCGCTTGAGAAGGAGAAGAGTGCCGCGAAGAAGGCGCGTCGCGCGCCACTTCTGTCGGACGCACAACTGATTACCATGCTCAAGGACCTGGGCGTGACGGAGACCCGTATGGACAACCCCATGCTGAAGGTGCGCGCGGCGTTTGCGGCGGTCGGCGAAGCCATTCGCGCCTCGGACGCCGCGGTGACGGAGACGGACGGCGCGTGGGCGGGTGGCTACATTGCGACCATCCAGAGCAGGGAGTTGTCCAAGAAGGAGAACAAGGACAAGGCCAAGAAGGCAAGGGCCACCGCAAGGAAGAACTTCCTGACCCGGGCAAAGGTTGAAATCAACGAGATGGTCGACCAGGTGAGCAACAAGGTGACAATGGCTGACCAGGAGGCATGGGCGGAGGCGCTGCAGAAGATCACGGACGCCATTGAAGCCGAAGTGGTCATCGTCACCACCGACCTCGGAAAGATTGAGGGCGCCAACGTTCAGGAGGAGCGCAAGGTCGGCATGAAGGCCAGGTACACGAGTCGCGCGCAGTTGACGATTGACGCCATGGAAGCGGCCCTGCAGATTCTGTACAAACGCTCCAAGATCGCGGAGGATGAGACGGAGTACGAGCCGTTCCAGGGCGACGACACGGGCGCGACGCTGCAGCTGCGCATTTCGCTTGACTCGGCAACGCGCGCGTGTGCGCACGTCCTGGCGCTGTGCGAGGTGCACGAGGAGCACTTTGACCACTACGGGTTTGACATGGGTAAGTCCGCCGCTGCCGCCGCCGCCACCGGATCCAAGGCGCCGAGCGGCAGCGGCCGCGCGCGCAGCAAGACGCCGCCCAAGAGTCGCCAGGGCGTGCCCGCCGCCGCTGCCAGCGCGTCCTCCACGCCGCTCGTGCCGACAAGCGCCTCGCCAATCGTTGACGCCGTGGCAGCCGCGGCCAGCGCGGCCTCCTCGGCGTTCACGTCCGCCATCGGCTCCGCGGCGCCGCCAGCGGTCGCACCCGTCGCGGCGACGCCGGCCGCCGTCGCCTCGTCCTCCACCACCTCCGCCGCCCCAGCGCCGCGTCGCCGCGCGCGCGAGGGCGGCGAGTCCTCCACCGTCAACTCGGTCTTTGAGACCATGTTCGCGTCGTCGCCCACGGCGGCCGCGCCCGAGGAGCCCGCGAGCCCCACCCCGTCGTCTGGCTCGGACCAGCCTACCCCTGGCCCGCGCACCTTCCGGCGCATCCAGCGCTAAGCGCGCACGCTTGTACAACATTTTTTTTTTAGCAGTGTGTGTTTGTGCGTGTGTGAGAGAGCGCTCGCACGCGCGTGTGCGTGTCTTGGAATGGAAGCCGCATGGTCCGAAATGAAGACGGACATCTCCTTAGCCAACAAGATCAACGCTACCGACACGGATGTCGCCACCTTTCACGAAAAACTGCAAAGCGCCGTGAAGATGGCGGTGTCCCGGTGCCGTGTGGAACGCAAGCGCAAGCGGCAAGACGCGCAGCCGATGGACGTGAGCGACGACACGCTGCGCGCTGCCGCGCACTTCACCGACGCCCTGCCGCTCGCCAATTACAATGGCATCCTAAACCTCGTGCCTCGACTCGTCAACGTCGTCACAGTGCGCACTTGCACTTGAACTCGGTTAGCATTGGTGCGCGCGAGGGAACCGCTCGGGCCACCAGACCGTCCAGGGGCCGTACTTGAAATTGGGTTGCCCCGGCAGCATGCCGATGGTGCTGAGGCCCACCAAGAGCGAGCCAAAAAACGAAAAGCCGCACAGCATGAGATACAGCAGCAGCATCTTGCCCAGCAGACTCGCAACGGCCAGCAGGGTTCCCTCGGTCACATAGACGAAAAGCAGCGAGCCAGCCGCCCAGGCCGCACCGAGCACCCCCTTGTGCACCCTGACCATGGCGCGGGCGCGCACACCTCCAAGTTTTGAGCACATGTCACAAATTGCGCAGTTGGCAGAGGCCATCCCGGTGCCAGGGAGCGGCGTGACGCTGCCGCTCAACCTGCACGCCATTGCCGCGCGGTGCAGCAACGCCTACTATGCTCCAAAGCGCTTCGCGGCCGTCCAGCTGGCCTTCTGCAACGATCGCTGCCGCGTACTCGTATTTCACACTGGCCGGCTGGTCGGCACCGGATGCGCTGGCCCGATGGGCGCGCGGCTGGCCATTCTGAAGGCGGCGCGGCAGCTCGCCATTGAGGCCGGCGTGCACGTGATCATCCGCAAATTTAGTGTGATCAATCAGGTCGGCGCGGTCTCCATCAACGCCAAGCTGGATTGCGACGCGTTTGCGTCCACGCACTCGGCCACGTCGCACTACGACCGCGCCAGCTTCGTCGGCGCGCCCGCGCATTTGGGGGCCACTCACTGCACTCCCTGAACTCACTGCACTCCCTGCATCTGCAGGTCTGGCATGGCGCCCGGGCGGCGAGAAAATCTGCTGCGAAATCTATTCAACTGGCAAGGCCAATTTGCCCGGCTCCACGCGCGAGCGCGACCTGCTCGCGTCCTTTGCGCGCATGGTGCCGGAGCTGCTGCGCCACTCGGATCGCCCCGAGATCTGCGAGAAGTTGCCCGAACATCTGCGGTTGTGCCACAGGCCCCAGGACGTGGCCCGCGACGACGCGCCCGTCGTGGCACGCTCCAAGGCACCAGTGCCAGTGCGCGACCTATTTGGCGGCGACGAGGGGGACGATTGGGCGCTAGCTCCGCTCGGCCCCGTGGCAGAGCTGGACCTGGAGAATGCTGATGCCGAGGACCTGTTGGCATCGGCGGGGTTTTGAGTCGCGTAAAAAAAGTTTGCAGCTTTGTGCAATCCGCTGGCTCACCGCGCCGCTCCGACCCACGCACGCCCACCACCGACCGCCGCCGCCATCACCATGCCCGTGGACCCCAAATTGCGCGCAATGATGGGCGAACTGGACGCCTGCTCCGGGAACATGGAGGAGTGGGCGTACAAGAAGCTCTGCGACCAGCTCATGCACATCTCGAAAGGCCTCGATGAGAATGCGACGCGCATTCGGCACGAGCTGGCGATTGAGATGATCAAAGAAAAGCCCGAGTGCATCAGCACGCTTGCCGTGTACCAATACACGCAAAGCGTCAGCTTCATGCAGGGCCTGGTGCGCGCCAAGGCGCTCGATCTGCAAGAGTTTGACCATCTCGGCCCTGCGATGGCAAGGATTTGGAAGCAGGAAGTGGCCGACGCCCTGCTTGACTACAAGGGTCGGCCACGGTGGCTGCTGCGCGTCCGTTTGGGCGTGCTCAGCCTGCTGGTGGCGCGCTCAAGCTTCCTGCCGCAGATTGTGGCTCGCCTGGACGCGCTGAAGGTGACGCCGTCAATGCTCTGCCCACACGATCTCAACGCACCTCTGCTGAACGGGGACGAAGGCAAGGGTCCCAACGCGAGGGACCTGCTGCGGCACGAGCCGCGCTTGCTGCGCTGGCTGCTTGGGCTCAAAAGCGGCTCGCCGTGGCCCAATGTCTCGGACAGGGAAAATTATCCCAGGCACGTGCGCCGCATCATCCGCCGCGCCAATTCGCAGGGCGGAGACGACCCAGAAGTCAACGGGCCGTGCACGTGCCCGCAGTGCATTGGCCTGCCCACGCTTCCGATGGATCCTGCCGCGTCGATCGCGCCTTCGGACGACGATGACGACGACGACGACGACGACGCGTCGGCGCCTTCAAGCCGACCTCGCTCACCGCACCCGTTGCCATCACCACCGTTGCCCTCGCCCGTGCGGCGCTCGCACGCGATGCTGACGCGCGCGCGTACGCACCCATATCGCGTGGCGCGTTAGCCCGTAGGAACGGGTGGGCGGGTGGCGGGGCGGCGCGCCTGGGTCCTGTTTGATAAGTCCCTGGGACCCAGGTAAAAATTAGAGTTGGGGAGAAACCGAGTGCCCGGCTGAGCGATGGCGGCCCCTTACTTCAACAATGTGCCCATGAAAGACAACTCTCAGATCACGCCCGAGCTGAGCGGCTGCTGTGGTGGCTGGTTCAAGTTTAGCTACATCATCTCCGCGCCCCTGCACTTCAAGGGTTTTGGCGAGTTCTGGGCGTCGGCCAAGGCTGGTTTCCTTGAGAAGACGTTTGTCACCGCTGATCTGGTCTTCCACCTGGCGTTCTGGATCGTGCCGATCGTCATGGAGATCTGGGCGGCGTACCTGAACAAAGGAACCTTCATCCTCAAGGAGATCCAGGCGGCCAGCATGTGGGCGCTGCTCACGGCGTTCATCGGCGTGCTCATCGCGCAGCTGTTTGCCATGGTGTGGGGCGGCCAGGATGCGGGCCGACTCTTCCCGTCCACGTACGGCCTCATCGTGGGCGGCGCGTACGCCTCCATCACCTTCTCCGCCATCTACGTCATCATGGCCACTGGCACGTGGGCCGAGTACGTTGCCACCGACGACGATCGCCACAACGAGCTCGCCCAGCTGCGCAAGCAGACGCTCTGGGCAATCGTCCTCAAGTTCCTTGCCGTCACCACCGCCAAGCAGAACGCCGCCTTCTGGGGACCGTGCTCGCCAGACGTGGTGGAGGAGCAGCAGAAGATGCTGGCCGATTCCAAGCAGATGGGCTTTGTCAAGAAGAGCACCGTCTACCCGCAGATGTCGGCGTAAACGGGCACGGCACCCCGCCAAGCCCCTCTTCCCAATTGAAGCGGCGGCGTGCGCGTGTAGGGCATGGGGAAGCGAGGCGTAGGGGAGGGAGGGACGGGCAGCAAGGGGGAGTCGGAAGGGGCAGGTGGGCAAAAGTGCGCTTCGCACACTGGACGCTTCGGCGTGCGTGTTGGCATAGGAGCGTGCGTGTGTTTAAACTTGATTTGCGTGCGCTAGGGCGCCGTCGCGGCGCCCAGCCACCGTTGATCACATGACAAATGCGCCATTGTGCTGGCTACGGCGAGGTGTTTCAGGTGGGACTCGGCAAGTCGGGAACGTCCACCGTTGAAAAATTTTTTACCGACCGATTTGACTACAACGCCACGTGCGGCAACGAACTCACCACGCTCATACAGGAAGAGGCCAACGCGCGCCGACCGCTGCTTGACGCGGCGCGCGCCCAATGCCCGCACTTTTACATCTCCGAGCTGAGCCGCGTCTACTTCAAGAACGACAGCATCGCGTTGCAGCTCACGCACCTGAACACGTTGCGCGTGGAGGCGCCCGAGGGGCTTTTCGTGCACTGCGCGCGCAACACGACCAAGTGGCTCTCAAGCGTCGCGCGCTGGAACAACCTGCAGGAGCGGCTGGCGCAGCGCGACCTGCCTGGCCTGCCCCGCGGCGTCGGTCGGTCGTGGGAGGAGCTGCGCGAGTGGTACGACGGCGTCAACGCCCACGTCGCATTCGTGTTTGCGCACCGTCCCAACTACGTGCGCGTGAACGTGGACGAGCACGCGTCGCTGCGCGCGCTTGAGCTCTTTGCGGGAGGCGCAACGGCGAGCAACCGTACCATTGGGTGCCTCAGAACGTGAACCGGCGCGTGTCGCGGGTGGAATGCTAAGACGCAAATTCTTGCCGATGCCGCACGCGAGCGTCACTCACCCCGCCGCCCACGGCTTGCGATTCAAAAGCGTGTACGCGCGCGCAAACGGAGCGCTGGGCAGGCGATGCAAACTCTCGGCCGTGACGCCCTTGCCTGTGCCTGGCTGGTAAGCTTGGCGCTCAATGGACAGCGCGTCAATCCACTGGTTATTGGTCGGGTTGTCGCGCCGGTTGCCCAGGTTGGAGGTTGGCACGAGCCCTAGGTGCGCGATGGCCGCCGCCGCGGTGCTTGTGCGCACGATCTCGCACGCGCACTCAAAGTACCGGTGAGGCAAATCGCCGCAGCAAATGTCGCCCTCGGGAGACGTTGCCATGGACGTGCCAGCAATGGCGGCCATCGTCCCCAGCGTGTGCCGCGGCATGACCCACATGACGTCGCCCGAGTTGCTGCTCTGGTAGACGGTCGTGCGGTTGAGCGTGCCGAGCCAGCCAGGCGGCACGGGCCGGTATAACCCGTCGGGGCGCAGGCGCACCACCCAATCAAAGGTGACGCGGTGACGTCGCTCGTGCGCCTCCACGAGTGCGGCGCAGTACGCCAGCTTGACAAATTGGTCTGCCCCCGACACGACGCGCCAGTCGCGGACGTTGCGCACGTGCGCGCGCGCAGCCGCGAGCGCGGTGTCGTTGACGGCTCCGGACTGGCCCTTGAAGGTGTCGCCGTCGTCGTTGCTCACCACCGCAAACAGCGGCGCGCGCAAGCTGTAGCGTACGGCCTCAATGCTGCGGTGAACGCTTGGAACTGCAAAGGTGCGCACGTAGCCCGTGAGGCATACGGCAGCCATGGTGATTTTGAATGCGACGCATGCGTGCGCATAGGATCCGCGCTAGCGACGCAGCCGCTCATTATTATTTGGATAAACCCAAGCACCATGTCGGCGTGCGGAGCCCTGCTGTATGGCTACAACCTCACGCTGCAGTGGGCCAAGTCAATCGACGTGGCCGAGGCGGCCCTCGCGCAGCTGCGCAACTATGGTGTGCCGGTGGACCTGCGCGCGGCGCCCGGTTTGCCCGGGCGCTGGCGCGTGATGCGCGAGCTGATCGCGGACGCCAATCCCGACTCGCTGCTGGACGTGGGCGGCTTTGGCGAGTACAAGCACACGGCGCGGCGGACGCGGTGCATCAACGTCCACCCGCACGTGGGCTGCGACGTCTACGCCGCGGGCACGCCGCTTCCATACCGCGCCAGCCGCTTCCACACGGTGCTGCTTGAGACGGTGCTGCACCACGCGGCCGAGGACGCGCTGCAGCTGCTCGGCGAGGTCGCGAACGTCGCGCGCAAGCGCGTCATCATCGCGGAGGACGTGCTGGACCGGCGCGCCTCGCGCGCCGTCGTGGACGCCTACCGCGCGCACGACCCGTGGGCCATCTACCGCTCAACAAATGAGTGGATCGCGCTCGCGCGCCAAAAAGGGCTCGTGCTGCTGCGCATCGTCGCGCTTGACCGCGTGCCGCTGCACGTGGCGCGAGAGGCGCGGCCCGCGTGCGAGCTCAACTACCCGCCCATGCAATACTTTGTATTTTGCGTAGCGCCGTGCTCGTAATAACCAATTGCCTCGTTACTGTTAGTAACGAAAAGCCATGGCGCAGCGGCGGTGGCCTTTTGACCTCAGCGCACTCAAAGTCGCTCTGGTCTCGGCCTCCGGGGGTTCGGCCCCGGAGGTGATCGAGCTTCCCGATGATGGCGACGACGCGCCGGACGACGCGTGGCGGGGGCCCTTTGCGCCGGTTGCTCCTGGCAGTAGGCGCCCGCGCATGCCGGCACAGCCAATCGTGCCACACACGGGTCGCACCCAAAACTACACGCGCCGTGCGCCTATGCGCGGTGGCACCACTGCACGTGGTCGCGGTCGGGGTCGGGGCCAGGGTCGGGGTCGGCCACAGGAATACATGGGCGGCACGCCGGTGGCGTGGGACACCATGGTGGTCGAGGGCCCCGCGGAAAAGGCGTACATGCTCAACCCCTCCCC
>MDTG01011765.1_pt1 | contig 12442 bp, 16 predicted proteins | sample 811421 | NCBI WGS metagenome assembly MDTG01 (sample SAMN05326645, study PRJNA326480) | marine metagenome | isolation source: seawater | place: Pacific Ocean: South East | collected 2011
ATTATGTTGGCGACCAATACAGCGAACGGTGAAAGCCGTCAGCGCCGCGTCGGTGAGGGCCATCTAGGAGCACACCCGGATCCGGTCAACGCCTTTTTGTAGAATTATCGAAACATTCACGTAAAACATAACGATTCCAACATCTTGCCACTCGCGTCCAATCAATCATACGTGGCAGCAGAGGTAATCTGAAACCACAGGCTCAGGCGAGCCAGGTCAACACCAACCCAAAAGGCCGGATTCGACCAAGCGACTCACGAACCATATCTCGCCCTTTGCGCCACGCGATGAGACAGGCTCGCGACCTCACGGGCGCCCCGCCGCCAGACCGTTCCGTCACCGCGACTCAGCCGGTCTGCCCGAGGGCTCTACGCCGCCGTTTAGCAGATCATGCCAGGGAGGCGCCAATTGGATGCCAGAATATGCCCGATCCCGGCGCGTATCCGGCGTATTCAGCTGCACATATCCGTAGACATCGGTGTAAGGAGGCGTCTGAACGAGGATTTGCATGAATATCGAAACCGATCATCGGGGCAACACTGCCCCCCCTGCTCCCGAAATCGCCAATCTCGAGCAGCTCGACGAGCGCCTGCGATGGCTATCGTCCTGGACGATCCATAACGCCAATCACCTGCGTGAAAATCGCGACGGCCTGAAGGTTGGTGGGCATCAGGCCAGTTGCGCCTCGATGACGGCAATCATGGCGGCGCTTTACTTCCACGCGCTCGGCCCGAACGATCGCGTCGCGGTGAAGCCCCATGCCGGCCCGGTGCTGCATGCGATCAATTACCTGCTCGGGCGGCAAAGCCTCGACAAGCTGAAGACTTTTCGCGGCTTCGGAGGGGCGCAGAGTTATCCCAGCCGGACCAAGGACAGCATCCAGGTCGATTTCTCGACCGGGTCGGTGGGGCTGGGCGTTGCAATCACCGCTTTTGCCAGCCTGGTCCAGGATTACGTCATAGCGCATGGCTGGAACGCACCCGAAAGCGCGGGGCGAATGGTCGCGCTGATGGGCGATGCGGAACTGGACGAAGGCAATATCTACGAGTGCCTGATCGAAGGTTACAAGCACGATTTGCGCAATTGCTGGTGGATCATCGACTACAATCGCCAGTCGCTGGATGCGACCACGGCGGACCGGATGTTCCGCCGGTTCGACGACATTTTCGAAACCTGCGGTTGGCGGGTAATCACACTGAAGCATGGCAAGATGCAGCAGGCGGCCTTCGCCCGTCCCGGCGGCAAGGCGCTGCGCGACTGGATCGAAAACTGTCCCAATGCCGATTTCGCCGCGCTCACCTATCAGGGCGGCAGCGCGTGGCGCGAACGGCTCGAGCGGGACCTGGCCGACAGCAAGGCCACTCTCAAACTGCTGGCGGATTACGACGATGCCGCACTGCACATGCTGATGACCAATCTGGGCGGCCATTGCATGGAAAGCCTGGTGGAAGCCTTCGACGACGCAGCCGACGAAAAGCCGACGGTGTTCATCGCTTATACGGTCAAGGGCTTCGGCCTGCCGCTGGCGGGACATAAAGACAACCATGCCGGGTTGATGACCCCGACCCAGATCGGGACCTTGCGCGAGGACATGGGCATTGCCGAAGGCGAAGAGTGGGAGCCCTATGCCGGGCTCGGCGGCAATGCGGCTCACTCGTGAGCGGCTCGGACATTGCGCGTGCAGCCAGCCGGGGGGCGGAACAATTGCGCGCCAGCGATCCAGAATTGGCCATGGCGCTCAGTGACAGGAAGCAAATGGCCGACCGATTGGAAAAAGCCGATCGGGCAATGCTGTTGGCGCTAGCCAGAGACGCCAAAACAGAAGCTTTGCAGATCGAGTTGGACGAAGCGCGAAGTCGGTATGAAGCCGCCGAAAGGAACATTCAGGATCGCTTTCCCGCATGGGCTGATACAAGATTGCAGACTAGCCCCTCGATTTTTGCACTCCAGGCATCGCTGAAAGAAGACGAGGCCGTGTTCGCGATCGCACCGGTCTATTACGGCTCTTACGCGCTAGTTGTAACACCGCAAAGCGCACGAGCAGTGCAGTTCGAGACAAACCGCAGGCATCTGGTCGATCTTGCCAATTCATTGGGTAGCACCGTCAGGGTCGGGGATTTCGATCAGGCCGCTTCTCGCGCACTTGGTCAGGCGTTGTTTCCTCCTGAGGTGCGGGATCAGCTGGCACATACCGGGAAGCTGTACATTCATGCCATCGGGCCGCTCGCATCCTTGCCTTTTTCTTTGGTGAAGGGGTGGGGTGTGGATGACGATGCCACTTGGCTGACTGATCGCTTTATCTTGAGCTATGTTTCCGCACCTGCACCACGAGAAGGCAAGTCTGCCGACAACGTCGCAAGCGACGCACTGAGTCTTGTCGCCTTTGCTGCACCAGGGACCAACAGCTCCAGACAGGGGGAAAGCAAGGAGGCGGGCCCCGCTCCCTTGCAAATTTCAGATTATTTCACTCGAAATTCGATTGACGAAACGGCGATTTCCAGTCTTCCGCCACTGCCCGGCTCGGCGGAGGAAATTCGCACGATTGCCACTGCGGTCCCTTGGAAAAGCAAGCAGCTGTTTATCGGACCCGAGGCGAGCGAAGCGGCGATCCAGCGCGAGGAAATTAGCCGCGCGGACATTCTCGTACTGGCAACACACGGTCTCGTCGCGGGCGAGATCGAAGGCATAGCCGAGCCCGCGCTTGTTCTTTCGCCTGGTGATGGGCCATCAGACGATGGGGTCCTGACCGCCAGCGAGATCGCCCGGCTCAACATGCGGGCGGATTGGGTCATCCTTTCATCATGCGATAGCGCAGCCGGAATGGGCGGCGGTCTTCCGGCTTTCTCGGGGCTCGCGCAGGCTTTCTGGCAAGCAGGAGCGAACGACCTTCTGGTCACTCATTGGAAAGTGCGTGACGACATCGCCGCTTACGTTAGCACCCAAACCGTTCTCAACTACCGCGCGGGAATGACAAAGGCTGACGCGTTGCACCATGCAATAAGAAAGCTTCGCACAGAAAGCGGCATCGAAGGAGCATCCAGTCCATTTGCCTGGGCCCCGTTCGTTTTGATAGAACGGTAAATACGCCGATCAGAAATGCGTCGCAGAAAGTGAGCTTGGACGGGTATATAGCGCCGGCTGGTGGTTCAATGCGAGCTGCAGCCGAGAGCTGACCGACCGCTTCCGACCCAGTTTCAGACTCTATCGAGATATCCGTCGACGCGGTTGCCAAATCTCGCACGAAGATCATCGGAGATCAAAGGTGATTACCGTCAAGCGGCTTCGGCGAACTTCCTGACCTTAATGTCGTCTTCATGCGCACGTGCCTGGGCGAGCTCGTAGGCAGTCTGCATCCGTAGCAGGGTATCGGCCTTGACCCCGAACGCCTTCTCAAATCGAATGGCCATATCGGCAGAGAGATTGGCATTGCCATTGAGCAGCGTACTCAGGGCTTGCCTCGAGACGCCAAAGTGCTCCGACAATGCTGTCACACTGACACCAGCAGGCTCAACAATCTCGCTCTTGAGCCAGTCACCTACATGGACGGCAAGCGATGGGTGCATCTTAAGCGCCATGATAATCCTCCAGATCCATATCGATCAGCGCGCCTTCTCCATTCACTTTGAAGGTCAGGCGCCAGTTGCGTGTCACGGTCATCGACCAGGTACCTTTCCGTTTTCCTGCAAGCTCATGCAGGCCGAAGTTAGGTGGCACGAAAAGCTCATCGATACGTTCAGCTGCATCAATAAAGGCAAGCATCTTGCGCAGCCTAGCCACATCGCCCACCAAGCCCTTAGCATTGCCAGTTTCGAAGAAGCGGCGCAGGCCTTTGTGCCTAATGGATTCGATTTCCATAGAGACCAACTAGCCTTTACATCCTACTTTGTCAAGCGTCACGCGACGCAAGACACGCCTAGTTTAAGCGGGATGCGACAAGGTCGACTCTCGAAAATGGATCGCCAAAGAAAGCGTTTGCGGGCCTCGAAATGTGGTTTTCTGGGAAGCTCACAAAAAGGCCCGCAAAAATCCGAGGCTGGAATTATCAGGGACGAGTCGAGATTCAGGCGATCAACGCCGCAAAGTACTGAAAGAATAGACTAAAGACGAGCAGAGAGAATAGTTTGGAGAACCAATGGGAGTCCTCAAAACCTGCCATTTTATCTCGGAATTTCAATGCCTTAACCTACTGGTGCCCAGAAGAGGCATCGCATTCGGGCCATTTTCCATTGTATTCTCAAAGGTTTAGATAATTCGGCTTACCCGAAAAGCCCGCAAAAGGCCCGCAAATACCGTTTAATGCATTGGTTTGATGCCTTTTTCAGGACTCGAAACCCATTCACGCCTTGGACGCCAAAGGCGAAGTTTCACCACCAATATGCCTTTCGTCAAGCTGCGCTTACTTGTGAGCAAGCGGCAAACGACCAGAGGCGCGGGGGGTAATTTCGTCATCTATGAACAATGCTGCATTTTTGCCTGAGACGATCGAAGAATAGCGCTACATCGGGCTGAGACATTCACGCGTCGTCGGGACCATCATGTTTGAAAACAGCATAATTCTGCTCGACTGGATCGGCATCGTGGTGTTCACGATCACAGGCGCCTTGGTTGCCTCGCGCAACCAGATGGATGTGATTGGCTTCATTCTTCTTGGCACTGTTACCGGCATCGGTGGCGGAACCATTCGCGATCTCATTCTCGATGCGCACCCGGTCCTGTGGTTGGATCGCCCGCAATATCTCGCAGTCTGCGTCGCTGTTTCGATCGGTGTCTTCTTCTCTGCACATCTCGTGACTTCGCGCTACCGGCTGATCCTCTGGCTTGATGCGCTCGGCCTCGCGCTTTTCGCGACGGCGGGCGCAGAGAAAGCCGCAAGTCTCGGCGAAGCACCGATCGTTGCAATTACCATGGGCGTGATCACCGCCTGTTTCGGTGGAATCATTCGCGACGTGCTTGGGAAGGAGGATTCGATCATCTTCTCCCACGAGATTTATGTGACCGCAGCCGTGGTTTCGGCAGCAAGCTATATCAGCTTCAGCGCCTTGGGGTTATCCCGAGAACTCGCAGTCGGCTTGGCGCTGGCCGCGGGGTTTGGGTTGCGCGCAGGGGCGCTCGCGTTCGGATGGTCGCTGCCCCGTTACAAGCCGCGCGCTCCCGACGCTTGAAAACCGGGTTATAACGCGCTCTCGAGCGCCTGCAGCAACCATGCCGTCGCAGGACCCGGCAGCCGGTCCTTGCGCCACAAGGCCGAGAGCCGGTAATCCACGCTCGTGCCTTCGGGGAGATCAAGGATCCTCAGACGATCTTCGGCGATGTCATCCGCGACCAGATGGCGAGGCATATTGCCCCAACCGCTGCCCCCGATAAGAAGCGCGCGCTTCGCCCCAAGGTCCGCCAGTCGCCAGCTGCGCGGGCTCACTACCGAAAAGTCCTGCCCTTCGGTATAGGTGGAACGGTCGGTCAGGACGAGCTGCAGGTAATTGCGGGCCTGGCCAGGACGGATTTCGGCCAGCTGCGAGAGTGGGTGTCCTGGCGCGGCGACCGGTACCAGTTCGACGCTGCCGATTTCCTTGCGCTCGAGTTCGGGCAGATCGAGCAGCACGGGGCCGGCCACCGCCAGGTCGGCGCGCGAATGGAGGAGAAGTGCGGCCACGGCGCCCAGCGCCTCGACGTGCAGCCGCAAATCGACCAGCGGGAACGCCTGCTGAAAATCCTGAAGGATCGCCGACACCGCACCGAAAGGCACCATGACATCGAGCGCCAGCGACACTTCGGTTTCGACGCCTGCATGGATGCTGCGCGCCCTGGCGACAAGATCGTCGGCATCGTCGATCACGGCCCGCGCCGACGCCAGCAGCGACCGGCCTGCAGCGGTCAGCCGCGGGCGCCGCGATCCTTCGCGGTCGAACAGGCTGACGCCAAGCTGCCCCTCGAGCGTGACGATCCCGTAGCTGACCACCGAGACCGCCCTGCCAAGCTTGCGCGCCGCGGCGTTGAAGCTGCCTTCGTCGTGCACCGCAAGGAAGAGACGCAACTGGTCGAGGGTAGGCTGGCCGATTTGCACTGTTCAACTCCATGGAACATTTAGGCCAAGTTTATCCGGGTTTTCCGATCGCAATTCAAGGTCCATATCGGGTTCAAGACGCTGATACGGAGTAAATCACATGATCGAGGTCAGGAAATTCGACACGCTGGGGTCCGCCAATCACGGCTGGCTCGATGCGCACCATCACTTTTCCTTTGCCGGTTACCACGACCCTGCACGGACAAGCTGGGGCAGCCTGCGTGTCTGGAACGACGATACCATCGCCGCGAGGTCAGGTTTTCCGCCGCACCCCCACAACGATATGGAGATCATCACTTATGTCCGCGAGGGCGCCATCACGCACCGCGACAGCATGAACAACGAGGGCCGGACCGAGGCAGGCGATGTCCAGGTCATGTCGGCCGGCAAGGGCGTAACGCACTCGGAATACAACCTCGAGGACAAGACGACCCGCATCTTCCAGATCTGGATCATTCCCGACCAGCGCGGCGGCGAGCCCGCTTGGGGTGCGCGCCCGTTTCCCAAGGATGACCGTGCCGGCAAGTTCGTAACGCTAGCTTCGGGGCAGCCCGGAGACGATGATGCACTCCCGATCCGCACCGGGGCGCGGGTTCTCGGCGCGACGATCCGCGCCGGGGAGAGCGTAACCTACGAAACCACGCCCTACCGGCACCTCTATTTGGTTCCCGCAACCGGCAGTGTCCGGATCGAAGACCAGACTGCCGAGGCACGCGACGGCGTCGCGATCACCGGCCTCGACCGGTTCACGATCACAGCGGTCAACGACAGCGAAATCGTCCTGGTCGACGCCGCCTGATCCACCGTTTCATTCATCCAGAACTATTCTCAGGAGATCCTCATGTCCAAGTCCTACAAAGTCGCCGTTGTCGTCGGCAGCCTGCGCAAGGCGTCGGTCAACCGGAAAGCCGCCGAGGCGGTCACCCGGTTGGCGCCCGACAATCTCGCGTTCGAGTTCGTCGAGATCGGCGACCTTCCCCTCTATGACGAGGATGTCGAGGCCGCCGGCGCACCAGCCCCGTGGACGCGTTTCCGCGAGCAAATTTCTGCCGCCGATGCGGTCCTGTTCGTGACCCCCGAGTACAACCGCTCGGTGCCTGGTGCGCTCAAGAACGCGATCGACGTGGGCTCAAGGCCTTACGGCCAGAGCGCCTTCGCGAAGAAGCCCACGGCGGTAATGTCCGTGTCCCCAGGCGGAATCGGCGGGTTCGGCGCGAACCATCACCTACGCCAGTCGCTGGTTTTTCTCGACATGCCGGTCCTGCAGCAACCCGAAGCCTACATTGGCGGCGGCTGGGAGCTGTTCGACGATGCGGGCGAGTTCAAGAGCGACGACACCCGGAAGTTCTTCAAAAGCTTCGCCGATGCCTTCGCATCGTGGATCGAGCGCACCGCCGCCTGATCACCGTTCCCCATCAATCAGTTTAGGCCTGCCCCGACTGCGGGGTTCGGCTCTCCATCGTCCAAGGAAACCACCATGAACCACAAGTATGCCATCATCGCTGCGTTAGGCGTTGCCGTCCTTTCGGGAGGCGCCATCGCGCAGAGCGACGCTCTGACGCAAAATCCGGTGGAGGTCCGCTCGGGTAGCTATGTCCTCGACCCTGCGCACGGCAAGATCACCTGGTCGGTCGATCACATGGGCTTTTCGACCTATGTCGGGCAGTTCACCGATGTCGCGGCCACGCTCGATCTCGACGTCCGCAATCCTTCCGCGAGCACGCTTTCGGCCACCATCGATACCTACAGCGTAGGGACGCTCAACGATCAGCTCGACAGCCATCTCAGGACAGCCGATTTTCTCGACACGGCAAACTTCCCGCAGGCGCAGTTCGCCGCCACTTCGATGAGGCTGATCGACCGGGATAGCGCGGCGATCACTGGCAACCTCACATTACGCGGCGTGACCAGGCCGGTGACCATCGAAGCCGATTTCAACCAGGCTGGCATTAACCCGGTAGATCAGAAATATACCCTCGGCTTCGACGGCGAGGCCACGATCAAGCGGTCCGACTTCGGCATCATCTACGGACTGCCAATGCTGGGTGACGAGGTCACTCTGAACCTGGAGGCCGAGTTCAAGCTCAACGAGACGGCGAACGGCAACTGACGGCACATTCCTGCGTCCCTTTCGTTGATCCCCTGTCTCATTACCCTGCTGGAGACTCCCAATGCCCCGCATGCCCGCTCTCTTCATTGGCCACGGCAGCCCGATGAACACGCTCGAAGCCAACGGCTACACCAATGCGTGGCGGGCGTTCGGGCGCACCTTGCCCCGGCCCAAAGCAATCCTCGCGGTGTCGGCGCACTGGTACTTCGGCGCGACCGCGGTGACCGCGATGGCGAGGCCAAGGACGATCCACGACTTCTACGGCTTTCCGCAGGAGCTCTTCGCGTTCGATTATCCCGCGAAGGGCGATCCCGATCTCGCCGGCGAAATCGTTGAAGCGGTCAAACCCGAGTGGGTCGGTCTCGACCAAGACCAGTGGGGTCTCGACCATGGCACCTGGTCGGTGCTCGCGCATCTCTATCCCAACGCCGACATTCCGGTCGTCCAGCTGTCGCTTAACGCGACGCGGCCCCTCGACTACCACCTCGATCTCGCGCGGCGTCTCTCTGCCTTGCGGGATCGCGGCGTGATGATCCTCGCCAGCGGCAATGTGGTGCACAATCTGCGCGCGCTGCGCTGGGATCAGCCCAACCTTGGCTTCGACTGGGCCCAGCGGTTCGACGACGCGGCGGCCGAACTGCTTCTCCGCGACCCCGCCGACATCCTCAAGCTCGCCGAGCATCCGGACTTCGCGGCAGCCGTCCCGACGCCGGACCATTTCCTGCCGCTGCTTTACGCTGCCGGCCTGGCATCGGCAGAAGGCGCGGCGCTCGAAGCGCTGGTGCGTGGCTACTCGATGGGATCGATCTCGATGAGCTGTTACGGTCTCGGTGCCGAGATCGAACTGCGCAAAGACCCGACATGCGCGGCGCGCCTGCCAGCTGGTGTGCCGCCAGAACAAAGCAATATCTGAGTGGTCGTCCGCCTCGAAGAGAAAACTAAATCCCATCCGGACATGTCGGCGAACGCGTTGACCGCCGCAATCATGTGGATTGAAGGAGTAGGCCGAGCTGAAAAAGTCATTTCTGGCGAGGCAGAAACCAATGGCTTTCGCGTTGGTTTGCATATGATGGCGACCACCCCTTACGAAACCGACAGACATTCCCTTGCAGTCCGCTGGCTCGTGATCGCGGCCGCTGTCCTGCAGGTCCTCGTTCCGGTCCTTCCGAGCCTTGGTATCGGCGAGCGGATCGGCTCGCAGTCGGATGACGTGCGGACCCTGATCACTCCCGCCGGGTGGGCGTTTTTGATCTGGGGTCCGCTCTTCACCGGCTCGTTGGCGTTTGCGATTTACCAGGTTCTGCCGCGAAAACGCGATGACCCGTTGCTCGCACGACTGCGTTGGCCGGCGGCAGGAGCCTTCATGGGTAACGCCGTATGGGCCTTGTACACGCAGTCCTTTGGTCTTTCGGCGATCTCGGCCGCGATCATTATTTTCACGCTGGCCTGTCTGCTTTGGACGTACCGGGTGTTCGCCGGGTGGGAAATCGCATTTACGCGGATACAGCGCTGGCTTGTGGTGCTACCCCTCAGCGCTCTCGCAGCCTGGCTCACGGCCGCAACGATCGTGAACATCGCGGCATCGCTGAGGTATCACGGAATCGAGGGCGGTGATGCTGCGGCTGCAATTAGCGCCGGAATCGTGATCATCGGCGGCATTATCGGGGCCCTCGCGGTCGCACGCGGACGCGGGAACCCGCCATATGCGCTGGTATTCCTGTGGGCTCTGGCAGGAATCTACGCCGCGGGCGGACAACAAGCCGGTATCGTCGCCGTTGCTACCGGGGCCTCGGGCTTGCTGGTCATTGCGGGGCTCATTACCGGATTAAAGGGCGCCCAGCCCGGGACATGGCTGGGATCTCCGGACGCTCAGAACCGGTAACCGTAGCCGACCCCCAGCGTAAATTGCGCGGCCCGTCCTCGCTCGATAACGAGCGGAGAATTCTTCGCCACTCCGCCCAGGCGCTCGAGACTCGAGAAGGCAGTAATAGCGCTCCGACGATCGAGCGGCCGAACGAGCGATCCACCGACACCATACGAGACCAGACCGCCATTCGGCCTGTAAACCGCGAGTCCGGATCGCACCGATTGCTCGCTATCGATACCGAAATACGTCCGGGTGAAACCACTGCTCGCCACGGTAGCGCGAGGCCCGATGTTCACAATCGTCCGGCCGCTGCGCAACTGGTAGGACAGCGACACATCGCCCACTGTGCCCTCATGTCCGCCAAATCCGCGCCGGGCCTCTATACGTCCCCGCCATTGCTGGCGTTGGCCGAACCGCTTTTCCACAAAACCGCCAATTTCGGCGGTCGCGCCGATATCTCCGAGACCAATCAGCGCATCGCTGCCGCCGGTGACTGCGAACGGTGAACCGCTGCCGTCCTCGTCACGGCCAAACCGAAGTTTGGCAATCGGACCTGCCTTCCATCCGCCTGAATTGACCGCGTTCCAGCCAATTCCGTCGGGAATCGACGCGAAAACCGTATCTCCATAAGTTACCCGCAGATCAGGAAAGACGGACAAAACATAGTCTTTAGATCCTTGCCACGCGGGGCTCACGACAGGCGCCGCGCCGATTGTCACCGACCATCCCTCATCGGTCGCGGGGCGACCAGAAGCTGCAGCGGGAGGCTGTTCGGGCTGAGCCAAGACTGGCGCGCTACAGGCAGCCATCAGCATGAAGATCGGAATCGTGCGCCGCATCTCACTTCCCAAAATTATCGCAGCGTAAAGTGCGGCGAAGAATCGCCATCCCCGTGGAGGAATTGCCAAATGCTGAACAGGCGCCGCTCTCTTTGTATAATCCGCGTTCGATTAGAACGAGAGAAAACCGTGCGGGCTCATTAGTGGGCCTCGCTGATAAGAACTTTAGATTTCAAAAGGCGAATCAAGCAGCCGTAAAACAAACGGGGTAGCTTTTTCGGGACTCGAAATTGATTCTGCAGCTCCGAATGGAGCGGTCGATTTTTGTTTGCTTTGCGCCATAATGTCGTTCGTTCGAACCCGCTCAAATTCTCCCAAAGGCTGCCGTTCATCAAGCGCCAGTCTGGCGAAAGCTTCGCGACCTAATTCCGGTGATGTAGGCTTTTCCGGCGAATGCCTAAAAGCGAGTGTCGCTCCGGTCTTGATTGAACGCTGAGGTTTGATGATTCCGCTCATAAGCGACAGGTCAAACGGCTGCTGTTGTAAGAAGCGACTCTTCGAGCTTTGTTTCTCCTTATCGCACGCCGCGCCAAACACGGTGAATATGAGATTGTAATGTATCTGGCCGATCATCGCCGAAAGCGTGGCAAGCGCCGCGGATATCGCACGCGAAACGCGTAATTTGGATGGGTACTCTCGTACCATATGATCGCTTTGAGCGCGAATTCGCGAAATTTGGGATCGCTCCACAACGCGATCCGCGTTTTGCGACTTAACCGCTCAGTGGTGACCTCCTTACGGTGTGAGTCATAGACGAAACCCGTGTACGGATCACACTTTGGATGACCGTTGCCATGCTCGTGTCCATGCGGGACCGATGGGTGTGGATCCTCGTCGAATTCGTGGAACACCCACTTTTTCAGACCTTTGATGCCGTGGACAACGAGCTCCATGACAGACGGCGGCAGAAAGTCGCGGTTGACCGCATTCTGCTGCATCTGCTCGTCAGAAGTTTCGCCCCGCGTGATGGTTACTGCGGATTCATTCTCGTCGATTAGTTCCGTTTCGCGGGCGAGCGTAGGCGGAATGGTCTGACGCAGCCGGTTGCGAAACGGGTCTTTTGGATCCATCAAGCCAACGAGGCAAGCGAGCCTGAGCTCCAGCTCAGAACGGCCAATGAGGCGCGAATCATAACTGCGAATGCTAGCCAGATAAAAAGAGTCAGCGCCGTCGTGATCGAGATATTTCATGTGCACGCAGCGCCTAGTCAACCGTTTGCATCCTCCTAAGACGGCACTCCATAATCCTCAAGACGCGGATGTGTTTTGCATTGGTCTTCGTGTTGGATATCGAAGCCGTTCGTAACATAATTACGAACGATCATAGCGAGAGCAGGCAATACGATATCCTGATCAAGTCGACTGTGCTGAAGCCGATCATCGGGCTGTTGCCTCCGGCGCGGGTGATCTTGCGCCTTGCGGGGCGGATGCTTGCTGGCGTGTTCATCGGAGTCGTTGTTGACCTGTTCAAAGAAATCCGCGCATCCGTCGGACGTTGTCTTCGATCCGGTGAGTAGTCAGCTTGTAGGTGTCACGGGCTGAACCGACTTCCTCTACCGTGAAATC
>MDTG01034858.1_pt1 | contig 12442 bp, 8 predicted proteins | sample 811421 | NCBI WGS metagenome assembly MDTG01 (sample SAMN05326645, study PRJNA326480) | marine metagenome | isolation source: seawater | place: Pacific Ocean: South East | collected 2011
TCTGTATATAATTGCTCATCTATGCTTGTAATGTATGCTATAGTTACTGGATTTTTTGAAATACTCATTACTGGTCCTGTATTATCATTTACAACTACAGTTCTGTACTTAGGTTCTGCATCGTTTCCATACAAATCCCTGGCTGTATATAATACAGTATAAGTACCAATTTGACTTGTAATAACATTTGATATATCTGTATTTACAACTACACTTGGATCCGCAAAATCATAAATACTAGTTTCTAAATCAGTGTAATTATCAAATGAGGCCTCTATAGTATGAGGATTATCTTCAAGAACAGTAATAACTGGTAATGTAGTATCCTCTACAATAATGGTTCTATAGATAGTATTTGATATATTGTCATGTCTATCTTTTGCATAATATGATACTTCATATGTTCCTGGAACACTATTGTTAACAAGATTAGTTTCAACAATACTAATTTGTTCACTACTATCATAATTATCATCAACACTGACTCCCTCATTATCATTATAATCACTAGAACTTGCCTGAATTGTTTTCATATTATTTCCATTAAGTGATATAGATGGTGGTTGAATATCTGCAACTATGACTGTTCTATAACTTTCTTGAACATTGTTTAAATCATCAACTGCTCTATACATAATACTATATGTTCCTAATTCTGACTTTATAATATTGCTTGTAGATTGAAGAATAGAAACAGATACATTACCTTGTCTAATATCGCTGGCTGAAACACCGGCTGTTATTGTATACTCTTGCTCTGATACCACATTTGTAAAATTTATAGTATGAGGGTTTTTACTAAAATGGATAGTAGGAGGGGTTCTATCACTAACTATAACTGTTCTGTATTTTTCAATAGCTTGTAATCCATCTTCATCAGTTGCATTATATATCACACTATATGTTCCCAATACAGATGTTTTTATATTACTTGTATCAACTGTAATGTTAACATTAGGATCAGTAAGATCATAGACAGACACTGATAAATCATTATATGTTTCTCCTGTCGCTGAATATTCAATTGTGTATGGATTATTTTCCAAAACTGTTATTAATGGTCTACTATCATCCTCTACAATTACAACCCTATACAAAGTTTCTGATAAATTACCGTGAGTATCTTGTGCATAATATTGTATAGTGTAACGAGACTCGATAGTAACCTTTACATCGGTATAATTATTATGTATTGATATTTGAGATTCTTCATCATAATTATCATTAACGTTTATACCTAAATCTGTGTATACTCCTTCTTCTACTAAGGAAATTGTATGTGGATTTATTTCAGGATTTTTAAGACTAATATTTGGACCACTGATATCATCAACAATCACAGTTCTATACATAGTGACATCACCTCTGCTGTCATTTGCAGTGTAATGTACTGTATAGGTTCCTAATTGACTTACGTTAATATTATTAACTTCATTAACATTTATTGATTCACCCTGTGCATCATATGCTCTTACTACTTCAGGAGTATGATCTTGTGTTCTTGAAAAATCAATAGTGTAGTAATTATCACCAGTCATGATCATCTCTGGTCCATTTAACTGATTAACAATAACTGTTCTATATTTTGGTATTGCCGCTAAATTATGTTTATCCATTGCAGTGTATGTGATAGTATATGTTCCTGCAGTATCTAAATTAACATTTGAATCTATTGTGACAGATATATCACCATCAACAGGATCAATTGCAGTTGCATTTGGAATATTAAAAGTATCTTGTGTAGAGAATGGAATAGTATATAATTCAGGCTCTGTGCCTGTTAACGTGATAACAGGATGTCTTGTATCTGATACTTCTATTAATCCATTGAGAGTAGCACTCAAACCTCCAATATCGGTGTAAGTATGTTCTATATTGTATGATCCTATAAGAGATAATGGTAAATTACTATTAATAGAACCATTTATTTTGGTTGTAAAGGATTTTATCATATTTTCATCATTATCAACTACATAAACATTATCATCTACATTGTAGCTTGCTAATGTATATTCCATTGTTTCATTATAAGATGTACTTTGAATATGATTGTAAAAAAACTCAGGAACACTGATATCCTCAACAATAACGGTTCTGTATAGATTTGTTATATTATTTGAACTATCAGATGCTTGGTATAATACGCTATAGGTTCCGGGTATAGATTTAACAACATTACTGTAATTTTCTACAATTGACACTGGGACATTTCCATCAATATTATCTGTTGCAGTTACATTAATCATATTAGTATAGGCTTGAATTGCTGGATTATGTGTTAAATTTATTACTATAGGATTAGGTGTAATGTTTATCACTGGTCCATCCAGATCTGCTACTATAACTGTTCGATATGCTGGATTTGCAGCATTTCCTGAACTATCACTTGCTGTATATTCTACTATATAAGTACCCAATGCGCCACGATTTACCAGTTGTCCAGTTGTTGTAGGGCTAATATCTTGATCACCTATGTCAGATACTGTAGCTCCCTGATCATTATAATTTTCGGTAGAGTAGGAGATAGTGAGTACACTATCACCGATTACTTCTATAGTAGGATTACTATTATCTTCAACAACAACCATTCTGTATACAGTGTTTGAGTAATTCCCGGACGTATCTTTTGCAGTATATCCTATTGAATATTCCCCTATAAAACTTATATTTATTCCAGTATTTATTATTTCTATATTATCATTTGTATCATAATTATCATTAACGATAACGCCAAGATGAGAATATTGATCTGCGCTTGCAAATATTGTTTGAGGATTAAGATCAGGATATTTGATTGTTATTACAGGCGACTCTGTATCAGCTGTTACAACAGTTCTATAAGCAGTAACTGTTGTTCCTCCCTGTGTTGCAGTATAAGTTATGACATAATCACCTAATGCTGTTTTCGTTACATTTCCTGTTTGTGTTACAGATACCGAATTTCCATTATCATCGTAAGATATAGCAGAAGGAATATTGTATGTTCCGCCTGAGGCGTAATCAATACTATAATGTGCTGATTCACCCAAAAAACTAATACCAAATATTTGTCCTTCCCTTGGACTTGGATATCTTCCAGATATTCCAGCCAACTGTAACCAACTGTATTTAGTATTATCATTACTATTAGAACCATTTGTTGTAAATCCGATTCCATTAGATCCTGTATTAATTAATACATCATTATTCCAACCTATTGTTGAAAAAGTTTTATTTGAAGAAACGTTATATGTATGAACAGATGATGATAATACACCGCCGAATGTATGTGAATTACTTAATGATAGTAAATACTCTTTATTGTTACTTGGAACTGGTGTTCCACAATTAGAAATGTTTATAAAATTTAAATTTACGTTCCAGGTTTTAGCAGGGTTTCCTGAAAGATATGTACAACCAATCCATCCACGTGCTATACTAGTATCAATATTCTCATTTAATGGAATATAACAATAATCAACTGTTATTTTGTTGTTTCTTGAAGTATTACCTCTAGAAAAAATACACCCTGAATTTTCAGCAATAATATTTTCTGTTACAAAACAATTAGTAACGTGTATACTTCCCGACCAATTATAGCCAACTATACCTCCCATATTGTTATTTCCCGATTTTGTGCCTATTGATCTACAATTTCTAATTATCAATGAATATTGATCATTTGCACTTAAAGTGTCAGCACAGTTATGACCTACTATTGTTCCCTTATCCGGAATTATAGGTGCATTAATAGTAATACCTTGTATTATATTATTTTTAGAACAATCATTAGTTAATGTGTCATTTCCAGCCGATGACATACAATACCCTGGACAACATAACCATGAACCATTTGTTCCCAATGAAGTACTAGTACTAAATATTTCCAAATTTTTAACAGTTATATCTATTACAGATTGTTTAGTTTCATCATGATTACCACTGTCATCAATACAACGTACAAGACCTGTCCAGTCTGTTACCGTATCTTGTATATTTATACGATAGTTACCACCATCTAAAGTTGCTCCGCTTTTTAAGTTAAATTTAGCATCATTTGAAGAAATATTGATATCACTGCTTAATGTTACTGTGATATTATTTTCAATTGTTATAGGCCACGCGTATGTAGTTCCGGTGCTTGTTGCGTCTACTAAACCCGCACCATAGGTTTGAATTTGCTTAAGCGTTATGCTCGTACCTACTGTAGACATATATATATATATTTACATATTATTTAAATATTTAAATATACAAACTTACTTTATTTTACTACTAATTATATTAAATATTCTCATCTTCTGTAAAAAAGTAAAGAGGATTATTAAAATTATAAAGGGCAATACCCAGCTTTTCCAATTAAAAAAATCATTCAATATCATATTTAAATTACTGTTATTATATATTATAGAATTTTCTCTACGAGTTACATCACCTTCTTTACAATTAACAACATTTATTAAACACTTTTTAGGCGTACCATCGGCAGGTTTAATACATCCTTTTTCTTTGTTTGCTTCTCTTTCTTCTTCAGTAGTTTTTTTACATTTTGCTCTGAATTGTTCATAGAATTCTTGAATTTCAGTAAATGTGGGTATATCAGATTTAGGAACACCTAGTTTCTCATTTACCATATTATGAATTTTGTATAGCCAAAAACATAGATCCTTTCTTGTATTTAAATATTTATCAATAGGTAATACTTTTGCAAAATCCTTATATGATTCTCTGCAATATTTACACGGTAATACATTTCCTATAGACATAAAAAAATTTCTATACTGTTCTTTTTTATAAGAATGTTCATAATTTTTTGGATTTATAGCATAAGGATAGCCAAAAGTTATACAATGTAAAAATAACCATCCTGTTGGTCCCCATACTTTTGTCATCATTCCATTATCGACATTAGGGTCTACACATCTTCCATCACAATTAGATCCGTGCATGTCACAAACTAAATTATTCTTCATTTATATATACTAAGTTTTAATTATTACAGTATTATTAAAAAATACACTAAATTTCCTTATCCTGATTGTTTAGAATAACTATTTCTGACTCTTTTTGTACTCTTCTTATTACATTTTTATCTTTGTCTTCATACAGCTCCTTAAAATTGTCCATATATTTATTACTACCAGCTACATAATGGTTTGATATAAGATTATATGCTTTATCGCTCATATTTTCTATTGTGAGATTTTTATCACGATATTCCCATTCTTCACCATTATATATTTTTGCAAGTGACAGTTTTTTATTAGGTATCTTAACATTATGATTTTCTTTGTGTTCAGGATGAAAATGTATTTCTTTAATTAACTTTGGAATACAGCTGAATGGTCCATTTTTTATAAGTTTCTTAACATAGGAATCACCAATATACCCCTTATTTTCTTGCCCAAAGGGTTGTATTACAATATTATTTTGTGTGTAATTATATGTAGTATTCCCTACTTTTGTCAGTAAAACCTCAATCTGTTTTTTAAGTTCATCTATAATATGATCCTTATCAGCCATTTTTTCTGCCATTCTTTTTTCAATAACCTTTTCAACCTCTTCTTTAGAATATGCTACAGGTTCCTTACCACAACTATACCTAGATAGATGTTGTTTAAGATATCTATGGTGTTTAAATTCTTTCCCACACTTATTACAAGTCAAATCCTCCTTACTTCCTCCTGAAATTGTATTTTTGTAATATTCATTTTCAGGAGGATTTCCAACGCATTTCCAACGCATTTTATTAAATTTTTCGGCATTTTCAACGCATTTCCAACGCATTTTATTAAATTTTTCGTTATTTCCAACGCATTCTAACGCATTTTTTGTAGTTTTTTTTTCAACTGTTTTTTTTCTCGGCATTTTCTCACCTAATACTATATAGTAACATTCTTTAATATCTATATCCTCCTTAACGCTCGTGCAGGGTTTCTTTCTCATAAAGTGTTTATGTAAATATGTCTTAATATGAGATTTATAACCACATCTAGGACAAATATAATCAGGCATTATTATATATATGTATAAATTATTTCTTTAATATCTTAAAAATATTAAAAAAAATTTATATTATTTTTTAATATTTTATTTACGTTTTTAATATTGATTTAGTGTTATCATTTAGTAGTCAATAATATTATAGAAAAAAGTAATATTTAGGAGGAAAAATATTAAAAATATTAAAAATATTACAAAAAAAAATGAGGGGGGGGGAGAAAGTTTTTTTTTGCCAAAAGTATTTTGAAATTGAAAAACTTTTTTTCAAAAAAATTTGGGAAAAACGCAAATTTTCCTTACTGACTCCCCAGGCAAAATTTAAGGTAAAAAAAATAAGTTCATTCACGATGATGCCAAAAATGAGAGTTGAAACTTTTGTACGATTTTTATTTTTGGGGTATTTTATCTATACTTTATTAACTGGTATACATTGGGCAGGAGTAACCTCCTTAATATCTGATTTTGGGTATTCGTTTTCGTGACATAAGTACGTTATTTTAAGCTCTTTTGTTCTACCCATCCGCTGAGCTCGTCCAACGACTTGTTTTTCTAAATCTTTTGACATACGATGATATACTAATATTTCATCCGCAAATTGTAGATTCAATCCTGCACCAAAGTTTTTCGCATTAAGTAACAATACCTGAAATACACCTACTTTAAAATTGTTAATAATATTGTTGATTCTATATCCAGAACCATTAAGCATTGAATATGGAATGCTTTTATCTAGTAGTTCTTTTTCAATAGTTTTAAAGGTATTTCCATACTCAGAGAAAACCATAATTCTCTTATCAGAGTTGAGTTGTAGATAATTTACAAGATATTCTAGTTTTTTAGGTAGTTCTTCCTCCTGTTTTTTATTTTCTTGATTTTGAGTAGAAGATTTGATTATATGTACTTTGTTTATATCTACAGTTGATCTACAGAGAGGACATTCTTTTTTAGCAGACGAAGTTATTGCCATTGCAAGACATTGTAGACAAAATACATTCTGACAGCATACAGTAAGACAAGGATTAGTTACATTACAAGCACAAATAGGACATTGTTTGTCATCACATCCTGTCACACGTTCTTCTATACCCTTTATCTTAGAATGAACATCATTGTATTTTGATACAAAATTATCTATTGAATTTTGAGTAGATACAACTTTATTTTTAGCCAATGTTGTTGCTGTTTTTTTAACAGCGAGTGCATCTGTATCTTCGGGTAGTATATCGGCTTCTTCGGTAGATTGCATTATTTCTTTGAATATATCTAAATCCTGTTTTAATTCCTGATATTCATTTTGTCTTTGTATTAGTTGTAACTTTTTACTTGAAATTTCTATTTCTAGGTTATCACGTTCCTTGTATAGTTTTTTATTTACCAATTTCAAAATATCATCTTCAGAACCATCACCACCCCCCAAGAGTTCTATAGCTGTTTCTGTATCACCAGCATTAAGCGCAGCCAATACATCACTACTGACAGAACTACTAATAATATTAAGTTCAGCTGGTGTGAAACACATTTTATATTTTGTGACTGGATTTGGTACATTCATAGAGTCTTTTATAAATCCTAAATTATTTCTAACAAGAGTTTTAAATACCCTAGAACTATTGTATGCATAATATGCTGTAGTAATTCCAAGAGTTTTTAAAAGTGTGTTTTTCAGGAAACCTGTTCCGTGTATTCCGGTAGATATTACCATTTTTGTTCCATTACTATATTTATGTCTACCTTTTGGATATAATATATTATTTATAGATGATGTTATAAACCAGGTGTATTTACCATAAACATCTGGAAATGCAGGTATTTTTATTGAATCAACCTCATCTACAATAACTCGTTGAAATGCATAACCTTTGTATAGTTTACGCATATTTATGCAACTTTCAATATTAGGGTTAGATTCTAAATGATCATAATTAATTTTATTTTCCCAAGCATCTAATGATTCTCTATATTTAGCAATCATATTCTTTATATTTGATAGTTCTTTACAATAGTAAAATTCATCTACAAATTTACTTGTTAATTGTGACAATAGGGAGTTTAATGCATCTTTACTCAGAAAAGCGTTTTTATTACTATCATCACACACTGTATATGATATGCTATTATGATTAAACTTTTGACTAATAACCTCATCTAACTCTTTAAACATTGTAGATTTTACACATATTATATTATAACCATCCAATAATTCCTCAATTTTTGATGATAGTGGTATTTTACTTTTTCTATCTATACCATACACTGATAATGTTGTATTAATTTTTATATATTCCATCCATTGATGATATATATTATGAGGTACTATCAAAAGATTAGATGAAAATACTTTAACATCTGGTCCTATTTTAAATCCATCCATAGAGTAATGTCTTTTATAATATGTTTCAATATTGTTAGCCATATAATATGCATTATTCCACATTTTCTCTACTTTTGGTCGATGTGATATAAGTGATAGTATTTCCAACGACTTTCCACTACCAACATTATCACATAAGAACAGGATATTGTTATCGGTACTAAGTCTATACTGAGAATCTTCACGTCTAACCATTTCATATAATGTTCTTTTTTGATGTGATTTTAAATCCAATTTAATACCGGTAGGTGTATCTATAATATTTCCTGAAGGAGATATTGTACCATCATTATTTATACTTTTTACTAGTGAGTTATATGATTCATCATTATCATCATAATTATTATATGAATAATTATTATTACTATTGTGATATTCATTTTTACATAGTATAGGATCTATAAGACTTAGATTATCGGGTAATTCACATTTTTTATATATACTTTTTAGGCCGTGAACTGGACCATATTGTTCACTAAAATCAAAGACAAGATTTGACATTTTCTGATATAAAAATATAAAAAAAAATTTATCAAATTTTTAAGACTGAAAATCTTAATAAAATGTTTTTCGGTAATTTAAAAAAGTGGACTATAAATTTCTAAGTTTTTCTATTATAAGAATGGGTTTTTGCTTATCAAAATGTGTAACAGGGATAGATCACGTGTATGACCCATCACAAGATAATAATAGAGTTATATCTAACAATAATCTATTTGTTGTAAGACCTCCCTGTGATAGAAGTATAAAAATACATACTGACATTGAAAATATTTGTAGAATATGCTTTTGTGAAGAAGAAAACCAAATGTTAGAAAGTTTTTGTGATTGTAAAGGCTCTATAAGATGGATGCATCGATCCTGTTTGATACAATGGATGGAGACATCCGGAAACAAGGATTGTAGAGTTTGTAATAAACCATTTGATATTTGGGGAAAAACTAAGATAAGAAATACTAATAATATAAATATAATATCTGCTATTGAATTACCAAATAGCAATAATGAACTTGTTAATAGATCAAGAAATAATAGGAGAATTTATAATAATAATTTAAGAAATAGATCAGTAGAAAATATTATAGAAGAAATTGGTTATAATCCTATCATAAATCTTCCTGGTAGTTTAACATAATTTATATTAAAATTAATATAGACTATGGTACAATTTATTCGGCGGTTTCTGTGGCCTTTTCACCTTCGGTTTGTCTTCCACGTGTATCACGGCGTTCACCGCCACGAGCACGTCCTCTGCCACCACGATAGCCACCACGGGTTTGTCTTCTGAATGTTGATTGTGGGCGTTCACAAAGTAGAGGTCCCTTGTTAAGACCAGTTACGTTGGACGCAAGAGACTTTCCAGAGTCATCACTTGTAGTATCGTATTCAACATATTCACCCTGGGTGAGAGTTTTGTATACATTGTTTGAGGTAGTGATTTGACTATGATGTACGAAAATATCATCAGATGATGTAGTATCAGTTAAAAATCCGTATCCGGTTCTGGGATTAAACCATTTTACTCTTGCTGTAAGGCGGGCTGTCATTATAGTTATGTATTAAAGTCGTGAGTTAACTTTAAATAAATATAGTTAAAAATTTAAAAACTAAATATTTAAGTATATTAAATGAATAATGTACTTAAAGTACTGATTTTTATTGCAGTGATATTTGTTGTCCTTCACTATAGAAAATATCGTTATTATACAAGTGTTTATCAAATAGATCAACAAGAATTAGAGTATATTAAGGGTGATGATCTATATAATCAGCATAATCCACTTATAATAACATTTATTGAGGATATAACCTTAAAAGAAAATATTAATGAGTATAGACTTTTTTCGTTATTAAGTTTTAATAAAAATTTTACTAACATTAAATCGAATGGATTATACAATGTTCATTTTAATGAATTATGTCTTATACGTCCAAAAAATGAAATTCGTATAGAATTGGTAAACCCTAAGTTTAAAAAATACTTTAAAAAAAATACTAATAGAGGTGTATTTTACAATTATGTTTTAGAAAAAGAGAATTATGAAAGAGTTGAATCAATTGAGATAATTCTTAGAGAATATAATATATTATATGTACCTCGACATTGGTTTTTTAAGATTAATAATGGAGATGAGTCTATAGATGTATTTACTTGTGATAATTTGGTATCCTTTTTTTCAAAAAGACTAACCACTAATTAAACATTAGGATAAATAATATTACGCCTTAAAGATTTTTATATTATAAAAGTATAATATAAATGCCTGGTGGTTTACTACAATTAAAATCAATTGGAGATGAAAATATCTATATAAATAGTAACCCAGAGATTAACTTTTTTAAAAATGTCTATATGCGCCATACTAACTTTGTAACTAATATTATTGAAGTTAATACTGGATTTAGTGATGGTTTAAAACTGGCGGATAGTACAAAGATAAAAATTAGAATTCCTCGTAATGGTGACCTTATAAAAGAAGTTTTTTTGAAATTAGATTTACCTGATATACATTCAACTACCTCAGAAAATTTTAGTTTTATCAAGAATATAGGAAGTATTATAGTTAAATCTGCTAAATTGATGATAGAAGAAAATGTTATACAAGAATTAAGAGGAGAATATATTTACATTTATAATAAACTATACAATATATCTGAAAAACAAGATACAATTAATAATCTAACCGGAAATACCACTGATGTATATAATCCGACAGGAAATATAGATAATAGTTTTAGAGGATATAATAGTGATAATACATATAACAGTGGCAATATAATATTAAATAAGAATTATAATAATAAACCAACAATAACAGGACGCACATTGTATGTACCATTGCCCTTTTGGTTTACAAATAATAATGGATTATCCTTACCATTAATTTCAATGAAATATCATACAGTGTATATAGATTTAGAACTTAGACCCATTAAAGAATTAGTTAAAACATTCAATATAGATAACTTTTTTAATGATAGAATATGGAATATAAACCCAAAACTAGATGTAAATTATGTTTTTTTAGATAATATAGAAAGAAACAGACTGGTAAAAAATAATATTATGTATCTTATAGAGCAGGTCCAATATCGGGATGTAAAGAATATATCTGGGAAAAAATACATAGAAATGCAACTTTACCATCCTGTTAAAGAAATGTTGCTTTTTGCTAGAAAAAATAGCATAAATGATGATAACGAATGGACTAATTTCAGCGATGATGGAGAAAATATAATAAGCGATATGCAAATATTTTATGATGGTAAACAAAGATTAGAGAAAAAAAGTGTAGAATATTTTACTAACACTCAGCATTTTATATATCATAATAATGAAAATATAAAACATCTACTTAAATACTCTTTTTCACTAGAACCAGAAATATATCAACCAACAGGAATATGTAATTTTTCAGAAATGCATAAGATAGGATTTGACATAACAATAAAATCAAACCAAATGTATGATCTGTTTTTTATTTTTATAAACTATAATATATTAGACATAAGACACGGAATGGCAGGTGTTGTATATGCTAATAATTAGTGTATTAATATCTATTTATCTGAATATATTATATCCAAATATATTAAGATAATGCCAAAATGTCCAGAATACATAAAAAGTATATATAATCTTTTTGATAAAAATACCTACTTAATTCAAGCTCACTCTAAGGTACCAGATATTGGATCAGAGCCAATAAGACTGGATAGAATGCCTACAACAAAAATAAAAGGAATAAATGATGTGTTTTTAAAAGTACCAGATAATGTATATATAGTGTATGGTACACCAAGCAGATGTGCTTTATTTGATGTAGAAAGTGTGGATACTAATCTAAAAACACAGCTTAAAAACAATGATAATAAATTAGTGTTAAGTCAAAATCCTTACAATTATCACGAAACCGAAACATATTCGGAATTTTTAGATAATATGGGTATATATTGTCCTGGTGATACATTTTTTGATTTTGGAATAACCTTTGACGATAATCCTAATATGTTTAATATATCAAGGATAGAAAAACGTAAAATAATTAGTGCCTATAATAGAGATCACAGCGTTAGGTTAGGAAGAAA
>MDTG01052604.1_pt1 | contig 12442 bp, 14 predicted proteins | sample 811421 | NCBI WGS metagenome assembly MDTG01 (sample SAMN05326645, study PRJNA326480) | marine metagenome | isolation source: seawater | place: Pacific Ocean: South East | collected 2011
AAGTGCAGTGCTTGTTCAGGGAAGTGCTGGCGCAGCAACATCACGATACCCGGATCTGAGACGATTAATGCATCCGGTGTTAGGGCTACCACTTGCGCCATATGTTCAACAAACTGCGTAAGTTTTGCGTTATGCGGTGCGATGTTGACCACGACGTAGAAGCGTTTACCCAGTTTGTGAGCGTAGTCGATCGACTCACCTAAATTTGCCAACGTAAAGCTGTTATTTCTTACCCGTAAGCTGTAGCGTGGCTCGCCGGCATAAATCGCATCTGCACCGTAGGCAAAGGCGATTTTCATGGCGGTCGGATTCCCGGCAGGGGCGAGTAGTTCGGGGCTTTTATACATCGACATAGTTTAAGATGCTGATCCAGTTACGTGCGGAGCTAAATGCTCGCAGGTTACTGCTAAACGCCTTATGACGTGTTGATGTGAATCAATAAACTGCCGATGTGAGGCGCTTGAGATGGGGACGAAAGAGTGCTAATGATAAATAAAATAAATAAACTTTGGTTATTTGTAATGAGTCGTTTCGTTCAGTTCTTATTGGTTAGTGTTATGTTGGCATCTAGTGGTGCGAAAGCGGCGCAAGCCACATGCATTGAAGACAAGGCAGCGCTGCTTGAGTTAGATTTTATGAGTTTTGACCAAGACTTTGAAGGGGGCTGGCGCGCCGTTGCTGATACACCCGGTTGTAAGCCCGAAGCGGTTAAACTGATTGAGGCGTATCAACAACAACGAACTGACTTATCGGACGGTATGAAGCACACGCTCCGTCTACATCAAGCGCAGCTGCATGCGGAGTTAGGTCACAATGAGGCGGCGATTGCTTTATTTAGACAGAGTTATAAACCGGACGAGCAGGACCGTAGCGGGTGGAACCCCTACATGGATGCGACCGTTGCATTTATTAAAAAGGACAAACCGAAACTGGTTGATGCTATAGCGCGTTTAAAAGCCGTTCCGCGCCCCGAGGGATTTGATCCGCGCGATGCTGAAGGTAATCCGATTGAAGTGCCGTGGCCACCTAACTTAACTATTGTTGAATCTTATCTGCGATGCTTCGATATGAATTATGTTGAAGTGAATGTCGAGGGACAATGCCCTCGACCTAAAAATGATGAAACGGCTGACTAGTCGGATAAGTAATATTCAACCGTTGAGACGACACGTACTTTTTTAAGGTGTGGGTTATGACGGTCACGTTCTTGAATACTGAATAGGCCTTGGCGGGCATCTTTTATTTTGCCGAGTTCGCTATTACTATCTTCGGCGAACTTCTCTGCCACTTCGCGTGCATTCTTAGTGGCTTCTTCTATCATTTCGGGTTTCACATCGTTTAATCGGGTGAATAGGTACTCGGGTTGCGCTTGGTAATCGTCGGTAGATAGCACCATACCTTGTTTACCTAATTCCGATAGCGAACTCATCATGTCGCGTATTGTTTCGACGCGCGTTGAATACACGGTAATGGTTTGGGTGGCGGTATAGCGAAACTCAGCCGGTTGACCTGAGCCATAACGTTGTGCCGACTTATCGGTGATCGAGGGAGCTGCGACCGAAATCTCATCGGCTTTAACCTCTTTACCCTTTAGAAATTCGGTGACTTGCTGCTTGCCTTGTTCAATAGTTTGATAAATATCCGAAAGCTGATTGCTGGCAGCGGTAAATTGAATCGGCCAAATGACGGTGTCGGCAACATACTCGCGTTCAGAGAGCCCTTTCACAGTGACACTGCGATCCATTGATCGAAAGTCGGTTAAGCCTTTTGAAAAAAATGTACCAAGTACCCCACAACTGACGATCAGTCCGATGGCGATGATGATGCTGTTTTTGGTTTGCGACATGAAGCCTCCGATTCGAGTTCGACCCAATTTCTACCAGCTTCCTTGCCGCGATATAGCGCGTCATCCGCACGCTTTACTAATGTATTGACCGAGTCATCGGGTTTGAGTTCACTTACTCCGATGCTAGTAGTCAATTGAATGTTCTCATTTATAACTGTGTACCAGGGATATTTTGCAATTGCTTTGCGAATGCGCTCAGCAACTTGCGCGGCGTGATTTAAGTTAGTTCGTGGTAAAAACACCAAAAACTCCTCACCCCCCCAACGCGAAACCTTGTCATGGTCGCGTACGGTGTCGCGAAGAATATCCGCTGCTACTTTGAGTACCGCATCGCCTGCATCATGCCCATAAGTATCGTTAATTGTCTTAAAGTGGTCGAGATCGAGTAATAATCCCGAGACAAGCCGTTGTTCTTTTTGATAGCTCTCCACCGCACGTTTCAGTAATTCAGACATGTGTCGACGGTTGCGTAACCGCGTCAACGGATCGGTGGTGGCAAAAAAACGTAGCTTGTCGTGTGTGATGTTGACCTTGTTGAGATAATAGAGTGCAAGGTAGGCAAACATCGCAAAAACAACGGTTAAGTTGAATAGGTGCACCAAAACCAATGCATCACCGCGAATTGGCTGAAGTGGCGGATAGTACCAACCGAATAAGTCGAGTGCGACATAATAAACCCACAACCCACACAGTGATAGGATAGCGGGGGTCAAACTCATACTGACAAAAATCGCGGGTACAAACATCAGTAGAAAATAATGAAATCCGCTATCCCAGCCGATCAACAGCGTGCCGAAAGCAGAGTGATATAACACCTCTGCCCAGATTAGCAGAGTTGCGAGTGTATTTTTACGCGTTGTGTACGCCCAATATGCGGTCAGATACATGGTAATGCTCAATAGATTAATCCATGCAAGCAAGGGCGAATCGAGCAGCATAAAGATGACGAAGAACGCCACATCGATGAACGCCGCTATAATACAACACCGCTTGGCGACCTGCCAAAACTGTGGGCGCTTGGGTGAAAGCGCACTGAGTGACGACAGCTCCATATGTCGATCAACATCCTTTTATACTTATAATAATATATTAATGTTATATTATCTTGTTTGTAACAGAATGTTTCAATGCATTTTTTACTCGTTTGGTTGCTGTTTAGCGCCTTTGATCGTCGGTTTATCGTATATATCTGGGTAATTAGGCGGTTACGGTATGAATCTGACAATCCGCTTATTGGCTTAACAGGCTTATCCTTTATAGTTCTGCTAAAGCCCTCAAATAGAATAACTATGCTAAAACCGATTTCACCACAGCAATTTCAGGAAGTTTTTTCATGGGTTCAAACGGCACGCGACCGCTTATTTTGGCTTGGCCCGAATGTGCACGCCGATAGTCCCATCAATGATGTTTGGACGCGCCTAAAATGTGACGAACGGCCCTCTCTTGGGTTTTGGCACGACAATAAGTTAGTTGGCTTTGCACAATGTTATGAGAAACATGAAGGTGCAAGACACATTGCATGTTTGATTGTAAATCCGCAGGAGCGTGGCAAAGGGTTAGGACGATTATTTGTGCAAGCGTTGCTTGATTACGCTTTACAACATTCTGAAGTTGAGCATGTTACATTAAACGTGTTGCCAGAGAATCTTCGCGCTCTGAACCTATATCGCAGTCTAGGATTTGTGGAACAAACCAACAGCGATCCACAGATGGTGCCGATGCGTTTAATGCGCTAGCACACGTTATTTTTGAGAGTTCTATGCACGTACAACAATTTGAGCTAACGCTGCCCGCTTTTAACCGAGGCTTTCACTTAATCACTGATCGGGTAGAACGGTTATTAACTGAAAAGTGTCAGTTATCCACTGGGCTCGTGCATGTGTTCATTCAACATACCTCGGCCTCACTCACGATCAATGAAAATGCCGACCCAACAGTGCGGGGTGACTTTGAACGCCACTTTAATGAAATGGTGCCTGAGAATGCGCCCTACTATGAGCATACCTACGAGGGACCTGACGATATGCCAGCTCACTTGAAGTCGAGTATCTTAGGTGCTTCTGTGACTATTCCGCTGACGCAAGGACGTTTAAATATGGGTACATGGCAGGGTCTTTATGTATGTGAGCACCGCGACCACGCGGGCAGTCGAAAACTGGTGCTCACTGTACAAGGTGTTTGAGCCTTAATAGTTAGCTTAATACCGCTCGAGCCAATGCGCATAAGGGGCGGGTAAAACCCATGAGGGTTTTTCAACACGCAACGCTTTGGCGGTTTCATAGGGCCAGTGCGGATTCGATAGATGTGCACGTCCAACCATGACTAAGTCTAATTGACCTTGCGCGACGGTATGTTCTGCCAGCTGCGGCAAATCGATTCCCCACGCCGATGCAACGGGAATATCCGCGGCGTTGCGAATGCGCTCAGCGATAGGTGCCATAAAGCCCGGTCCCCATGGGATATTGGCGTGTGGCGTTGAGAAACTGATACTGACGTTTAGAAAATCCAATCCTTCTGCTTTGAGCAACTCAGTTAACCTAATCGACTCTTGCAACTGCTCCTCGTCATTGCCATCAAATTCGATAACGCCAAAACGTGCAGTTAGCGGGAGGTTATCGGGCCATACGGCTTTTACCGCGCGCACCGTTTCGACTAAAAAGCGTGCGCGGTTCTCGAATGACCCGCCATATTCGTCAGTACGTTGGTTAGCGTGTGGCGAGAAAAAGCTTTGACCAAGGTACCCATGTGCAAAGTGTAACTCCAGCCATTCAAAGCCCAGGTCGCGAGCACGTTCAGCCGCGGCAACAAAGTCAGTTTGTACACGCTTTATATCTTCTAACGTCATCTCTTTGGGCTGACGCGGCAGATTAGCGCCAAACGCAATAGAAGATGGGGAAAGCGTTTCCCAGCCTCGGAGGTCATCTTCAGCAATATGGTCGTCGCCGTCCCATGGACGGTTGGCACTCGCCTTCCGTCCCGCGTGACCAATTTGAATACCCGCTACCGCACCGGCGGCTTTGATATTGTTGACAATCGGCTGCATCGCTTGTGCTTGATCGTCATTCCACAACCCAGTGCAGTTTGGGGTGATACGTCCCTCCGGAGAAACTGCGGTCGCCTCAACAATAACTAAGCCTGCACCACCGCGCGCTAAGCTGGTGTAATGACTGAGGTGCCAATCGTTGACCACGCCTTCTTCTGCCATGTACTGGCACATCGGAGGTACGGCAATACGGTTACGCAAACGAACATCTTTTAACTCAAATGGTTGAAATAAAGCTGACACGCTTAGTACTCCTTGTTGATTACTGCGCTTGTTCTAGTTGCTTAATTAACGCTTCTGCTAGGACCTTGTCGGAAAAAGGGTTTTGACCGGTAATCAGTTCGCGGTCGATAACGACGTTGGGCTGCCACGCTTCGGCTTGTTCGAGATTCGCGCCTGCGGCTTGCATCGCAGCGGCTGGGTAATAACGAATTTGTTTGCCATTAAGTGAGCGCTCGAAAACTTGTTCTTCTGGGGTCGAGAAGATAGTCATGTTATAGCCCTCGTAGATCCAATCTTGCGCTTGTGATTGACCTTGTTGTGCAAACTGATCAATAAACTGTGCGGGCATTTGCTGAGGTGACAGCAGCGCAATAGGGCCGTGGCAAATTGCAGCGGTAGGCTTTTGTTGGTTGTGGAAATAAGTCAGTAGCTTACCGACTTCAGGATTACCGACCAAGTCGATCAGAGGTGCATGACCGCCAGGAATGAATAGCCCATCAAACTGGCTCAAATCACCTTTGAGTACGTCGGCGAGTCTGTGGGTATCGTTGATGCCATCAAGGTTAGCGATGACTTTTTGAATGCGCTGCATTTCCTGCTCATCGCCGCCAAAATATTGTGTATCCACAGAACGTTGATCGACCCGCGGTGCGTTGCCTTTTGGGGTCACCAAAATGAGCTCGTAGCCCGCTTGCTGAAGCGCATCAGCCGGTACACCAAATTCGTTTAAGTAGTAACCTGTGGAGTACTGGCTGCCATCAGCAAGTTCCAGTTGTGTTTCACTGGAAAGTAAAACGAGCACCTTGCCTTTGCTCGCAACCGCTGTTTGACCAAACAGCAAGGCTGCGCCCAAGGTAGCAGTGACGAAGAGTGACTTGATAAAACCCATTGCCATGAAGCCTCCAATTAAGGCGTAAATTTTGATGCGCTTATAGTAGCGTGTGTACTATCATTCGATAATAAGAAAAAATCTATTTGACCCATCGAAAAAATGAATAGCGAATGAATTTATACATCTCCCACGCCAAGAGTTGGAAACCGGCGATTTGAAAGGGTTGGTCGATCAAAAGCTGGCAGAGTTGGGGCGTGAGCGCAGTATTGTTGCAGGTTTATCCAGTTTTATTGTACCGACTCGGTTGTTAACCGCGACGCGGTGGTTGCTGACTTGTTTGCGTTCAATTGCTGAGCAGGCGACCGCATTGGATGATAATTTAGTCATACTCGAACCGCCCCTTGACCTTCCGAATGTGCAGGTAATGCAGATTTGGCACGAACGGACGGATGCTGATCCGATGCGTCGATGGTTAAGAAACACAATACAAGAGGTACTCCAACGTGTCTGCAGAGAGCACTGAAGTTAACCAACTTTTTATGATTTATATCGGCGGTAGCGCGCCGGGTGCGCATATTGAGCTCCACGATGTACGGTTTGTCGTCGCGCCAGTGATTGAAGCCACTTTTCCGGCATTACGACAGCAGTGGTTCGGTTCGCAGAAGGGTCTCCATATGGACAGCTATGTTGCCTTACATCATGTCGATGGCTATCGCATTTCGCTGACTAAAGAAGTCGTCGATAATCAGGGCTTATCCTTATACTTTGTGAATTTTGGCGGGTATTTCGCAGGTCGTTTGGCGGAGTTTCACGATTTTACTTTAGTCGTGGCTAAGTCAGCCGCGGATGCTAAACAACGGGCGCGAATGCAGGTTTCCACCACGGGGCTTGCGGGTGCCGAACAACTGCATAAAGACGACTTGCTTGAAGTCGATGACTGCCTCAAGATTGATTTACTCGATGGCTATGCCATTAAACTTGAATACGATGGCGTGCAACAGCCGTTAAAGCCCGATTGGATGGGCTACCACCCTTTACCGTAGGATTTTCGAATGGCGGACAAACACCCCCTGCATCAACGACACCACGCTTCGGCTAAGCAGTCGGAAGAAGCCATCGCGCGACTGCAGAATAATGACAGCTATAAACTGGCATTTGCTGATAACGACTTTCTACTGGAAGACGATCTTCGTCATGTTCGATTGCAATTAGAGTACTTAAAGCCTGAGCGCGTGCTCGATAAGCATCAGATTGATGCGACGGTAGTCGTGTTTGGTAGCGCGCGTTTTTTATCACCGGAACAGGCGCAATACAACCTCGATATTGCGCAAGCTGAGCTTGATAAAACCCCCAACGATGCGACGACTAAAGCTCACTGGATTAAAGCAAAGCGGGATTTAAAGAACAGCCGCTATTACTCGGAGTCGCAGAAATTTGCGCATTTAGTTACTGAGCACAGCCAGAATTACCCTGAGCATCGGGTTGTGGTAATTTCAGGCGGTGGTCCAGGTGTGATGGAGGCGGCTAATCGCGGTGCGACTGAGGCCGGTGGTGAGAGTATCGGCCTTAATATTGTGTTACCCAAGGAGCAATATCCGAACCCTTACATCACGCCCGAGTTTTGCTTCCAATTTCACTATTTTGCCATTCGAAAGATGCATTTCTTGATGCGGGCACGCGCTCTCGTTGCTCTCCCAGGCGGCTACGGCACGTTAGATGAGTTGTTCGAGACGCTCACCCTAATTCAAACAAAGAAAATCGATCCGGTGCCTATTGTACTGATAGGCAAAGGCTTTTGGTCGAAGTTAATTAATTTCGACTTATTAATTGAAGAAGGTTTAATAGCACCCGATGACGTGAAGTTGTTTACGTTAGTTAATACGGCGGAAGAAGCGTGGGCGCATATCTGCCGATGCTATGAACTCAATGAGGGGAATAAATAAATGACATGGGATGCTCTGGAAACGCCTTATTTACGTGTTGATCGTCCGAGGTTTGATGCCAACATCAAGCGTTTGAATTGCCATCTTAGTATATTAAAGACGCCCTTACGGCCCCACGTAAAAACGCTCAAATCGCTGCCTGCGGTTAAGGCTATCTTTAATGGTGGCACGGGACCGATTACCGTATCGACGCTAAAAGAAGCTGACTTTTTTGCAGAACACGGCTTTCTGGACCAAATTTATGCAGTGGGAATTGCGCAGAACAAACTGCCTCACGTTAAACGATTGATCGAACAAGGCGTTGATTTAAAAATCATCTTAGAAAGTGAGACACAGGCGCTTCAGGTGGTCGAGTTTTGCCGTTTGCATGACATCGTTATTCCCGTGCTTATTGAAATTGATTGCGATGGCAGCCGCGCAGGCTTAACTGCTGAGAGCCCTGCGCTGATGGATGTCAGCCAGATCTTGGCGCAAGCTCAACTTTTTAAAGGTGTTCTGTTGCATGCAGGTGGCTCATACGGTTGTACGACGCGTTCAGAAAAAGTCGCGGCGGCTGAGAACGAACGCGCGACTGCTGTTCATGTGAAGGAGCGGCTTGAATTGGCAGGAATTGACTGTCCGATGGTCAGTATCGGTTCTACGCCTACCGCACACTTTGCTCAAGATCTGACAGGCGTGACGGAAGTGCGTGCCGGTGTTTATACATTTTTTGATTTAGTGATGGCGAATATCAATGTGTGCTCACTTGATGATATTGCGTTGTCTGTGGTGACTACTGTCATAGGGGTGAAGCCGGAGAAAGGTTGGATCCTCATTGATGCGGGCTGGATGGCGTTATCGCGCGACCGCGGTACAGCATCGCAAGCGGTCGATTATGGTTACGGTATGGTGCTAGATGCTGTAGGACGACCGCTTCCCGACTGGATTGTAGAGAGCGCTAGCCAAGAGCATGGGGTTATTAAACATCGTTCAGAATCGAGTGCGATACCCACCACTGTTCAGGTCGGCGATAAATTACGCATCCTTCCGAATCATGCTTGTGCCACAGCGTCTCAGTTCGATAAGTACTATGTCGCTGATGCAGAGGGGCAATTGAGCGAACAATGGTCACGGTTTAATTTCTGGTAACAAAAAAGGAGCCAGTTGGCTCCTTTTTTATGAGACCGAGGTGTTTATACCATCGGTTTAGTACCTTTACCGCTGCTACTATCGCGACGCCAGAGGCTGGTGATCCGCGCTGAGCGTACGATGAGCCAAGTGAGTCCAAACAATGCCACAGCAAGTCCGAAAGCGAGCAACCGGCTGTAGGTGCTTGAAGAATAGATACCACCATTACCGACGGGTACCGGCTCGGGCGGCATCAGTGGAAGTCCGTAGCGTTCCGCCATTTTCTTAATGCCGATAAAATGAATGCCTGGGATATTCTCTTGTAAGAAGTAGCCCATCACTGTATCCACCGCGTATGCACGAGCAGGTGCGTCATACTGTAGTCCTGACTTAAACATATCATCGATACCTGGAGGACCTACGATAGTTGCACCACCACCGACGTTGACGAACGCTTTGTAGTTACGATCGGATGAGTATTCACGGAAAATCGCGATACGGTCGGCCACCGCTTCTTGGTAGTTCGCGGGTTCAATAATCGGCAAGCCAGCGCGCTCAATCGTTTGACGAATCGATTGAATACCGACTTGTGGAATACCAATGCCGCGGTCCTCGATACCGCCAATCGAGGCATACTTAGGTTCGAACGAAATCACGCCGGCTTTGTTGAGTTCACGTGCCATGTCCAACCATAAGAAACCGGGTACGTTAGCCCCCCACTGCGATGAAGAGGCCGAAGCGATAATAATCGGCTCCGCTTCCATGGCTTCTAATGCAGAATACACGGCAAGATTAAGAGCAGGGAAAGAGCCAGAGACCGTTACCGCGACTAAGTCACCTTTTTCAACGCCTGCTTTAGCTAATAGTTTAACCGCCACGGCTGCCCAGTTGGGGTTCACTGTGGTCTGTTTAGACTCGCGTCCACCGTGGTTGGTCGTGACGATGCTGTTATCGAGACCGACAAAGCCCGAGCGTTGAGGATCGAACTCTGGGTTAATCGGCTCCTTTTCAGCGCGCAAGGGACGGATAACTTCCATTCCTTGGCGCATAATTTTTGCAGCCGTTACCATGGTGGCATAGTTTTCGTCCACGATTGGATCGGTTTCTTTAACGTTTTCGACGGCGAGTAAAGCAATTAATGCCGCGATCATTAATACGATGAGTCCCCAGGCTGGCACACCTGAAGAACGCCAATAAATCTTAGTAAAACTACTCATTTGGGATTCTCCTTACCAGCCAGGCATGTGGAAGGCGCTGCTTGCTTCATACATCTGCAACGCTTCAGGCATGATGACAATCAGTGCGAGGCGCACCAATACGGCGGTGACGGCCAGGCCGCACAGCGTCTGCAGAACACCTTGGCGTTCAAACCAGATCGCTATCAGACCGGGAATAATATAGCCGATAATATTGCTCGACATGACGGCCATCATAAAGGATGACTCCAGTGTCGCGACTTGTGCTTGCGCATCGTCACCACCCGCGACCATTTGTAAGTCGACCCAGTTCACTAAGCTGCCGAGGAACAAATCCATCAAGCCTGCGATGAGATAGCCGGTCAGGATCATAATGATCGTTTGTCGACGGCCGTAGATAATGGCAAAACTAGATATTACGCGCACGATCAAGAACGTGAGCAAGGCCGCTACGAGCGTAATTACCAGACTCATGGGTTCGGTCAGTTGCAGGGCAACATAACCAGGAACAACGAGGCCCCCTGCGGCGAGTCCGAGCGTTTGTGTGAGCAATAAGGTAAAGAATAATCCGATGCCGATGGCAACGGCTAAAATATTTAATGCGATCACAGGTCTTCCTCCTTCAAGGAACGGTTTTGGAAGAACCGAGCGACTTCTTCGCCGCCACCATGAATGTTACACATGCCGACAACGAGTGCACTGTTGCCAGCTTCTTCCAGCAAGGTTTCGGTAATATCAGTAATGGCTGCATTCTCCATTACGAGAATTTTTTCTGGGTCGAGTCCGTATTTCACTGCGGCGCGAACAAAAATAAAGGTGCCCGATCCCATTAGGATGTAGCGGTCAGCTTGGGTCCACTCAACAGCCGCTTCAGCCATTTGCTGAGAACGGTGCGGACGGTCGGCACGACAGTTGATTAATACGATACGTCTGCGCTCATTACCGTGCTTTTCCAACATGTTTTCCCAAATTTTACCGGTCGACTCGGGATCATTTGCTGCAAATGCATTAACGAAAACAATTTCGCGGCGGAAATAATTTACGTGAAGTACTTGCATAGCACCGGCTTCGGGTTCGAGTCCAATCATGCCTTGCAACGCCTGCTCTCGCTCAACACCTAAGTGCTCGCAAACTTTTAATGCTAACGCCACATTCTCAGCGTGTTCAGAATATTTAAATTGCTTGAGAATATCGTCGCTGATGGCCTCGACCTCTTGTTCAGTGACGCCGTGTAACTGGCTGTTGCGGTCTTTGGTCGAGTGCTCGAAAACACCCAGTAAATCGCGTTCCGCGGTAAAGAGGTTACCCTTGACAGGCGTGCTACCTGCTAATGCGAGAGCCACATCCTCTTCGCCCGGACCCATGACATCCAGGTGGTCAGCGCGGGCATTGGTGATGACGCCTACGTTGGAGCGCACCATACGCAGTTCGCTGAGCGATTGGTAATGTGGCTGCAATGCCATACATTCCATCACTACAATTTCGGGTTTAAGTGAGGCCATGCGTTTGAGCGTACGCATTTGCTCGATAATGTTGGCACCGCTGATGCGGTAGATTGGAAACTCTCTTCCTTGAGGGTCAGTGATAGCGGCTGCAGAGCCGGTGGTTTTAGCGCAAATACGCTTGCCACCTGATCTTAAGCCCGCTGCGATAAGCCGGGTGACACTGGTTTTGCCGCGGGTCCCATTAACATGCACTCGCACTGGAATTTTATCGACCAGTAATTTGTGCCGGAACGCTTCAAACGCCGCAGCGATAACCAGTAAAAGCCAGATCGCAGCGACAATTCCGAGCAGGATGGGAATATCGTTCATCCAATATCCCTCGGCCCAATACTGTGACGAGAGTGTCTCTGCCATAATTTAATTAGCCTTTTAGGTTATGAATATACATACGAACGTGCATGTATATATTTAGCGAACTGCAAAGAAAAATACCAAGTATTTTAGTAATCTTTACAATTCGCTCGGCTATATAAAACAGATCACTCGAAGGCGAATTAATTATTTAAAATAGGTTTTAAAACAGCTATTTCGCCATCAATTTTGGTCATTAATTTTAGGTCTAAAATATCTGCCATTAATGGATATATGTGAATATTTTCAAACCGATCGATAGTCATCCCGTTTTTAAACGCTGGACCCACTGCAACAAATAAACCATCCATGTCACGATTGTTGTAATAACCGTGCCTGCCACCGTTGGAGCGCTCTTCGACAGGTCGAGTTGCGAAACTCACCGGTGCTTCAGTTG
>MDTG01063425.1_pt1 | contig 12441 bp, 10 predicted proteins | sample 811421 | NCBI WGS metagenome assembly MDTG01 (sample SAMN05326645, study PRJNA326480) | marine metagenome | isolation source: seawater | place: Pacific Ocean: South East | collected 2011
ATGTATTGATTGGAAATAGCACTTGTCAACTTTCGCTTAAGCTCCCAGTTTTCATGCATAATTTTCCCGAAATTATCAGTGGACCCACTTTCTAGTTCCTTTTTTAATGCCCAGACAAGACCTGTCATTTTTGCCATACTATTTGATTTCTCATTTGATTCAAGAGCAAGTGATTGCTCCTTGAGAATAGTATTTGCGGACCGTTCACCCCCGATATAAAAAACAATGGTTTCTCTATTAAGTTTATTAACCATATCGGAGCTAAGGGCTACGCTTTCTATCGTAACTGTATCATCACGATTAAATTTATACGTTTTTAAACCGCCAAAAGCTGCGGCATATTGATCCTGTTTACCAATAGGGCTTGCACACAGTTCAATTTCTAATTTACATGCCAATTCTGCGATCTCGCCTGTCGATCGCTTTTGACCTTTATATGCTAGCAGGGCATTCAACAAACCAACGGTAAAAGAACTTGATGAACCAAGACCTGTGCCACTTGATGGAATATCAGCCATAGAGACAATCTCGATATTGTCATTGATCTGTAAAATATCGAGGGCATTCCGAACAATAGGGTGCTTGAGATAACATGCTCTTTCAACGTTCTCAACGATTGAATAGCTGAGCCTGACACCCTTCTCAAATCTTGGCTTTACTAGAACATACACATATTTATTAATGGCGGTAGAGATGACCGCCCCTCCAAATTCTCTATAATAACTTGGCAGGTCGCTACCACCACCAACATAACTCATCCTTAATGGAGTCCTTGTGATTATCATATCTTTAGATTTTCCTCGTAAAACTGGCTTTTAGTTATCTATCTGAAGCCACACCAGCGATGTATAAAATATGTTCAACAGCCTGGAACAATGTGCTGAATGTTTTATCACAGCGAATACCAACCTGAATCTCATCTGACAACAGGATTGTTTTAGTACCAGCACTTATTCCAGCTTCAATGTCTCTATTGTGATCGCCAACAACCCAAGATTGTTTGAGATCAATATTAAATTTTCGTTGAGCTTCGAAGATCATTCCTGGCTCAGGTTTTCTGCATGTGCATATTTTTTTTAACTCTTTCACTTCACCTTCAAACCCTGAATCGGGGTGATGTGGACAAAAATAAATATCATCTAAATAAGCACCCTGCAAACCCAAATCGCTTTCCATTTTCATATGTATTTTTTCTAAATCAGAAATAGTTAGTTCGCCTCTCGCAATCACCGGTTGATTAGTAATACAAATTACAATAAAACCAGCTTGATTGAGTAACTTTATAGACTCTCCAACATCATCCAATAATTCGAAATCAGAAATATCAGAGAGATAACCTGTTTCCTTATTAATAACTCCATCTCGATCAAGAAACACACAACGACGCAAATTCCGACTTGAAAGCATCTCAGGAATTCCGTTTATTTGATCTAACTGCACACGCTTATATCGTTCAGGAGTTCCCATATCCTTTATGTACTCCGCCGAACGATATGACTGAATGGAATCACAATTTCGAATCATTATAGGGAATAATTCAGAAGAAATGTCCATTTGACCTAATGGAGACACATAATTATTAAAAATTTCAATATTACAAACATAAAGCCCTGCATTAACGACATTTTTATAAACTGTATCGCCAGAATTTTTTGGCCTAAATACATTATCAACATAACCATTAGTATCGAGGACTAATAAGTCCGAGTCAAAGGGGTGAGAATTAGGATGTACAAATGTTAATAGTTTTGATTTTGCTGATTTATAATTGAAGAATTTCCTTAAATCTACTTCTAGAAAAGTATCTCCATATATTACAATGAATTCATTAGCCAACAGATGGGAGCAATCTGCAATAGCCCCAGCTGTTCCTCTAGGAACGGGCTCAAACATATATTTAATTTTCACACCAAAGTCACTGCCATCGCCAAAGTATTCAGTGATGACACTTCCTAAATGGTGGACCAAAACTAAAATTTTGGTGAAACCATATTTCCTGCAAAGCTCAATTTGATATCGTAACAATGGTAAACCTTGAAAAAGCGCCATTGGCTTGGGGATATTATTGCCGATAACAGTCTTTAGTCTGGAACCAAAACCGCCAGCTAGGATGGCCACGTCAGCTTTAAACTCGGCATTTCGGTAATCACTACTATTATTTTCCAAGGTATTACTCCCGTAAAGATCAAAGAATACTTTAATCTTCTCAGTGAAAAATCGAAGATTTCATTTTACCAAAGAAACGATCGATACTAACAGTATAATCAGATTAATATTTCTATTACTGTAAATTTTTTTAGTAGTAAAATTCAGTAATCATAAAGGTCTCAGAGTTGCTGAGCATTATAAGCTTTAGAGTTTGTAAATTCTTTGTCAGGCAAGCTTAGTTTTGTTAATAATGCACAGCTTCCAAGGAAGCCGATATCTGCTAAATTGAAGCTAAATGAGCCAAAACTAATAAAATAAGTCAAACCTAATAATAATGATGAAGACTTGTTTTTATAGTAACAAAGCGAAATTAAAATTGAAGCTAGGAAAGTTCCAAAAATACCGTATGCGTGCAAAAATTCCAAAAATATATTATGAACACTTCCTTGACCTGTTTGGCTCTCTAGATCTAGTTGCCAAAATCCAGGACCGGAGCCAAAAAAAGGAATGTCTTCAGATGCCATCTGAGCAATAATAAGGTCTCTTCCTCTTAAAAGCTGATCTAATTCCTGATATGAACTGACAGTAAAATACGTAATAAAAATTACTGTTCCGAGTAAAACAATAGTACGAAACTCTTTCTTTTTGGCAGCAAAATAAAGTAAAAGAAATAATAAAGCGCTTCTTGAATATAAAATCACAAATGGGAGAAAGCTGATAAACAATGTTAAAAATCTATCTCGTTTCAAGTACAAAGACAGAATTATCCAAATAAAAAAAGGTATAAACAATGTTATCCCAGTAAATATACTTTGGGCATCTGCAGGAGTTTCAAATATCCACTGGTATTTTAAAACGCTATTTACTTCGTATAGATCTACGGATTTGGAAAAAAAATAAGATATATTTAATTGATTTAATGCATTAAGAATCAAATTAAAATTGCTAAAAAGAGGAACTAGCATTAAAGAAAAAAGAGCAATGCATGTGAATTTTACATAATTAAATATTAAAAAAGCATCTAAATTGAAGTCTTTATTCAATAACGCAAAAAAGAAAGATAAGGCAAACGAACTTTTAAGAGCGTAGAAACTAATTTCATATGTTGCCAACAATGTTAAGGAGATGAAAATCGTGTTTAATGCTAATACTCTAATTAATTCTGTAGTTCCTAGAGATAATATGATCAAAAAAAGTAGAGAAACTAATACGGACGATATTATTGGAAAATTCCAAATATTGTCTAATGGTGAAATTAAGTAAAATAAAATTATAAAACCAGCAATATGATTTCTTAATCTACTGATACTAAGCATTTAATTTTTTTCGAAGCGATAAAAATATTACAAATATATACAATAAACTTGTCACGCTCAAAAAGATAAAAATTTGTTTAAAATCTGTAAAATTAGCTAAATACAAAATTAAAAGAGAAAAAGTAGTTGCGAATTTTAATATCCAGGTTAATGAAAATAAGCTATTTATTTCAGCTGCTACGTTTGAAACAACTCTTCCTATATCAAATGAGGAACAAATCATGATGATAATTATTAGGGAAATTTCTTGAGGTATCAATCGCTCAAGAAAGAAATATTGAAATACAAGACCAATAAATGAACCAAAAATTATCAAATGCAAAATCTTTTCAAATCCTCTATCTTGAAGCATCTTTTCGCTTAGAAGGGGACCTAGAAAAAAAATAGGTAAATTACATGTATCTCTTAAAGCCTGAAATTGACCAAAAGCTGTTGCGGAAGGAAGAAGTATTAGCATTACAGTTCTTTCAATAAATCTTGAAGCATTATTTGTTACCGACGATAAAAAAAATTTTATGTTGATCCGAGAGGTAAAAATTTGAAAAAGAGAATATAAATTTGAAGACTTATTTTTTACAAAATGTAGATACACGAAAAAATTAGTTAAGCATATCGACATCATCATAAATTTAGTGAAACTTAGCTCAAAAATTAATCCTAAAAAACATATCCAAAATAAAGTTTTTTGCAGCCTAATCAAAATATTAATAGATTTTCTACACCCATCGGCTAACAAACTTAGTGTAGGATATAAAAAAGCAAAAAAACCTATCTCCGTGTTGTCAAAATTCAATACAATTTTAAGAAACGCAACAAAAAAAAGTGCCATTATTGTTAAATACAAAAGGATACTTAAGCAAAAATCTTCTTTTCTGCGTTCAAAAAGTATTACCTGACCGCTTCCAAAACTAACTAGCGATCCAATCAAAACAGAAAGTACAAATATATATGATAGTTCTCCATATAAGTCGTAATTAGTGCTCGCAAAATAAAGCAAGACAAATCTTGTAATACCTTCAAATAATAAAAAAATATAGGCTAGAATCATGAAAAAGATTAGTTAAAAATAATTAACAAAATGGTGTGTCTCTTTTATAAGATGGACAAATTCTTTTCGTTCTTTTTTATCCACTAAATCAGTATTTTTAAGTAAACTTTTTAGCGAGCTAAAAACTCCTGAATTATTCTTATAGAAAGCATTTCCCAAAACTATTATGGGTTTATTTGTATCGAGAGATTCAAATCCTACTGTACTATTAAAAGTAGATATAATATGACTTTTATTGATTAAATCTCTAGAAGATCCTTCTGCTTCAATTGATGTTCCTTCTCTAAAAAAAAGCCATGCCATTTTTATATTTAATGCTAAGGGATGAGGTCTATAAATAATATGAAAATTATTTTCTTTTCCATCTTTTATGAGACGCTTAATATTTTTAATTCTATCAACATTAAATTCATCTAGTAAAAGAGAACTATCACTAGAATCCTGGTCAAAGAATGCCAATATTTTTTGATTTTCGGAGGTTTTTAATTTAGATAATTTTATTAACAGCTTTAATACAATTTTATTAGGAAAATGTAAAAAAACTTTTTTTAACTCTTTTAAAAACGATCTTGGTCTTAAATTATTAAAGCTCATTTCAAGTAATAATATAAATTTTAATATTAGAATTATTTTTTCTGTCTTTGTTTTCCATGCTTTGCTGAGATATATTTTTTCAATTCCATGTAAATCTATTTTAATATTGTCTGTATCTAAGAAATAAGATGGAAAATGCTTAGTAAAAGTATTTGCAATTACCAACGAATTAGGTCGAAAATAACCAAGTTCAAATATGATCGTTGGAATTTTAACGACATTTATTAAGTATTGCTCTATGAATTCACATGAATTCCATGTCAATAAGCAATAATCTGATTCCAAAATATTTTCTGATCGAAAGATTTTTGGATCTGGTAAGAATTTAATCTTATACCCTTTTCGTTTTTCTAGAAATAAGAAATCTAGATTTTCAAGATTGTCAGTTGAAGTTTTGATCCAAATTATCTTAGTAAATGATTTTCTTCTTTTTTTAATTATATGAGCCAATATAAGTTCTGAATAACTATTTATTAATATAATTAATTCATTATCTAGATTTTTTGCTAAATAGAATAAAAATGGTATGTGAATTTGAGAAATAATAAATTTCTTACGTAGCATAATATTTTCTCTCTTTCCCTAAGAGTTTAAAGTGATCATGAAATCATAAAAATTTTGAAGATTTTCATTATGGATTTCCAATTTAGCACCAGAAAACAATGCAGCCCAAAGAGCTAATGTACTTCCGTTAGATATTATTTTTCGATAAGTCGAGAATAATTTGAGTAACTCATATCCGGAAAGATTAGACGTTTCTATAAGTTTTAAGTTTTTCTTTTGTATGATGCTTTTATTTTCAGGAAGTAAAATAATGTTCTCGTCATTAGTAATTATATGTTGACCATTATAAGCCTTTGAGAGTGATTTTTTAGCTTGCTCTAGCCTTTCTTGTTTTGTTTTGAAAAAATCACCTAATCTTATATGTAGTAGATCATAGTCAACAAAGCATGGAGAAATTTTAAATGTTATTCTTAATTTTTCTAAACAATCGTTCAAAGATTGCGTTTCGAAGGACCTGTAATTTGCAGAATCTTGAAAATAGCCATCTAGGAAAATCTTATTATGTAATTTAATATTTCCTGGTGAAAACTTGGCTATTTCCATGATCTTTCCAATACGGCTATGCATCAAAATCAAATCAAAATTTGACGGTTTTCCGATATCTAATTTTGTTATAGGAACTTCAAGAGGTAACTTATGCTTATAATAACTAATATGGTTCAATAATAAATTAGCATCAAACTTTATAGATAGATTTAATGCATAAAAGATTTGAAAGATTTGATTACCCAAACCACCATGGGTGTTTATTAAAACCTTCAAAGGCTTGCTCATAGATTTATAAATAAGTAGATTAAACCTTTATAACTACAATTTGAGACCATAATCTGGAAGAATTAAATTAATTTATTCTTGTATTAACAAATGAATCTTTAATTTTTGATCTTACTATTGGATCATTTAAATGTTCTATGTAAAAGTCATAAGCTTTTTTTATTCCTTCCTTTAATGACATTTTATGCTTCCACCCAAATTCTCTCAAAAGTGTTACGTCAACTAATTTTTGTTTCACGCCTTCTGGCTTAGTCAAATTATGACTAAACGCTCCCTTATAACCAATTACATCTGCTGAAACCTCAAAATATTCTTTTATTGAATAATCATGCCCTAATCCTGCATTCAAATTTTGAGGCATCGTTTCTATATTTTCTAAACAGTAAACTACTAAGTCAGCTAAATCGCTTGCTGACATAAATTCGCGACGAGCAGTTCCATCTCCCCAGATTTCAACAGAAGCTAAATTATTTATTTTTGCATGGTGAAGTTTTTGAATCGCAGCAGGTATCATATGGGAAAATTCAAAATTAAAAGTATCATATCTGCCAAAAAGGTTACAAGGGATCAAAGTTTTGTAACTCATTTCTGGAAATTCTTTAACAATATATTCACAAAGTCTAGTGGAAAGTATTTTTGCAATAGCATAGCCCTCGTTAGTAGGCTCTGGCTCTCCTTGCAAAATTTCTGTTTCCTTAAGTGGATTCTTTCCAAACCTTGGATACATACAAGATGATGATAAATTCAATAGTTTTGAAACGCCTTCTTCTTTTGCAGCATTTATAAGATTTAATCCTATATAAGAGTTATGAACTAGAGCGCTTACAGGATATTTGATATTAAATTGAATTCCACCAACTAGTCCAGCTGTATGGACTATGGAATCAATTCTATTTTTTTGAATGAATTTTCTAATATCATCAAAATTTAATAAGTTTAATTCACTGCTTGTAGGACTTAATATAGTAAATTTATTTGCTTTTTCATGCTCTAGAATGTTTCTTCCACACATACCTGAGCCGCCCGTAAGAAGAATTCTCATTATTTCAATTCCTTTTTATCATACAAATTTGAGTTTACTTGTTTTCTAGCCATCTTTAAATCTTCCCTAATCATTTCAGCGCACATGTCTTGTGCCGTAATTTCTGGAATCCAACCTAATTTTTCCTTTGCATATGAAGGATCACCCAATAAATTTTTAACCTCAGCTGGTCTAAAATATCTAGGATCAACTTTAATAATTAAATCGCCCACTTTAACTCCAGTAGCAATATCCCCGGTAATTTTAGAAACTATTCCTTCCTCATTTTCTCCAGATCCTCTAAAGTCAATTTCAATTCCTAATTCTGCAGCAGACCATTGAATAAATTGACGCACAGAATATTGAAACCCTGTAGCTATTACAAAATCTTCTGGATCGTCCTGTTGAAGCATCATCCACTGCATACGAACATAATCTTTAGCATGGCCCCAATCCCTTAGAGAATCCATATTTCCCATATGCAGACAGCTTTCTAAGCCTTGAGAAATGTTACTCAAACCTCGGGTTATTTTTCTAGTTACAAATGTCTCTCCTCTTCTAGGAGATTCATGATTAAACAAAATTCCATTACAAGCGAACATATCATATGCCTCACGATAGTTGACTGTAGTCCAATACGCATATAGTTTTGCAATTGCATACGGTGATCTTGGGTAAAAAGGGGTTGTCTCCTTTTGCGGAATCTCTTGAACTAAGCCATAAAGTTCTGACGTAGATGCTTGATAGAATTTAGTCTTCTTTTCTAAATTAAGAAATCTTATAGCTTCTAATAATCGTAAAGTTCCCAAGGCATCAACATCAGCAGTATACTCAGGAGATTCAAAACTTACTGCTACATGAGATTGAGCGCCTAAATTATAGACCTCATCCGGCTCAACTTCAGCCAGAATTCTTGTAAGATTGGATGAATCAGTTAAATCCCCATGATGAAGCATAAATGTTTGCTTATCTAAATGTGGATCTTGATATATATGATCAACTCGCTGGGTATTTAAAGATGATGATCTTCGTTTTATTCCATGGACTTCATAACCCTTTTCTAAAAGAAATTCTGTTAAGTAAGATCCATCTTGACCAGTTACTCCAGTGATTAGTGCTTTTTTTCTCATAAAACTAAATTTAAAATCCACATTTCTTAATTTAATAAAAAATTTGGTACCCGGGGCCGGACTTGAACCGGCACGATATTGCTATCGAGGGATTTTAAGTCCCTTGTGTCTACCAATTCCACCACCCGGGCAGCTCATAACTATTTTATACAATTATGAGAGTTCAAATGGAGTGTTTCGGAAACCTTTTTAAAAAATTATTATGCTAAATAAGGCTCTTTAACGCAAATCTTCTATTTTAAAGCTATCAACAACAAACTTTATATCATCCAATACACTTTTATATTCTTCATCAGAAAGATTATAAGGATCTTTAATTTGCATATTCGCATGTTTATAGGTGAAAAGTTTAAATTTATTTACATGTCTTCTATAATTTTTATTTAAATACATTAAAACCTTAGTATCCATAGCAAAAATTATGTCTGAAAAGTTTAAAAAATTTTTATCAATTCCTCTAGGATTATGAATTTCAAAAAGGCAATTATGCTCTTTTAAATACTTAACTGATCTTAAATCCATCCCCGCAGAAATCATCGGGTTTATACCTGCTGAATTTACTTTTAAAACTTTCTTAAATTTATTTTGAAGCAATACCTTTGCAACTGGGCTTCTACAATAATTAGCTAGGCATACAAAACTAATCGACCTTTGATCATCAATCATCGATTAAATTATCAACGCTGTTAAGAAAGGATGAAAAAGGAAAAAATTGAGATATTACTCGATTCCATCTTGTGGTTCCTTTTGCATTGACATAAACAATGTCATTATCTGCTAAATAAAAATTTCCGGCACTCAGAAAACCTGAAGGTGAGCTTAGATCAACTCTAAAAATTTGCGGTTCTTGACTTAAATTCTGTCTAATTACAAAAACATCCTCCCCTTCAGATGTATTAGTACTTAATCCTTTTGATTCTCCAATAGCATTCGATAATGATAAAGGTATATCTGATAGTTTAATTACTTTAGGAGTTGTAACTTCACCTAATAGATAAACTTTCTGTGAGTTAAAACTAGCTACCGCTATATCTAATTGAACGTTTTTAAACATTTTTGATAATTCAAATGTTAAATCTTTTCTTAATTCATCTTGAGTTTTGCCCTCTGCTAAAATAAGTCCTACGAATGGAAAAAAAATATTTCCATTTGAATCCACTCTACGAGTATTCAATTCTGAATTAACGCCTCCTGTAACTGGAAAAATATCAGGAAGTCCCCAAACGGTTACAAATAATTGATCACCCTTACCAATTTTGTATACATCAATATTTTGTTCTATTTGAATATTTTCTGTAATTTGCGTCACTGTTACATATTTATTAAGACTGTTGACAAAAACAGTATTCTCTCCATTCCAGTTGTTAGATGATGACATAAACATACCTGGTGACAAAACACAGCTTGGGAGAAATAAAACAACTACTAATAAGAATGAAAGTTTTTTAATCATTTTTTTCTTCATAGTAGTCATCATATAAATATCGCTCGGCATAATATCTATAGGAGTAATCCCCATAAAGATCATAGTAACCGTAATAGCCTTTTGGTTTTGAGTAGTCATTATATATGATGCCATCAAAGGCTCTTCCTATCTGATTTATAATTTGTTTAGTTTGATTAACTTCACTAACTTTATTAACTTGGTGTCTCACAACTAATAAATTTACATCACTTGAAGTCATCAATAGTCCTGTGTCAGAAACATTCAAAGCTGGAGCTGTATCTATGACAATATAATCAAATAAATCTTCTAATTCTTTAATTTTGTTTATGAATTGATCGCTATATAAATGCTCGAAGGTATTTTTTAGTTTTTTTAATCTAGGTAAGAGATATAAATTATCTTTAACTTTAAAATTTTCGATTGAATCTTTAGAAATTTTCTCGAAGGTATTAATATCTATTGAATCTTTATTGAAGAACGTGTGTTGTATTCCTCTTTTTAAATCTGAATCTAATAAAAGTACTTTATGTCCAATCAGTGAAAGTTTTTCAGCAATTCCTCTGGAAATAAAAGATTTACCATTATTTGGTGTTGGGCCTGTAATGACAACTTTTCTACAGCCATTTTTTTGTTCTAAATCTTGAGAATTAGAAAAAATAGTTTCTATATTTAATATCGAAGTTTCTATGGCTTGTTGAAATTTATTATCATTCAAGGGATCTTCAAAATTGTCAACATGGGGGATAACTCCAAGAATTTTTTCTAAAATATCAGCATCTTTTAATTCAGCTGGATTAGATATTTTAATAAAAAAAATACCTCTAAAAGTTGCAATTAAAATGCTTAAGATGAAGGAAAATATTACTAAAAAAAAGATATTTATAAGTTTAGGTCCAACTGATCTTTCAACAAATGCCTTATCTACAACTCTAATATTTCCTATACTGCTTGCCTCCATTAATGAAAAATTTAATCTTCTATTTATTAACTCCGAGTATAGTTGTTCAGAAACTTCAAGATTTCTAAAAAGATCAACATATTCTTGTTGAGCTGTAGGTAAATCTTTAATTTTTCTCTCGATACCGTTTTTTTGAAGTTCTAAAGCATCCTTTTGAGTTTTTAAATTTAGATAAAGAGGATTATCTTTTGTAAAATTCATTTCAGCTTGAGTAATTTCTAAATCAACTAAATTTATCTCCCGCTCAATTTCAGATATCAACTCAATTATTGTTTGAACTTCTAAATTTACATTTAAAGACTTATTTTCTTGCTTGAAATTTTTAAGATCAGACTTTCTAAGGTTTAAAACATCTTCAAGACCCTCAAGTTGATTATCAATAAATAACATCGATGCCTTTGCCTTTTCAGTTTCAACCTCTATATTATCTTTAATAAAAATCTCATTAGCTAAATTAACAATTTTTTTTCCTTCGAAAGCATCAGAAGTTATCATAGACACCTCTATCAACCCTTCTTGTGTCCAATAATTCCGACTGTTACCTAAATTTTTTATTCTTAATTTATTTCTGTATAAATTATGAAGACCTGAAGGATTTCTGTAGGTTATTTTTATAAATTTTTCAGAATTAAAATTTGAAAAATTCAACTGAATTTCAAAATTATCATTTTCTAAATATTCTCCGTTCATACCATTTAGAAGAGTGTTTTTTTGGTCATCTAACAAACTGAAAGAATTATTTTTAATTTGTAAATAAAAAATCTTCTGTTGATAATCTTTATTGCTCTTAAATAGAAAAGTTTCTATATCAAGAATCTCTGTATCATCTGTATTATCAAGTTTTATATTAAGATTAAGGGTATTTATTAAATCTAATACATTTGACCTTGAAGAATACAGAGTAACTAAATTATCTATATTGGTTTCTGGAGCATTAAAAAAGTCAAGGTTAAGTGTTTGTCGAGGATCAAAAGATTTTTCTGGTGAATAAACTTGTAACAAGCTTGTAACTTTATAGGTTTTTGTTGATGTTAAATAATAAGAAATCCCTAAAATAAAACCCGCTAACGTGATGGCAACAATCATCTTTGACTGTAAGAGAATTAGCCTGAAATATCTTCCAAGGTTTATCTGATCTGATTTTACAAACTCATTATTATTATCTTGGTACATTTTTAATGTTTATTTAAATTAGATTTCTATTAATTTCTAAAGAATATGACTTATAAAAATTTTATTTTAAAAAGAATAAATTCTAAAAACCTTCAACACGATTAAATTTTACATTAATGTAAAATTTTTTTAACTTATTTATCTTCCAAAAGCACAAGTAGCTTTTTTTAGGCTTTAATTTTTAAGTAAATCTTTTACGGTTTTATTTCTTTTATTGACTGAGATTAAATTCTTAAAAATAAAAAAGAATAAAGGCAGATATTTATTC
>MDTG01136582.1_pt1 | contig 12441 bp, 13 predicted proteins | sample 811421 | NCBI WGS metagenome assembly MDTG01 (sample SAMN05326645, study PRJNA326480) | marine metagenome | isolation source: seawater | place: Pacific Ocean: South East | collected 2011
GGCTTGGCGGTAGCGCCTAAAACGACGAGCCAAAACTACTAAATTTCTGGGCGAAAGCCTAGAAATTTAAGTGGTTCTCCTCCAAAACAATCTTGAAAAAAAATAAAATAAAACTACCCCAACAAAATAATTCCATTCAAGGGCGTGTTTGAAATGAGTGTTTCCTTTCGTAACTAATATTGGCAAGCTAAGAACGGCTACAGATGCTAAAACACCTACTAATATAATCTTTATAATTAAAACTTTTTTATTAATCAAAGTTGTTAATTTACTCTTAAGTTTATAAAAATGATAAACAAGATAACCTTGCGCAATAATCTCGAATATTATGAATAACAATAAAACAACTCTTCTGAACAACTTATAGATTTGAATATCAAATTTTATTCCTAAAAATATTGAATGAATTGCTAGAAAAATTGCGGAAAGAATTCCAAATGTTTTAAATTTATAATTTACATTGGTTGAATTTAACCTGTTTACTATTTCATTATTATTTTTCCAATAATAAAACAAAAGTATAGCAGTTAAAATCATCGAAGGCTTAAAAATTAAATACTGCGGATATGTTCTTGATGCTCTACTTATTGAAAGACTTCCATCTAGATACGGAATGGAAAATGCCGACCTACCAATCATGTCAACCTCTAAAAAGGTATATTCGAAAATCTCAGGGTTTTGAGCAATAAATAGACAAAGGTTTATTGCTATCAATGGAATAAAAAAAATCCATATACTCAATTTTCGAATTTGAGCTATTTCACGCATATTTATTTAAAGATTATTTCTTTTTATTTCTTTTTCTTGCTCTTCTTTTCTTTGAGCCAATTTTTCTTCTTCCCCTATGTTTTTTTGGATATCCCATAATTCTCCTTTCAATTTCTTTTAAAATATTAATTCATTAAAATAAAGTAAGTTTTGTCGAAAAATTTTCAAAATTGCAAATGATAAATGGTTTTGCCAATATGTATGTTTTAAACTCCATATTAAACAATAAATTACGACAAAAATATTGGCAAAAGTTATATTTATTTTGAATTTTTTTAAAAATGAGTTTCCTGAATTATAATAAACATCCTTGTGATTTACTAAATAGTATAATGAAAAAGTAATCAAACTAAGGGAGTATAATATATGAATAAATCTCGCCCAATCAGTAGCAATAGCAAAAACAATAGTGAATAGCATGATTGAAACAACAAATAAAATTAAAAATATTTTGTCTTTAGTAAGACTAAAATTAATCAAAATTAATAAAAAAATTGGATGGGCATAAAAAAGATACCTTAAAATATAACTAATTTTAAATCCCTCTATGAAAAAAACTATTTGTTTTGAAATATCTTTATTAAGCCATGAATAAAGAAGGTCATCACTTTTATATTTTAAATTAAAATTTTTATTTAAATTCTCAACTATTAATTCAATGTTACTTTGACCATAATTAAAAACATGAAAAATAATTATAGCTATACATAAAGAGCTTGCTAAAAAAACTTCATAATATTTAATTTGATAATTATTATTTTTAACAAACACATAATATATTGTGAAAAAAAAAGGAAAACATAAAATAGTTAGCTCATATAAAAAAGCTAGAAATGTTAAAAAAAATAAACCAGAAAAATATACAATATTTCTATTTTTAATTTTTAAACAAATATAGGCGTATATAAGAAAAAAAGTTAATAAATAAATTTCTCTTTGTATTATTATTTCTGCATATTTAGTTGTAACGCTTACTAAAGGGTATAAAAAATATAAGGGAGAAAAAATAAAGAAATAAAACAAAAAATTTTTTTTAAATTCTTTAAAAAGTAAAAAATTTAAGTAAAAAAAAGCTAAATAATTTATAATATGAAAAAAAGTAAAAATATTCCTTATTTCAAAATTAAAATTTATACTTAAAGATGTAATCACCTCTCCAAGCAAACCTCTCCTTATAAATCCACCATCGTAATTTATTAATAAACCCTTAATGCTTATCAATTCACTGAAGTTTACGTGAAAAATTAAAATATTAAAAAAATAGATTGAGGCTACTAGCAAAAGTGATGCCAGAAAAAAATTCATATTTTTATCAAATAATTTCATTTTTGATCAGTTAGCTAGGATTTAATTATATTAAAATAACTCAAGTTTAGATATAAATAAATCTATTATGAAAAAATCAATCTCAACATTTTTAAAACAACCTTCAAAGGATACAGCCAATAGATCTGCAAATCCTCCTGTTATTAGAGCATCTACAATCTTATTCAATACTATGCAAGAAATGTACAAACATGAGTCAAAAATAAAAAGACATAAAAAAGTAACTCATTACACTTATGGACGCTACGGAAGCACTACAACAATAGAATTAGAAAATATTTTAAAAGAATTGGAACAAGCTTATCATGTATTTCTAACTGGAACAGGTTTTGGTGGCATTGCTTTAGCCTTGATGTCTTTATGCCGACCAGACGATGAAATTTTAGTTTCTGATAATGTTTACGGACCTACAAAGGAAATATCACAAGAATTATTAAAAGAATTCAATGTAAAAGCTAAATTTTACAATCCTGTATCTTTTAAAGATTTAAAACAAAAAATATCAAAAAAAACAAAAATGATCTTAGTTGAAAATCCAGGGAGTAATACTTTCGAATTTCAAGATTTATCAAAAATTACAAAATTAGCTAAGAGTAAAAATATTTATACAATATTAGATAATACCTGGGGAACTCCTCTCTATTTAAAACCTATTAAAATAGGTTTTGATATGTCATTTTGTTCAGCTACAAAATATTTTTCTGGACATTCAGATGCAATGGGAGGTTCATTAGCTGTTAATAAAAAAGTTTATAAAAAGATAATGTTTTTTTATAAATTATCAGGTTACAGGATGTCAGCAGATGAGGCATATCTAATTATAAGAGGATTAAGGACCTTAGATACCAGATTAAAAGCACATTACGAAAACACAAAAGAAATTATAAAATTTTTAAAAAAACAAAAAAAAATTAAAGAAATTCTATACCCACATAATCCTTCTAGCAACAATTATAAATTATGGAAGAAATATTACTCAGGAGCTACAGGTTTATTTTCAATTGTAATAAAAAGTAAAAAAAGATCTTCAGTTATAAACTTTGTTAATTCTTTGAAATTATTTGGAATAGGCTATAGTTGGGGAGGATTTGAAAGTTTAGCGATTCTTCAGGATATTAGAAGTACAAAAAAAGATGAGTATTTAAAAGGACGTCAATTTTATCGATTTAATAAAGACGAATTTATTGTTAGACTACATATAGGTTTGGAGGACCCAAAAGATTTAATTAATGATTTGAAAAAAAGCCTTAAAAAAATTAAGTAATGAAAAATTTTTTTCCAAACAGAACCGCACTTTATGCCCTTATAGGCGCATGCTTTGTCGTCTGCGTAACAATGGGTGTAAGACAGACATTTGGGCTTTACTCAAGCGAATTTGAGAACACTAGCGGTACTACAAATACAGAATTTGGATTAGCAATTGCTTTACACGCAATCTTCTGGGGAATCTTCACTCCAATATTTGGCAGAATTTCCGACAAGTTAGGAGGAAACGTTGTCATTATTCCTGCTTTAATTTTTTATTCAATTTCAATGTTATTAATGGGCAATAATTATGTTTCAGGTATGTGGTTGCAGATCAATCTTGGACTACTTGTTGGTGTAGGTTTAGCCGGAGCTGCAGGCACAATACTTACACCTATGATTTCTAAACATTTTCCTAACGAAAACAGAAGTAAAGCTGCAGGTTTTGTTACTGCATGTGGTGGACTAGGAATGTTTATTTTTCCTATTTTATCAAACATATTTAAAAATTTTTCTACTTGGCAAATGTCTTTTATCATATTTTCAATTATTTTATTTGTAATGTGTTTACCTGGACTATTTGTTAAATTGCCTGAAAAAAAAATAAGTAATAGTAATAACAATATTGATGAACGAAGTTTAAAAGAGGTCTTAAAAGAGTCATTTGCTCACAAAGGTTTTAGGCTACTAGTTTTAGGTTTTTTTGTTTGTGGTTTTCAAATTACTTTAATTGCAACTCATGTTCCCAGATATGTTCAAGATAAAGGATTAGCAGATTGGACTGGAACAGCTATATTGGCTTTAATTGGTTTCTTTAATATTATTGGGACTTTAATAATGGGTTATCTTGGTGACAAATACAGTAAAAAAATTCTTCTAAGTGTTTTGTATTTTTTAAGAGGGGTAACATTAATACTTTTTATTTTTTTACCTGCTTCAAATTTATCTGCTGTACTCTTTGGAACCTCTTTTGGCTTATTGTGGCTTGCTACAGTTCCGGCTACAAATGGTATAGTTGCTCAAATCTTCGGAACCAAAAATTTAACACTTCTATTTGGAATAGTTTTTTTAAACCATCAATTCGGATCATTTTTGGGAGCTTATCTTGGAGGTTTTTTCTACGACCAATTTGGAAGTTTTGACTATGCTTGGTATTTAGCAATAGTTTTATCTTTTGTAGCAACAGCTTTACATTTGCCAATTGATGAGAGACCCCTGACTACTGTGAATAAAACTATTTAGGGTTGTATTTTGAGTCCCTAAGTGAATCAAAAGTGAATCAAAACAAGAACATCCATAAAATTTCAACTTCAAATTGTGGATAATTTTTTTATTTATTCATGAACTGTTTTTTTATAGGCTCTCTAAAACAATAAAAAAGGAGTCAAAATGTTTTCAAAAGAACTAGGAAAAAAATTAGACAGATATCATTTACTTAAACATCCATTTTATCAGATTTATTGGAACGAAGGAAAATTAAATAGAGAAATCATTAAGGATTATGCTGAGCAGTATTATCAACACGTAAAAGCTTTTCCACGATACATAAGCGCTACCCACTCAATTTGTGAAGATATTGAGAAAAGAAGAATCCTTCTAGAAAATCTTCAAGACGAGGAAAATAAAGACGGAGATCATCCAAAACTTTGGAAAAATTTTGCAAAGTCTCTAGGAGCTGATGAAAAAGAAATTGAAAACGTATCCCTTGACTGGTTTACAAAAGATATGATCGATAATTTTTTTGACCAAGCTAGAAAATCATATGCCGAGGGATTAGCATCTTTATATACTTACGAAAGACAGATTCCTGAAATAGCTGAGACTAAAATTCAAGGTTTAAAAAAATTCTATGGAGTGAATTCTAAAGAAGGTTTAGAGTTTTTTCAGGCGCATAAATCGGCTGATGTAATTCATAGAGCTGAATGTGAAAAGCTTTTAGATGGCTTGTCAAAAGAGGAGCAAGAAAAAGCTGAAAACGCCTCTTTGTTAACTGCTAGGTATCTTTGGAATTTCTTGAGCGGAATGGTTTCCAAGCATAATTTGAAAACCGCAGCTTAATTTTTTAAAGTCTAGATTGACAATTTGGTAATAGAAGAATACCTATGAAATAGGTATGGAAATTTATCTTCCTATTGTTCAAGTCCACATAGATATTATTTTTATCTTATTTTTAAGTTTTGGTGTTGGAGTGCTCTCAGGACTGTTTGGAGTTGGCGGTGGTTTTTTAATGACACCTTTTTTAATATTTTTAGGAATTCCTCCAGTTTATGCAGTGCCAAATGAAATTAATAATATATTAGCAACTTCGGTGTCCGGCTCAATGACTCATTGGTTTAAAAATACTTTAGATTATAAAATGGGTTTAATGATAATTATTGGAGGTACAGTTGGCACTGTTCTAGGCATTATCACTTTTACATTTTTTAAAGAAACAGGAAAGCTTAGTTTAATTATTTCATTATCATATATGTATCTTCTTGCGATTATTGGCACTTTAATGCTTATCGAGGGCGCAAAAGAATTAGATAGAGCTAGAAAAAAACTAATATTAAAACAAAAACTACATACCCACTATTGGATACATGGTCTTCCATTGAAGTTGCGGTTCCCTAAATCAAGACTTTATGAGAGTGCTTTTACACCAATTATTTTAGGAGTTATAGTTGGTTTTATCGCTGCTTTAATTGGTGTTGGTGGAGCTTTTTTAATGGTACCAGCCATGATTTATCTTATAGGAATGCCCATAAAATTAATTCCAGGAACATCTCTGTTTGTTACTGTATTTATAAGTGCGTTAGTCACAGTGCTTCATGCATTTAATTACGGTTCTATAGATTTAATTTTGGTAATTATTTTAGTAGTAGGCTCTATTATTGGTGTTCAAGTCGGACAAAAGGTTGGACAATATCTTGATAGTTCACATTTAAAAACATTGTTTGCAATGTTACTGTGCACCGTCGCAATCGCCATAGCGTATGATACATTTTTTTATGAGGGAGTAAGGGAATTAAAAAATACGGAAATAGTGAATATTGAAAATCTGAATTTTTTCTCAAAATTTATTTCTAAACTATCCGATAACAATCCACTTTTATATGGATCCTTAGCAATACTTTTAGCGATTGTATTAGGGGTGTTAGGCGCCGGGATCAGACAATTGCTGAGCAAATATAAATATATATTTGTTATTAAAAAAAATTAAAATAAAACTCTAATTAGGCCGAAAATTGATACTAATATTAAAAAATAAAGCACATACTTTTTATAATTCTCTTTAGAACTTCCGGCAAATAACTTTGTACCAATCGAAACACCTATTGGAACCACTAAGATTAAGGGTAAAGTTCTATAAATAATCTTATAATCTAAAATATCTTTTAAATAAGCGAGCACTAGAGCGTAAAAATCAGTAAAAAAAAATAATGCTGCAAGTGAAGCTCTTATTACTGCTGGTTCAGCTGCAATTATCAAAAAATATAATGCAATTGGCAGGCCTGCTAATGTACCAAATCCATTAACTGTCCCAGCGACGGTACCAACTAAGAATTTAGAAAAATTATGATTTAAATTCTTATTTTTATAACCTCTCAATAATAAAAAAGCGAAAATTAATACAGTTAATGAAATTATGAGATGTGTAAATTCAGGTTGTAAAACTGAGAGAAAATATACTCCTAGTGGCGTTCCTAACACTACCCCTAAAAGTAAAAATAAAACAAATTTCCAATTAATTTTCTTCCATATACTTGGAATCATAAAAAAACTCGCAATTATCTCTAATAAAAGAATAATTGGTACTATTTCTTTAGGCGGCAATATGAATGAAAGAAGTGAAACACTTGAGGCTGAAAAACCGAAACCACTAAAACCTCTGACTAATGAGGCAAAAAGAATTACGCTACAAAAAAATATAAATTCTAATACACTCAGATTTATCGTTTCTAAATATTCCATAATAAGATTATTTATCTTAAGTTTATTTTGCTTTACATAAAACAAATTAAGATGATATTAAGCATTAAATATTGAATATATATATAAAAATTATGCACAAGAAATCATCAAATAGAAGCTTTGGTATATTATTTTTTTTAGTGTTTTTAGGATTTGGATTGTGGCCATTAACTAAAAATCAACCGGTAAATTTAGTACTAATAAGCATCTCAATCATCTTTTTAATCTTAGGAGCATTCAACTCAAAAATTTTATCTCCATTTAATATTTTATGGATTAAACTTGGAGAACTTTTGGGAAGAATAATTGCGCCAATCGTAATGGCCCTAGTTTATTTTATCATTTTAACTCCGATAAGTTTATTAGTCAGAGTTTTCGGCAAAGATTTACTTGGACTTAAATTGTTAAAAAATCAAAATTCGTATTGGATTAATAGAAAAAAAGATCTAGGCAAAATGGACAAGCAATTTTAAATGATAGAATTTATAAAAGAATTTTGGGAGTTTTTAAGAGAAAGAAAAAAATATTGGCTGCTGCCTATTATTATCGTGCTTGCACTATTTGGTGTATTAATAGTTTTGAGCCAAGGTTCTGCAGTCGCTCCATTCATATATACAATTTTTTAAGTGACTTCTATTCTTGGCATATCAGCTTTTTATCACGATAGTGCAGCAGCGTTAATCATTGATGGTGAGATAATTGCTGCATCACAAGAGGAAAGATTTTCTAGGAAAAAGCATGATGCTAGCTACCCCTTTCATGCAGTAGAATATGTTTTAAAAGAAAAAAAACTAAGTTTGAGTGAAGTTGATTATATAGTTTTTTTTGAAAAACCTTTTTTAAAATTTGAGAGATTACTTGAAACTTATATGGCATTTGCCCCAAAAGGTTTTAAATCTTTCAGTCTCTCAATGCCCATTTGGTTAAGAGAAAAATTATTTCAAAAAAAATTTTTGTTTGAAAAACTTAAGCTTCATGACGAAAAATTTAATGATATAAATAAAATTAAGTTTTCTGAACATCACTACAGTCATGCTGCTAGTGCGTTTTATCCATCACCATTTAAGGAAGCAATAGTTTTAACTTTAGATGGAGTAGGGGAATGGGCTACAACTACAGTTGCAATTGGAAATGAAAATGATCTCAAAATGATTAAAGAAATACATTTTCCACACTCTTTAGGATTACTCTATTCTGCATTTACTTATTACACAGGTTTTAAAGTCAATAGTGGGGAGTATAAAGTAATGGGTTTAGCGCCTTATGGAAAACCTAAATATAAAAATCTAATTATAAAAGAACTTATGGATTTAAAAGATGACGGATCTTTTAAATTAAATATGAAATATTTCAATTACGCTACTGGCCTTACAATGACCAATAAGAATTTTTCAAATCTCTTTGGCCAACCAGTTAGAGACCCAAAAAAAGATTTGCTAAGTGATTTTCATATGGATATTGCAAGCTCGATACAGGCCGTAACTGAGGAAATAGTTATACGTATGGCAAAAAATATTGCTAAAGAATATAAATTAAAAAACTTATGTTTAGCTGGAGGCGTTGCTTTAAACTGTGTCGCTAATGGAAAAATTCTAAGAGAGAATTTTTTTGATAATGTTTGGATACAACCTGCTGCCGGGGATGCTGGCGGTTCCTTAGGTGCAGCTTTAGCTTTTTGGTATCGAGAATTAAAAAAACCCAGGAAATCTTTCAAAGATAAAATGCAAGGTGCTTATTTAGGTCCAAAATTTAGTGAAAGTAAAATTGAAAAAACATTAAAAATTTTAAAAGCCAATTATATAAAAAAAACTGATAGTGAAATAACACAATTAGTTGCCAAACATTTATCTGAAAGTAAAACAGCAGGATGGTTTCAAGGAAGAATGGAATTTGGACCAAGAGCTCTAGGAGGAAGATCAATTTTAGCTGATCCTAGATCAGAAAAAATGCAAAAAGAATTAAATTTAAAAATTAAATTTAGGGAAAGCTTTCGTCCTTTCGCTCCTTCAGTCTTACGAGAAGATTTAAATCAATGGTTTGATCTAGATTATGACAGTCCATATATGCTTCTTGTCTCAGATATCAAAAAGGAAAAACAAATAGAAATGTCCGAGGAAGAAAAGAAACTATTTGGAATTCAAAAGTTGAATATTAAAAGATCATCTATTCCTGCGATAACTCATGTAGATTACTCAGCAAGAATACAAACAGTACATAAAGAGACTAATTTAAAATATTACAATCTATTAACTGAATTTAAAAAGATTACTGGTTGTCCAGTGCTAGTAAACACGTCTTTTAATGTAAGAGGAGAGCCTATAGTATGTTCTATTCAAGATGCATTTAATTGCTTCATGGGAACAAATTTAGATATCCTGGTAATTGAAAATTTTATTCTTTACAAAGAAGATCAAGATAAATCTTTATTAAAAGATTATAAAAATAAATTTGAACTAGATTAATTTAAATTTAGAATTGTAGCTGGGTCTAATTTAACTTCAAACCAATTAAGTCTGATATCTAAATGTGGTCCCGTTGCTCTACCACTTTGTCCTAAAGTTCCAACAATATCACCTTTTTTTACTTTTTGGCCTTTCTTAACATTTATGTCTTTCATGTGCATATACAAAGTACTGATACCATGACCGTGATCAAAAATAATTGTTCCGCCTGTGAAATACATATCTTTTTCGACAAGTGTGACTATTCCATCCATCATAGATTTAACAGGAGTTCCTTCTGGAGCGTGAAAATCTATACCATAGTGGGGTCGCCTTGGTTTACCATTTAAAATTCTTTGGCTACCATAAACTCCTGTTATTATATATTTGTCTATAGGATAGATAAACTTGTTCTTAAAAAAAGTTAATCTACTATTTATTGATCTAGCATTACCAATCAAAACATTATCACTTTTTATTCTTTCGAAAACTTCAGGGGGAGGAGTGACTTGTTTTGGAGGAAGACCATCTATTCTTTGAATTTTATATTTTCTTTTAAATACTTTTTTTTCAATTAATTGTATTTCATTTTTATTTTTTATTTTGATTAAAACATTATAATTTCTATCCCTATCTAATCCAAAAGCAAAATAACCATCTTTTGAAACTCTTACTTTTCTATTATCGATAAATACTTGATTGTTAGGATTGGTAACACCTAAGATAAACGAGCCCTGTTTGAAGTCTCCTATAAATTCCGTAGCGTTTGAAAAATTAAATAAAAGTAAAAAAAATATCAAATATCTGATCATAATAAAATTTTAAGATCTTCATAAATTAATTGTATTGCAACAATTAGAATTGCAAATAATCCAACCCAACTAATCCACGAATATTTTTTTATGAGTTTTGCTGTATAATTAGCTGCAAAGGCCATTAATAATATTGATAAACCTAAACCAAAAGCAAGAAGAATATAATGATCTCCAGCAGCACCAGCTACACCTAAAACGTTATCTAAACTCATTGTTACATCCGCAAGAATTACTGTAAAAATTGCCTTTTTAAGATTTGAGTTGTCAACTTCGATATTTTTTTCTTCAATTTTATTTTGAATAACATCTCTATAAAGTTTGTAACAAATATAAAGTAATAAAATTCCACCAATTAATCTTAAACCAGAGATTTGTAATAAATAAGCTGTAACAAAAGTAAAAAGAATTCTCAATACAACAGCTCCACCTATACCCCAGATAATAATTGTCTTTCTTTTTGAGTCTTCAAATTTTGAGGCAACCATTCCAATAATTATTGCATTATCACCTGCTAGGACCAGGTCTATTAGGATTATTTCTATTAATATAATTAGTTGCTCTGTCATAATGAACTTTATATTCTATAATTTAATGAACTATAAAAATATTAAAATAGAAAAGCGAGAAAATTACGCGATTATTGAAATTGCTAACAATAAAAATAATAGTTTAGATCAAAAAACCTTAAATGAAATCGGAGATGCAACTGAGAACTTGAATAAGCTTAAAAAAATTAGATGCATCGGTTTAATGGGAGGTTCAAAGTTTTTTTCACCTGGAGCAGATATTAAAGAGCTTGAAAAACTAGACTCTAAAAAAGCTAAAAAACAAAAACTTTTCTCAAAAGTTGATAATTTACAAAAAATTGCTATTCCTATTTTCTCATTTGTTGAAGGATACGCTTTAGGAGGGGGGTTTGAGCTAGCTCTTTCAAGCGATCTAATAATTGCTAGTGATCAAGCAAAATTTGGATTTCCTGAAATAAATTTAGGACTTATTCCGGGAATTGGAGGAACTCAAAAAACTAAAAAATTTACTTCAAATCAAAATGTAAAATATCTAGCTATGTCCGGAGATATTATTAATGCTGAAACTGCAATGAAATTAGGAATTGTCTCGCAAATTATTCCAAAAGCAAACTTTAATGAATATGTGATTAAATTTTTAAGCAATATTTCCTCAAAACCCAAAAAATCACTTCAGCTAATTAAAAAACTTGTTAACTTAGAAGAAAAATCTAAGAACGCTTTAAAAATAGAAAGAAAAGAATTTTATAAACTGTTAGATAGCGAAAATAAAAAAATTGGCATTAAAAGCTTCCTTTTAAAAAAAACACCGGTGTGGGATTAAAGATCATACCACTCTAGATATTTTTCTTTATTTTTTGAGAGATATTTTGGTAAAAGATTAAGTTCAATTCTTTTAAGTTTATAATTGCTTTTCCATTTATTGATAGAACTTTTATCTGCAAAGTGATCGTAGAACATTTCTCTTTTGAAAATTTTATCTTTAATTTTATCAATAGTTAGTCCGCTTAATCTGAATTCATCGTGATGTCCGAAATTCATAAATTTTTCAAACATATCTTCAGGACTTTTTAAATTTGTAAAGTGCCATCCACCATTGTTAATAATATTCAAATTTGAGTATTTAGTATTTGAAAAATATGTATCTATTCTCCAAAAAGGATATTTCTTAAATTTAATGTTACGAAGCCAGGAAAAGGATTTTAAATTCTTTTTTTTACATCCCTTAGTTCCTGGCCAGAGCATTTTGTCATACAGTAAATTGAATTTAAAATAAAAAAATAGCTGATTAAATATCACAATATCATTTTTATTTTTTTTGAAATCTTCAGAGTCCAAATTAGGAATTTCATCATTATCACTTAA
>MDTG01210072.1_pt1 | contig 12441 bp, 11 predicted proteins | sample 811421 | NCBI WGS metagenome assembly MDTG01 (sample SAMN05326645, study PRJNA326480) | marine metagenome | isolation source: seawater | place: Pacific Ocean: South East | collected 2011
CGGGGGGGCCGCGCTTGCTCGGGCCGGGGGGGCCGCGCTTGCTCGGACCGGGAGGCCCTGAGCGAGGAGATGCTGCTTGGACGTCGATGTCTTCACCACCGTCGTCTTCGAAGACGGCACCGCAGTGCCGACATTCGGTATCGCTTTCCTTCACCAAGCCCCCGCAAATTTCGCACGCAAAGAGTTCCTCGTCGCCCTCGGCGGCTTCACCCAACTTCTCAGTGACACCGTCCTTTGAGCGGAACATGGTGATGGTGCATGAGAGATCGTAGCCCTTCAGGGCAAGTTCGGTTTGGATCGCATGTTCAAAGGCTTGGGTCAGGTCGTCAGGGGTGTCCAAGACACGGCCGTCATCGATGTAGGTGACGTTCACCACGAACTGGTCGTCTTCGAGTTTGGTTTGAGGTGCTTCCACGGCGACGCCTCGCTTGCGAGCCACGCGCCGGACCGCCACCTCTGAAATTCTTCGAAGAAGCGCATCGCTTGGAGCATCCTTAACCGGCGCATTCATCGTTCCTGCCATGATTTCTGCTGCAGCGTTGCCTCCCTCCGCACCGACGCGCAGGTGGGCAGGGAGTTCACCTCCGCCGAGGTTAGCCAAGACCGACGATGCCGGTGACTGATTCATTGAGAGCCATTGGTTTCGACGCTCGTCTTTCACAGCTCGTTCAGCTTCTGCCAAGCGATTGACCATGGCGTCGGTGGGTGAATTTGCGGGGTTGTGAGCGATTTTGGTGCCGCCGGGCGACAAGGGGCTTACGTTGTCTGAGGTGGGCAGAACTCCACTGCTCAGCGATGGGCCCCGTTGCAAGTTTGGCATGTCGTTCACAACACTTCGACCACCCGTGGGCATCGCATTACCCTGCAGTTGTTGAGGTGGGAATTGGTTGGGGGGGTAAGCGCCTTGGGGAGGTTGCTGAGGGTAGGTTCCTGGAGGAAGGTTTTGCTGTTGGTGCAGACCTTGCGCCATGCCTTGAAGCATGTCGGGAGGGATTTGGCCCATTTGCTGCATGTTGTTGTCCTGTTGCATTCGTTGAGTTTGCCCGGACACGGGGTCGAAGTTTCGCTGCTGACCAGGGAAGGTTGGAATGCCTTGGTTGGGTTGCTGCATGGTTTGAGGTGGTGGAGCAAAGCCGCTCGATGCGGAAACATCCTGTCGAGCACCGCATTCGGGACAAAACATGCTGTCGGCGGGTATCTGAGCGCCACACGAATTGCAGTTCATGGTCTACCCCCTCGCTGTGATTCCTTAGGCCACCCTTCCTAAAGGGTTGCGACCCGAACAGCACCAACCCACCCATCCTCCCGTCCTGTCTCGTGGCCTCGTCTTCGCAAACCATCCATATCTTCATGGCGCAAGCGAGGCACCCGTCGGTTGGAGGGAACCGAAGATGCCGGTACTGGTGAACGAGAAAATCGACTCCCTGCTCGAAACGACCTCCCGGTCGTTTTACCCCACGCTCAAGTATTTGCCAAAAAAAACCCGAGGCCAGATCGGCCTGCTGTACTTGTTGGCTCGCGTCGCCGACACCATCGCCGACTCAAAAGTGGGTGAAACGGAGGTCCTTCTGGACCATCTATCCGCTTACAACGATGTTGTTCAAGGCCGGGCGGCTGACCTCCCGGACTTCGAACCTCTGGCCAAGGTGCAGACCAACGAACACGAGGCTGAACTGCTCAGAAACGTCCCGTTGGTCATCGACGGACTCAAGCACTACCAAGACGACGACCAGAAGCGAATGCTGGAGTGTCTCGAAGTGATTGTCAGCGGTCAAATTCTGGATCTTGAGCGCTTTGGACCAGCAAACGAAGGTGGAGGGATTTCCGCCTTGCCAACCGACGTGGAACTGGACGACTACACCTTCCGTGTGGCCGGTTGTGTTGGTGTGTTTTGGACAAAAATGTCCCTGGCCCACCTGATGAAGTTGCCCCCCGACGAGGAAAAGTTGTTCATGGAACGCGGTGTTCGCTTCGGAAAAGCACTCCAAATGATCAACATACTGCGAGACATACCCGAAGACCTGAGGTTCGGACGTTGCTACATACCTGAGGCGGCGTTGAAGTCCATCGGGTTGGAGCCAGAGGCTCTCATGGACGACACCAACCTCGAAATCTTTCGCCCGCTGTACGACCGCTACCTCGACCTGACCAACGAACATTTGGAAGAAGCAACGGCGTACATCCAAATGATTCCCGACACACAGTTTCGGTTGAAAGCCTCCTGCATGCTCCCGGTGTTGGTCGGCCAGCGAACAGTGACCTTGCTTCGAGAGGGAAACATTTTGGATTCAGATGAACGGATAAAAGTCACTCGAGATGAAATGAAAACCTATGCAAGGAAATTGCTGCGCGCCCTCCTCATACCCGGTGGGGTTCGACGTCTTCTGGAGAAGAACAAAGATGCGCCATAGCATCTATAGAATCAGAGTACATTAGTAAATAGATGCTCACATAAAAATGAATTCGGGCTCGCACCCGCACTCCCAAAGCGAGGTCTCTTAAACAAGGGACGCAAGGGCGTATCGGTCAGGATGCTTGAACGCCGCAAACCGCTCGACCTGCTGTTCCCGCTCAAGGGCAACGCATCCAGCAGGGTTGACGAAGACGGTGTCCGTCCGCCGACCACGCTTGATCGGCTCAGAGCAGGTGTCATGCTGGCTCGAGACGCCGTGAAGGCCGTCAGCGTCACCGCCATGGAGGCGCTCCGAGAAGGTGCCTCATTCATCGGTATCGTCGGTGAAACCAACGAACTGGTCGATCCGTTCTCCCACCTCGATGCCCCCATTTGGTCGGAGCAACCGCCTGCCGAATTACACAAACTTGCTTACCGCTACTGCGAAGAACTCACCATGCGGGAGGCAGGTAATTTCTATCATTCGTTCAAGTATTTGCCCGACGAGCAACGTCTGGCCATGTGCGCCATCTACGCTTTTTGTCGACGAGCGGACGACATTGCTGACGGCGACTGGGCCGATCGATTCCCAGGTAGCAAAGGTGAAATGGACCCGGAAGCCACCGCCTACAGAAACCAACTCGAATCCCTCCAAGACCGTGGCACCATCCTTGACGAGGAGGCCTATCTCAACAAAATCACGCAGCTCTTTTTCTTCCGCAAAAAGTTGTCCACATGCTACGGTGATGTGCACTCAACCGACCCCGTCTTCCTCGCGCTCAAGGACACAGTGCAGCGCTACTCCATCCCCCGAGACGTCTTTGACGACCTGATTTCGGGCATGGAAGACGACCTTTACAACAACCGATATCGCACCTTCGACGAACTCTATGTGTACTGCTACCGAGTGGCTTCTGTGGTTGGACTGATGTGCATTGAGGTGTACGGCTACGACAACCCCATGGCGAAAAAATACGCTGAGTCTTGGGGCATCTTCATGCAGTTGACCAACGTTCTGCGGGACGTCGGAGAAGACATCCAGCGGGACAGAGTGTACCTTCCGCTGGACGAACTTGAGCGCAACGGCATGGAGGAACAGGAACTCAATGGAAAAATCGTTCTCAACAAGCATTGGGAACCGTACTGCCGCGAATACGCCGCTCGTGCGCGCACCTATCTCGAAGAGGCCCGCGCGCTCTTGCCCCTCCTCCCCCGACGAACCCGGTATTCTCCCGCCGCCATGATCGCCTTTTACGACAAGATCCTTCGGCAAATCGAAAAGCAACAAGGCGACGTGTTCACCAAGCGAGTGAAGTTGAACAAGGTCCAGAAGATTTCGCTCGCCGCCGCAGTTTATCTGCGTCATCGCTTCCTACCCGCCTTCCTCGACCCAGTGTGGGCGGCGTTGGCACGTGTTGGGCTGCTGCCCAGCGTGTGATGGCTCAGTTTACGCCCGCTTGACGATCGTCCCAAGCGTTCCATTCCTCCACCCAAGGCTCCATGAACGGCTTCAGGGGCATGCCAATGCCCTCCATGACCTCTGTCGGGGGAACCACACCTTTTCTTCGGACGCCGGTGCGTACCAGCGCAACCGAACAAGTCTTGTTGCGCTGGAGGGTTTTGTGCTGGAAATAGAAAAAACGGTCGTCCATGCCCACCAGTTGCGTTTGGATTTCGGTTCGCCTCCAAGGCAACAAACGGTGCCTGTATCGAATGGTTGAGCCGGCAACAACGAAGGCTGAGCGGGTTGTCCTCACCCATCGAAACAGACCGATCTTCATGGCGAGCTGGTATCGTGCGAGATCAAAAAGGACAAAATGTCGGCCGTTGTTCACTTCGGGGTAGAGATCGATGTCGTTCAGGCCGGGTCGCATCAACCAAATGTGTTGTTGCCTCGGGTCGAACTGCTTTGGCTTCGTAAACAGGTGCTTTCCCCTCATCCACAGCAGGCGAAGGTAGGCGTACATGGGCCATCAAGCCTGGCGAGTGAAGGCTTGGATACCGGTGATGTATCGCCCCAAAATGAGGTTGTGAATGTCGTGGGTTCCTTCGTAAGTTTTTACCGACTCAAGGTTTGCCATGTGGCGCATAATTGGGTATTCGTCAAGGACGCCGTTGGCGCCATGAATATCTCTTGAAACACGAGCAATCTCCAAAGCAATGTCAACGTTGTTCATCTTGGCCAGCGAAATTTGCTCTGGGAACCAAGAACCGTCGTCCTTTTTCTTCCCCAGGTGGTATGCGAGAAGTTGACCTTTGGTGATTTCTCGAAGCATCCATGCCAGTTTGTTCTGGACCAGTTGATACGAGGCGATGGGGTGATCAAATTGGATGCGAGACAGAGCGTAGGTCTTCGCACTGTGGAAACACGCCATGGCCGAGCCGAGCACGCCCCAAGAAATGCCGTATCGTGCGTTGTTCAGGCAGGAAAACGGCCCGCGCAGACCTTTCACGCCGGGCAACATGCGATCCTTTGGAATCTTGCAGTCCTGAAACACAAGTTCGCTCGTGACGCTGGCTTTGAGGGAGTGTTTGCCCTTCATTTCGGGTGCGCTGAAACCTTCATCCTCCTTCTCAACAATGAAACCTCGGATGACACCGTCAAGTTTAGCCCACACCACAGCTACATCGGCGATGGTTCCGTTGGTGATCCACATTTTTGCACCGTTGAGAAGGTAGTGGTCGCCCTTGTCTTCGGCCTTGGTGACCATGTCGCCGGGATTGGAGCCGTAGTCGGGCTCGGTGAGACCGAAACAACCGACCCATTCCCCCGAGGCCATTTTTGGTAGATACTTCTCTTTTTGCTCTTCGGTTCCAAAGTCCCAAATGGGGTACATCGCTAGAGAGCCTTGGACCGAAGCAAAGGAGCGCAGACCGCTGTCGCCGCGCTCGAGTTCTTGGCAGATAAGTCCGTAAGCAACGTAAGAGAGACCCGGACACCCGTATCCCTCGAGCGGTGCACCCAGCACGCCCATCTCACCGAGGGCCACTCGCCATTCATCGAGAAACACGCCCTCGTCGCAGGCGTGCTCGATCTTGGGGATCACGGCTTCGTCGACCCAAGCACGAACCATGTCTCTGACCATGATTTCCTCTTCGGTCAGTAAACTTTCAACGTCGTAAAAATCGAGTCCTTCGAACGGCTCCATATCCCACCCTCATTTTATGTACCACGCGGGTGCTTCATCAACATGTCTATTCGTGTGATAGAAAGGGTGTGGTCATTTCTTTCTGAACCGCCATTTCCGATACTTTCGTTGCATCCACGGGCTGTTCATGTAGATGAGTCCCAAGATGACCCCTGGCACCGAAATGGACACAGCGCCGAGCACCAACACGTCCATGATGTTCATGTCGACCTCCTCGGTGGCGGGTGAAAACTCGATGATGTTGCCAAAATCGGTGATGATGAAGCCTCGATGTTGGCTGGTTTCCCACACCACTGCCAGGCCACGACCGGCGATGATTTCGTCCCAGTCGGCGGCATCACCCGGCACCAAGACCGTGAAAGCCTCACCACTCATGGGGGTGTTTCGAACCAGACCCAAGGGGGCGAGATGAACCAGGCTGGTACCGTCATGACCGCGGGTAACCGAAACGTACTCACCGGAGGGGAGGGAAATGCGACCGGGATCTTCAACCGTTGATTGGCGAGGTTCAATCGTGTTGATGCGTACGACCGAGCTGGTCAGACCACTGGCGAAACCGACGCACTCGTTGAGAATGGGGCTTGCGCAATCAACCCCGACCCATGTTTGAGCTGCGGTCTGTGTCAGCCAACCAACGGCGTGTGCTTCATCGATGATTGCCATGCCCTCGTCAACCGTTGCCATCACACAAACGTTGTAGTTTCGGTGGCATGCGATGTCCGTGACTCGACTGATTCCAAGGTTGTCCAACGGTTCAAACCCGGTGTGTTCTGCAAACTTCCACACCTCGCCCGTCGCTGCTGCGACGTAAGCAAAGTCACCGCTGGGTCGCCAAACAACCGACGTCAATTCGTACCCGAGCACCGTGAAGGTGCCGTTCACGTACGTAATGCTGTGATCGTAGGTATCGTATCGCATCGCCATGCCGTCGTCCCCGACCAGCAAGGCCGTGTTGCCTCGGGGGTGCCAAGCAATGTCGTTCACAGTGGAGTTGCGGCCGGTCACGAGCTCGACATCCATCGCCCGGTCGTCGGCTTCGTCTGCTGACAACAACCTTGCGTACCCGTTCAAGCCACCAACGAGGACGTCTTGTCCACCAGGTGAGACCGAACCCACGGTGATGCCTAAATCGGTGTCGTGCAAGGTCCCACGATCGACCAACTCAATTCGGCTCGTGAGCTCAGCCGTGGCGATCGGCATCATCAGCACACCGACCAAGACAACGGCAAGCCATGGCGCACCTCGCATGGTTTAGCGACCCGGCGCATCATCAAAACATCTCCCATCCGATGGCATGCGACAGGCGGTTCGGACGGTGGGCTTATGAGACTTGAACAGTTCGGGCAAATATGGAGCGATTCGCCGTCAAGCGTGGTCTGATAAAATCGATGGGCGGGAACGCTGGCTTGGCCAAGTTGGCCACCACGTACTTCGAAAACATCAACGTTGATTCTGAAGGTGTCTTTACGGGCTCCTACGGTCTTTTGGTGAGCGTTCAAGGCTCGTACGACGACAACGGCAAACTTGCGGTTGACGTGGTCCAACTGAAAGGCTCTGAACTTGGAGAGTTCCTCGATTCCGATGAGGGTCCTCAAAAGGCCATGGAGTCGAGAAAACGCTGGTCGGGGTTCCTTGACGATGCCACCGGGTACAACGCCAAGCAACGAGGCGACAAAGCAAAAGAGGAAACGAAGAAGTTCTCCAAGGCCAAATCCGCCATAAAAATGGCCCACAAGTCCATGGAACTCATGAAAAACCTGGATCAGGCCACCATCGACCAGGCCAACGCACTCATCGCTGGACTCGAAGAGATGATCGAAGCGGGAACCCCCCCGTCAGAAACTCAAGTCAAAAAACTTGACAAGTTGTTCTGAGGCGTCAACATGGCTTCGAAGCAAGACATCCCTGCCTTGCTCCCCACCAAACAAGGCTACGCCGATTTGAGCGTTGATGCAGCCACGCGTCTCCACACGATGGTTGATCACGTGGAGGAAGTTGTGGGTGTTGAGCACCTCATCAAGGCGCTCCACACCGGGTCGTCTCACGGTGGAGACGACGTCGTGAGATGTTATGTCGGTTTTGAGCCAAGCGGAAAGGCCCACATCGGTTGGAAGGTTCTGGCGCTTCAGTTGCGGAGAATGCTCGACGCAAACGCCAACGTGATGGTGTTCCTTGCCGACTGGCACGCGTGGGTCAACGACAAATTCAACGGCGACATGGAAGCCATCCAAACCACCGGCGTCTACATGCAGGAAACGTTTCGCTCCTTGCTCAACCACCCGCCCGAGGGAGAGGGCCCTGGTCAGTTGCAATTCAAGTGGGCCTCAGAACTGATGGAGTCGGGGTCCTATTGGGCCCGAGTGCTTCGATGTTCAAAAGGAGCAACGCTTGCCATGGTTCGCAAGACCTTCACCATCATGGGCCGAGACGAGGCCTCATCGGACCACGACTTGTCCAAATTCTACTACCCTGCCATGCAGGCGGCTGACATCTTCGAGATGGACATCGACGTCGCCCTTGGTGGTATGGACCAGCGCAAAGCGCACATGTTCATGCGGGACGTTGCCTCGAAGTACGGGTGGAACAAAGCGACGTGTCTGCACACCCCGATTATCTCGTCGTTGAAAACCTCCGGTGCACGAATGGAATCCTTCGATCACAAGATGTCAAAATCCGATCCAAACGGTGCGCTCCTGCTCCACGACACGCCCGACAAGATTCGTAAAAAAATGAAAAAGGCTTACATCTCTCCTGACGACCCCGAATCCCCTGTTTACGAACTTGCTGAACACATCCTTCTGCCGGAATTTGGAGCCATCCACGTCACACCCAATCCCAAATTTGGGGAGCCCAGCACGTGGACAAGCCTGGAATCCTTCCGAGCTGCCGTGATGGACGGCACACTTCATCCACTGGACGCCAAATTTGGTGTCGCCGACGGTTTGGCGAAAGGCTTGGAACAACTGGCCGCCCACTTCGAAGATCATCCAGAAACGCTGGAGCGCGTCTCTGAATTGATGAACGGTTGAGCGTCAGCCCTCCAAATGCAACTCTTCAACGCTGATAACGTCGATGGAAAGAAGGCGGCGGGTGTCTTTTGCGAAGTTCCGGTCGGGAACAGGCTGCACTCGAACAATGCCGTTGATGCGGGCATAGGGAAACTCGCCCACCTGATCCACCAAATCATCTGAAACCGTTCCGATGATTTGGTTTCGCGATGAGGTGCTGATGAGATGGTGTTCCTTGTTGTAGGTGATTTGGCTCATGCTGATGTCTTGCACGTCTTCGTAGTTGCATTCCTCAATGACCATTCGAAAATTTGGCCGAGGGTTGAACATGCCCATGGGCAGGTCCTCGGTGTCTTTTGCGTCCCACACCTTGCGCAGGCACGTCGTGCACAGGGCAGGGCTTTCGCGCTCCCTGGCTCTTCGCTGCTTGACTTCGGTGGGGGTTCCACAGTCCCGACATTCATACTTGGCGAGCTTGAGCCAGCCGTAAGGTTGGGAAACATCGTTTATCTTTACGTCCAAGCACACCAGAGCGTTGCGGTCGCGCATGCGCAGTTCATCCACCCGGTTGCGGTAGTTTTCTGACAAACCAACCACGCGAAGAACGGGGCGAGTGGGGATGTTGTGAGCCTCGAATTGCTCTCGCATGATGCGTGAACCAAGCTCGAGGGCACGGGTGGGGTTTTCATGGAAGAGTCGTCGAAGTGTTGGCTTTTTGTCAATCAAATTGTGTTGAATATGAAATCCATGAACGCTGTCTTCCAAGCCTTCCAGCCGGGCGATGTCGGGAAGGTAGTGCGCTTCAACGATCTCCCTCCATTCTCGCAGGGCATCCTGATCTTCGGGCTCAACCTCAACCTTCTCTGTCGGCGACATGGACTTTGCTGGCAGGTGGGACGGTTCATAATACAACCGGCTGGCCACAGAATCCGCTCCCGCTGAGCCGTCTGGCGGTCGTGTGGCAAGGTTCATCAATTGAGCCTCTGTGGAGGAAATCACTACCTGAGCTGATTCCATGCCAAACATCGTAGTCCTCGTCAAGCAAGTCCCAGACACCAACGCCAAAATCGTGGTCAATGGAGGTCGAGTGGATTTGTCCTCGGTCAAGATGGTCATGAGCCCGTACGATGAATTCGCTGTTGAAACGGCGCTCAAGCACAAAGAAGCTGCAGGCGGCGAAGTCACGGCGCTGACGGTGGGCGGCAACGGAGCCGAAAAGATTCTCAAAGACGCCAAAGCGATCGGGGTTGACCACATCGTGCGTGTCGACGCCGAGGGCGAGATGGATTCCAACGCTCTTCAGTCCGTTCTTGCCAATGCCGTCGCTGAACTCGGTGGCGAAGTGGTCTACTGCGGGAAATCCGCAGCCGACACCGGTGCGGGGTCGACCGGCCCCGGACTGGCTGAGCGCATGGGCTGGACGTCTGTTTCAAACATCATCGGAGCCTCCTTCGACGGTGGAGTGAGCGTCGTCATGCCGAGCGGCGGTGGAAACGCCAAGGTCAGCGTACCCCTGCCTGCCGTGATCTCGTGCGATAAAGGCGACCTCAAGGTACGAAAACCCAACGTCAAGGGCATCATGCAAGCCAAGCGAGCGTCCGTTGATGTCCGTTCTATAGAGGTTCCAGCCTCCACCGTCTCCGTCGTCAATCATGCACTCCCGCCCGCCAAGCCCGCCGGAAAAAGCTACGAAGGCGGCGCAGCGGCTGCTGAGGTGGCGCAACTGCTTCGAGACGAAGCCAACGTCCTATGAGGTGAAATCATGACACAAACAATCGTAATCGCAGAAATGAACAACAACGCCGTCCACCCCAGCACCGCCGAACTGGTGAGCGCTGCCATCACTCTGGGGGCAGAACCCACCCTCGTGGTTCCGTGCACCGATGCCGGCCAAGCCAGCGGAGCAGCCAACATGGGAGCAGCCAACATCATCGCCGCGAAGTCCGATGCGTTTGCTCACTACGATGCGAGCGCATGGGCAACCGCACTTGACGCCGTGGTTCCGCAAGGCACCATCGTCACGGGAGCGAGTCCACAATCCAAAGACATGGCCGCCCGTCTGGCCGCCCGCAGAGGCATCTCTGTCGTGCAGGACGCCGTTGCAATCGATGGCGATCAAATCACATCGCCCGTCTACAGCGGCAAGGCCATGCAAACGGTGGCCATCGGCGGCCCTGCTGTTGTGTCGGTTCGCTCAAACGTCTTCTCCCCTGCTCAGGGCGGTGCAAGCGACGTGGCTGTTCTTGATACAACGGGTGACGTGGCGACATCGGTCCAAGAATTCATGGCTCGAGCCTCAGAACGTCTTGACGTCAGCGAGGCAAACATCATCATATCTGGAGGTCGAGGCATGGGCTCACCTGACAACTTTTCGGAACTTGAGGCCATCGCGGACACCATCGGCGCAGCGGTCGGCGCTTCCCGAGCAGCCGTGGACACGTGGGACGCCATCCCGCACTCCATGCAGGTTGGTCAGACCGGAAAAACCGTGAACCCCAATCTCTACATCGCCGTCGGCATATCGGGCGCAATCCAGCACCTGGCCGGCATGCGTTCCTCGAAGTACATCGTCGCCATCAACAAAGACGCCGACGCGCCCATCTTCCAACATGCAGACTACGGCATCGTGGCTACATGGGAAGATGCCCTCCCCGTCCTTCACTCCAGCTTGAAGGGCATCATGGGCTGATCAGGCGTACTTTCCAAACCCGTACGTTCCCCCTGCACCGGCAGAGTCTCCAACAAATGGATTGGTTCGCCTCTCGTGACCAATGGTGGTCAAAGGACCGTGCCCTGGATGGACCACGGTAGCCTCGTCCAAGGGCCACAACTGCGTGTGTATGGAATGCGCAAGCAGGTCAAAATCGCCGCCTGAATTGGCGATGTCGGTTCGACCAACAGAACCTGCAAACAACGTATCGCCCACGAACACATGGTCCGGGCCGTCGCTCACCGAAAGCAGGAGGCAGCAACCGCCCAGCGTGTGCCCGGGCGTGTGGAGGATTTTCAGCTGGATTGAACCGAAGGCATAGGTTTCGCCCGATTTGAATGCATGGTCTGCCACGGTGGGTTCAGGTAGCGTCAATCCGTATCGGCGACCGGAAGCCTGCGCAAGCGTTTGGAGAAAATCATCGTCGGGGTGCAGGTACCAGTCCACCTGGTAGTGGGCTTGGAGTTCGGGGATGAACCCGCTGTGATCAAAATGTGCATGGGTGTTGACCAGCGCAACAACGGTTCGTTCCGGGAGATTCTGTTCGCCGGCTGCGGCTGCGTTTTCAGGTCCCGTGGTCCAGTTGGGCCCCGGTCCTTGAAAGCCATCGATCCAATCGATGATTCGTCGGGGTTCATCCCCGCCATCGATGATGATGGTGTCGCCGCTTTGTCGATCGGTCACCACCGAGCATCGCATCTGCAACGGGCCGACAATGAAGTGCTCGATCCAAGGTTCGCTCAGCGCCATGAGGCTTCCACTCCCAACTCCTTCATGAGGTTGAGCCATCCACGATGGTAATGGTCAACGAATCGGTGGTCCAGGAACCTTCCACGTCGATCACCCTCAACTCGAATCGATGGCGACCCACGGGGAGTTTGAGGTTGACTTTTGGCCCCGTCGCCAATTCTTGACCTCGACCGTCGTGCCACGCCCAACCCTTGATTTGATTCTGCGGGTCGTAGGAACCCCGTCCATCCAACTGCACAACACACGTCCCGTCTTCCTCGGCAACATGGCGCTGGTCATCGCCCGCCAACGCGCGGGGAGGAATGCGATCGGAAACACTCGCCGAGAGCGCATCCATCAATTCACCTTCCTCTTCAAGCGTCAACTCGTCTACACCGCCAAGCGCCTCAAGTAAATCGGATTCATCCAACACGGGCGTGAGGTTCTCCGAAG
>MDTG01158905.1_pt1 | contig 12440 bp, 9 predicted proteins | sample 811421 | NCBI WGS metagenome assembly MDTG01 (sample SAMN05326645, study PRJNA326480) | marine metagenome | isolation source: seawater | place: Pacific Ocean: South East | collected 2011
AAGAACCGTTACCGCTGGTTTGGTAAAAAAGACCAGTGCATGTTGCCTAGTAAAGGACTTGAAAACCGTTTTTTAGACTGAATTAATTTATTTGATCGATACGGCAGAAACTTTTTTCTTTTGAATTGTGAATTAAGTCAAATAATAATTAGTTTGACTTGTTAATATTAAATATCTTTAGCTATAACTTATAAAAAAAAACATGAAAGCACACAAAACAAGTCTTGTAAATGCCGTTCTTTTAATTGTATTGCCGTTATGGGGTTATTTTTCCTCAGACAGCCCTTCCATGACAGCCTTAATCCCTGCTTTTATTGGCGTCGTTTTGCTCTTTTTAAATAAAGGGGTTAAAAATGAAAATAAAATCATTGCTCATATTGCAGTTTTGCTCACTCTAGTGGTCCTGATAGGTTTGATAAAACCCTTGCTAGGTGCCTTGGATAGAGACGATCTAGCGGCCACAATACGTGTTTTTGTGATGATTCTAAGTACAATAATAGCCATGGTGTTTTTCGTCAAAAGTTTTATTGATGCCCGAAAAAAAAGAACTGCAGCTTCGAATGATGTATAAATAGTATACTGAGTTTATCATTTCAAAAGTCTAAAATTGATTGTAAATAAAACAATATTGTATTCACTTAAAATCAGTTTACTAGGATGCCTTTTCATGCTTAATGCTTGTGAAAATAGCAACGAAGAATACGCCATAGAGATCAATTCGATCAATAAAATTATGCCTCTGGGGGCTTCAAGAGTACAAGGGGCGAGACCCTATTATGAAAGTTTCAGATATGCATTGTGGAAAGACCTCATTCAAAATGAATGGCGTTTTGATTTTATTGGAACGCAATCAGATTTAGGGTCCTATCCAGACTATAATTCTTACAACTTTGATATTGATCATGAAGGAAGAGGCGGCTGGACCTCGGGGTTAATTTTAAATGGTTTGAGCAATTGGTTAAATGAAACCGGTCCTCCAGATATTGTTTTATTCAGTGCACCTGGTGGAAATGATATTTTAAACGGTTTAGATTATGATCAAACGCTTTTAAACATCAATGCAATCATTGATTTACTGCAAGCTGATAATAGCAATGTAACCATTTTAATTGAACAAATTGCGCCGGGGCGAACCGATTTTATGACTCCAGAATATACAGCGATTTTCAATCAAAGTAGAGAAGATGTTCTAAACTTAGCAAGCCTGCAATCAACAGAAAACTCAGAAGTGATTGTTGTAGATATGGCTACAGGATTTACGGACATTTTTTTGGCAGATGAAATACATTATAACGAAGCTGGAGCAGAATTTATCGCCAACCGCTATTATGAAGCTATCGTAGGCGTTTTAGAATAAAAAAGTACTTTAAATCTAAGGATTTAAACTTCAGCGTTAAAATTCATGGCATTGTCAATGAGTGCAAGATGTGAATATGCTTGTGGAAAATTACCTAAGAGACGCTTTGTTTTAAAATCAATGTCTTCACTAAACAATCCTAGATGATTACTGTAACTAAGAAGCTTATCAAATAACATTTTAGACTTTTCATGCTCCCCAATTTTGTAAAGACTGTTGATGAACCAAAAAGTACAAACTGTAAAAGAAGAACTAGGGGTGCCAAAATCATCCTCATTCTTGTAGCGAAATAAAAGATCTTCGTACATCAGTTCTTTTTCAATGGCCTTGACGGTCTTGACATATTTTGGATTTTTGGCTTCAATAAAACCATAATATTCCATCAAAAGTACTGAGGCGTCCAAATGCTCAGAATTGTATGATTGCGTGAAACTCTGTTTTTCTTCATTCCATGCATTATCCATAATGTCCAAGTGAATTTCATCTCTCAGACCAATCCATTTTTTAGCGGATTTCCCGCCTTGGATCAAATTAGAAATTTTGATGGCTCTATCAACGGCTACCCAGCACAACAGTTTTGAAAAGGTAAAGTGCTGGTCGTTAGTTCTAAATTCCCAAATGCCTTTGTCAGCTAATTTCCAGTTATTTTTAACCACCCATACAATAGCTTTAACAATAGACCAAAGTTCCTCATGCCTTTCTTTATTATTAGAAAATTTTTCAATCTGATAATGAATGACATCCATTAAAATTCCGTAAATGTCATTTTGTTTTTGAAAAAAAGCGGCATTGCCAATTCGTACGGGCTTGGAACCTTGATAACCGTCGAGATGATCTAAGGTCTTTTCGGTTAGAGTCTTTTCACCATTGATACCGTACATGATTTGAAGTTTTTCATTTTTATCAGGGATCAAATCAATAATATATCGAATGAAATTTTCAACAATTTTCACATGACCAAGTTTCGCAATGACTTTGATGACCATGGAGGCATCTCGTATCCAACAAAAACGATAATCCCAATTTCTGGTTTCTCCAATGGTTTCCGGCAGGGAGGTTGTGGCTGCAGCTAAGACTGCACCCGATTTTTCAAAAGTCAAAAGTTTCAAGGTCATTGCACTTCTCAAAACTTCGTTATTATAATTCTTAAAAGAGGGTGTTTTATAACACCAATGCAGCCAGTAGGCTTTGGTCATTTCGAACTCATAGTGAATGGAATCAATTTGAGGAGGCTTAATTTTTTCATTGTAGGATACGGTCATAAAATGATCTTTTTCAAGAGTTATTTCCTGTCCCGACAACAAAGCACTCTTTTTCAAGTCGGTATACAAATAAAGGGTGTCATACGCTTCATCATCAACAATACTTACAATAAAGTCATCTTTCACATAGTTGGAGGTTTCACCCATAGCATATTCAAGTTTGGGATTATATATGACCTTGAAACTTGGGCTGCCTTTTATATGTTTTAAAAGTCTAGTTATTTCTGGCGGGGCGTAATAATTGGCCGCATTTTTTTGAAACCTGGGCATAAAGTCTATCAGATGAAATTCATGATCTTGACTTTCAAACTTAGTAATAAGGATACAAGTGTTTTGATCATATTCTTGAGATAGTTTATAGGAAGGATTACAAGAAATTTTAAATTGACCTCCAATCTTATCATCTAAAATTTTTCCAAATACTGAGGGAGAATCAAATTGTGGCAAACAACACCAATCTATTGAAGAATCTTTATTTATGAGTGCTGATGACTTACAATTTCCTATTATTCCATAATTTAACGAATCTTTTTTATGTTGCATTAAAAAAAAATTTATTTTGACAAAATGAGTAAAAATATTATCGTTTCCAACAGACTACCTATTAGAATATCTAAATTAGAAAATTCTTTTGGATTTACCACTACAAGCGGGGGCTTAGCAACAGGTATGAAGTCCTTTCACAATCAAAATAATTCACTCTGGGTTGGGTGGCCTGGCATCGGAATTGATGAAATTGATAATAAATCATGGGAATCACTTAATATATCCTTAAAAAAAGGAGGATATCATGCCGTAAATTTGAATAATTATGAAATCGAAGATTTTTACTTTGGATTGCCAAATAAATGCTTGTGGCCACTCTTTCATTATTTTATTGAATATTCTGTTTTTAGCAAGGCCCACTGGCAAGCCTATGTTGACATCAATAAAAAATTTGCAACGGCAGTCTTGGAAAATATTGCGCCAGGTGACACCATTTGGATTCATGATTACCAGTTACTATTGTGTCCAAAAATGATCAAAGATGTGCGCCCTGATGTCAATATTGGTTTCTTTTTACACATTCCTTTTCCATCTTTCGAAATTTTTAGAACCTTCCCCGAGCGGGAAATGCTGCTAGAGGGCATACTTGGAGCGGACCTCATTGGCTTTCATACCTTTGACTATGAGCGTCATTTTTTGAGCTCAGTAAAGAGAATTCTGAGATTGGACGTTAATTTTAATAAAATTATCCAAGGGATTCGAGAGATTACAGTCAATACTTTTCCGATGGGAATAGATTACGAGAAGTTTAATCTTGCAGCAAAAAAACAACTGACACAAATCAATTCTGAAAAATCAGAACTCAAAAAACAGTTAGAAAGCCATAAAAAAACCTCTAAAAACAGTAAGTTAATTTTATCTATTGATCGCCTAGATTACACCAAAGGAGTCATTAATAGAATTAAAGCCTTTGAGGTGTTTTTGGAAAATCATCCCGAACTTTTGGAAAAAGTACGTTTGATCATGCTCACGGTTCCCTCAAGATCAGATGTTCCCGAATATAAGCGATTAAAACGTGCTACTGATGAGATTGTGGGTCGCGTGAATGGTAAATTTGCTACTGTGAGCTGGACCCCTATTTGGTATTACTACAGATCCATGAATTTTGAAGATTTAATCGATTTGTATTCAAATGCTGATATTGCCATGATTACTCCTATAAGAGATGGGATGAACTTGGTGGCAAAGGAATATGTGTCGACCCGTATCAATGGCGATGGTGTTCTTATTTTGAGTGAAATGGCCGGAGCTTCTAAAGAACTCTTTCAAGCATTGGTTGTAAATCCGTTTGATATTGATTCCATGTCAGAAGCGATTTACAAAGCAATCAATATGCCTTTAGAAGAGCAAAAGCAAAGAAATTTAAGCATGCAAAAGCGACTGAGTCGCTATACTATTGAGCGCTGGGCCAATGATTTTATGGCTGCTCTAAACTCTGAATCCCAAAAAATTGATTCTGGCGCCATCACCAAGATGGACAACAAAACAAGTAAAAAATTATCAGACGCATTTGAATCAGCACAAAACAGATTGGTTTTATTAGACTACGACGGTACCTTGGTAGAGTTTAATGAAAAACCAAACCTTGCCATTCCCGGTACACAATTGCTCAAATTGATTGAAAAAATAACAGTCTATCCCAATACCGATGTCGTCATTATAAGCGGAAGAGACCAAAAATTTTTAGACCAGCATTTTGGTAAGATGAAACTCACACTTGTTGCTGAACATGGTTATTACACCAAAAATGGAGAATGGAGTGAAAAAGTAAATAATAATAAAGAATGGATGCACAATCTGTTGCCTATATTTAATTCATTTACAGACCGAACCCCTGGTACGTTTGTAGAAGAAAAAAATAACAGCTTGGTATGGCATTATCGCAAAACAGATCCGGAATTGGCAAATAATAGAGTTGTTGAACTGAAAACCGTTATAAATAGCTTGGCGCCCGAAGGCCTGAGTGTAATGGACATGGATAAAGCCATCGAAATTACAAACAGTCAAATAAATAAAGGAACTGCTGTTTCAGAAATTATATCAAATAAAAATTATGATTTTGTTCTGTGCATTGGAGACGATGTTACCGATGAAAATATGTTTATAAATTTGGACGAAAAGGCTTACACTGTTAAAGTTGGTAAAAAAACAACCACGGCAAAGTATTACATCAAAAACCCTTTTGAAGTCAATAATTTTCTAAAAATGTTAGTTAATTTTAAAAATGAATAAAGCATTTTTAGAGGCCTTAAAAGCGGCTTATAATGAGGTTGTTAATTCAACCGATAAGGCCTCAACATCAAACATTCGCATGCGTTCTGCGAAAAAAATAGCGGCCGCATTTGACTTGATTGAATACCAAATTAAAGGCTCGGAAAATTTACCTTATGAAAGTGGGTCAATATTCATCTACAATCACCTTTTCAATGCGCCTTTTTTTACGGTAGATTCAAATTTTCAGTTAACTTTGGATAGCCACTTCATAAGCAGTAAAATTCTGTATTCTTACTATAATGATCCGGGTGAAAGGGTGGTACGACACGCTTTGTCAAATGAAAAAAATCACAAAATCTACTATGATAAATTAAATTATGTAAAAGTCTATTCAAAAGCCTTTATGCCGCCCAACACTACAAAAGAAGAGATTAAAATGGCACATGATGAATTTCGAGTTAAAACCACCGAAAATTTAAGACAACAAAAAGGTTTAGTTTTTAGTCCAGAAGGCAACTCCTATAGTACCGAAGCGTCTCCAGGTCCTTTTAAATTGGGGGTTTTCAAACTCGCAGCAAGCATAAAAGACCAGCCTAATATTGTGCCATTGGTCATTACTGGTTTTGATAAATTACCATCAGAGGCCATTTATAAATGTGAAATCATGCCAGCTTTCAAAATGTCTGATTACGGGATATACTCCGCTGAGGATCCAAAAATCAAGAATGTTGTTGATGGAATTAACAGTCAATACAAGGTATGGGTCAACAACTTAGATAATGAAGAAATAAATTTTAAAAGTGAAATTGAAAATCTTAAAAATAAAATCCATCACAAAAAAAACACCAAAGACTTGGTTGTTTTTTACGGTAGCTCATCCATTCGATTGTGGAAAAATCTAGAAACTGATTTTCCTAAATTAAATGTTCTAAATTTAGGATTTGGAGGAGCTTATATTGAATCCTTAAAACAGTATTTTGAAACTTTATTCACTTTTGACGCCCCCAGAGCCATTGTGTTATATTTAGGAGGCAATGACCTTAATTTAGGATATTCTGCAGAAAAGATTGTCGAAATGATAGCGGAGTTTATAGCAATCATCAGCGAAAAATTTCCACAAACACTGCTTTTCAATATCTCAATAAAACCCTCATTGGAAAGAATTGACAAATTGGAGAAAATCCAAAAAATAAATCAATTAATGTACGATTTAAGTCAAAAGGAACCCCTGCTAGAACAAGTTAATTTTTACAATTCAATATTCAAAAATGGTCGCATTGAAAAGAAATTTTTCCTTCAGGACGGACTGCATTTAAATGCCTCGGGCTATAACGTTTTGAAAACAGTTTTAGAAGTTTCTTTTTTAGAAGCTTCGATCTAAAATATTTAATTTCTTGTTCCGCAAGAAAAATATAATATTTTGGAATTATTTTTGTTATGATTTTAAATAATGGTCTCAAATACAAAATCTCAAACAAATTTAGAAGAATGCTTTAATACTGTTTCCCATGGCATCACAGCCGCAGTTGCTGTTGGGGGGTTGGTTGTCTTGATTGTTTTTGGAGCCCAAAGCAACAAAGACTGGAGTTTGTTTAGTGCGTTAGTATATGGCAGCAGCTTGGTTTTACTCTATACGTTTTCGGCCCTTTATCACGGTCTTAGGAATAAAAAAGCAAAACATTTGTTTAACATTTTGGACCATTGTGGGATTTATCTGCTCATTGCTGGAACCTATACACCCGTAATTTTAATAAGTATGGGCGGCCTTACTGGATGGGTGTTTTTTGGAATACAATGGGGTATGGCACTTTGTGGAATTCTATTAAAAATTTTTTACACAGGAAAATACAACCTCATATCGACCTTGATATATGCTTTTATGGGATGGATCATCGCATTTAAAATTGAATTGGTAAAAGCAGCCTTAGAGCCCACTGCCTACTGGTTATTATTATCAGGCGGTATCGCCTACAGCGTGGGCATTGTTTTTTATCTTTTAGATTACCGAATGAAATTGGCACATTTTATCTGGCATCTTTTCGTAATGGCAGGCAGTATTTTGCACTTCATTATGATTGCAAGATATATTATTTCTTAGATAAAAGGATGTATTTTTAAATTACTAAGCGTTTACAAAGTCTAAAATATCTATAAAAAATCTTGGGTCAATAAGACTTCAAAAATTATTTTGACAACATATTCATAGCTCGCTTCAGATGTTAATTTCTGCACAAAACATGCTAATACAAGTGTTTTTTTAAATATTTAAATTTATTTTTTTTGCAATGGTGTTAAAATATGAAAAGTGTGAATATTAAGGTAAAAAATTAGAAATAACACATTATTTACACTTTATAACACATTATTCACATATAAAACGTTTGAGTTTTATTAATTTTGTAACGCGGTACATATGAATTTTTAAAATATTTTTATATCAACTGCTAAAAAAAAAGATTAAAAATAAACCAACCAAACAATTTAAACTTTTAATAAAAATAACCATGGATACAAAATTACTCACGGCATTTGTTTTTTGCTTTTCTCAGTTAATTTTTTCTCAAACCCCAATATCTACTGCTACGACTGACGTAGTAACCTTTGTAGCGACGGAAAGCGATGGTTCAACATTTACAACTAGCCGTCCGTTAAATGAAAGCGCCACCTTTACTACAAACACACAATGGAATCAAACTATTTATAACAATGGTACTACCAATTCCGTTGGACGGATTACAGTTAAAAAGCAGTGGTCCAGACACCAAAAAAATGACTTGGCTTTTACAGCTTCATCTGGTGGCATCATAACTATCAAAATGAAATTCAGATTAATAGGATCATTACTAGCTGCAGGAAATAATTTATGCTACTTAGGCTTGGTTGATTACTTAGACTCGTCAAATACCGGCGATCCTACAAATTACCCTGAAGAAGGAGAATATATAGTTTTGTCTATTGATGATGGCGATACAAGCGATGCTTTGAGTGGAGTTGGTTACGGAAATAGACACCTATTCATGAGGTATAAAACAAATGGTCAAACCCAGGTATTGGCTGACGCTACCATTGGGTATTTAACCATAAAATATTTCATTGGACAAGATATGGATGATTCCGTTATTAAAACCAGACTAGAATATGGAGATGCAGACTCTGGGTGGCGTAATCACGGATGGACTTCACAAAGACTTTACGATACTTTAACACAAACTGGCTCACCGACAAACTCAGATGGTGCTTACATGATCTTTAGCGGTAGAGAAGCACTAACTAGCAGCAATGCAAATACAAGTCAAATGTATATCGATCAATATGATTTCACATATAATGACAGTGGAGTAGTAATGATTGCCAACAATGCCATAAACTATAATAGTACTTCATCAACAGGAACTAAACCAGGATCTAGTGACAGAGTTTACATCTTTGATAAAAACGTAACCTACAGTGGAAGTGCTAACCAGACCTATGATTATCTTTTCATTGACGAGCAAGGAAGTTTTTCCTTCACACCATCATCAGCTAAAAGCTTAACCATTACTAATAATATTGAGCTCGGTGGTGAACTCACATTAGGAACTGTAACTAATTTTAGTGCAACTAATTTTGATATTGAAAACGGTGCAACATTTGACATAACCGCAGCTGATGCGCTTTCAGTAGACAACTTTAACATCAAAACAGGTGGAATTGCAACTATCACTTCTGCGACTTCATTAACTTCGACAGATTTAGATGTTGACGGAAGTTTAACCATCACGACAACTGGCGATATTTCTGTTACAGATTTAGACATGAGTGGTACACTAGATATTGGAGGAACCAATGATTTGACATTTACTAACCTAAATGTAGCTGCTGGAGGAGCATTATCAATTACAAGTCTTGAAAATGGCTCAGTTAAAAATCTTGTTTTAGACGGAACCATTGATTTTGAAGAGTCTGGATTTAAAGAAGGATTAGTTAAAGTTTCTAGTAATTCAAGTTTTAATAATGCTTCCGCAACCAGCAGCTTTGATTCCAATATGACATTAACTGATTCAGGGACTTCAGCCAATAATTTGACAGTTGCGCCTGGAGGCTTTTTATTGCGTCACAATTCGCGTATAATCCATTGGGATTCTGCTGCAAAATGGAAAACTTACGACGGAAGCTCTTGGACACAGCCTGCCGCAGCTGATGATGGTAGCCTGACAGGATTAGATAGAACAACTGATTACAGCAACGTAAATTTGTTTTACAATTCAAGCTCATACAGCACTAATCAAATTAATAATATTTTAGAAGGTACCGATCCAAGTACAGAACCTGCAAGAGATTTGTTTACCTTCAATGATATTCGAATATTTGATGGGAAAGTGATGGTTCTCAACGGCTGTAGAGTTGCTGCTCAAAATATTTATGTTGAAGATTCGACTGATCCTAATTCAATTGTTTCTTATGGAGGTAATTTAAAAGTAGAAAATTCATTTTCTGGAAATATACAATACAATAAAAATGTTTCCGAAACTGATCAGTGGTATTTAATCTCAGGGCCAGTCGCTGGAGCCTCCATTGATGATTTTGTTACTAATGAGGATTTACAAGCAGGTACAGGAAATAATATTGCCTTTGCAACCTTCGAGAATGACGACGCAGCTTATGGTGGTACCCAAGCAGATGCCGCCAATGGTTGGTGGAGTTATTATGATGGCTCAAGTTCATTTGGAAATTTTGTTCCAGGAAAAGGATATGCTGTGAAACGCAATGATTCTAGTACAGATGATACATTCACTTACACGGGGACTATGAATGATGGAAACGTTAATATTGCCATTAATAAGGTAACTACTGGTTTGAATTTGGTTGGTAACCCCTATTTAGCAGCCATTAATATCAATGAAAATGCAAATGCTACAGACAACCTTCTTGAGCTAAACACATCTATCTTAGAAGAAGAAACCGCTTGGTTTTGGAACGGAAATACCAACTCTAGCGGGGCATATACAGCTGTAAATCAAGTTTCCGATGCAAAGTATGCCGCTCCCATGTCAGGTTTTTTTGTAAGATCTAATGATGCAGGTGGAAGCTTTAGTTTTACAAATGCCATTCAAACCACCTCAGTGGGTGGCGCTTTCAATAGAGCTAATGTATATCCTAAAATTAATTTGTCTATTTCAGATGGTAATGCAGTTCAAAATACCCAAATCTTTTACGTCCAAGACGCTACCACTGGATGGGACAATGGATATGATAGTACGACTTTTGAGTCTTCAGGATTTCAAATTTTTACAAAGCTCGCAGATAATTCTACAAATCAAAATCTAGCCATTCAGTCCTTACCACAAGATAATTATGACAATATGATTATACCTGTTGGGGTCAACGCCAGTGCAGGAACTGAAATTACAATTGCTGCAGAATTTGAAAATCTTCCAGCAGGAATCAATGTTTATTTAGAAGATGCTTTAGATAATAGATTTACGCTATTAGACGAAAATAATGACTTCAGCGAAATACTTAATAGTGATGAAAATGGCACAGGTCGTTTTTACCTTCACACCATGTCAAATAGCTTAGGTGAAAATGAGTTTAACCATAGTGATTTGATTATTTACGCATCAAGCAGAAATAATTTGCGTATATTTGGCCTTGAAAATCAAAATGCGAATGTTGAAATGTTTGATATGATGGGTAAACGCGTTTTGAAAACATCATTTATCGGTGCTGGGGTTAACAACATTAACTTACCAAATTTAAACAAAGGGGTTTATATTGTAAAAGTTGTTTCAGAAATAGGCATAACCAATAAAAAACTAATTATACAATAATCAATATCAATAAGATACTAAAATGAAAAATCTAAAAAAAGAATCGAATTCTGGCGAGATGTCCATAACAAGAAAACAGGCCATAAAAAAATTAGGCCGTTATGCTGGACTTACAGCCCTTGGTACTTTCATGATATTAAGTCCCAAAAAAGCACAAGCACAATCACCAAATCCACCAGCACCAGGAGGATTTGGGTTCTAGAAATAAAAATATTTCATCTTATAAAAAGCGCTGCATAGAATGCTGCGCTTTTTTTTGAGTTTTGCTGGAGGTTAAATGGAATTTAAGTACAAAAAAATCTCAAAATAAAAAACGATTTATTATTTCTTTTATTTCTTCTGATTTGGTATCTAATTCCAGTGCAAATAAATACTGGTATAATCTTTTACCTTCTACTTTATTTTTGAGTTGTATATTTTGAGGCATAGAAAAGATTGTGTTCCATTCTTTGCGTACCAAAGCCCACATTTCCTTATTGTCTTTCCAAAACACTTGGGCGGCCATACACCTTTCATTTTCAACTTTTTTATATGTATTGTAGCCTTTCTCTTGGGCTAAAATAATGTCCTTTTTATCCACTTCACGAATCAATTTATCGTTGTCCTGGTCATGGCTCCAACCCCAATCAAAAATTTCATGATGGTTTCGCCTAAAAGTCACATTATAATCCTGACGCTTGGTAATTTCTCTACGTGGAAGAGGCGCATCCGCAGTGCTGGACCAAAAACTACGACCATCAACATGGACCCAGCTCGCAGAACCTTCATAACGGGGACTGTCATCGACTTGAAAAACTCTTTGCGTCCACTGGCCCGAAACCTCTGAAGCAGCAGCAGATTTATAAGACCATGTGTTATCCATAGCATAAGGAAAAGAATCGGTGTTTTCATACATCCAATCTTGACGCCAATGCTTTATTACGTAGGGATTTAAAACATCTCCTACAATAAGTAAATGCTGCATCGAAACAAAATTTTCATTAGAATCTACCAATTGTACCCATTCCAAAGCTTTGTCATATTTATTTTTTGAAGCTTGGTAAGTTGAATCTTTCGAATAACTAAAAGTTTCAGCGAAATTGAAGCTGACTTCAAAACAACCACACATGGCTTTTATAGATGCCAAATCTTTATTTTTTTTAGTTTGTGCATAAGCACTAAAAGACACAATAATTAAAAGGAATTTTAAACAATAAATTTTCATGATATTTTAATTATTTTTATTTAGATTGATTATAAATAATGTTTATA
>MDTG01012323.1_pt1 | contig 12439 bp, 8 predicted proteins | sample 811421 | NCBI WGS metagenome assembly MDTG01 (sample SAMN05326645, study PRJNA326480) | marine metagenome | isolation source: seawater | place: Pacific Ocean: South East | collected 2011
GGCGCTCGTCCTCGCGGAGGCGCGCCCAGACGAGCACGCCGTCGTCCCAGGTCGGCACCGGGCGCCAGCCGGCCCGCCCCCGGGGCCCCAGCCGGAGGCCGTGCCAGGGGCAGACGAGGCAGCCGTCCTCCACGTGCCCCTCGTGGAGCTCCGCGCCCATGTGCGGGCAGGCATTCGGCGCGACCACGGGACCGCGCGGGCTCCGCCAGACGACCCATTCGCGCCCGAGCAACTGCATCTTCCGCGGCGCCTCGCCGACGCGCTCCGAGGCGTCGACCACGACCCAGCCGCCGGCCTCGCGCGCCAGCGCCCGCTCGAGGGCCCGCTCGATGAACGCCGGGTCCGCCTGCTTCCAATCGGGGCGTCCGGCGCCGGGGAGCGCGGTCGGATCGAGCGCAGGCAGGGGGCGGCCGACCTGGAGCAAACCGTCGTCGTCGCGTCGCATGGGCGTCAGTCTGGGGCGAGCGCGCGGCGGCGCCAACGCCCCCTCGGGAAACGCTGCGGGGGCGCTGCGGCGCCGCACGCGTCCGTCCGCCGGCTCGGCGACCCCCGCTCGTCGCGGAGGGACCGCTCCGCTCCGAGCCATGCGGACCGACCCGCGCGGCGGACCGGCCGGCCCCGGGTCAGCGCGCCAGCGCCAGGGAGCGCGCGACGCGAGGCTGGCGGAGCTTCCAGATCCAGCCGTCATAGAGGAAGTGCAGCATCGACGTGCCGACGTAGTAGGCCACGTAGGCTTCCGTGCCGCGGCCGGCGCGCGCCACGACGTAGAGGAAGACGAGCGAGCCCACGAGCGGCGGCGCGAAGAGCCAGGGCCGGCCGAGGAAGACCGCCGCGACGCTCCGCCGCTCGCGCCCCGGCGCCTCCGCGCCGCCCCAGCGCCGGGCGCCGAAGTGGTGCACGAAGAAGACGTACTCGATCGCGTGCGCCGCGCCGAAGCAGAGGTAGCCGACGATGGGCCCGTGCACGACGAAGACGGCGAGGAGCGCGAAGGTGGACGCGAGGAAGATCCAACGCGGGCCCCGGTCCACGGCAGCGCGCCGCTCGTGCATGACCCAGCGGAGCGCGATGGCCGCGAAGCCGAGGAGCGCGACGCCCACGGCCGCGAGGTAAGCCGGGTGCTCGACCACGGGCGCCAGCTGCGCGTGCAGGCGGCGCGCGCTCGGGTGGCTGGCGAAGGTCTCGGCGCGTGCCCAGGGCAGGAGCACGGCGAGCGCGACGACGCCGCCCCAGAGGAGCGCCCGATCCCGGCGCGCATGCGCCCGCGTCTCGAGCCCGTGGCCCGCGCGCCCGGCGTAGGCGCGGAGGATGCCGTAGCGCTGCTGCACCGTGTGCCAGACGTTCCAGAGGCCGCTCGTGACGAGGAGCGCCCCGGCCGGCGAGATGCGGAGCGGCCCGAGGGCGAGCGTGCGCTCGGTGGAGAGGGCGAGCGCGGCGACGCCGAAGAGGGCGAGCGGGGCCAGGAGGTAGGCCGCGCGGCGCTCGCGGAAGGTGTCCCCGTCGCCGTAGACGAGCACGAAGGTGTAGTGCCGGTGCACCCAGGTCAGGCCGAGCACGACGAGGATGGCGAGGGCGAGGGACTCGCGCGCCTCCCAGGGACCGAGGGGCGCGACGCCGAAGACCTCGGCGCCGATGCCCAGGCCGAAGACGACCCAGAGGTAGACGGGCAGCCAGCAGAAGGCGAGGCCGGCCACGTCGAAGAGCGGTCCGCGGAGCCAGGGGCGAGCGGCGGAGGGCATCGGGAGGACAGGATGGGGGGCGGGCCGGAGATGGGCAACGAAGGACCGTGCCGGTGCCGACGACCCGTGCCCTGGCCCGGCCCGCCGGTCGTCGAGGACGCGAGCGAGGCGGCCGGCCGGCGCGGCGAGGATGGTCCGCTCCACGTCCGGGGCGCGGACGTCCCCCTCGGCGCGGCGCTCCTCTTCGTGCCCGACGGGAGCCCGCTCCTCGTCGCGCACTCCATCGACGCGCACGCCTACCGCCCGCCCGACGTCTTCCTCGAAGCCCTCCGCGCCTGCCCACCCACGCGCTCGATCGCCTACCGCCGCGCCCTCCTCGCCTCGGGCGGGCGAACGCTCCTCCGCCGCCGCTGAGCCCCCGCGGGCCGGGCTCGGGCTCGGGCTCGGGTCTGGACGCCGCGCGCCCCGGCCCCAGGCTCGCCCGCATGTCCGTGGTGAAGATCAACGCGATCTCGGTCCCCGAGGGCCGGGGTGAGGAGCTCGAAGCGCGCTTCGCCAAGCGCGCCGGCGCCGTCGACGACGCGCCCGGGTTCGAGGAGTTCATGCTGCTCCGGCCGGTGAAGGGCGACGACCGCTACTTCGTGATCACGCGCTGGGCGTCGGAGGAGGCCTTCCAGGCCTGGCGCGAGAGCCGGGCCTTCCAGAAGCAGCACCACGCCACCCACGAGGACGGAGGCCGCGGCGAAGCGAAGCCGAGCCACCCGGTGGCCCAGGCCGCGGCGCTCCTCGAGTTCGAGGTGGTCTCGCGCAGCACCGGGGGCTGACCGAGCGACCCGCCCCACGGCCCGCGCGAGCCGGCCCGCGGCTCGAGCTCGCCGGCCGGACCTCCCGGGTCGGCTCGCGCGACGAACGGCGGTGCCCCCTCGACCGGCGGCGCGCTCCGCCTCTCCCGCGCCGACCTCACCGGCCGCCGCCCTACAGGCTCTCGAGCGCCCGATAGAAGCCGTAGATCCACGCGCCCACCGTCGCCCCGAAGAGGAACGCGAAGATCACGAACGCGGCGATCCGTCCGGCCCAGACGCTCTGCCGGTCGGCGATCGCCTTCGCCTCGCGCTTCCAGGCCTCCACGCTCTCCGCGAGGTCGCCGCTCCACGCAGCCAGCAGCCCCTCGGCCGCGACCATGCGCGCGTCGCAGTGCGCGCAGTCGAGGACGACCGTCCCCCCGGGCACGCCGACCGGTGCGCCGCAGCGCGGGCAGCTCGCCTCGCGCCGCCGCAGCTCGATCGCCTGGTCGAGGCGCCAGGCCCGGTAGCGCGCGACGCCGCGGCCGAGCACCTGCCCCAGGAAGATCCCCACGAAGGACACGACGAGCCACGAGGTGGTGCAGGCGAGGCCGGCCAGCACGAAGCTCGCGTCGGCGCTGTCGTACATGCGCGCCAGCACGACGAAGCCGACGACGATGCCGACGATCACGGCGATGGGCTCGCCGGCCATCCCGGCGCCGCCCTCCCGCTCGATGATGCGCCGCACGGCGCCCCGCCCCTCCTCGAGCGCATCCCGCGTGGCCCGGTCGAGCGCCGGCGCGACCCGCGTCTCGGCCGGCACGCGCACGCGCTCGCCGCAGTAGACGCAGCCGACCTCGCTCCCCTCGCCCGTGATGGGCGTCGAGGCCCCGCAGTGCGGGCAGGGGAACGTCTGCAAGTGCGCAGGGGGGCTCGTCACTCCGCCCACCATGTCACCTCGCGGTCCTGCCGCGCGAGCGCCCGGCCGCGACCATCCTCGCCGCCCCGCCCATCCTCGCCGCCCCGCCCATCCTCGCCGCCCAACCTCAGGGCGCGACGACCTCGATGAGCCGCTCGTCGAGGTTGTTCTCCCGGTTCGTGTCCACGCAGCTCGAGCAGAGCGGCTCCGCCACCGCCTGGATGCGGTAGAAGTCCGGCGTGAGGTCCGCCGGGATCCGGTAGCTCCGCGTCACCAGCTGGTCCTCGCCCACCGGGATGAGCCGCGCGATCTCGTCGCTCGCCAGCACCGTGAAGCCACCCCCGGTCTGCTCGAGCCCGACCAGCCACAGGTGGTTCGTCGCCGGCTGGGAGCCTCCGACGTTCGCGATGCGGAAGTCGATGCGCAGCGTGTCGCCGGCGGCCACGGTCGTGCTCGGCGCGGGCATCTCGATGCTCACCGCGTAGTCGGGTCCCGTGCGCCCCGCGATCTCGTCCTGGCGCCGGTTGTTGCGCAGGTTCGAGTCGCCGACCGGCCCCGGATCGCTCTCGCCCGGCTCCACCGTGCGGGCCCGCAGCCGCGTCCCCGCCTCGAGCACGAAGGCGGGCCCCACGAACTCCGCGAAGGTCTCGGCGACCGTCTCCCCGGGCCCGAGCCCGTCCGGGAACGCGATCCGATCGACCTCCACGAACTCGGCGCTCGCGCCGCAGCCGAAGCTGCTGCACACGCGCGTCGTGCGCTCGGCCTCCACGACCACGTCGAAGGCGCCGCTCCGGCCGTCGCCGAGGTTCTCGAGGTCGAAGGTCCAGAAGACGTCCTCGCCGACGAGGATCTCCTCGCTCCCCCGCCCGTCGGGCTCGAAGGCCGTCATCGCGACGTCCACGGAGCAGCCGTCCTCGAAGAGCGTGTCCCGACCGCCGTCGCAGTCCGCGTCGATGTCGTCCCCGCAGGTCTCGCCCACGGGCGTCACGTCCTCGAGGCAGCTCCCGGACCAGGTGCCCCCCGCCGTGCAGAGCTCCTGCCCGTCCATGCAGGCTCCGACGCCGCGCGTGCCCGCGGGCCCCGTGTAGCAGGCCCGCGTGTCCCCGGGCGTGCAATCGCAGACGCCTTCCTGGTCGAGCCCCGGCGTCCCGTCGCAGTCGTCGTCGGTCGCGTTGCAGGTCTCGGTCCGGCCCGGGCTCCGGCCGTCGTCGTCGTCATCGCAGTCGCCACCGCGGTCGTCGCAGGCGAGGCTCATCGCCGCGTAGCCATCCATGTCCTCGTCGAGGAGCGCGTTCACGCAGCCGACCTCCGCGTCGCAGGAGTCCGCCGTGCAGGCGAGGCCGTCGTCGCAGTCCCGCGCCGCGCTCGCGCAGGTGCGCGTCTCCGGGTCGCAGACGTCGACGGTGCAGGCGTCCCCGTCGTCGCAGTCGAGGTCGTCGGCGCAGGTGAAGGTGCAGTCGGCCTCGCAGCCGTCGCCGTCCGTCGCGTTGCCGTCGTCGCACTCCTCGTCGCTGTTCACGACCCCATTGCCGCACTCGAGGGCCTCGCAGGCGCCGAAGACGCACTCGCCCTCGGGGCAGCTCGTGCCGTCGGCGGCGTTCACGCCGAAGGAGCAGAAGCCGCGCTCCGTGTTGCAGGTCTCCTCGCCGTTGCAGACGAGCCCGTCGTCGCAGTCCGCGTCCTCGGCGCAGGTGAGCAGGCAGGCGCTCGTGCAGCCGTCCTCGTCGTCGTCGTTGCCGTCGTCGCACTGCTCGCCCGCGGCGCGGCTCGCGAAGCCGTCGCCGCAGGTCGTGGTGGTGCAGGCGCCGTCGATGCAGATCGTGCCGTCGGCGGGCTCGCCGCAGGGATCGCCGTCTTCGGCGCCGGCGCACTCGGCGTCGCCTCCGTCCGGGGTCGAGGCGTCCGGTCGGGCCGCGTCCTCGGGGCGGCCCCCGTCGTCATCGGGGACGAAGGCGTCGGCGCCGGCGTCGACCGGGCCGCCGTCGTCGTCGCCGCAGGCGGCCATCAGGATCAGCGCCGCGAGGGCGGCGCGGAGGAGCGTTCGTTCGAGGGACACGCCGCGACGCTACGCGGCGGCGGGGGCTGCGGGCTGTCCCTTCGGCGCTCAGCTCGCGCTCAGCGCGCGCTCGCCGGTCATGGGCGACGCGCTCGCAGACGGCGCCCTCCGCGCGCAGGCCGCGTGCTACACCTGGGGGTCCCCCGTTCGAGGACGCCCGCCGCCCGCCGCATCTCCGTGACCGACCTCTCCCCTCCGCGCTCCACCCCTCCCCTCGGCGCCCGCCGGCCCACCCCCGCCGCCGGGCTCGCGCGCCAGCTGGCGGCAGCCCGCGAGCGGGTCTGGGTCGCGCGCCCGGAGGCCGAGCGGGCCTTCGCCGCGCTCCTCTCCGGCGAGGGGCCCCCCGCGCTCTTCTTCGCCGGCGCCGGCGGCCTGGGGAAGAGCACGCTCCTCGCCCGGCTGCGGCGCGAGGCCGAGGCGCGCGGAGAGCGCACCGCTGCCCACGACCTGAGCCGGATCCCCGCCGATCCGGCGACCGTCACCGCGCTCTTCGACGGGCTCCGCGCCGGGTCGCCGGGCTGCGTCTTCCTCGACGGCTTCGAGCACCACGCCGGGCTCGAGCGCCACTACTGGGAGACCTGGCTCCCCTCGCTCCCCGACGGCACGCGCGTCGTGCTCGCCGGGCGGCTCCGGCCGCGGGCGGCGCTCCTCCTGGCGAGCGGGTGGCAGCCCCTGCTCCGCGTGCACGTGCTCGACCGGCTCGACCCGGAGCGCGCCGCCGAGCTCCTGCGCCACCTCGGCGTGGACGAGGCCGCCATCCCCGCGCGCGTCACGGCGAGCGCCGGCCACCCGCTGACCCTCGCGCGCCTCGGCGAGGTCGAGGTGCTCCCCTCGGGCGAGGTCACGGACGCCTGGCTCACGGAGAGCCTGATCGGCGCGCTGGAGACGCCGCGGGAGCGGGCGCTCGTCGCGCTGGCCATGGCCGACGGCTGCGACCGGGCGCTCCTCGCGGCCTTCCTCGAGCAGGGGGACGCCCGCGCGATGGAGGCCTGGCTGCGACAGCGCCCCTACGTGCGGCTCACGCCCCAGGGCTGGGCGCTCCACGAGCTCTACGCCGACCCGCTCCTCCGGCAGGCGCGGCGCGCGGCGCCGGAGACCTACCGGCGGATGATCCGCGTGGCGGGCGATCACCTGGCCGATCGGCTCGCGCTCGAGACCGCCCCGGAGGCGCGCCTCGAGATCCTGCGGCGGGCCTTCTCCATGGCCCGCCTCCAGCCGCCGACGGCCGAGATGCTCCCGGACGTCGCGGCGCGCGAGTTCTACTGGGACGCCTTCGCCGAGCCCGACCGGGCGCCGATGCTGCGGGCCGTCGAGGCGCACGAGGGACCGACCTCGGCCGCGATCTGCGCCCACCACCTCGCGGCCGAGCCGAGCCGCGCGCGCGTGCTGCGCGATGGAGACGGCGCGCTCCGGGGCTTTCTGGTGCTGCTCGACCGCGCGGGGCTCGATCGCGCGGACGTCGCGCGGGACCCGGCGGCCGCCTTCCTGGACGACGCGACCCCACCCGGCCGGGACGGGATCCTGGTCCGCCACTGGATGGCGCTCGAGACGCACCAGGCGCCCTCGCCGGTGGCCTCGCAGGTGCTGCGCGCCTTCGTCGGGGCGGCCTACGCGCGGCCCGGGCTGGCGCGGCACTTCGTGCTGGAACCGGACCGGGACGGGGCGGCGGGCCAGTTCTGGGTGGAGCAGGGGCTCCTCGACGTGGTGCGGGATCCGGCCTTCGAGGAGGACGGGCGCAGGACGCGGGTGGTCGGCTGGGATCTGGTCGCGGAGCCGATCGCCGAGCGGCTCCGCCACACCGTGCGCTTGCACCTCGGGGAGGCGCGGGGCGAGGAGGCGCCGGCGCTCGCGGAGGCGGCGGTGGCCGACCCGGAGGAGCGGGTGGCGGCGGTCGAAGAGGCGCTCCAGAAGGCGCTCCGGCGCTTCCACGACGACGAAGCGCTCGCGCGGGGGGCGCTGGCGGAGCGGCTCGCGGGCCCGCTGGGCCTCGGGGAGCTCGGCGTCCTGGAGGCGGCCGAGCGCGTGCGCGCGCACCTCCGGGAGGCCGCCGCCGCGCTCCCGGCGACCGCGAAGGTGGCCGCGCCGGGGGCGCTGCTCGAGGCGAGCTACTTCACCTCCCCCGTGCCCAAGCAGCTCACCATCGCGGCGGACATGGGCATGTCCTACAGCTCCTTCCGGCGGCACCTCGCCGACGCGCGCCGCGCCCTCGCCCTCCGCCTCGCCACGGCGGTTCCGCTCGCCGGCGCTCGCTGATGGGGCTTGCCAGCGGGCCCGTGGGGCAGCCAGGCGACTTCGCCGCGCGCTGATCCCGGGCGCCGCCCCACGGGGCGAGGCGGCGGAGCGGCCCGCGGGCTCAGAAGGGCGGCAGGCAGGCGCCGAAGGTGCAGTTGGGGCGCGACGCCGGGCAGTCCGCGTCCCGCGCGCAGCTCCCGCAGAGCCCCGTCGCGAGGCAGGCGTCCGCGCCGAGGTCGCGGCAGGCGTCCTGGCTCGCGCAGGGCGTGCAGCCGGCGTCGGAGATCGCGCCGCAGCCCGCCTCGCAGCTCAGGCTCCCACCGACGTAGCCGCGGGCCTCGCAGGAGTCGCCCCCGAAGTCGCTCCCGTCGCAGACCTCGTCGCTGCTCCGCCGCCCGTCCCCGCAGCGCCCGCAGCCGCTCGTGTCGAAGGCGCAGCTCCCGTCGCAGGCGAGCGCGCCCGAGTCGAAGCCGAGCGTCGTGCAGCGGAGGCCCCGGAGGTCGCCGCCATCGCAGACCTCGCCGGCCCCCGCCTCACCGTCCCCGCAGGTCGGCGCCTCGGAGGTCGGCGTCACGAGCTGCACGATCATCGGCCCGGGCAGGCTCAGCTCGGGGCTCCCCGCCGGGTCCAGGACGAGCGAGTAGGTGGGGCTCGCCCAGCCGAGCGCCTCGCCCCCGAGCGCCAGATCCACCTCGCCCACCACGAGCTCCCCCGTGTAGACCACGTCGCCGCCCTCGCCCCCGCCGTCCTGCGGCGCGAGCCAGGCGATCACCTCGCCGAAGGAGCCGACGACCGCCGGCGCGACCTCCGCCTCCGCCGGCAACGCGAGCGTGATGGACCAGCCCCCCTCGGTCGCGGCCTCGAGCGCGCAGTCCTCCTGGCAGAGCGGCAGCGCCACGGCCACGTCCGCCTCGGCCAGCACGGCGACCTCGCCGTCCAGGAGGATGCGACGGAGCTCGGGCGTGTCGCAGAGCACGCCCCGGCCGTTGGCGTCGAGGTCCCGCTGCTTCGCGTTCGCCACCGTCGGGCAGTTGTCATCCGCGTCCGGGACGCCGTCGTCATCGTCGTCCGCGTCGCAGGCGTCGCCCTCGCCGTCCCAGTCCGAGTCGACCTGACCGTCCGCGTCCGCGACCGCGGGGCAGAAGTCGCAAGCGTCCCCCACGCCGTCGCCGTCGGCGTCCTCGGCGCCCCCCTCCGCGCGCGGGCAGAGGTCCTCCTCGTCGGGCACGCCGTCCCCGTCGTCGTCCTCGTCGCAGGCCGCGCCGAGGCCGTCCCCGTCCGCGTCCGAGAGGTCGTCGCCGGGCTCGAAGGGCCGATCGGGGCAGCGGTCGCGGCCGTTGATCACGCCGTCTCCGTCGTCGTCCGCGCAGTCCGCGGGATCCTCCCCCGGGAAGGTCGGGCAGACATCGTCCTCGTCGGGCACACCGTCCCCGTCGTCGTCCTCGTCGCAGGGCGCCCCGAGGCCGTCGCCGTCGAGGTCCAGCCGGAGCCGGTGCGCCGTCGCCACGTCCGGGCAGAGGTCGCTCTCGTTCGCCGTCCCGTCGCCGTCCCGGTCGAGGTCGCACTCGTCGCCGATGCCGTCCCCGTCGAGGTCCGCCTCCTGATCGTCGCCCGTGAGCAGGGGGCAGAGGTCCTCGTCGCTCGGCACGAGATCGCCGTCCGGGTCGGCGCCGAGGCAGGCCGCGAGCTGAGCGAAGCGACCCGGATCGCCGAAGAGCGCCTGCGCGCCGCGCTCCGAGGTGAAGGCGCTCTCGGCGACGACGAGCACGGCGTTGCACTCCTGCCCGGCGTCCAGCTCGCCGGCCTCCTCGAGGAGCGCCGCGGCCACGAGGAGGTGGTCGAAGAAGTCGACGACGCCGTCGCGCTCGCTGGCGAGGGCGAGCGCGAGGCCCGCGAGCCGGGCGGACGCGGCCGGGCCGATGCCGGCGTAGGTGCCGTCCGGCGTGAGCGGCTCCGTGCGGAGCTCGGGGTAGCGCCCCCCCGTCGCCAGGAGCTCGAGGGGGAGCTGCACGAGCCTCCCGTTCGCATGCGTCTCGCCCGGGAGCAGCGGCACGTAGTCCGCGAGCGTGAGGCGGAGGCCGCGCCCGTCGACGCCGTCGCAGGTCAGCTCGCAGCGCTCGCCCCCGGTCTGGCCGGCCAGGTGGGAGCCGAAGAAGTAGGCGAGGCCCTCGGCGACCGCGCCGCTCGCGCCCTCGCCCGCGAGGCCGGCGCTCTCCTCGATGAAGGCGTGTGCCACCTCGTGACCGAGGAGCCGGGGCGAGCTCTCGTCGCCGCCGATGCGCACGAAGTCGCACTGCGCGTCGTAGGAGCCGGCGGGCCCGTCCTCGCCCTCGCCCGGATCGCGATCGCGCGCGAAGAGCTGGAGCCGCGACGGCGCGCCGTAGCCGAAGAGGCTCGCGAGACCCGAGCCCAGCGCGTCGAGCTCGACGCCGGCGCGACCGGCGAGCTGGTGCGTCCGCCGCGTGTAGCCGTCGGCCGTGGCGAGGCAGCCTCCGTCGAGGCACTCGATGAGCGGGGCGAAGGCGAGGAGGGAGCTCGATTGGCAGTCGGCGTGGCGCATGCCTTCGAGGTCGTGCGTGGTCCGCGCCGGGGCGTCGCCACGGGAGGTGCTCCAGCTCTCGAGGACCTCGCCGCTCGTGGCGCCGACGAAGGCGTGGAGCGTGAAGGCGGGGCCGCCCGCGGGCTCGACCGGGAGGCGGATCTGCCAGACGGGCTCGGGCGGGCGGAGCGGCTCCGGGCGCGCCTCGAGGGGCAGGCTGACGCGATCGTCCCACCAGCCGAGGCGGGGCCGGCCGGCCGGCGCGGGGTCGCTCACGTCCCGGGCGCGGGCGAGGATCGCGACGGCCTCGGTCGGGCCGACGAGGTCGCGGGGGAGCTCGCCGAGACCGCTCGCCCAGCGGAGCGTGCCGCGCACGAGGCGCTCCCCGTCCAGCGTCAGCGCCGCGCGCGCGCCGATGACCTCGAGCCCGGCGTGCACCTGCCGGAAGACCACCTGGTCCCAGCGGTCGTCTCCGACCGCGAGGGGGCGGCTCCGGGCGAGGCGGGCCTCCTCTGGATCGGCGACGTCGAAGAGCGCGCCGTAGCGCTCGAGGAAGCGGCGGGCGCGGGCTTCGGGGGTGGCCCCCTCGAGCGGGAGGTCGGCCTCCACGCGGCGCGGGCGGCCGTCCGGGTCGGCAGCGACGCGGCTCCCGGGGGCCGCCTCCGCGAGCCGGGCGCGGGCCTCGGCCGCGCGGCTGACGACGACGGTCCGGGCGGTGGAGGCGAGGAGCTCGTCGCCGCGGAGGAGGCGCGCGCCGAGCGGGACCTCGACCTCCGGGGTGCGTCCCGCGTCGTCGAGGACGAAGCCGGGGAAGAGCTGCTCGCCGCGGGCGCGATCGAGGGCGACGGTGGTGGGGGGGAGGCCGCGGGCGCGGAGCTCGAGCGTCAGCCCCGCGGCGTCCGCGTCGCCCGCGTCGAAGGCGACGGTGACGTCCGCCCGATCCCCGGGCACGGCGGCGCCGGCGGCCGGAGCCGTGATGGCGAGCGATGCGGAGGAGCTCGCGGCGTCGGGGACGCGGCCGTCCGCCGGTCGAGCATCGGCGGCGCCACCGTCGGACGGGGGCGCGTCGTCGTCGCCGCACGCCGGGGCGGCCGCCAGGAGGAGCACGAGGAGGGAGCACGGGAGAGAGCGAAGCACCGGGGGAGTGTCGGGGCGGGCGCACCGCGGGGGCGCTCGATCGGCGCTCGATCGGCGCTCGGCGACGAATCGGACCGGACCCACGCGACCCGCACAGCCGCGGAGCGCACAGCCACGACCGGACCGCGAACGCACAGCGGCGAGCACACAGCCGCGAGCACACAGCCGCGACCACACCGGGAGCGCACGGCCGCGTGCGCACAGCCGCGACCGGACCGCGAGCGCACCGCCGCGACCACACAGCCCCGAGCGCACAGCCGCGACCACACAGCCGCGACCACACACCCGCGACCCACACAGCCACGACCGGACCGCCGCGAGCGCACAGCCGCGAGCGCACCGCGAGCGCACCGCCGCAACCGGACCCTCGCGAGGGCCCCCGCGCACGAGTTGGAACACAATTAAAACACGTTGAAGTGTCCAAAATGGAGCCCCAGCTTGTCTCCTGCGACCGTCGCCCCTTCCCCACAGCCCACGGTGCACAGGGGGCGCGACGGCCACTGCGCTCGGCCCGGCGCCGGCCCGGACCACGGAGGAGCCCCCATGAGCTACACCCCACCCCCCGCGCCCCGCGACCTCGAGGCCCAGCGCGCGCGCTTCCCCGTCGCCGCCATCGAGGAGCTCGTCCACACCTTCTACGGGCAGGTGCGCGAGGACGCCGTGCTCGGACCCATCTTCGCTCGCCGCATCGACGCCTGGCCGCCGCACCTCGCGCGCATGGTCACCTTCTGGCGCTCGGTGCTGCGGAGCGAGCCCGCCTTCACGGCCTCGCCCCGCGGCAACCCGCGCGCGCTCCACGCCCGCATCGAGGAGCTCCAGCTCGCCCACTTCGATCGCTGGCTGGGGCTCTTCCGCAAGACCGCCGAGCGCGTCTGGGCCGAGGACCCGGCGGCCGCCGCCGAGGTGACGCGACGGGCGCGGCGCATCGCGCGCACGCTCGCGGGCGACGTGCGCGCGAGAGCCGGGGGCGCGCGGCCGTGAGCGCGCGGGCGAAGGCCAGCGAGGATCCGCAGGGCGAGATCCTCGACGCGCTGCGCCGCGAGGGGCCGCGCACCGTGGACGCGCTCCGGGCGCGGCTGGGGCTCTCGAAGACCGCCA
>MDTG01047219.1_pt1 | contig 12439 bp, 6 predicted proteins | sample 811421 | NCBI WGS metagenome assembly MDTG01 (sample SAMN05326645, study PRJNA326480) | marine metagenome | isolation source: seawater | place: Pacific Ocean: South East | collected 2011
ACCAGTGAAAGTGAACTCCAACAACTCAGAGTTAGAGCACTAAATCAGCAGGACTACGTGGGAGCCTTTTACTCCGAAGATGGCGAATACGGCGCGATACTGGTGCAAACGGATTTTGGAACTATCCCAGTGGAAGGATATGAATCTGTTGTGGATATTGCAGGCATCGAGCTAGACGACGGCTTTACAAACTTCGACCTGACTTTTGATGAAACGGCTGACGTCCAAGAAGTTGAATTTCAAGATACCGATCAATTGGCATATTTCGATTTTGATAGCGCATTGACTGGCGTCTATGAAAAATATGCTAGCGAGCTCGATTTTTATCCTGTTGGGACGCCTTCTATGATGGGCCAGATGCAGGGAGTACTTAATCAGATGGCGGTATTGGGTACGCTAATGGTATTAATTTTCTCCCTGTTGTTATGGGTACTATTCCGATCGGGAAGCGCCTTAGTTTGGCCGATGGTTACTATAGCCTTAAGTGTTGCTTGGTGTTGGGGTATTACTGTCTGGCTGGGCATCACCGTATCCACAATGATAGCTCTAACGGTATTGTTAATTTTTGCTGTTGGGATCGCTGATTGCGTGCACGTAATGAGCGCCTACTTTAGCTTTAGAAGAGATGGGGAGGAGCATTATGTCGCCCTTTCGCATGCTTATGAAAAAGTCAGCCTGGCCATTCTACTTACCACCGTAACCACGGCTGCAGGCGTGTCAGTTCTAGCCACATCAAATTTAGAACCTATCAAAGTCTTCGCATTTATGTCAGCTGCGGGAGTTATACTCGCATTTTTCTTTACTATAGTAATACTTCCAATTCTCCTAGATCTCTGGCATCCAGGAGCAATTCAAGACGCCACCAAATTGAGCCTGGCCGACAGGTTAGGCGCCAAATGGAACTCTATAAAAGAAAAAAGAAAATACGCTATAGCCATCCTTGTCGCCGCTGCAATTTTTTTAACTCTTGGACTTATGGTAGGAGCTTTTATCAATTTCGTTATAGGCCTAACCTACTGGATTATTAACTACCAAAAAGAGATATTGGCGCGGGTTCCAGCTATCGTTCAGGGATCACCTTATCTGATACTTTTTATTTTCGGATTCGGCTTTGCGATCTGCGCCTACGGTGCAACTAAAATCCTAATTGACACAAACATCGCAGAAATGTTCAAAGCAGATCATCCATTAACTGTCGCTGTAGAAGTAGTCGATCAAAACATGTCGGGCGCACAAAATATGGAAATAATGATAGATACTGGGACAAGCGATGGAATGCTTGATGCGCAACTCTTAGCCGCCGTAGACAGACTTCAGACGCGAATCGAAGAACGATACCCTGACATCATTGGTCGCACCAATTCTCTGGCAAACATTGTCAAGGACACTAACCAGATAATGAACGGAGATGATCCACAATTCTATAGGATTCCTGAATCAGACCGAACGATCTCCCAGTTACTTTTTATGTTCAACAGCGCCAACCCTGAAGATCGCAGGAATATCGTATCAGATGACTACAGCCGTTCTCATATCAGCGTCACGGCAAGGAACATGGGTTCCTATGAATACAAAGAACTCTTTGAAGAAATAGCTATAGACGTAGAAGAGACTTTTTCTGGCGTTGAAAATAACTTTCCTAGCCTAGATGTCAATCTAACAGGCTCCATGGCCACACTAATGGTTATGGCAGATGAAATCGCAACCTCTCAATTTAATAGCTTCGCTTTGGCATTAGTAATCGTTAGCTTGATTATGATTATCTCCCTGGGCTCCATAAGAGGTGGCATTATGGGGATGATACCGAACGCTATACCAGCTTTTCTAGCCTTTGGTTTAATGGGCCTTTTTGGAGTTCCCCTGGATACTGATACGTTGCTGATAGCTCCCATAATTCTGGGCATAGCCGTAGACGATACCATTCATTTTATGACCCACTATAGAGTAGAATTAAGCAAAACGGGAAGCATAGCGTCAGCGCTAGAAAGCGCTATCAAAGAGGTGGGGCAGGCGGTGATGTTTACTACGATGGTTATAGGCCTTGGATTTGCAGTACTTAGCTTTTCTGATTATCTGGGAATGGCAAAGGTAGGCTTCTTCGGTTCTATGGCGATATTTGTTGCCCTGCTCTGCGACCTTTTCCTTATCCCCGCAATGATAATAATTTTCAAGCCAAAATTTGGTGTAAAAAACGTAAATACTGAGATCAATTTTCGAGGAGTGTCTGCATGATAACAAAAAGTTTTCGACTACTGATTGGCTCAATATGTTTCGTAGCTCTTACTAGCCATGCACTTACTCAAGATCTCTCTGGTTTCGATATCATGAAATTAGTTGATGATGCTCAGCGCGAAACTAATGATTCGTCCTTTAATAGGATGCAACTCTCGAGCTGCAAATTCGGTGTTACTGATGGACGCATAACCTGCGCAGAGAGACCTCGAGTTAAGTCTCTTGAATCTGTTGCAAAAAACTACGGCCCAGAATTGAAGGACACCAAGAGCGTCACCATAACATTGGAACCTGCTGCAGAAAGAGGTATCAGTATGCTTAGCTACGCCTACGATGAAACAGGTCGCGACAATGAAACCTGGCTATATCTTTCTGCGCTCGGAAGAGTAAAACGTATGGCGAGCGGAGATTCGGATGAAGAAACCGAACCAGCATCACTATTTGGCTCTGAATTTACAACTGAGGACACTGAGACAGGAAAGCTAGAAGAATATACTTACAATATCCTAGAAGAAACGACAACAGCGGGGCGAGAGGTCTGGAAAATAGAAATGATTCCAGGCGAAGAAAGAGCAAAGAAGACGCGTTATTCTCGGCAAATCCATTATATAGATAAAGAAAGATACGTTGGGTTACGCTCTGAGATGTATGATCAATACGACAAAGAAGTTAAAAGACTTATGGCTTCAAGAGTGGAACTTGTAAATAGCATATGGATGGCACGGTCATTGACCATGATGAACCTTGTCACCAATCGTTTATCCAATATGGCGTTCGTAGAAATCTATACAGATTTGGATATACAAGACGAATTCCTAACCCAACGCACGTTGACCGACGCGGCCTATAGAGAGACAGAATTAGAGAAACTTCGCGATCAACTTAATTAATCTGGAATCACTACCCTACTATGTCGCGTTTCTGTAAAAGAGCCGGCTTAATTCTGATGTTCGTCGCGCCGATCGCGCAATCGCAACAGGAAGAGCAGCCCAATCAAGAAGACGAGGATCTATTAAGCGGCGATATCATCTTCGATGACGATCTTTTTGGTAATGTTTTTGACGAACAAACAAATAGCGATACAAATTCCTGGCTGGAAGGATTTACTGTGCAGATCCGCCAACAATTTTATGGTCAGGTTAACAACCACTCTGTAGAACCTATACCAGGCTTTTCCTTTCCCCGTGAAGCAGACATGGAGAACAACCGTTTAGGCGTAAATATTCGGTATCAAAATAGTTTCGCACCGGGGTGGCTTATTCAAGCTAGCGGCCAAGCTCGAGCTTACTGGGAAAATGACTATGAACACGAAGCGAACAATAATGAAGTCGACGCCGAATACCGTATCAATGAATTTTTCCTACAACGTAGCTTCGATCAACATAGCGTAAAGGTTGGTCGCCAAACCGTAGTGTGGGGGGAAACCGTTGGCAACTCGGTATTAGATGTCATCAACCATTTTGAGTTCCGCGACCTCACTATCATAGACATCGAGGATGCAAGATTAAATCAGTGGATGGTGGTGTGGGATTATTTCGGTGAAGATAGCAATTGGTCCAGTTTTGTAAATCTGTATCCAGAATTCAACCCCGCAACCGTCCGTGGCAGCCCTTTCTTCTTCGAGCCGGAATTTAATCTAACCGATTATAAAAGAGACGGAGAGGCGCTATTTGAAGTAGGCACGCAATGGCGCAAATCTTTTGATTTAACCGATATCAGCTTTATGGCGGCTTATCTTTATGACAATCAATTGCGTTACGAAGATCCCGCATCAGGGTTCGGCGATGCGATAGCGAAAAAAAATGACTTTGTTCTTCTTGGTTTTAGTGCCAATAGAGCTATAGGGAGACTGCTCTTAAATTTCGATTTGGCGTTTAGCCATGATGTATTGGCTGACAGTTTTAATTTTCCTGGCACGACAGCTTTGTCTTCACCACTAGATCTAAAAAAAGATCAAATCGGAACTTCTTTCGGCTTTGAATGGGCGGTCGATAATGAACAGAGTCTGAGTATCGGCATACAGGCGCAGAAAATTCTAGACGAAGACGAAGGCTTGCTACCTGGTCAGCAGCTAATTAATGAAGGCGTATTTGGTAGTTGGCTGGTGCGCTACAGTAATATTTTATTGAATTCTAATTTGACTCTATCGGCGACCTTGCAGGGCGATCTAGAAGGAGACTCTTTGTTGGCATTGCTGGGTGCCAGTTACACTATCAACGATAATTGGGCTATTGATACACAAATCATTAGCATCACCTCGAATACGCAATCACCGTTGATTTTTTTCGACGAAGACGTTCGCCTTGGAGCGACCATTACTTACTCTTTTTAGGAAAACGGACACTATTAATTTTTTAAAGGATTATCAAAAACCTCTTTATCAAATTCACCCTCCCAATTAGCTACAGCAGTAGAAACCGAAAGGTCACCACCAACGTTGACAACAGTACGCAACATATCTAATGGCCTATCAAACGCTAGAATAAAACCGACAACGGCAGCGTTCTGTTCCGGGGTCATTCCTATTGTGTCCATCACAGCAGCCATGAGAAATAGTGATGCGCCCGGCACAGCGGCAGTGCCAATCGAGACGAGCGTTGTTGAGCCTGCAATAAGTAAGTAGTCGACGAAATTCAAATCAATTCCGAACGCTTGCGCCCCAAATACCGTGACGATGCCGACATACAATCCGGTACCATCCATATTAATGGTGGCCCCGAGCGGCAAAACTGTTGAGGCAACGACTGGCTTTACGCCGAGATTTTTTTCCGCACAAGACATAGAAATGGGTAAAGTAGCGGAGCTTGAAGACGTAGAAAAAGCCATCAGCATAGCGTCGCGTGCTCCTCGGAAAAAATTCATCGCCGAGAGATTGAGCACAACCCTCATGATGATCACCCCATGCATTAATATCATATGAGAGAAACAAGCAATTACTACAGCAATCGCCAAACCAAGGACATCAAGCAACGCACCAACGCCAGCTGTTCCCGCTAACTGGGCTATCAGTGCGAATGCTCCAAATGGCGCGGCTTCCATGATCCAGTGAGTGATCCTCAGCATTGCCTCAGCCGCTGAGCTCATAAAATCAGCCACTGGCTTCCCAGGATCACCAATGGTTAACAGACTAATTCCAAGCAATAGAGCAAAGAAGATGATTGCGAGAATATTTCCTTCAACCATTGCCGCAAAAGGATTTTCCGGAACTATGGCCATCAATCGCTCACCCAGAGGCACTGTCTCTTGCACCGCGGTAGGTGCCACTGCAGAGAGATCAACACCCATGCCAGGCTGCATAGCAACCGCTAGAATTAGACCAATACTGATAGCTATTAGGGTAGTAATTAGATATATAGCCAATGTCCTAACACCCAGCGAACCGAGCTTGCTAGGGTCTCCCATTGAGATCACCCCAGATACAAGCGTCACAAAAACCAAGGGCACTACCACCATACGAATCAAGCGAATAAAGAGCTGGCCTATCCAAGCAATAGCACTAACACCATCCCCCCAAACAAAACCAACGACTACGCCAAGTACCATCGCAGCAAGAATCCGTTTCCACAACGCTATTTCAAACCACTTACTCATATAAACTAAACTCGCTCTTGATCCATTCGCTTAAATTAAGCACTGAATTATTAAAATTGTGGTTAAGACAACCGCTACATTTATTACTTGCTAGGAGACTATAGAAATTCATACCATTGTTCCAGCATGAAACTACTACTAATCAGGATTTTTAATGACACAATGGATTGAGGGGACGATATCAGAGATTATTCATTGGACCGGCAATTTATTTACTTTAAAAATAGATGCGGAGGTCGATGGATTTACTGCTGGACAATTTACCAGCCTTGCACTAGATATTAATGGCGAGCGTATCGCTAGACCTTATTCTTATCTAAGCACCCCAAATCAAAGGCCCTTAGAGTTCTTTTTCTATACCGCAACAAACGGACTACTATCCAACGCCCTTGTGAAGCTAAACCCAGGCGACAGTGTGTGGGTTAAAAAACAATCCACTGGATTTTTTGTGCTTGATGAAATTCCGGAGTGCAAAAACTTATGGATGTTAGGGACCGGAACCGGTGTCGCCCCATTTTTTTCTATACTAAATACCGAAGAACCATGGGAGCGATTCGAAAATATAGTTTTAGTCCATGCCGTGCGAACCTTGGCGGATTTACGCTACCAAGAAATTGTCAGGTCACTTGAACAAAAGCATACTGATCAATTCCTCTTCCAAGCGTTCATAAGCAGAGAAGAAATCCCAGACACATTCAATGGAAGAATACCTGCCGCTCTTGAAGACAGGACATTGGAGAAAAAACTTGGACTAGACTTGCAGCCAGACAACTCTCATCTAATGCTCTGTGGTAACCCTTCTATGGTAAAGGAATCGAGTGAAGCCCTTAAAAGAAGAGGATTTAAAAAGCACCGCCGCCGAACACCCGGCCATATCACTACAGAAAATTTTTGGTAATTTTTTATCCTCAGGACTAACTTAATTAGCTTAGCGGTAATTTACAGGCCCTTGCCGAGCTTGAATCAATTTTTCAAACTGAACACCCACATCAATTAACAGTTGTTCTTGAAATGACGGCGCAATAAACGTCAAGCCTATTGGCTGACCATTTTCGCTGTACCCCATAGGGATGGTGAGGGCTGGGTAGTTAGCCAAGGCTGCCATACTCGCCTGATGCTGATTGACGCCAACCAGAACCTCTATGTTATTTTCGTAAAATAATTGATCTAGAATTCCTCTTCCCCAGCCCTGCAATTCCGCTCTCAATCCCTCGATCCCTTCCTCGCTTAAATTTATTTCTGCCATCATGTCAATAAGGGCTTGTCCATAAGGTGCTCGCAAATCTAAATCTCTATTATTGAATTCTTTCAAGCTAATAACTGAATCAATCCCAACTTGACTTGAGCTATGCTCTTCTAAATAACGCGCCAGGTCTCTTACCATTTCCCCACCCAGAAACTCACTAAACCTTGAGTCCCTCTCTGCCTCGAAGTCGATATCTACTATAACTGCCGCATTTTCCGACAATAAACTCACTGCATTCTGATAGAAATTATTATCCGCATAAGACTCCAAAGCTCCGAGTCGTTTGTCAGCCAAAGCTATTTCTCGATACGACAACCGCATATCTGCACTAATTAGGGGCATTGAGATATCTTGTTGATCATACCCCACCATCGCGTTAAACAGAGTTACCACATCTGCGACCGAGCGCGCCATGGGACCAACAGTGTCAAGGCTGCTTGCAACAGGCACGACACCAGTCCTACTCAAAGATCCTGTGGTCGGTTTTAAACCTACTAAGGAGTTTGCGCTGGAAGGAGACAGGATAGAACCCGAAGTTTCTGAACCCACGGCGACCGCAGCATAGTTAGCTGCCACCGATGCTCCGCTACCAGAGCTAGAACCGCCAGTGCCAAACTCGAACCGACCATAGGGGTTTAAGGTCTGCCCACCCATGGCACTGTAACCCGACGGGCAGTTAGTACAGAAAAAATACGCCCACTCGCTTAGATTAGCCTTACCAAGAACTATAGCGCCTTTTTCGAGCAATCTTTCAGCAACAAAAGCATTAGCTGTGAAATTGTTTTCTAATGCCAAAGCGCCAGCGGTTGTCGGGAGGCCAGCGAATCCGATGTTATCCTTGAGTAAAATAGGAATGCCGAATAAAGAATCTAAAGGGACCTCTGAGCCCGACTGACGAATTTCATCCAGTTGGCGAGCGCGGTTGATAGCGTCAGGATTTAAAGAAATAATGCTGTTAATGAAGCGATTATTATCCGATTCAATCCTTTGAATACGGTAGATGTAAAACGTGACTAGCTCTTCATAAGAAAGGCTACCAGAATTAACTGCCTGTTGAATTTCATTAATCGAGCGGTCAATTATAAATTGCTTTAAATCAAAATAGTCCTGCTCTGTAAACCTTGTTAAGGCCTGTTCAAAAGGGGCCCAAAGAGCAGTCTTATTCAGCACTTTGCTGTTGAGTAACTTGAAATGCATGCTCTCATTTTCATGTTGCGCCAAGAAAGCTAAATCCTCTGCCTCATCATAAAAAGTAACATTTAGCTCGGTCTCCGCTGAAAAGGCAGGGCTAGGCAGCGCATGGACCCCAAGCAACAGTTGAATTAAGAGGGCGATAGCGTGCTTTTTCATATATTTTAGTTTCATTTTCAGTGATGATTTATTTATACAAGCAGCAAATCAGGTTAGCATAAGAATATCAAATATGTGATCTGAATAGGCTGTCTGGCCATATAATCCTAGAATAACGGGCAGCAACAAACTGAGGAATTTTTAAATGAATATTAGCGTGTTTTCGAAGAATTGGTTCCGACCTGCCCTAACCCTGATGCTAATGGCTGGGCTCGCTGCCTGTAATGACTCATCGGACATTAATGAAAACTCGGCTAATCAGCCCGAAGCTGCTCTTTCGCTCGGCTACAAGAGAATAAACGAACCCAATGAAAATGATCCCTTAAACGCGCATATATATGAACTGAGCAATGGCTTACAGGTTTACCTAACCGAAAATCATGAAGAGCCTAGGTTCTACGCCGAAATTGCCGTCAGAGCTGGCAGTAAACATGATCCGGCAGACGGCACGGGTCTCGCTCACTATTTAGAGCATCTTTTGTTTAAAGGCAATCAAAACCTCGGCACACTAAATTATGCCGCGGAAAAGCCCCTCCTTGACGAGATTGTCGCGTTATACGAAGAACACTTCTCAGAAACTGATGAAGCTCGCAGAGCCGAAATCTATAGTGAAATCAATCGCGCTGCGCAAGAAGCCGCGGAGTACGCAATCCCTAACGAAATCGATAAGCTATACAATACCATGGGTGGAACCGGCCTTAATGCTCACACTTGGTACGAAGAAACAGTTTATAAAATAGGGCTGCCTTCCAATCGTTTACAACAATGGGCTGAGATCGAATCCGATCGTTTTGTGGACCCAGTTTTTAGGCTATTCCATACTGAATTGGAAACCGTTTATGAAGAAAAAAATAGAACCCTAGATAACGCTGGGCGCATTATTGGCACCGCTATCGATGAGTTACTATATAAAGTTCACCCCTACGGACAGCAACCCACCATCGGGACAGTAGATCATCTGAAAAATCCCTCACTGGTTTATATTCAAAATTATTTCGATACCTATTACGTTCCAAACAATATGGGAATCTTCATAAGCGGCGATATCGATATTGAGGAAACTATCGAGCTGATTAGTGAAAAGTTTGGACATTGGGAATCTAAGCTAATCGAAGAAGTAGGCCCATGGGATGAACCCTCCCTGCAAGGCGCCGAAAGAAGAACCGTTCAGTATCCAGGCGAAGAGCAAGTGTCGATTGCGTTTCGTACCGCTGAAAACGGGCATGAAGACAAGGAGGCGCTAATTCTAGTTGATATGATTCTTGATAATCGTACTGCGGGTCTAATAAACCTAAACCTAACGCAACAACAACTTGTTTCTAACGCCGGCTCCTCCCCACTATTCCTAAACGATTATGGCTCCCAAAATCTTTATGGAGTTCCAAGGCCCAACCAAACTCTCCAAGAAGTTGAACAACTGCTTTTGGACCAGCTTAACCTAATTAAGTCTGGTGAGTTTGAAGACTGGATTATCCCGGCGATCATTAATGATTTTAAAAAGAATGAAAAAGCCAGCTTAGAGTTCAATACCGCACGAGTAGACGCGATGAGAACATCTTTTATCGAGGGCTCTGAGTGGGACTACCACATATCCGAAATTGATCGAATGGAGACGCTTGATAAAGATGATGTTGTAGCTGTTGCCAACAAGTATTTCGGCGCTGACTATGTTTCGGTCTACCGGGTAGATGATCAGCATGTTCTGCCGCCGGTTGAGAAGCCCCAAATCGATCCCGTAAATATTGACCCCAGCCGTCAATCAGAATTTGCCGCTAATATTTTAGCCATGGAATACGAGGAAATTGAACCTTCTTTCGTGGAACCCGACGCTGATTACCGAGTAATAGAGTTCGCCGATGGCGTAGAGCTCTACTATGCGCCTAACCCCTTAAATGATTTATTCACATTCTCGATCGGCGTGGAAGTGGGCACTGAAGAGAATGAAAAATTAGGCCTTTCCGCCGCGCTCATGGATGTCGCAGGTACCCAGAACCTTAGCAACGAAGAACTACAAAAAGAATGGTATCGCATGGGCTCTGAATTTCGATTCGGTGCGGGTGAAAATTCTTCCGCTTTTACAGTTTCTGGCCTAGATGATGAATTTGAAGACTCCTTGGCATTAATGATGGAGTTAATCAAAAATCCCACCGCAGAAGCGCAAACCCTCGAGCAACTAAAAGGAATCTTACTCAAATCTCGAGAGGACAGAAAAAGTTCTCCTCCAGCAATAGCGCAAGCACTCTATATGTACAATCGCTACGGTCAGGAATCCCCTTTATTAGAGGCACTGACAACACAAGAGATAACGGAAACTAATCTTAACGAACTAACATCGCTACCAGCGGACTTACTCAACTATAAACATACAATTGCGTACACTGGTTCCATGCCGTTAGAAGAATTGGTGGAGGTACTCCGCCGCCAACATGCAATCGATGGCGAATTACGAGACACACCAGACTTCAGATTACGTAAAGCGCGAGCGATCGATGAGACAGAAGTAAAGGTAGTTAACCAGCAAACAGCTCAAGCCCAGGTTCGTATCGAATTTGCTGATGGAGAATACAGCCCTGAAGATGATGTCATGTCCTCCATTTATACCAATTATTTCGGGAGCGGTATGTCTAGCGTTGTATTCCAAGAATTACGTGAAGCTAGGGCGCTAGCTTATTCGGCTCAAGCGCGCTATGCCCAAGGAAGCCGCCAAAATGCTGAAAACCTCATGCTAGGAGTGATCGGCACACAGACAGATAAAACTATAGATGCGCTTTCCGCGTTTTTAGACCTAATAGACAACATGCCGACTTCCTCGGAGCGCTTCGAAGAATCCGTTAACTCTTTATTGAATCGTTACCGAACATCAAAGCTAAACTTCCGAGAAGTGATCGGAGCAGTAAGGAACTGGGAAAGATTAGGTTATGAGACTGACCCTAGACGAGCGCGTTATCAGCAACTTCAAACTGCAAACTTGGATGAGTTGCTAACTTTTCAAGAAGAGCATGTAAAGGACCGACCAAAGTTGATTTCTATTGTTGGGGATCTTTCGATCATCGATACAGATGATCTTGGCCAATTCGGAATGGTGGAAGAGGTCCAGATCGAAGAACTATTCGTAGAATAACACCCCATTAAGAATGGATATTAATGATAATGAGATCGCATTAACCGTAAAGGGGCTAAATAAAAGTTACGGATCTCATGACGTACTTAAAAACCTTGATTTGGAACTCAAAAAAGGAGCGGTTCTTGGCTTAGTGGGTCTAAATGGATCCGGAAAAACAACAACAATCGAATGCTTGCTAGGATTACAAAGCGCCAATTCAGGATTAATATCTTTACTAACCTTTTCTCCTCAATCATTGTGTGAAGCTAATGGTAAAGTTATTGGGGTTTTCGACACTCCAAGCCTACATCCGAATCTTACAGTACACCAAAGCCTTGAACACGCCGCACTTCTATGTGAAAAGATTGTTAGAACACCTCAACAAGTCGAGACACTGCTCGGCATTGAGAGATTCTCAAAATTTAAAATTCGAAACTTATCTTTAGGCAATAAACGTCGAGCGTCAATTGCACATGCGCTACTAGGTGGCCCTGACTTAATAATTCTAGATGAACCCTTTAATGGTCTCGACGCTGGCGGCGTCGATGATGTTCTTGAATTAATAAGATATTTAAATCAGCAAGAGGGGACAAGTTTCCTCCTTTCTAGTCATCAACTACCTTATCTGGAAAATATTTGTAGCCATGTGGCAATTCTGCATCATGGTAAAATCTGCGTGAATGGCGCTATCGATACCCTGCTTTCAGATACTGGTTTAACGATTAAACTTCGAACTAGCAATGAATCTGCTGCGATGACGGTTGTAAATTCAAGTAATAAAATAGAAATTTTAAGTAGCGACTCCGAAGGTTACATAAATTTATCATTAAGTGACATGAATTCTGCCGAGCTGAATCGTCTTCTCGTTGAAAACCAAGTAGCCGTAGATGAATTAATAGTAAAAACTCCATCACTGA
>MDTG01115150.1_pt1 | contig 12439 bp, 12 predicted proteins | sample 811421 | NCBI WGS metagenome assembly MDTG01 (sample SAMN05326645, study PRJNA326480) | marine metagenome | isolation source: seawater | place: Pacific Ocean: South East | collected 2011
ACCTGTTTTTGGAGGCCACGCCCAGAATCGAACTGGGATAAAAGGATTTGCAATCCTCTGCGTAACCATTCCGCCACGTGGCCAATAATGCTTCTATAAATCATTTAATAGCTTCAATAAAGCAAAATCTAAGTCTTTATGGTTTTTCTTCATTTGATATAAACTATATAGATCATAATAAACTATATAGATCGTAATAATGGAATTTAAAAAATATAATCATTTAGAAGAAGAAAAAAAAATCTCAGATTTTTGGATTAAAAAAGGTTTGTTCAAACCTAATAAATCTAAAATAAAAAAAAATTTTTCGATAGTGATTCCACCTCCTAATATCACTGGTAGATTACATATGGGCCATGCCTTAAATAATAGCCTGCAAGACGTATTAATTAGATTTAATAGAATGAAAGGCTTTGAAACACTTTGGCAACCAGGAACAGATCACGCAGGAATAGCAACTCAAGCAATTGTAGAAAAAAATCTTGAAACTGAGGGTGTCAATAAAAACGACCTAGGAAGAGAAAAATTCATTGAAAAAGTCTGGAAATGGAAAGAACAGTCTGGTGGTATAATTTTGGATCAACTAAAAAAATTAGGTTGCTCTTGCGATTGGTCTAGAACAAGATTCACAATGGACAAGGATCTCTCTAAAGCAGTAATCAAGGTATTTGTTGATTTGTATAATAAAAAATTAATTTATAAAGATAAAAAACTTGTTAATTGGGATACTCAGCTTCAAACAGCTATTTCAGATTTAGAGGTGATTCAAAAGGAAGTTCAATCTCAATTGTATTATATTGATTATCAAATAGAAAACTCAAAAACAAAAATAACAATTGCAACCACAAGACCTGAAACAATGATGGGCGATACAGCAGTTGCAGTAAATCCAAGAGACAAAAGATACTCAAGCTTAATAGGTAAGTATGTTAAAATTCCAATAGTAAACAGAGTAATCAAAATAATCTCAGATCATTATGCTGATCCCAATCAAGGATCAGGAGCCGTTAAAATAACTCCAGCTCACGATTTTAATGATTATTTAGTTGGCAAACGGAATAAATTGGAAATTATTAATATTTTTGAAAAAGATGGGAAAATTAATAAAAATGGTGTTAAAGAATTTATTGGACTTGATAGATTTGAAGCAAGAAAGCTTTTGATAAAAAAACTTAAGGAAAATGGGAACCTCGTAAAAATTGAATCAATTAAAAATAAAGTCCCTTATGGTGATAGATCTAATACGATTATAGAACCACTTTTGACAGAACAATGGTTTGTTCACGCTAAGAAATTATCAAAAAAACCTATCGAAATTGTTAATAAAGGACAAACTTCTTTTTTTCCAAATAACTGGACAAAAATATTTTTTCAGTGGATGAAAAATATTGAACCATGGTGTATTTCTCGTCAAATATGGTGGGGTCACAGAATCCCAGCTTGGTATGACGAACACAAAAATATATTTGTTGCTGAAAATTACAAAGAAGCTTTAGCTCTTGCAAAGAAAAAAAATAAAAAAAAACATATTAAACTAACTCAAGAAACAGATGTATTAGATACTTGGTTTTCTTCTGCACTTTGGCCTTTTGCAACATTAGGTTGGCCTAACAAAACTAAAGAACTTAAGAAATTTTATCCAACCTCAGTTCTAGTTACTGGTTTCGATATAATTTTTTTCTGGGTCGCTAGAATGTTAATGATGGGTAATTACTTTAATAATCGAACACCATTTAAAAAAGTATATGTACATGCATTAGTAAGAGATCATAAGGGTCAAAAGATGTCGAAGTCTAAAGGGAATGTAATAGATCCTCTGGAACTTATAAATGAATATGGTGCTGACAGTTTGAGATTTACTTTGATCTCAATGGCTTCTCCTGGAAGAGATGTAAAACTATCAAAAGACAGAGTTATGGGTAATAGAAATTTTATTACTAAACTTTGGAGCGCTAATAATTTTTTAAATCTTAATAACTGCAAGTTAAATAAAGAAATAAATTTAGGATCATTGAGTCTTTCAATTAATCATTGGATATTTAATGAATTTGTAAAAACACAAAATTTAGTATCAAAAAATATTGAAGAATTTAGATTTGATGAAGCATCAAAAAAAGCTTATCAATTTGTTTGGCACTCATATTGTGATTGGTATTTAGAATTTTTAAAACCTATTTTTAACTCAAAAAATAAAGAGGAAATTAAAGAAGCTAGACTTTTTTCATCTTTTATGATGGCAAATATTCTGAAAATTCTTCATCCATTTATCCCTTTCTTTACTGAGTCTGTGTGGTCAAGTAATAATTATAAATCTTATTTTAAAAATGATTTGATCACTTCAACATGGCCAGATTATAGAAATTTACATAAATTTGAAAAAAAACAGAAAGATATTAATAACTTAATTCATCTAATTTCAAATATAAGATCTGCAAAAGCAGAGCTAAAAATCATGCCAAAATTGTTTTGTGATTTATCTTTTTCAGAAAACTCATCCAAACTAGAAAAATTAATAATTAACAACTTAGAACTAGTTAAACAAGTTGGAAGAGTCAACGAAATTGTTAAAAAGGTAGATAATAAAAAGAATTATTTTGATATTTTAGTTTTAAAAGAAAAAATTTCACTTGGCTTTGCTAGTGATGTAGACTTAACTTCTCAAAAAGAGAGTATTTTACAAAAAATAGAAAATATTAATAAGCAACTAAATGGCCTAAATAACAAGCTTAAAAATAAGGCTTATTTAAAAAATGCTCCTAAAGATATAGTTTTAAATGATAAAAATTTGCTTAAAGAATTAACTATTGAAGATCAAAAATTAAGAAGTATTGTATCAAGTATTAATTAAATATGTCCAAAATTAATAAAAAAAAATTACCTAGTCGTCATACATCCTTGGGGCCAGATAGAGCACCACATAGATCATTCTATTATGCTATGGGAGAAACAGAGCAAGATGTTGCCAAACCTTTTGTTGGAGTGGTATCAACCTGGAACGAGGCAGCTCCATGTAATACGGCTCTAATGAGACAAGCTCAATCAGTAAAAAAGGGTGTTAAAGAATTTGGAGGAACTCCAAGAGAATTTTGTACTATAACAGTGACAGACGGTATAGCAATGGGTCATGAAGGTATGAAGTCCTCATTAATTTCAAGAGAAATTATTGCAGACTCCGCTGAGTTGACTGTAAGAGGTCACTGCTATGATGCACTTGTTGGTATAGCTGGATGTGACAAATCATTACCTGGTTTAATGATGTCAATGTTAAGATTAAATGTTCCTAGTGTATTTATTTACGGAGGTTCAATTTTACCAGGCAAATATAAAGGCAAGGATGTAACTGTGGTAGATGTGTTTGAGGCTGTAGGAAAACATTCTACTGGCTCGATGTCTTCTGAAGAACTTAGAGAGCTGGAGTTGGTTGCATGTCCGAGTGCCGGTGCTTGTGGTGGTCAATTTACGGCAAATACTATGGCATGTGTATCAGAAGCAATAGGATTAGCTTTGCCATATTCCGCTGGCACGCCTGCTCCATATGAAGAAAGAGATAAATACGCTTTTGAAAGCGGTAAAACAGTAATGAATTTGTTAGAAAAAAATATAAAACCTAGAGATATAGTTAATAAAAAATCTTTAGAAAACGCTGCCACAATAGTAGCAGCAACTGGCGGCTCTACAAATGCAGCTTTACATCTACCAGCTTTAGCTAATGAAATTGGTGTTAAATTTGATTTAATGGATGTGGCTAAAATATTTAAAAAAACCCCTTACCTTGCTGATTTAAAACCTGGCGGGAAATTTGTAGCAAAAGATATGTGGGAAGCAGGTGGTGTTCCGATGTTATTGAAAACTTTATTTGATGGTGGCTTTATACACGGAGACTGCTTAACAGTAACTGGTAAAACTATGAGAGAAAACCTAAAGGATATTAAATTTAATCCTGATCAAAAAGTTTTAAGAGAATATAATAATCCATTATCACCAGATGGTGGTGTAGTTGGTTTGAAAGGAAACTTGGCCCCAGAAGGTGCAATAGTAAAAATTGCAGGCTTAAAAAAACTACAGTTTACTGGCAAAGCCAGATGTTTTGATAACGAAGAAGATGCTATGAAGGCTGTCCAAACAAAAAAATATAAAGATGGAGATATTATTATAATAAGATATGAAGGGCCTAGAGGAGGTCCTGGAATGAGAGAAATGCTTTCAACAACCGGAGCAATTTACGGTCAAGGAAAAGGTGAAAAAGTTGCTTTAATAACAGACGGAAGGTTTTCTGGAGCAACCAGAGGGTTTTGCGTTGGACATGTTGGGCCTGAAGCTGCTTTAGGGGGACCTATTGCACTTCTTAAAAATGGAGATGTGATAGACATAGATGCCAAAAAAGGCACAATAAATGTGAGACTATCTAAAGCTCAATTAGTTTCAAGAAAGAAAAGTGGAAAGCTAAAAAATTATCTTTTGGGTCTGGCACATTATGGAAGTATGCTCAAACAGTGGGCCCAGCTTATCTCGGTGCTCCTACTCATCCTGGCAAAAAAAAAGAAGTAAAAGAGTATTCTAAAATTTAATGAAGATAAGACCAATTATTTTATGTGGTGGGTCCGGAACAAGATTATGGCCTGATATAAAAAAACATCAAGCAAAACAGTTTATAGATTTTGGAGGCTGGACATTATTTGGTAAGACTTTAGAAAGAATTAAAAGCCCATTATTTGACTATCCTATAATTAGTACCAATTCAAAATATCTGAAAGAAATTAAAAAAAAATTAATAAAATATAAGATCAAAAATTACAGAATAGTTTTAGAACCAGTAAAAAAAAATACCGGACCTGCTATTCTTTCTTCTGTATTAATACCTGAAATTCCAACTAACCAACCTATAATTTTCTTTTCTTCTGACCATTTGATTGAAAAAATAAGTAAACTTAATTTTGAGATAAAAAAAAGTAAGAAATTTTTAACAAATAATAATATTTTTATTTTTGGGATCAAGCCAAGTATACCATCAAACCAATACGGATATTTTTTGACAAAAAAGATTAAAAATCTAAACAAGGTTTCTAAATTTATTGAAAAACCAAATATCAATAGAGCCAAAAACATTATTAAAAAAGGAGGATATTGGAATTCAGGCTTATTCTTTTTGAGAAAAGATTCATTGATAAATAATTTTAAAAAATATCAAAAAAATATCTTAAAAAACTCATTATTAGCCGTAACAAAAGGTAAATATAAAAATAAAATATACTATTTAAATAAAAAATCTTTTGTTAAAAATTTATCTATCTCATTTGACTATGCCATCTTAGAGAAAACAAAGAACATTAATGCTATCAAACTTAATGTACCGTGGTCAGACCTTGGCAGCTGGAAGGAAATACTTTTAATGTTCTACAAAAACAAAAAAAAATACTTTAAGAAAAAAAATACTTATTTTAGACCATGGGGTAGCTACACAAATCTTTATCATGGTAAAAATTTTCTAATTAAAGAGCTTAAGGTAAAATCAAAAGGTGTATTAAGTTTACAAAAACATTTTCACAGATCCGAGCATTGGGTTGTTACTAATGGTAAGCCAAAAATTACGTTGAATAGAAAATATTTTTTCAGAAAACCATATGAAACTGTTTTTATACCCAAAAGATCAATACATAGAATTCAAAATTCAGGAAGAAAAATAGTTAAAATTATGGAGGCACAACTAGGTTCAATTTTAAAGGAAACAGATATTGTTAGATTCGAAGATATCTATGGACGTGCTAATTAATTTGTAACTCGATAGGAGTATGATCTGAGGGTTTAGTTTTCGATCTTGGTTTCTTATTAATATTTATTGATACGATATGCTCAGACAAGTTATTTGATAATAAAAAATGATCAATTCTCATACCATGATTTTTTTGCCATGAACCTGCAAAATAATCCCAAAAAGTATATTCTTGTTTATTTTTCTTCTTTAAACGATAAACATCATTAAAACCTAAGTTTAATAATTCACGAAATTTTTTTCTTATCTCTAATTTTCCCAAAGCGTCGTTTTCGTATCTTTTAAAATCATAAACATCAATTTCCTCTGGAATTATGTTAAAATCTCCTGCTATTAATAAATTTGAATTTTTAATAAGTTTTTTTTTTAATATTAACTATAAATTTTTTTAACCAACTTTTCTTATATTCAAATTTTTCACTTTCAACTGGATTTCCATTCGGAACATATATATTTATTAATTCTATTTTCTTTTTTTTAAACTCAATTTCTCCTGTAATTACTCTTGATTGCTTAAGATCGTCATTTATAAAATTTTTATTTATATTGTAAATATTGACTTTAGATAGTATGGCTACGCCATTATAACTTTTCTGGCCAAATACATAAGAATTATACCCTTTTATTTTAAATTCATCATAAGGAAAATTTTGATCTTGAGCTTTTATTTCTTGTAAAAGTAAAATGTCAGGTTTTACTTCATCTAAATATTCCAAAATATTGGAAATTCTAGCTCTAACAGAATTAACATTCCAAGAAACGATTATCATTAAACAGAGAAAGATAAACCGCAACCACAAGAGGAAGAAGCTTTAGGATTACTTATTGTGAAAGACTCACCAATCATTTCAACTTTAAAATCTATAACAGATCCGTTAATAATATCTAAAGATTTTTCATCGATTACAGTGTTGTTGAACAATATATCATCATCCTTAATAGAGTTATCAAAGTTAAAATTATATTTAAAACCTGAGCATCCACCGCCTTTTACTGAAATTCTAAAATATTTTTTTGAATCATCTTTAGCTGTTATTTTTTTAATTTGTTTTAAAGCTCTATCAGTAAATTTAATTTTTTTTGTCATATTAAGTTAATTTGTAGTATATATTTTAATATAGATTTATGCAAAGTAATACATTCTCTAAAATATCTACCTCAATTAAATCCAAAGGAAGATTTTATATAGAAAAAAAAAGCGTTTTGAGATCACCTTATCAAAGGGATAGAGACAGAATTGTACACTCTACTGCATTTAGAAGATTAAAACATAAAACACAAGTATTTGTTAATACATCTGGAGATCATTACAGAACTAGAATTACTCACTCTCTAGAAGTATCTCAGATAGCAAGAACACTATCTAAAGTTTTTAAATTAAATGAGGATTTATCTGAAACTTTGAGCTTAGCACATGATTTAGGACACACTCCGTTTGGACATGCAGGTGAGGAGGCGCTTAACGATTGTATGAAAAAAAGTGGTGGTTTTGATCACAATATACAAACCTTGAGAATAGTGACTCTATTAGAAAATAGATACTATAATTTTCAAGGGTTGAATTTATCTATTGAAACATTAGATGGATTAATAAAACATAACGGTCCTATTAAAAAAAAAAAGAAGTTAGATGAGATATTAGGAAGGAATTTTTTTAAAAATAAGATTAATTTTGATAATAGCCCTTCTTTAGAAGCGCAGATTGCATCTATTTCTGATGATATAGCTTATAACAGCCATGACCTAGAAGATGGCTTAAACGCTAAATTATTTACTTTGAAAGATATTAGTAAAATACCAATACTTAAAAATCTTATAAAAAAGCATGAGAATAAAATTAAAAAATATTCTTTAGAATTAGCAACAAGACAAATTATTAGAGAAATTATTAATGAAATGGTTCAAGATGTAATTATTAATACTAGAAAAAATTTGGTAAAAAATAAAATAAAAAATATTTATGATGTATACAGATCAAAATATCCACTCGTAAGTTTTTCCAATAAAATGAGATTATTTGACAAATGTGTTAAAAAATTTTTAAAAAAAAATATGTATTACCATAAAAATGTTATCCACAAAACAAATTATGGAAAAAAAGTAGTAAAAAGATTATTTATAAAAATCAAAAAAAATCCTAAAAAATTTATACAATTTAGTTACGACAAAAACGTTAATATCGATAGATTTATTTGTGATTTTATTGCTGGTATGACAGATAGATATGCAATAAATTTATATAATAAAATAAAATGAATATATTTGATAGCTACTTAAAAGAAATACTAAATCTAATCAAAACAAATAAAAAAAAATTGGATTTAAAAGATATTAATAATTTTAAAGGTGTAAACTTAGAAATACCCCCGCCAAACATAAATTCTGATTTATCAACTAATATATGTATGATTTTGGCAAAATTAAATAATTTAGACCCAAATAAACTTGCTAGCAATGTAAGAGAGATAATTAAAGCAAATATTGAAGATTTTAAAAAAGTAGAAATTGCTAAACCAGGTTTTATTAATATTAATCTTTCCAATAATGCATTAATAAAAATTATAAATAATATTTTCTCTGAAGGTAAAAATTTTGGTTCAAAAAAGACAAATTACTCCTTTAATATAGAATTTGTTTCAGCTAACCCAACTGGCCCAATGCACGTAGGCCATTGTAGGGGAGCAATATTTGGTGATGTATTATCAAATCTTCTTAAATTTAATGGCAACAAAGTAACTAAAGAATATTATATCAATGATTATGGAAACCAAATTAATAATTTTGTTAAGTCCGTCTTTTTTAGAATAAGAGAAATTCAGTTTAACGAAAAATTTTCAAATGATGGAGATCTTTATCCAGGTGAGTATATAAAAGATATCGCCAAAAAAATTTTAAGCAAAAAAAAGGAAGATTTTGATTCTTTTGAAAAAAATTATAATTTTTTAGCAGAAGAGTCATTAAATCAGTCAATGGAAATGATAAAGTCTGATTTAAATAAGTTGGGGATATCCCATGATAATTTTGTGTCAGAAAAAAATATAGTAAAATCTAATAGTGTAAATAAAGCCATAGATGATTTAAAAAAAAATAAATATGTAGAGGAAGGTTATTTAGAACCACCAAAAGGTGAAGAAAAAAAAGATTGGAAAAAAAGTAAAAGATTAATTTTTAAATCTATTTTGTTCGGCGATGACTCAAATAGAGCTTTGCAAAAAAATGATGGTACTTGGACATACTTTGCAAACGATCTAGCATATCATTATAATAAAGTTTCCAGAAATTTTGATAAACTGATTAATATTTTAGGAGCTGATCACACGGGCTATGTAAAAAGAATAGAAGGTGCTGTCCAGGCATTATCAGAAAACAAAACCAGTTTAGAATGCAAGGTATGTCAATTGGTTAAGTTATATAAAAATGGATTGCCTTTTAAAATGTCAAAAAGAGCTGGAGACTTTATATCTGTAAACGATTTATTAAATGAAGTTAATAAAGACTCAATTAGATTTATGATGCTCAATAGAAGTCACGATGTTGAATTAGAATTTGATTTTGATAAAGTTTTAGAAAAAAGTAAAGAGAATCCGGTTTTTTATGTTCAATATTGTCACGCAAGAATTCAATCAATATTTCGTACAATTAATTTTAAAATTGAGAAAAATGTAAATGTTCCAAATATAGAATTAGATTTTAATAAATATGAAAAAGAATTATTAAAAAAAATATTTGAGTGGCCAAAAATTATTAACATTTCTTCGATTAAGTATGAACCACACCGCATTCCTTATTACTTATATGAATTAGCTACTCTTTTTCATTCATATTGGAGCAAGGGAAATGAAGATGAAAATTTTAGATTCATTAAAAATGGAAAGGCTAAAAATAACATACTAATTATAATTCAACTTATTCTTATAGTTTTACAAAATGGAATGGGAATACTTAATGTATCTTTGCCAAACAAAATGTAAATGATTAAAAATATTGTAAAATTTTTTATCTTAACGACAGTTATCTCTTTTTTTATAGTTGTTTATAACTATTATCTTTCAGAAAAAAATATAAATTTAGTTAAAAATAATAGAGAAAACTTAGAGATAGATTTAGAAAAAAAAAATTTAGATTTACCAATTTTAGAAAATAATATTGCTGATGCTATTGAGTTTAATTCAGGATACAACAATACAAGGAAACAAAATTACAAAAGAAACTTTTGGGATCTTTTTAAATAAAAATGTTAAAAAAAGCTGTCATAATAAGCTTGTCTGGCTATAAATTAACGTCAACAGAAATTGAATTATTTAAAAATTATTTACCTTGGGGAGTCATTCTTTTCAGCAGAAACATAAAAGATTTACACCAATTAAAAAAACTTATTAAATCAATAAGAAAAGTTACTAAGGATATGAAATATCCAATATTAATTGATGAGGAGGGAGGTGAAGTTTCTAGGTTAAAAAATATTATAAATAATAAACTATTCTCTCAAAAATACTTTGGCAAAATTTATGAGTCAAATCATATAGTAGGAATTAAAATCTACCAAAACTATATAAATAAATTGAGTGAAATCTTTAAATCACTTGGCCTAAACATAAATACAGTTCCTATTTTAGATAGATTATACCCTCATACAAATAACTTTTTAAAAAATAGAATCTACTCGTCAAAAATAAAAACTATTCAATCACTCTCAAAAGTTTGCATAAATACGTATAAAAAAAATAAAATTGCAACTATAGTAAAACATATCCCCGGTCACGGATTAGCTAAATCGGACTCACACAAGAAGTTACCGGTAATTATAAAAGATCTTAATTATCTTATGAAAAATGATTTTAAATGTTTTAAAAAAAATAAATCTCTTTTCGCCATGACAGCACATATTTTGTTAAAAAAAATTGATAATAAAAATTGTGTTACACACTCCAAAATTGTTATAAAAAAAATAATAAGAAAAAAAATTGGTTTTAAAGGAATCATTATTTCAGATGACATTAGTATGAAGTCTTTAAAGAATGGACTTGTTGAAAATGCTTTAAAAGCACTGAAGGCAGGTTGTAATTTAGCATTATATTGTGAGGGAAATACAAAAATATCATTAAAATTGTTAAAAAAAATTCCACCTATAGATGAATTTACCAAAAAAAAAACATCAGAATTTTATAAATTTTTAAGATAATGTTTAGCATGGAGTCGAAGATAAATAATTCTTTCTCAGTTGATATACCAAATTATAGTGGTCCATTAGAAATTTTATTGGATTTAGCTAAAAACCAAAAGGTAGATCTAGCAAATATATCTATAACAAAATTAGCTGATCAATTTTTAGAATTTATTAAGGGGAATAAAAATTTAAATTTAGAAACAGCATCAGAATTTTTATTGATGGCAACATGGCTTGCATATTTGAAATCAAAGTTATTATTACCTGAAGATGAAGAAGACGATTTTAAAGCACTTGAAGTTGCTGAAAAATTAAAACTTCAATTAAAAAAACTTGAATTAATAAGACTTTTATCTGATCAATTGCTTCAAAAAAAAAGAATCGGAAGGGATATTTTTTTTAGAGGAATGCGAGGTGGCATCAAATCTATATACACACCAATTTATGATGTAAGTTTATACGAGTTATTAAAAACATATGCTAATATCAACACTCAAAAATCTTTTCAAAGAGTGAATATACCGAAGCTACCAGTTTTAACAACCGAACAAGGAATTAATAATATTAAGGGACAATTAGATAATCTTAATGATTGGAAAAATATGATAAACTTAATTCCTGAAAATTATAAACAAAATTCACAAAAAAAAAGAACAGGTTTATCAGGAATATTTGCAGCTTGTTTAGAACTTACAAGAGAAGGTATAATCAATATGAGGCAAAAAAAAACTTTTGATGATATTTTAATAAAAAAAAGATAATGAGTAAAAAAAAGACAAATATAATTAAATTTCCTGATTCAATATCAAAAATTGAAAGAAAAGTAGAAGCAATATTATTCGCTGCTTCGGAACCTCTTGATGAAGAAACTATTGAAAAAAGACTTCAAACAACTTCAAAAATTAAAAAAATTCTGGAAAAAATTCAAAATGATTATAAATCAAGAGGTATTAACTTAGTATGCATTAGAAATAAGTGGTCTTTTAGGACCGCTTCAGACCTTTCAAATACCATGGCTTTACAAAAATCCACTCAAAAAAAACTTTCCAAAGCTACAATAGAAACTTTGTCAATAATCGTTTACCACCAACCTGTAACTAGGTCTGAAATTGAGCAAATTAGAGGTGTGGCTTTTGGATCTAATACTATTGAAATTTTAATGGAGCTAGATTGGGTAAGACCAGCCGGAAGAAAAAATATACCTGGTAAACCTATACAATATGTAACTACCGAAAATTTTTTAAATCATTTTAATATTCAAAAATTATCTGATTTGCCTACCGTTGATGAACTTGGATCGGCTGGATTAATTGACACTTCATCTGTAAATTCTTCAATATTTGGCACAAGCAAGTTTTTTTCCGAGCAATCATCTAAAAGTAAAGAGGATATATACTCAGATATTGAAAGTGTCATAGACGATAGTGAAAAATTGACTGAATAAAGTTATTTATTTAGCTTAAATAATTGTATATAAGATCATTATGAGTATTGGTTTTTGG
>MDTG01322936.1_pt1 | contig 12439 bp, 13 predicted proteins | sample 811421 | NCBI WGS metagenome assembly MDTG01 (sample SAMN05326645, study PRJNA326480) | marine metagenome | isolation source: seawater | place: Pacific Ocean: South East | collected 2011
AGCAGTCGACCAACCTGATTGGCTTGCTTTTGTCCGAGGATGTGCTTTATTTTTCGATGTGTTTTAGTATCATCTGATCCGTATTGAACTAAATCCAACTCAGCGACACGAACATCAAAAGGCTCTAGAACTTTATCGTACTTTGCTCCTGCTATGAATACTTCTGTGTTGTCTGTTAAACAAGTAAATTTTGCTTCTATCCCAACAGGGACGTAAACGGCTTCGGGCTCCCCACCCCAGACATCGACCTTTCGGTTCCCCAAAGCTTCATATGTTTGGCCACCCACCTCAACATCAATTGTTCCTGTAGCTGGGACGATACACGTTTCATAACCAGATATTTTGTAGTGAAATTGCTCTCCATTTTTTAACTTTACAATATTAAAGTATGTTAGTGGAACTAAATCATCGTTGACATCAACAATAGCTTTATTTTTATTATTAAACGGTGCAATATGCATGGAACCTCCTTCTAAAGAAATAATTATACTTTCGTCGGGCCTGGGTGGTTTTTTAAAAACTCATTCAGCTCTGTTTCTTTAGCCATTGCTGGTGCACATCCTGGTTTTGAGACAGTAATTGATGCGCTGGCTGAACCTCTTAAGACGGCGTCGTCGAGGTTGTAGCCAGATGCTATAGATGAGACGAAGCCAGCCATAAAGCTATCGCCAGCGCCTGTTGGCTTAAGAGCTTTAACCTCATATATTCCGGTTCGAATTTCCTGATGGCCGGTTATTGTTATAGAACCCTGTTCGCCCATTTTGTATATAACGAGTCGATCAGATTCTTTTGCTAAATCGCGTGCTTTTTGAAGACCAAGCTCTTTGCTGCCATTCATGAACCCAAACTCATCGTCGTTACCAACTATAGCATCTGAGAGAGTGGCGGCTTTTGATAGTACATTTTCTGCTACCTCAGCGGATGGCCAGGAGTAAGGTCTATAATCGACGTCAAATACAATAGGAACTCCAGCAGATCGAGCTAGTTCAAACGCTCTGAAGGTTGCGCTTCTTGACGGCTCTGCCGCAAACACAGTTCCTGCAGTTATAACGGCGCCATACGATGAAAAATCAACTTTTTCTACATCCTCTATAGTCATTTCAAAATCTGCTGCGCCATTTCGATAAATAACTGTTTGGTGATCTTCTAATCTTGTTTCATAGACGGCCAGTGAGTTACGTGCTTCGCCGCCCACTTTTTTTACATGTGTGTGATTTACTCCATAGAATTTTAATTGGTTTAGACAGTAGCGACCGATTGAATCGTCCGAAACAGAAGTTAGCAGGGTTGCTTTGCCGCCTAGTTTTACAATCCCAGCTGCAATGTTTGCTGAAGAGCCTCCCATCCCGACGGACATGAAAGTTGCTTCCTCTGTTTTTGTCCCCGGAGGATCGGGAAAAAAATCAATTCCAACTCTACCAATTACGAGAAAGTTATTTTTTCGGATACCGTCGTATAAAGTCATTAGGTGCTCCTTCGTTGAGCCATAGAATTTTGCATATATGCCATATAATGATGTCACTGCTTTTCTTAAAGCTTACTTCACATTCATTTTCTATTAGTTGAGTGATATTAGAGTTGACCAATTGCCATAAACAAGGATACTCATTTTCCGATTGGTCGCAACTGCTTTCTTGAAATGGAACGAAGCGATGAAAGATATTAGAATTGGAATTGTTGGCGGCGGTTACATGGGGAAAGCCCATGCAGTGGCGTATACCGCTGTAGCCTCTGTGTTTGATACAGAATTGCGACCTATCCTTGAGATGGTGTGCAGCTCTTCGGGTTCTACGGCGGAAAAATATCGAACAGCTTTTGGTTTTTCACGGGCTACTAGTGATTGGCGCGTTTTAGTAGCTGACCCTAAAGTAGACGCAGTAATAATAGCTACACCTCAAGAGTACCACCGAGAAATAGCTGAGAGTGCTTTTAAATTGGGAAAACCAGTTTTTTGCGAAAAACCTCTTGGGTCTTGTTTGGAAGATAGTCGTGCCATGCTTGCTGCGGCAACTAAAGCAGATGCAATTAATATGGTAGGCTTTAATTATATTAGAACTCCAGCGTCGCAGTACGTGCTTGAGTTAGTTTCGAAAGGTCGAATTGGTGATGTAATTTGGTTCAGGGGTGAGCATACTGAAGATTTTCTTGCGAATCCGTCGGAACCGGCGACTTGGCGAGGAAAAGGCCGAGCAAATGGGACTATGGGTGACTTAGCACCGCACATGATTAACGCAGCTCGCCGCTTAGTAGGTCCGATTGAGTCATTAATTGCTTCAGTTGAAACTGTTCATCCTCAGCGGCCCGCAGGAAAAGTTGATAATGATGATCAAGCGCAAATCATGTGTCGATTTAATAATGGTGCGCAAGGCCATTTATTTTTTAGCAGGATCGCCACAGGACGGAAAATGGGGTATGCTTACGAAATACATGGCACCAAAGGTGCAATACGGTTTGACCAGGAGGACCAAAATTCTATTCAATTGTATTTAATGGAAGGCCCAGAGTCCGAGAGAGGATTTAGAAAAATTCTTACTGGACCTTCCCACCCAGATTATCTGCCTTTTTGTCAAGGCCCTGGGCATGGAACAGGCTATCAAGATCAAATTATTATCGAAGCACGTGATTTCTTAAGAGCTATCAAAACAAAAAATAATATTTGGCCAACATTTCAAGAAGGAATGGAAGTAAATCAAATTGTTGAAGCAGCTCACGACTCAAGTTTGAAACGTGCGTGGGTTAACGTCCAGGATTATTGAAGGAATTATTATGATTAAAATAGGCAATGCTCCTTGTTCATGGGGTGTAGAATTTTCAGAAGATCCTCGAAATCCAAGTTGGCGCAAGGTACTTGAGGAAAATGCTGAGGCCGGATTTACTGGTATTGAACTTGGTCCAGTTGGTTTTATGCCAGAAGACCCTAGCATACTGGCGGAGGCTTTAGACGAGTTTGGGCAAGAACTGATTGGAGGAGTTGTATTTCGTCCATTTCATGATCCAGATCAGTGGGATTATGTATTAGATGGTGCAATTAGAACTTGTAGATCACTAGTTGCTCATGGTGCTCAACATCTTGTTCTAATTGATAGTATATCGACAAGAAGGGCTCCAACTGCGGGTCGTTCCCATGAGGCTGAGCAAATGAATAGTGCTGAATGGAAAGCATTTAGAGAACGAATTTCAACTGTCGCTAAAATTGGAACCGAACAATATGGTTTAACTGTTGGCATTCATCCCCACGCAGCTGGTTTCATGGATTTTGAACCAGAAATTGACCACCTCCTTGCGGAAGTAGATGAAAGTTTGTTGAAAATTTGTTTTGATACTGGGCACCATTCCTACTCAGGTTTTGATCCCATTAATTTTATGCGTCGTTATATTCAACGGATTAGCTATATGCACTTAAAGGATATTGATCCTATCGTAAAGGCGGAGGTTGTTTCCAAACGAACAGATTTTTACTCTGCCTGTGGACAAGGGATTTTTTGTAATCTTGGTGATGGTGATGTTGATTTTCAAACGGTTCGGTCGTTACTTCTTGAAAACGAATTTGATGGTTGGTGCACTGTTGAACAAGATTGTGATCCTGAAGGAGAAACATCTCCGCTTGATGATGCAAAAATAAATCGTGAGTATTTGGATTCAATTGGATTCAAAAGTACTTGAAAAAGCATTTGTTTTGAATATGACGATCCAATATTTTAAATTAGAGTTTTAGGTTTCGTTAAGACCAAAGACATGATTCTTGATGTATTAGCTTGATAATAAATTGCAGTAACATAGGAAAGAGGTATTAGCATGTCTGTTATTTATTGTTTTGTCACAAAACATCATAGTGTAACAGATTTAGAAATAGAAAAAATAAAAACCGAGTTTAGGAAAAGTAATCTTACGGTTATTGATCAAACTCGGCTTGGTGTGGATGGCGTTGTTTTAAAAGTCCAGAATTTCTTCCCTATAGATTTTGCATATTTAGAGAAAGCGTTAGCACTCGACATAAATTTTTCGACTAAAGCGGTTGAAATAAAGAAATTGTTGTTAGCTGATATGGATAGTACAATAATAAACTCTGAGTGTATTGATGAACTTGCAGAATATGTAGGTGTACGCGCTGAAGTTATGAAAATAACTCAAAAAGCAATGGCAGGTAAGATGAATTTTACTGAAGCTCTTCAACAGCGAGTTAAGTTACTAAGGGGCATAACGGTTAAACAATTAAATGACTGTTACACGAAAAAAATCCGTCTTAATAAAGGTGCGAAAACTCTTGTAAGAACCATGAACTCTCTTGGATCTTTTTCGTCAATAGTATCTGGAGGCTTTTCCTTCTTTGCTGATAAAGTAGCGACTGACATTGGTTTTGATCAAGCATACGCTAATCAATTAGTGTTTGAAGGTAATGTGCTTTCTGGCGCTGTTGAAAACCCAATTCTGGGCCCTACTGAGAAACAAAAAGTCCTACAAAACCTTTGTAATGAACGAAATATTGAGTTATGCGATGTCATAGCAGTTGGTGATGGCGCAAATGACATTGATATGATTAAAAGCGCTGGCATTGGTGTTTCATATTATGGTAAAATCAAGTTAACTGAGAAATCAGACTTCAAACTATATTATTCTAATCTTAGAGCCTTATTGTATTTCCAAGGTATTAAAGAAAATGACTTCGTTATAAATTAGCTTGTTGATGAAATCAGTTTCAAATAACGTTGATTAGCAACTGAAAGATTTTATTATATCTTGATAATAATGCCTATGAGTAACGTTGAAAAATGCAAAAGATAACAAGTATCACTGATTTACAAAAACTTGCAAAAAAGCGAGTTCCAAGAATGTTTTATGATTATGCTGACTCAGGGTCTTGGACTGAGCAAACATACCGTCAGAATCAAATCGATTTTGAGAAAATAAAATTACGACAGCGCGTCGCTGTGGATGTGTCAATTCGCGATACGCGCTCTGAGATGTTGGGGACGTTGGTCGACATACCAACTGCATTGGCTCCCTGTGGGATGACAGGGATGCAGTACGCTGATGGTGAAATTTTGGCTGCAAAAGCAGCCGAGAAATTTAATATACCATTTACTATGTCTACCTTATCTATTTGTTCAATTGAAGATGTAGCAGAACAAGTTAGTGTTCCATTTTGGTTTCAATTATATGTTATGAAGGACAAGCAATATTCGAAAAAATTAATAGAGCGAGCAAAGAAAGCTGGGTGTTCGGCTCTAATGTTGACGCTTGATTTACAATTAATGGGTCAAAGGCATAAGGATATAAAAAACGGATTATCTGCGCCACCGAGAATCAAAACGTTATCTACAATGATTGATTTAGCATTAAAACCCTCCTGGTGCTTTGGAATGTTGCAGACCAAGCGAAGATCTTTTAGAAATGTTGTTGGTCATGTGGATGGAGTATCGGACCTGTCATCTCTTAGCGCTTGGGTAGGGGAAGCCTTTGATTTAAAGTTCACGTGGGATGATATCGCCGAAATAAAAGATTTGTGGGGTGGAAAATTAATATTAAAGGGCGTACTTGATCCTGAAGATGCAGAAAAAGCTATAAAATGTGGAGCGGATGCGTTGATTGTGTCTAATCATGGTGGACGACAATTAGACGGCGCGCCTTCTTCAATTTCCATGCTTCCTGAGATAATTAGAGTGGTTGGCAATAATACTTCGGTGTGGGTAGACGGTGGCATTCGTTCAGGTCAAGATATTCTCAAGGCAATTGCTTTAGGAGCAGAAGGTACTCTAATAGGACGTCCATATCTCTATGGACTTGGAGCATTAGGTGAGGCTGGTGTTACGAAGTGTCTTCAAATTATTCAAAAAGAGCTTGATATATCTATGGCACTTTGCGGTCATACTAACATAAACAATGTTACTAAAGATATTATTTTATCAATGTCTGTCTAAATCTACATTTTATGATCGGTTATGATATTTTTCTATAAAAGAATGAAAGAGAGTTCTATTAGTATTAGGACCCTGCAAAACAAAAAGAAGGTATTAATTGAAAAAAAGTTCTGCCGTTTTAACAATATTACTGGGTGCTACTTTTATGAGCTTTAATGGAGTTCTTATCAGAGTTTTAGAAAGTGCAACTGGATTCCAAGTTTTGTTTTACAGATCGATAGGCTTATCATTGTTCGTCCTGTTATTTATAAGTTTAAAACGCAGAGTCCCGTTTACAAAAGTTTTTAGCGATATTGATAAATGGGATATTTTAGTAGGCGTTTGCTTAGGATTTGCCTTTAGCAGTTATGTTTTTTCGATTTTCTATACCTCGGTTGCCTCCACTTTATTTATTCTATCTACAACACCAATTATAGCGGCATTTCTTTCATGGTTGGCTCTATCTGAAAGACCTAGCTTAATTGTGGTAGTTGCAATGTTACTTTCTTTGGTTGGCGTGCTAGTAATGGTAAAGGAAGGGTTTTCAGTTGGAAAGAGTTGGGGAAATAGCCTAGCATTAATATCAGCTGTTTCGTTTGCAGCTATGCTCGTATTAACTAGGAGGAGTTATAAAGCAGATATTCTATCTGGTACGTTGTTAGGAGGTTTTTTTAGTGGGGCTTTTGGTTTGTTTGCTTCTATTTTTATTTCTCAAAATTTAAGTGTTTCGTCATTTGATTTTTTCGTTATGTTGGTGATGGGCGCCTTCGCAATTGGACTAGGAATTAGTCTCGTTACTTTAGCAGCCCCGTTTGTTCCCTCCGCCGAAGTTAGTATACTTGTTCTACTTGAAAGTGTTTTAGGGCCTCTGTGGGTCTGGTTCTTCCTAAATGAGACAATATCAGGAGGTGAATTAGTAGGCGGACTGATTATTTTATTGTCTGTTTGTATGTTATCTTATCCAACCAGTTGGCGTAAAAAAACTTTTCGCTAGCCACTTATTCGATCCATTCAGAGTCTAAAGCATTAGGGTCCATGTTTGGGTCTTTATATGTGGATTTGGATGAGGAAAGTGCTGCCAAAATAGCCGCGCTTAAGGCAGCTGACCAAATAGCAGAGTCGAAGAAAGATTCTGGAGATATGGACTCTCCAGTAATTCTTGTTAAATCTACAGTATTGACGTTTAAGTTATCAAATGTGCTACTAGTCTGACACGCAGAACAAAAATATGCTATTGCTAGAATGAATTTGAATTTATTTGTCATAATCTTACATTGTTTCTCTTAGAAGTACCGATTTTAAATTTTAAATATAAATAGAGGATTCGGTTAATATTTACTTGTAGTACTAAACGACAAGAATCATTATAAAGTTACCACAATTTTACAAAATATATGAGGAACAATGTATGTCGCTTGCAGTTTATTTATCTGGTGAAATTCATACGAACTGGAGAGAATTGATTATGAAGAGAACAGCAGAGATGGGATTAGACATTGACTTTAAGTACCCTATTCTGGACCATGGATTATCTGATGATTGTGGTGCAAAGCTTTCGGGTCCCGAAGATAAGAAATTTTGGCATGACCATAAAGGTGCCAAACTAAATGCTTTAAGAACTCACAATGCGATAAAAAATTCTGATATTATTGTTGTGAGGTTTGGTGATAAATATAAACAATGGAATGCCGCTTTTGAGGCTGGTTTTGCTGTAGCATCGGATATTCCTTTAATTGTCATACATGGTGAAGACCATCAGCATGCGTTGAAAGAAGTTGATGCGTTAGCTATGGTGGTTTTAGATGAACCTGAAAAAGTTGCAAGCGCGTTAAGCTATGTCATAACGGGTCAGTTATGAAGAAAAATAGGTTGTTTAAAATATTTATATTAGGAGTCACCTTTGCACTGGCTATGGCTTTTAATGCTTTTTCTGGAGATCTTGAAATGACAAAAATTACTGCGGGGAATGCAGGTTGGGGATTTTTTTCTGATCAAGTAATGGGAGGAAAGTCAGAAGGGAAGGCTGAAGTTCTTGATGAAGCAGAAGATCAATTTATTAGACTTCAGGGTGACGTTACGACTGCCAATAATGGTGGTTTTATACAAATTAGAACGTCTGTTTCAGGTCTTGAAAAAGATTTTAAAGGCATCTCTTTGAAAGTTCGAGGAAATGGACAAAAGTATTATGTGTTTATTCGGACATCTGGAACAATGCTACCATGGCAATATTATAAAGCTGACTTTCCGTCAAAAACTGAATGGTCTGAAGTAAATTTAGAATTCAAAAGCTTTGTGCGGTCTAGCGCTTGGATAAGTAAGATAATCCGACCAGAGTCGATCAAGAGTATTGGTATAGTTGCTTTTGGAAGAGACCATAAAGCACTTATTGATGTGGGGGCTATACAATTTTTCTGAAATAAATTTCAAAACAATGAAAACGAATTTTTTTATTATGCGATTTGACTCGACTCATACCACGCTCAGAGATTAGACTTATTAACGAAGATAAGAATATGATAGGAGAAAGATATTTTAAAAACATATTTAGCAAGTATTGTTCTATTTTTGTCAGCCTGTAATACGATACCTGCTTCTACTCCTCAAATTACCGCTTTGGATAATAATGCGACCATTGGCGGAATTTCTGACGGTTCATATCCTTTGGAGGCAACTAAATTTGTGTCGCTTCACGCGGACAGGTCTCTTCGGTTGAATCGAACATGTACGCAAGTACTACGATTGAACCTTGTTCAAAGAAAAGGTTATCAAGACACCATAATTGAGTTAAAGAATAGAGCTATTTTAATGGGTGGAAATTCAGTGTCATTGGTGAGTTGGAGAGAACAAGGTTCACGAACAATTCTTTTAGGTAATATTTATATGTGTAAAGGTAAGTCGTTTCATATTCACCCGCATCCGCAGGTATAGTTCTTTTAAACCGTGAATTAGATGTGGAAATTTTCTAATCGTTTGTTTTTAAAGCTTTAATAAATGCTTCCTGTGGAATTTCCACTCGTCCGAACTGTCGCATTCTTTTTTTGCCAGCCTTTTGTTTGTCCAGTAGTTTTCGCTTTCGAGTCATATCTCCCCCATAACATTTTGCTGTTACATCTTTTCGTAATGCGGATATAGTCTCGCGCGCAATAATCCTACCTCCAATTGATGCTTGGATGGGGATTTTGAACATGTGTTGAGGTATTAGTTCTTTTAGTTTTTCACACATTATTCTTCCTCGAGCTTCCGCTCTTGCCCGATGTACCATTGTGGACAAAGCATCAACTGGTTCGTCATTGACTAAAATTTGCATTTTAACAAGTTGATCCTCTGAATAATCGGTGATTTGATAATCAAAGCTTGCGTATCCTTTTGTAGCCGATTTTAATCTATCATGAAAATCAAAAACAACCTCGTTTAGAGGCAGATCGTAGACAACCATGGCTCTAGTGCCAGCATAAGTCAGATCATTTTGAATGCCACGTCTGTCTTGGCAAAGTTTTAGTACATCACCTAAAAATTCATCTGGGACTAGTATAGTTGCTTTTATTCTAGGCTCCTTAATATGATCGATTTTAACAATGTCTGGCATGTCCGCTGGATTATGCAATTCAACTGTTGATCCATCGGTTTTGAAAATTTGATATATTACACTTGGTGCAGTTGTTATGAGTTCAATATTATATTCACGTTCTATTCGATCCCTAATGACTTCAAGGTGAAGTAACCCTAGAAAGCCACATCGAAAGCCAAAACCGAGTGCTGCCGAAGTTTCCATTTCGAATGAAAAAGATGCGTCATTGAGGGCAAGTTTTTCAATAGATTCTCGCAATACTTCAAATTCGGAACTGTCTACTGGAAATAAACCACAAAAAACGACTGGTTGTGATGGTTTATAGCCAGCAAGTGGTTCAACACATTGATCTCGATCCAGAGTAATCGTATCACCAACGCGAGTATCCCGGACTTGCTTTATTGATGCGGTGAAAACCCCAATTTCTCCAGGTTTCAATGTTTCGATATTTTCCATCTGTGGTTTTAAAACTGCCACTTTATCAACAGAAAAGGTGGCCCCCGTCTGCATCATGAGGATTTTATCCCCTTTCTTTAATTGCCCATCTTTAATTCTAACCATTACCACGACGCCCAGGTAAGGATCATACCAACTATCTACTAGTAAGGCTTTTAAAGGTTGCTCTATGTCACCTGACGGGCACGGCAGTTTTTGTACAATTGCTTCAAGTACATCTTCAACTCCAATTCCTGTCTTAGCAGAAATTTGAATAGCGTCTGATGCGTCAATGCCTATAACATCTTCTATTTGTTCGGCTACACGATCACAATCAGCTGCCGGAAGGTCAACTTTGTTCAAAACAGTGATAATCTCATGGTCCGCATCGATAGCAGTGTAAACGTTTGCAAGAGTTTGAGCTTCTACGCCTTGTGAAGCGTCTACAACAAGCAAAGATCCCTCGACAGCTCTCATTGATCTTGAAACTTCGTAGGAGAAATCAACATGCCCAGGAGTATCAATGAGATTTAAGATGTATCTATCACCAGCTTTCGAAACATAGTTTAATCTTACAGTGTTTGCCTTTATAGTAATTCCGCGTTCCCGTTCGATATCCATCGAGTCAAGAATTTGTTCTTTCATATCGCGGCTTGCTACAGTATTTGTTAACTGAATAAGACGATCTGCTAGTGTTGACTTGCCGTGATCAATGTGAGCTACGATTGAGAAGTTTCTTATATGTGTAAGTTTTTTCATTGGCCTGTTTGAAGGTTTTGTGAACGATAAGATCTGGCTCATCTTTTATATGAATCGTGAGTAGATAGCACACGGCCTGTTGTTATACTGCTACTATATTTTTATATGAGACATCTTTTAATTCAAAAAATTAAGCTGTTGAAAGGACTTTATTTAAATCTTTTTTTACTTTCAAGGCTGAAGGCGATAATTCGTCTTCTTTCGCCTTCAATAAAAAAGAATCCAATCCTCCCTTTCTATCAACACTTCTTAGAGCTGAAGCAGATATCTTGAATTTAAAACTTCTTCCAAGGGCTTCGGAAACTAAACTGACGTTATTAAGATTAGGTAAGAATCTTCTTCTAGTTCTATTTTTCGCGTGACTGACGTTATTTCCAGTCATTACACCTTTTCCGGTTAATTCGCATCGCCGCGACATATTCTTTCCTTTTCAAATTTTAGCAGATTCACTGCTCAGTTTTAGTCAAGTTACCTAACCTTCTCTTCTAAGTAAGTCAAGAGCGTGCAAAATGAAGCCATTACTTTAACTCATAGAAACAATTTAACGTAAAATTTTCTTTATTAAGGCTTCTGCTCCTTCTTCTGGTGTAGTATGATCTTTATAAATATCAGCTTTAATTTTTTTTATTTTTTCAAGTACTTTCGGCGATCCTATAATTTTTTCTTGAAAGATATTATTTAATTCACGATTAAATAATGCAACTTTTTGGTCTTTTCTGATATCATCAAAAAAACCTTTTTGTTTCCGCCATGAAATTAGCTCCTCTATTGTGGACCAGACTTGGGAGATTCCTGAGCCTGTCAGGGATGAAATTGGTATAACTTTTGGGAAATAAGGCGGATCATACTTGCGATGGCGAAATAGTTTTAAAGCACTTTCATATTGAGCAGATGTTTGCTTTGCAATTGGCTTAAGTTCTCCATCAGCCTTATTTATGAGGATAATATCGGACATTTCCATAATTCCTCTTTTGACCCCTTGTAGTTCATCTCCACCTGCTGGAGCGATTAACAGGCAAAACAAATCTGTTATTTCCGATACCAGTGTTTCTGATTGTCCAACACCGACGGTTTCAACAATAATAATTTCATACCCAGCAGCTTCGCACAGTGTAATAGCTTCGTTAGTTCTCTTTGCAATACCGCCCAAAGAACCACTGTTTGGTGAGGGTCGAATAAAGGCATTATTTTCTTTACTTAATAATTCCATTCTTGTTTTGTCGCCCAGAATTGATCCTCCAGTGGTTTTTGAGGAAGGGTCAATTGCTAATACGGCTACTTTTTTTCTTTTTTGTATGAGTTGTAAACCAAGAGTTTCTATAAATGTAGATTTTCCAACTCCAGGAGTGCCAGTAAGTCCAATCTTTAAAGAATTCTTTGGTTCATTCTTAAGTTTATTTAAAATAAGTCTTGAAAGATTTTGATGATCTATTCGTGTTGATTCTACTAATGTGATAGCTTTAGCTAAAGATCTACGGTCGCCTTTTTTGATCTTTTCTATTAATTCGTTCATGTTTAAGTTGGTCATAATAATAACCTGTAGAAAAATTTTTCTTTAATCGTCTATTAATTCGAACTATTTGTGCTTAGCTATTAAAATGATTAAGAAGCTATTTGAAAGGTAAGAAAGCTTGGTAGTTCTATCTTATAAAGTTAAAATTTTGTTTGTATGGTTTTATTTAGCCTCAACTGTGGGAGGAATGTCGCATAAAATTGATCGATCTTTCAAGTTAATATTTTATTGCTTGGTGCTTCTGCAGAATCGATTGAAATTGCAGAA
>MDTG01447727.1_pt1 | contig 12439 bp, 8 predicted proteins | sample 811421 | NCBI WGS metagenome assembly MDTG01 (sample SAMN05326645, study PRJNA326480) | marine metagenome | isolation source: seawater | place: Pacific Ocean: South East | collected 2011
AGAGGCGAAGGAGTAAAGAGTTCGTTTCGGAAAGAAAAGGACAGAGGTGAAAAAACACAAACAATAAAAACGCCCATTTTTTAGGGTTTAGGGTTTGTGATGGTTTTTTTGGAAAAGGAAAAAAAAAGAGAATTTTTGAAGTGTTTTGAAGAAGGACGACGACGGGCGCTTTTTTTTCCGTCATCATTTTCCAATTCATCATCATCGTCATGGCGAAGACCACCACCAAACCCGGGTCTGCCGACGACGACCACCACCCGGGGGGGTCCTCCACGTTGAGAACGGCGTCGAAAGCAGCGTCGCGAGCGTTCGCGAACTTGTGCGGAGGTATGGCGCGGTTTAACGCGAAGAGGTTCGGGAACGACATGGAGAAATTTCAACGCCGTCGCCATCCGCGTGGGCATCCCGACGGCGGCGACGACGATGGCGAGGAGGAGGATGACGACGACGACGACGACGACGACGACGACGATGAAAGCAAGAGCAGGAGCAATAGCGATGGTGACGAAGATGATGAGGAAAAGATATCGATGTTTGCGACGACGACGACGACGACGAAGAGAGATGACAAACAAGTGTCAAAGTCAAATGGATACCACCAAACGCCAGAGGAACTCGCGAACATCGCGCGAAAGAAATATAGAATTAAAGTGAAAGGAGACGACTCACGAAACGTGATACCGACACCATTGGAGAGTTTCAAAGATCTAGAAACCATGTATGGGTGTTCGGCATCTTTAGTGAGAAGGATAGAGGAGTGCAAATGGCTTGAGCCGACACCGATTCAACGGCAAGCGATACCGATGATGTTGAAAGATGTGGAGACGTTGGCAGTGGCGCCTACGGGAAGTGGGAAGACACTCGCGTTTTTGCTGCCTATTTTTATGCGACTTGGAAAAAAGAAAGATGGAGGGGTGAGAGCAATACTTTTAGCGCCGACGAAAGAGTTGGCGACGCAATCGATGCGGATTTGTACTCTGTTGAGCGATGGATTAAGGTGAGCGCTTTTTTTGGTATCGTTGGCTCTTGCGTGCGTTGTTGAAGTGAGGAAAACAGAAAGCCTGTGACGTCTTTTTTACGACCATTTAAAGGGCGTTCTGTGAGGTGCCTCTGCGTACTCTTCTAAGTGTAGAAATGTGAAGCCGAAGTTGGTGTTTGATATCCGACTAGAGGACGCTTGTGATTTCTACGAGTTGAAGAAAACGGTTGGCGCTAAAGAGTCGACAGGGAATAGCAGCTCTGATCAACAATAGCGCATAACAAAAACAAAACGAAAACATTCACTCATTTTTTCCCGCTTGCTTCTCTCGCGTGCGAGTATATTGACGACATCAATTGTTTTCTCTCTTTTATTTGAAACAGGGTCACGCAACTCTCCAAAGCGACCGCGGCAAACGATTTCAAGAAAGTGGATATTCTCGTCTCCACTCCGTTGCGACTGGCGTCGCTTCTAATGCAAAAGAAAATTTCGACGCACGCGATTGAATTCTTAGTCTTGGACGAAGCGGATAAACTCTTCGAGATGGGTTTCGTTGAGCAAATAGATGCCATCGTGCACGCGTGCGATAATCCAGACGATAACGACGACGACGATGACGACGACGACAAAAAGAAAAAGAAAAAGAAAAAGAGTCCTGCAAAGAAGAAAAAATGTCTTAAAGCTTTATTCTCCGCGACACTTCCAGAAACCGCCGAGCGATTAGCGCGAAGCGTCATGCACCACTGCGTTCGTCTTACTGTAGGCGAACGAAACTCTGCCAACGAATCTATTTCACAAAAACTCGTTTTTTGTGGCAAAGAAAGCGGGAAGATTTTAGCCGTGAAGCAAATGGTCCAAAAAGGTGTCCAAACGCCTTTAATCATCTTCACACAGAGTAAAGATCGATGCATTCAAGTCGCGAAAGAGTTAACTGGAGGAGCGTTAGGTGAGGTCGGCTTAATTCACTCGGACATGTCCGATAAGAAGCGAAAATCCATCGTCGATCTATTCCGTATAGGCAAGCTGAACTGTTTATGCGCCACGGATTTGATGGCCCGAGGGATGGATTTCGCCGCCGTCGGCACTGTCATTAACTTTGATTTTCCAATAACAAGCACCGCGTACATCCATCGCATTGGGCGGTCCGGAAGGGCCGGCAGAGTTGGAAACGCCGTCACTTTCTTCACCGAAGAAGACGCGAAAAGAGGCACGGTTCGTTCCATCGCACGAGTGATGCAACGAAGCGGATGCGACGTCCCAAAGTGGTTGTTAAATTTAGAGGCGGATAAAAACGAAAAGTACAAACCGATGCGAAAGGATGGACGCGAGAACAACCCACGAAGAGACCGAGTCGATAACAAAGAGGGATATCTTTCGAGAGAGATTCGAGCGGGCAAGAAAAAATTGGAGCACAAAAAACAGAGGAAAGCGATGTTTAAAGAGATGAAAAAAGCAGCCGCGGCGGCTAAATCCAACGACAACGAAGAGGCGAGAGACGCCGACGACGACTACTTTCCTCAAGACATGCAGCCGCCATCTACTTTAAAGAAGAAAAAGAAAAAGAATACTAATCTTCTCAGCACCGACGATAAAAGCAAGAAGCGGCGGAGAAATAGCGCCGGTAATGCTTTGAGTGATGACACTCGACACGACGACGATGGCGTCGCGGTCATAAAATCAAAGAAGAAGAAGAAGAGACACTCGTTGTAAGGAGCACACAAAATTACCGCACAAAATAACGCGCGCTTAATTCACGCAAAAATACACGCGTAATGGGCTGTTGCGCGTCCAAAACGGAATCGTCGGCCGCCTCTCTCGGCGGTGTTCGTAATCAAATCACCAAAAAAAACATCCACTCTCGAGTGCACAACTGGAAAACCACCGGCGTCGTCTCGTTACGCGATTGTTCTTTAACGCATATTCCTCCCGAAGCGGGGGAATTGGAAAGTGTGAAGACGTTAGACGCGACGAATAATCGAATCGCGGATATTCCAGAGAGTCTATTTGAGAGCGTCGGCGCAAACATACAGAGGTTGGTGTTACGCAAGAATGCGTTGAAAACGTTGGACTTTATGTTTGTTCATTTGACACGGTTGAAAGTGTTGGACGTGAGCTTCAATTCGATTGAGAGCATCGATTGGAAACTAATGTCAACGCACGCGCAAAAGTTAAAAATTTTGAACGCGAGTCATAATCGTTTAAAAGAGGTTGATGTAGAGCAACTAGGGAAAATGGAAATGTTAGAGGACGTGGACGTGAGTGGAAACGCGAAGTTAGAGCGTTTAGGCAGCTCATGTGATACTACGGATGATGGCAGCAAAGCGTCCTCGTCAACACCTAACGCTACTACGACCGGGGAAGAAGAAGTTAGGAGATGGCCAAACTTAACAACGTTCGCGGCAACTAAATGCAACATCCACTCCATTTCGCGCATTTTCCTTCCACCGAAACTGAAAACGCTTCTCCTGGACGACAACCCTCATCTCCAACTGCTCCCTCGAGATCTCTTCCAAAAATGTCTTCTTCTCCAACGCGTCTCTTTACACAACTGTCAATCGATAGACATCAAATCCATCGAGAAGATGAATGGATACTCTGCGTTCTTAGAAAAAGTGCAACAATCGCACGATAAGAAGATTAAAGGTGGCGTTTTGCTCGGGAGTGGTTACGGGGACGACGGTTTAGATCGCAGGACGAGAGGAGGAGATGAGCGCTTAGACGGTTTGAAAATATCTTGACATTTTTCTTTTCACAGTTGAGGAAAATAGCTGAATTCTTCTTCTTTAGTAAAAGTAGTAGAATCACACGAAACGATACAGATGTCCACTAAAGACGCTCGCCCCGCAACAGCGACTGCAAAAGATGCGATCATGAACAGTCCGCGCGGTCATCGTTTCCGCGTTCTCCATCTTCTTCTCCTTCTCCTTCGATTCGTGTGCGCTTTTTTCGGCACCGGGTACGTCCACCCAGACGAATACTTTCAATCTATTCAACCGGCGTTTAGAGACGTTTTTGGCCAAAAAGAGACGATATTAAAGGATTTAACGCACATTCCGTGGGAGTTTACGACAAAAACGCCCATTCGAAGTTCTCTGGCGCATTGTTTGATGAGCTCGATACCGTATCGGATTTTGATGCGAATTTCCCCTAATGATTTGAAAAGTTGGTGGCTGTTTGCCGGACCACGAGCGATGATGACCACGTATTCCTTAATCGTCGATTTCGTCGCCAATAAGATTGCAAAAAGATACGAACAGAAAGGATTGAAACACATGCGATATTTGCCTATCTTAGTGGCCACGTCTTGGCCGATGTTTGTGATACACACGAGACCGTTTTCAAACGGATTGGAAGCGGCGGTTTTTGCGATAGTTTTGGTCGGTATGATGGATACGATGACGAGTGGTTCTGGTAGTGGCAATAATAGTAGTGGTAGTGGTAAAGATAAAGCAAAAGAAGGGTTGAGAGAGGATGCGATGTTGATTCTGAGAGGCGCTTTAATTGCCTTGGGAATCTTTATACGGTTTACGACTGCGATTTTCGTCGCACCTTTGATGATGTTTGAATCCTTGAGATTTTTGCAAACATCAAAGCTGATGATGGAGTTTTTGAGACGGAGTTCGATCGTGGTGGTATCATTTGCGGTAGTCGCATCTGCGATCGCGAAATCGGACGCGAAATACTACGAGCGGAAGGGAGAGGAGTTTTATTTCGCTCCGTGGCACGCATTGGCGTATAACATGAAATTTGCAGCCGAACATCATGGCAAGCACTTTAGATTTACACATTTACTTTTTAATGGATTCATCATGTTTGGACCGGCGTACGCGGTGTGTTTATGGAAAATGATGAAGGAAATCGTGTTCTGGAGAAGAAATACAGAAGAGAAGGGTTCGGAGATGAGTAAAAGTATGCGAACAATCGTGTATTCCGTGTTCGTGTCGATCGCCGTTTTGTCGATTTCTTCACACCAAGAGGCGAGATTTTTACTTCCAGCGATTCTTCCCGTGCTTTCAATCGCGAGCTATGAACTCGCTAGATTGTACAATGCAGAAATTCCTGTCGCAGTTAAGGATAAGGACACGAATAAAACGACCGGTGGCGTGCGCGTGAAATTCTCCCTTTTCTGGCTCATTTGGTTGGCGTTTAACGCGTCGATAACCATTTTTTATGGTTTCGCGCACCAAGCTCGAATATCGTCGGCGGTTTTAGATCTTTCTGATTTTGCCGCTGATCCCGATGGAGTAGGATTTGGGAATTATAGCTCTAAAGCGTTGGTTACGTTTTGGCGCACGTACCCTCCACCAAACGCTCTGCTCGGTAAAGACGGGATGAAAATAGTCGCTATCAAAGAACACGATCAAGAAAGCGCGAAACGTTTCGCTGAATCAATGAAAGTCATCGATGAAAGGAACAAGGTTACACAAGAGTACGATTACTATTACGTCGTTGCGCCGGAAACGAGCATCCAATCCTTAAAAGACGCTTTTGGAGAGGAAGCGTTCATGACAATGAAAAAACAATATCTTGGTCATTTCAACTCGGAGGAACTCACTCGCGAAATTTGGAAACAACGAGGCGTGCCACTCTCGCTCGATGCGTATACGTTATCAGTGTACGAAATAGAAGTTTTGGTTGATAGTAATGCAGAAGAATGATATATTTTTGATTATTGTGATGAGAAGTGTAATTTTTTATGTATTCTTATTAATGCGAACTCCATTGGATCTTTGAAATGTCAATCCCTTCTTGCACCATTTCGTACAACGGACTCATCTCTCTTAACTTCTCCACCACTTCTGTAGTCAACTCCACCGCGCGGTCCACCTCTTCCTCCGTCGTAAATCTCCCGATTCCGTATCGAATGCTCGTGTGAGCCATATCTTCCTCCACACCCAACGCTCTCAAGACATAACTCGGTTCCAAACTTGCGCTCGTACACGCCGACCCAGACGAAACCGCGCAATCCTTCAAACCCATCAACAACGATTCGCCTTCAACGTACGCAAAGGACACATTCAAGTTACCCGGGTACCTTTGCTCTTCGTCCCCGTTCACGACTAAATGCGGGATGCGTTCTTTCAACCCTTCCAACAATCGTTTCGACAGCCTTTTGACGTGTTTGTGATCGTATTCCATTTCCTCTTTAGCAACTTTACAGGCTTCGCCTAACCCAACCAACAACGGGGTCGGTAATGTCCCACTTCTCAAACCTCTTTCTTGGCCGCCACCGTTGATGATTGGTTCCATTCTTACCCTCGGTCGTCTTCGAACGTAAATCGCGCCGACGCCTTTCGGGCCGTAAATTTTATGTCCAGAAATTGACATGCAATCAATTTTCATTTCATCCACGTTCAAGGGAATCTTTCCAACCGCTTGTGCAGCATCAGTGTGAAAAAATACCTTATTCGCGCGACAAATTTCCCCGATTTCCTTCAGCGGTTGCACAACGCCAATTTCGTTATTCACCGCCATCACCGATACCAAACATGTCTCCCCAGGCCGAATGGCTTTCTTCAACTCCTCCAAATCAATCAACCCGTTCGTTTTCACTGGTAAATACGTAATATTAAACCCGTTTTGTTGCAAATGCCTGCACGAATCCAAGACGCACTTGTGTTCCGTTTGCGTCGTAATCACGTGCGTCTTCCCGCCCGATTTATAAAAGTTTGCGATGCCTTTAATTGCCATATTATTCGACTCCGTCGCCCCGCTGGTAAAAATGATCTCTTTTTCTGTCGCTCCGATTACGCTGGCCACGTTCTTCCTCGCCTCCTCGTTCGCGGTTTCCGCCTCCCATCCAAAATAATGCGTCCGCGAGTGCGGGTTCCCGTACGAGCTCACGAAATACGGCAGCATCGCGTCTAAAACTCTTGGATCGACCGGCGTGGTCGCTTGCATGTCCAAATACATCGGTCGGCCGCGTAGTTTGATGCCTTTCATGTCAATTTCGTCCGAATTTTCACTCGCGCGTTCATTCGCGCTCCTCGCCGTGCTGAAACGCGTCGAAGCCTTCGTACTGCGACACGTCGACGACGCGAACTTCCCCGACGTCGTGGAACCGAATTGGTCCACAAAACAAGACCTCGGCGAGCACGACGTCTCCATCGAAGACAGCGCGCGTCTCGCGACCGACAGCGAAGACGAACCGCGACGAAACATCATCGTCGTTTCGGTTTTGTGTTATTCGGTCGTTAAAATGGGGATTTTGTACCCAATCGCGGTTAATTTTCGCTTTTTTGTATACCCAATCGCGGTTTTTCACAAATGCAGTGTCCTTTTTTCATCATGGGTGTTCGTTGGATGCACAACACAAAAACGCAGCACCATTATTATTCAGAGGTCTCTCTCTCTCTAGTAAGAGAGAGAGTGCATGCGCGCGTCCGTGCCCCGCGCGGCGGAAAACGCAGAAAGCTCGACGAGGAGGACGAGGACGAGGAGACGAAGAAGACGTTGTTGGCTACTGCTTTTTCCTCCCACCGTTCGCTTCGAGACGCCTCCTACTAATAAAAGAGGCCCCGGTGGAGAGAAGGCGACCAAAATTCATTCGGTGGTCTGCTGGTCTCATCATCGGTTGACGTCGACGAGAGAAAGCGTCGAGGTGACATCATCCAAACGCGTCGCGTCGGTCGGGGCTCGAGCGAAACCGTTTTCGTCGTCGTCGTCGTCTTTCGAAGAAGACGACGACGACATGAAAGAAACGCGCGGTGGGGGGGCGAATAGGGGGGGTGGAATCGATTACGGTCGCGTCGGCGTCGCTTTCGCCTTCCCGGCGCTGGCGGGGATGCTGTTTGGCGTAGATATAGGTCTCTCTTCGGGAGCTTTGGAGAGCATAAAAACATCCGCGTCGGATTTCTTTTCCTTGAACGCGTCGCAATCTGGACAGGTCGTTTCCGCGTCTTTGTTTGGCGCGTTGACGGCGTCCGCTATTGCCGCCGCCGGCACCGGCGAAAAGCTGGGATCGAGGAAAGAAATAGCGCTCGCGGGACTGTTGTACTCAATCGGCGGCACGATGGAAGCGAACGCGCGTTCGGTCGATTTTTTAATCGCTGCGAAAGCAATTTATGGGTTAGGGATTGGGTTTGCCATGCATGGCGCCCCAGTGTACATCGCGGAAACCGCGCCGAGTTCTTTGAGAGGAACTTTGATTTCTTTGAAAGAAGCGGCTATCGTGTTTGGGATTTTGTGCGGGTATTTTTGCGCGAGCCAGTATGTTGGGGAAGATGGAGGATGGAGGACAATGTTTTTGACGTCTGTACCGCTCGCGGTGGTGACATTAGTCGGTGCCGGGTTCATCTTACCCGATTCACCCAGATGGTTGGCGTCCAAAAATATGGACTCTTTTCCGGCATTGAAAAAATTACGAGGGCCGAACGTGAGCGAGGTGGAATTGATGAACGAATTAGACGAGATTAACATGTTTGCAGATGTGAGGAGGAAAGAGGAGATGGGGAAACCAAGATCTCCGTTCGCTATTCTGGATAAAAAATACGCAAAAGCTTTATACGTTGGCTTATCGGTGGTGTTATTTCAGCAGTTCACTGGGCAGCCATCGGTGTTGTATTACGCGACGCAAACGTTCGAAGCGGCTGGGTGGTCAACACAAGGCGCGTCCAATATTGCTGTCGTAGTTGGAGTGTTCAAACTGATCATGACTGGTATAGCCGTGTGGAAAGTAGATAGTTTAGGCCGACGTCCGTTGTTGCTTGGCGGAGTGAGTGCGATTACGTTATCGCTGATGGTTCTGGCGTTGGCGTCGCCAGATTTTGCAGGATCAGGCGTCGAGGTGGCGGCACTTTCGGAAACGCAAGCGCGCTTTTCTGTGGCTGCTATTTTTTTATACGTTGGCGCGTATCAAGTGAGTTTTGGTCCAATCGCGTGGTTGTTAGTCGGGGAAGTGTTCCCGACCAAAGTCCGTTCGCAAGCGGTTGGCATCGCGACGCTTTTGAACTTTGGGTCAAACTTTATCGTTAGCTTGAACTTGCCGTACGCAATTGAGCAAATTGGCATCAAGTCTACGTATTTCGGGTTCGCGTCGATTGGCATTTTGAGCGTCGCTTCAATATATTTCAGCGTCGTGGAAACGAAAGGTAAAACGTTAGAGGAGATTGAAGACGCGTATACCATCACCGAGACGAAAATCGAAGACCGATGATGAAGATTGATGATTTAATAACATAACACAGCTGTATTTTACTTCACGCGAAATCGCTCAATCCAACCACTAATGGATCGTCAAACGATATTAATCTATCTGCTTTAGAAATCTCAACCAAGTCTCGATCGGCTTCCGATATCCCGCACGTTTCGCCGGCGAACAACTCCGCCGTTTCACCCTTTGCTTGTACTCCCGCTGGAAGAACCGCGTATGCGATCGATGGCGAATCGCATTCGACTCTTCTTAAAACGTTGGTCATGTTTTTAATAATCCGGCACTCCCCAGCTCTAAGCGTAATGGACAGTTGTGGTCCGAAAATTTTTGCGTTTTTCTTTGCTTTCGGCTTGTACCAGCCGCTAAAACACGACGGATCGGATGTCGGAAATTCAGAAGAAGGATTTTCTTCTTGCATACTTCTTTTACTCGCAATGCGAACTTGAGCGGCGTTGTCGATGTTCGATGGATCGATTGAGGATAAAAAGTTCGTGAACATGTCGTCTAAATCTTTTTCTAGCGATTCTAACGTAAATGTCGAGGTTGCCGTGCCGTTGGCGTTCAGAGTTTGGGATGCTTTCCCCGCGTTTTTTTCTTCTTCTTCCAAGATCTCTTGGATGCGAGGATCGGAATGTGCAACCATTTTCATGAGATACTCGCTGCCGTCTTGGAGCAAACGCACAAGTTCCGTTACGATTTCCGAGTTCCTGGAGGCTGGGTCGGTTGCAGCGTTCGCATTGAACGGTGACACGACGAGCGTTAGGAATATAGAGACGATGAAAGAAAGCAGGAATCGTCGGAGCATTTGATTAATTTTATTCTGATGAAAAAAGGAGCCGTTTTTTTTCTCTTTCTCGTGCCGTTTTTGTCACTTCAAGCAAATATTCGCGTTCTACGTTCTAATGCACTGCCGCCTACCATCTCTCTCGTTGCCGATGCTGTTGCTGTTGCCAATTTGTCGTAGAATGAGGACAATCTATAGATTTATGGCCGAAACCATTGCAGTTGAAACATTTCAATCCTCCTACTCCTCCTCCTCCCGCTCCGCCGTTGTATTTCATCAACGGACAATCTCTCTGGAAATGACCAACTTTCCCGCACTTTTTACAAGGCCTCGCTTGAGGATTTAATGGGTGCGCTAAAATACTCGGGCCAAAAAGAAAAGTTGATTTTCTTCCGTTCTTTATCTGGAAATTTGGCCAATTCGCGTACTCTGCTTTGAGTCGATTCATCGCCTCTTGCAGTTTTTCGGCAGCTGGATTTGGCGGTAAGGGAGGCAGCGCCGTGGTGGATTGAAAGCCGGAAACAACTGCTGGCGTTGGGGTGGCAGTACTTTGCTTGGGTATCAAAAAGCCGGTGCCTCCAGCTGAAGAAGCTATTGGTGTTGATTTTTGTCCAATGAGAGGTCGTTTGTATTGCGGAGTTTTCGTCTCCGAAGCGACAGCGGCGGCGTAATTCTCCACAGCAAGAGCAGATTTCTCATTCTTCTCTTGCTTTTGCCCCATTTGCTCCTCTTCCTCTTGTTCTTTTCGCAGTCTCTTTTTTGTGGTTTGTTCTTGCTTTTTCTTCTGTTCTTCCGGAACGATGAAGTCAATCACTTCGATGCCTTTCTTTTTCTTCGGTGGGACATTAGCGATAGTGGAGGTGGTGGTAGTGGTAGGTCCTGCAGCCGATGGTTCCGGAATGGGCTCTGTCCGTACGACTTTTTCTTCTTCTTCTTCTTCTTTGACTCGTGCTCCTTTCTTCTTCGCCGGCGTTGGCGACTTCTGCTCTTTCTGTGTCGACGGGGCCTTGTAATCCGCCGCCCCCGCCGCTAGTGTTTTCTTCTTTGCACTCTTCTTCGCGTCACCATTTTCTTCAAATAACGCTGCGACGCTATCCATCACTCTTTTTCTCTCGCTCGCGATTGTTTTCTCGTCCCTAGTAAACGTGCTCAAACATGTCACTTTCTTTGTCCTGAAAATCTTCGCCTCCAATTCCGTCCCCTTCTTTCCAGTCGCCCCTGCGTTCATAAACTTCATCGTCGCCACTCTCGTTTCAAAAACGTTATCTTCCAACGACTTTTTCTTTGGCGGTTGCACCAAATGGTGTCTCGCATTCATCACTTCGACGACGTCACTGATATCAATCCACCCGGAATTGTCCTCGGTAACGAATACTTCGTACTCGTTCACCTCTTTGTCCGACATCCTTTTGATTTCGCTCGGTTTTAAGCCTTGCTTTGGACAAACGTCGATGAATTTCCCGACCCATTCGTTCCTACACTCGTTTCGAGTGATAATTCTCACCCCTCTGAACGTTCCTTTCTTCTCGTCAATCTGGTCTACTCTTACCAATCGATTCTTCTCCTTCACTCTAACGCACGCGCCTACGCTCACCATCACCGCGCCAGCTTCTGCGACTGGTCCACCTTCCTCCTCTTGATACGCCTCCTTAAACTTTATCGTCGTCAACACGAACGCTACTCTCCCAGTCGTCGCGCCTGCTTTCACCATCTTCGTCTCGAACAGTTCATTCATCGTCGGCCAACGCCAACTTCCGTCCGTCGATAACGTCTCGTATACTTCATCTGGAATGGTATCATCGCCGTTCTTTTTTGTCGTCGTCTTAGTAATATCAGTCGTCTCATTATTACTGTCCTCGTCGTCATCATCTTCCTCGTCGCTTTCGTCGTTTTCGTCGCTTTCTATTCGTTTCCCTTCCTGTTTCATCCATTCCTTTTCCATGTCCGATTCGTTTTTTATCTTCAGCTCTTTCGTCAGCAGCACTCTCATCATCTTCTCCGTCCATCTCGTCGCTTTCGGTACCAGTCGAGTGTCTTTTTTCAGCTTTGGAAAGTCGATGATGCCTAACTGCTTGTCGAACTCGTAAAAGACCAGCGCGAGATTCTTGGCCGGTTTCGCCGAGATTATCGTCCCGACGTACCACCGCCTCGTGCCCCCGGTCCCGTATTCGACTTCGATGCGCGTCCCGACAAAACCGTTTTGGTCGTCGTCCTCTTCTCCAAAAGCTGCTTTCGCGTTTGCTTTCGAAGACTTTTCCGGCGTTGGTTCCGGCGTTTTCTCGGCCGTCCCCTTCCCCTTGCGCTTGGTGTTCTTCGCCGATGATGATGTCCCCGCTTTCGTTGGTCGTCCGGGACCTTTCTTCTTCGTCTTCTTCGGCGGCATGAGGAGTCCGAAATCAAAAAAGCTTCCTCCTCCTCCTCCTCCTCCTCCTCCTCCTCGTCGTCGTCTCGAAAGACTTAATCGCCCAGAAGCTTTCGTTCGCTTTCAACACAAGCGCTTTGACACCCTTTGGTGGCGTCTTCA
>MDTG01047640.1_pt1 | contig 12438 bp, 10 predicted proteins | sample 811421 | NCBI WGS metagenome assembly MDTG01 (sample SAMN05326645, study PRJNA326480) | marine metagenome | isolation source: seawater | place: Pacific Ocean: South East | collected 2011
GGACTTCCTGTTAATATCATTTTAGTGATATTAGATTTTAAATGATCAGTAATAAATTCCTGAACTTTTGGATGTAAGATTGCAGTATTCAAAGGGTATTTAAATATCTTTTGTGATCGATTTTACGATTTTATTTTCAGATAAAAATTCTTTTAAAATCACTTTTAATGCGGTGTATAAAGGAATAGCAGTAATCATTCCGACGACACCAAATAGAATACCACCGATTATAATAATTAAAAATATTTCTAGTGGATGTGATTTTGTTGTTTTAGAAAAAATAAGGGGTTGACTTATAAAATTATCAATTAATTGAGCGATCAAATACCAAAACAAAATCCATAATGAAGTTGATATTATTTCTGATTGAAAATGAAGGCCAATATTACTTGTCATCGATAGGATAAACATAATTACTGCTCCAATTATTGGGCCAACATATGGAATTAAGTTTAATAGTGCGCATAAAAAAGCAATAACAATGGCATTATCAATATCAAAAATTAATAAAATAAGAGTGTATAAAATAAAGAGAATTGTTATTTGAAATAACAGTCCTATAAAATACCTTGATAATAGGCTGTTAATCGTTTCTAATGATTTTGAGAATCTTCCTTCTGTTCCATTCGGGATGATTGTCATGACTCCTTTTTTAAGCAACTGACTATCTTTCATAAAAAAGAAAGAAATAAATAATACAGAAAACAAACCAACACTTAAAGAACCTAGAGCTCCTAGAATAGCGTTTAATAAATTAGGAATTTCCTTAAATTGAGTAATTAAATCTACATTCTTTAATTCATCTAAAACATCAATTCCTTTGGATGAAAAATAAGTAGTTGTTTGATTGAATATTTCTTGAATATTCTTTTGAAGTTCATCTACTTCTAATAAGGATAAACTTTTTCCTTGTTCTGCAATCAAAGGGATGAATAGTACAATTAAACCTGTTAACATTCCTAGCATTAGAATCATCGTAAAGACTACGGCTATCGTATTAGGAAATTTTAATTTTTTCCTTAAAAAAAGAATGATAGGTCTTGCAATTAGTGATAAAATTCCAGCAATAATAATATATATGATTACAGATTGAATAGCGAATAAAAAATAACCTAAAAAGAGCATTCCTGTAATAATTGCGAGGGCTCTTAGAATTCCGTTTGTAATTATTTTTGAGTTCATAAGTTATAAGCTTTTACCACTCCCATTGAGATTTCCATCCCAAATAAAGAAAGTGAATATTTTGTGGGTAGTTGTATAAATACTTCTGATTTTTCTAGCTGCTTTGTGTGTAAAATGACATTATATTTATCCCAAGAAACAGCTACAATATGTTCTTTTTTGTACCATTTATAAAAATGTTTCCCTCTAAAACTCCACTCTAACACTTCTGTGTTCTCAAATGCATCATGATGTAAAGCATCTAACATTTTAATTGCTAAGGCATCTGCCTCTTTACCTTGTTTTCCTTGAGGCAATTTTTCATTATTTATAAAATAAAAAACACTGATAAATAGGAGGAAAAGTAATAGAAGAACTCCTAGTGTTTGGAAATTTTTTTTCATAAAAAATGATAAATTAAAGAGCTAATTTATTATTTTTAAATCAATTCATGATTTGTTTTGCTCATAATAATCTAAAATGTGTTTTGGATTGCTTATTTTTTATAGTCTTTTAGGAATTTAGTTATTTTTAAGAACATCTTATTGTTTAAAAATCTTTTTAAACTTCTTCGGAAGTTCTTTTGTAATCAATAATTTTTCTTTTGTAAATGGATGGATAAATTTTAGACTAGCAGCATGTAAATACAACCCTTTTCCGTTTAAAATTTTATCATCTAAAAAGTACTTTGTATCTCCTAAAATAGGATGCTCTATGAATAGTAAATGTTTTCTTAATTGATGTTTTCTTCCTGTTTTTGGTTTTAGTTCTACTAAATTTAAACACTCAAATCGTTCTGAATTCACAGTCTTTAAAACTTTAAATTCTGAGAGGGCTTCTTTCTCATCGATTAGAAATTTAATTTTACCAGCTTTTTTCATTTTTCCAATGCTAATTGCAACATAGGTTTTCTGAACTTCTTTGTTTTCAAATAATTTACTCAATGCGTATATGGCTGAACTTGTTTTCCCAATCAATAATACCCCACTTGTTGGATAATCTAATCTGTGAATGGGTTGTGGTTTTACGGCATCGGGTTGGTTACTCTTTTTTAAATCTTGAGCGACTCCATTAGCAATAGTAGTAAATTTATTACCACTGACTAAAATTCCTGCAGGTTTGTGTATAACAGCCAAAAAGTCATCTTCAAACAACACTTCTAAATGGAGTTTTAACCTTTTAAAAGTGGATTGATTTTCTGATTCAAAAAGCTCAATTTTTTCACCTCCAAAAATATATTTTGAGCTAGTCGCTATAACACCGTCAATAAAAATAATTTTTTTCTTAATAGCTTTTTTAATACTTGATCTTGTAGGAATTGTCTTAAAAAGACCTACTCCGTATTCTTGAAAACGAATAGGTTTTTTTAGTTCTTTAGCGATATGAGTTTCTAACAATTGCATTATTTTGCAAATAATTGACTCATATTCTTAAAGGCTTTAAACTCTAAGGCATTATTTTCTGGGTCATTAAAAAACATTGTCGCTTGTTCACCAACCTTTCCTTCAAATCGAATACAAGGTTCAATCCTAAATTTTATGTTTGTTGTTTTTAATCTTTCTGATAAAGAATGCCAATCTTCCCAAGTTAAAACAACTCCAAAATGCGGAACTGGCACCTCTTTACCGTCAACAGCATTAGAAATTTGTTTTGTTTCAAAATTTTCTTTTTGATGAATGACTAATTGATGTCCAAAGAAATTGAAATCTACCCAATATGTGTCACTTCGACCTTCTTCGCAGTTTAAAATATCCCTATAAAAAGACCTACATTTTTCTAAATCTTGAACTGGAATTGCTAAATGGAAGGGTTGTATTCTCATCGTTATTATTTTTTAAAATCCAACTGCTGTGTCATCACCTCTTTTATCAGCACCCCCCTCTAATCTTCCATCAGGTAAAACTAAAATAGCGTCAACTCTACCAATAATCAAAGAATTTTGTTCTAAAATTTGATACCCTAAAGTTGCTAATTTTGTCTTTATTTGTTCATCAAAACCATTTGGTTCCATTCTTATAACATCTGGTAACCATTGGTGGTGAAAACGAGGTTGGTTTACAGATTCTTGCATACCCATATCATACTCAATTACGTTTAAAATATTTTGCAAAACAGAAGTTATAATAGTAGAGCCACCAGGAGTTCCCACAACCATTTTTAATGTACCGTTTTTTTCAACAATTGTTGGAGTCATTGAACTTAACATTCTTTTTTCAGATACTATTGCATTGGCTTTAGATCCAACCAAACCATACACGTTCGGGACTCCAGGTTTAGTAGAAAAATCATCCATTTCATTGTTTAAAAAAAAGCCTGCTCCTTTTACAACTACTTTAGAACCATATCCTGTATTTAGGGTTGTGGTTACTGAAACAGCATTTCCAAACGGATCTATTATTGAATAGTGGGTAGTTTCATCACTTTCATTTCCCAAAATTTCTCCGTGGGAAACATCAGATGATGGAGTTGCTTTATCCCAAGAAAATGTTTCCATTCTTTGATTCACGTAGTTGGGATCTATTAAGCTATCAATAGGAACTTCTACAAAATCAATATCACCTAGAAAATGAGCTCTATCTGCATAAGAACGTCTTGCTGCTTCTGTTAATAATTGAATGTATTTTATGGAGTTATGTTCTATATTAGACAGATCAAATGGTTCTATAGATTTTAATATTTGAGCCAAACAAATTCCTCCACTTGCAGGTAATGTCATTGAAGTTATTTGGTAGTCTTTATAGCTAAAATTAATGGGTTTTCGCCAAACAGCTTGGTATTTTTGTAGATCTTTGTGTGTAATGATTCCTCCTAATTCTCTAACGTAATCGACAAATAAGTTAGCAGTTTTTCCTTTGTAAAACCCATCTTTTCCATTGTCACGTATGCGCTCTAAAGTTTGTGCTAGTTCTTCTTGTTTTAAGAGATCACCTTGTTTCCATTTTTTTTCAAAAATAGTTTTATACGTATTTACTTTTTTAAAATAAACGGTTTTACTATTTAAAGAGTTTGCTTGTTTTTCGGTTATTCTAAAACCATGCCTAGCTAAATCAATAGAAGGTTGAATCAATTCTTTAAAAGGCAAACTTCCTAATTTTTCATAAACTTCAAAAGCCCCAGCAACAGATCCAGGGATTCCAATTGCAACTGCACCTGAAGTGCTTTTGTTTTTAATAACATTCCCTAAGGAATCTAAATACATGTCTTTATGAGCTGTTATAGGTGCTTTTTCTCTAAAGTCTAAAGCTCCTTTTGTTCCGTCATTATTTCGGTACACCATAAAACCACCCCCACCAATATTACCAGCAACGGGATAAACAACTGCCAATGCAAAATGAGTTGCCACCATGGCATCGTAGGCATTTCCTCCCTTTTCTAGAACATCAGAACCAATTTTAGAAGCTTCTGCTCTTGCAGAAACTACCATGGCTTTTTCAGCAATTAAACCGATTATTTTTTCTTTTTTGGGAGCTGTTTTACAAGTTAGAAGTATGAGGGAAAGTGTAAAAAGAAAGGTGATATTTTTCATATACTAGTTTTAATTTTTTTTAATTTTAGTCTTGTGAACTCTAACAAGTCTTTAAAAAATAATCTAAAATCATTTTCAAATTCATATTCTAAATTTTGTAAATCTTCTATGGCCAAATGCATTTGAGATTTTCCTTTTGTTCTGCTATTCATTCCTTGTAAAACTCTTTCAATTCCATCTTTAAACTGATAGTTAAATAGCAGGTTGTATTCCGTCATGTATTTAATAAAATGTTGAGATTTTATAGGGAGTTCAGCTGACTTTTTTTGAAGTAACATATAGATAGAATCTGTAAAAACTTCTAGAGGAATTGCAGAGTAACATGCCCAGTTTTTAGCTAAAAAATAATCATAAAATATATCGATAATTACACCATTATAATGTCTATAACGTTTGTGTAAACGTCTTTTGCTTTTTCTAACCGTTAGATGTGCATCTGTAAAAGTATCTATTTCTCTGTGTAAGAATATACCTTGCTGAATTTCATTAGAATATTCTTTGTAATGATTTCCAATAATATGATCTGCAATGAAATTACCAATCATTGTATTGGTATTGTTTTGAGATAAATATAAGTGGGCTAGAAAATTCATTTGTTAAAAGTAATCAAAAAACCACAACTTAAAAGCTGTGGTTTTATAATTTATTTGATCCGATGTTTTGGCAAGAATCCTGTTTTATTTATACATATAACGCTGTATATTAGTTATTTAACATTACAGGCATTACCAGCATTGTAACCTGTTCTCCTTCATCTGTACCGTCAATAGGAGTTAGAATTCCTGCTCTATTTGGAAGAGACATTTCAATCAGAACCTCATTCGAATTTAAGTTGTTCAACATTTCGCTTAAAAAACGTGAATTGAAACCAATATGCATATCATCACCTTGGTAATCACAGCTCAAACGTTCATTAGCCTTGTTTGAAAAATCTAAATCTTCAGCAGAAATATTTAATTCAGTACCCGCCATTTTTAAACGAATTTGATGTGTTGTTTTACTAGAAAAAATAGAAACTCTTCTAACAGAATTTAAGAAAGAAGCTCTGTCAACAGTCAATTTGTTTGGGTTTTCCTTTGGGATTACCGCTTCATAATTTGGATATTTCCCGTCTATTAATCTACAAATTAAAACGATATTATCAAATGTAAACTTTGCATTTGCATCATTATATTCTATGGTGATATCGCTTTCAGAACCATTCAAAATTCCTTTTAATAAATTCAAAGGCTTTTTGGGCATGATGAACTCTGCAGTTTGATCTGCTGTAACATCGGTTCTAGAATATTTTACTAATTTGTGAGCATCAGTCGCAACAAAGGTTAAATTTTGTGAACTAAATTGAAAGAAAACACCGCTCATTACAGGGCGTAAATCATCATTTCCAGCAGCAAAAATAGTTTTAGAAATTGCTGTGCCTAAAATATTCGCAGGCACTACAGTTTTACTTGGTGAGGCTAGAGAAACTGCTTTCGGGAATTCATCCCCACTAAAGTAAGCCATATCATATTTTCCTTGGTCAGAGCTAATTTCAATAGTATTACTCCCTTCAGTTTTAAAGGTTAAGGGTTGGTCTGGAAATGTTTTTAGCGTATCTAATAACAAGCGTGCAGAAACAGCTATAGAACCAGAACTATCTGTTTCTACAGCGACGACAGAACTCATAGTTGTTTCTAGATCAGAGGCTGAAACTTTTAGTTCGTTTTCAGAAATTTCAAATAAAAAATTGTCTAAAATTGGTAAGGTATTGTTACTATTTATAACGCCTCCTAAAACTTGTAGTTGTTTTAATAATTGAGAACTTGATACAATAAATTTCATGTAATTTTTTTCTTAGATTGTTTCACAAATATATCCCAAAGTAAGTGACTTAAAAAATTAATTTATCAACAGGTTATGAGCATTTTGTTAATGAACGAGAAAACGTTATCATATGTTAATAGGTATTTTTAGTGAGAAAAAAACTATTTTTGTTTCTATATTGGTAAATGATCTATATGAATAAATTATTCTTTTTAAAATTTCCGTTTTTATTGTTTTCATTGAGTTTTTTCGCTCAAAAACCTCAAAAATTGTCATCAAATCAGATTTATGAAAAAATTCAAAAGCTTAATTTTTTAGGGACAGCTCTCTATATAGCTGCACATCCAGATGATGAAAATACACGTTTAATTTCCTATTTAGCAAATCATGTAAAAGCGAGAACGGGTTATTTATCTTTAACAAGAGGCGATGGTGGACAGAATTTGATAGGTCCAGAAATTAGAGAATTGTTGGGGGTAATTAGAACACAAGAATTATTGGCAGCAAGAAATGTTGATGGTGGTCAACAGTTTTTTACCAGAGCAAATGATTTTGGATATTCTAAACATCCAGATGAAACTCTAGCAATTTGGAATGAAGAAGAAGTTTTAAGTGATGTTGTGTGGGTAATTAGAACTTTTAAACCAGACGTAATAATCAATAGATTTGATCATGCAACACCGGGAACAACACATGGTCATCACACAGCTTCAGCCATGTTAAGTGTTGCCGCTTTTGATTTGGTTTCAGATAAAAATAAATTTTCTGAACAATTAAAGTACACTGAAATTTGGCATCCAAAAAGATTGTTTTTTAACACGTCTTCTTGGTTTTATAAAGATAGAACAGAATTTAAAAAAGAAATCAAAGAATTTACAAGTTTTCCTACGGGTGTTTATTACCCCTTGAAAGGGGTCTCCAATAATGAATTGGCTTCTATGGCAAGTAGCCAGCATTTATGTCAAGGTTTTGGAAGGTTAACCACAAGAGGAGAGCAAGTTGAATATGCAAAGTTACTAAAAGGAGCTCCTTTACAAGATAAAACGGATATTTTTTCTGGAATAAATACTACCTGGAATCGTCTTAAAAATGGCGGGGAAATAGGGGCTATTTTATATGAAATCGAAAATAATTTCGATTTTGTAAATCCGTCTAAGCATTTGCCAAAGTTGATGATTGCTTATAAAAAGATTCAAAAATTAGAAAATAATCATTGGCGAGAAATCAAAGAAAAACAAATTAAAACAATTATTGAAGCCTGTGCAGGGCTGTATTTAGAAGCCTCAGCAGTGGATTCTTCAGGAATTCCAAATTCTTCCATTGCTGTAGATTTTGAGTTGTTAAATCGCAGTGATATTAATATTGAATTGACCGCTATAAAATCTGTAATAGACCAGAGAACTATTTTTAAAGAAGTTGAATTATTACCCAATAAAAAAATTAATTTCCAGGAATCTATTTTTTTAAAAACAACTCATTTTTCTGATCCTTATTGGCTAAGAAAGAAAGCTACTTTAGGAATGTATACTGTTGATCAACAACATTTAATTGGAAAGCCAGTAACACCAAGATCCACACAAATTGATTTTAACTTGATTATTGATACCATCCCCATCACTATTACAAAAAATATTGTAAGGAGGTATGCAGAACGAGACAAAGGTGAAATTTATGAGCCTTTTGAAATTTTACCGAGAGTCACTACAAAATTAATGGATAAGGTGTTAATTTTTTCTACAGATCAAGCCCAAAAAGTTTTGGTAGAGCTAAGAGCAGGTGCAACAGATGTTTCGGGGAAAGTTCGTTTAGATCTTCCTGCAGATTGGGAAGTTTCACCAAAAGAAATATTTTTCAAGATCAATCAAAAAAAAGACAAGCAAATGCTTACTTTTTTAGTCACTCCTTCAAAAAATCAATCTGAGGGTAAATTAGAGGTTGTGGCAACTTCTGAAGGAATTGATTACAAAAAAGAGCTGATAGAAATTTCGTACGATCATATTCCTAAGCAGTCTGTTTTAGTTAACTCTGAAGCAAAAGTAGTTCGTTTAAATATTCATAAAGTTGGTAATTATATTGGTTATATTAAAGGGGCAGGAGATGCTGTTCCTGAAAGTTTACGCCAAATAGGGTATAGAGTTGAAGCTATTAAACCCTCTGAAATTAATGCAGAGAATCTCCATCAATACGATGCGATTGTTTTAGGAATTAGAGCTTATAATGTGGTACAGGAGCTAAAGTTTAAACAAAAGTTTTTACTAGACTATGTTCATAATGGAGGGAATATGATTGTGCAATACAATACCAATAGAAATGTTGATGTTGCTGCTCCTTACCCTCTAAATTTATCGAGAGATCGTGTGACAGATGAGGAGTCAGAAGTTAGAATTTTAGCAGCAGATCATTCACTTTTAAATTTTCCAAACAAAATTTCACATGAAGATTTTAAGGGTTGGGTTCAAGAGCGTGGTTTGTATTTTCCAGATTCTTGGAGTAAGCAATACACCTCAATATTGTCTATGAATGATCTTGGTGAATCTGCCAAAGAAGGAAGTTTACTAATAGCAAAATTTGGAAAAGGAAACTATGTTTATACAGGGTTGAGTTTTTTTAGAGAATTACCCGCAGGAGTCTCAGGGGCATATAAATTATTTGCAAACCTATTATCTGTTGGTAAAGAGAACATTCAGCTAGAACAAGTAATTAATAAATAATGAATCAATCAAAATATACTTGGAAAAAAGAATATGGATTTGTGTTAATTATAAATCTTATATATGTACTTATTTTCTACTTTGTTGCAAACCACTTTACAATCTAAATCAATGGAAATAGAAAGTAAACTACATTTAGTAGATTGGATTATTCTTGCTATAACACTCATTTTCATTGTTGCTTATGGAACTCATGTTACTAGAAAAAACACGAATGTTCAAGAGTATATAAAAGGCGGAAATGATTCTAAATGGTGGACTATTGGTTTGTCTGTAATGGCAACTCAAGCAAGTGCAATCACTTTTTTATCTACTCCTGGTCAAGCCTTTCACAGCGGAATGGGATTTGTACAATTCTATTTTGGGTTGCCAATTGCGATGATTATTATTTGTGTGGTTTTTATCCCTATTTATCACCGATTAAAGGTGTATACAGCCTATGAGTTTTTAGAGGGGCGTTTCGATCTAAAAACAAGGAGTTTAGCAGCCATTTTATTTCTTATTCAAAGAGGATTGTCTGCTGGAATCACCATTTTTGCACCAGCGATTATTTTGTCTGTAGTTTTAGATTGGGATTTGTTAGCCCTAAATATCATCATTGGTTTTTTGGTGATTATTTACACGGTATCTGGTGGAACAAAAGCGGTTAACGTTACCCAAAAACAACAAATGGTTATTATTTTTACAGGGATGGTGATCGCATTTTTTATGATCATGAGCCAACTTCCAACAAATATTACATTTACAAATGCGCTTGAAATTGCCGGAGCAAGTGGTAAAATGGAGGTATTAGACTTCTCTTTTGATCTTCGTAATAGGTATACTGTATGGACAGGCTTATTAGGTGGAACTTTTCTAATGCTTTCGTATTTCGGTACAGATCAAAGTCAGGTTCAGCGTTATTTATCTGGAAAATCTGTTAGAGAAAGTCAATTAGGATTGATATTTAATGGTTTGTTAAAAGTACCCATGCAATTTTTTATCTTATTAATAGGTGTCATGGTTTTTGTGTTTTATCAATTCAATGCGTCTCCTTTAAATTTTAATCCAGGAGCCAATGAAGAGGTTTTAAAATCAGCATATGTTTCAGAATATCAACAATTAGAAGCAGCACACATCGAAATAGAAAATACGAAGAGAATGATTTTTGCCAATGGGTTTCAGACCGAAGAAAAAGCGCTTATTCAATCTTTAAATGCCAAAGATTTGAAATTAAAAGAAGCGGCAAAGCGGATCATTGAAAAAGTGGATACAACATCGATTAAAAAAATTGAATCTAATGACAAAGATTATGTATTTATTCATTTTATTTTAAACAATCTTCCCAGAGGATTAATTGGGCTATTATTGGCTGTAATTTTATCTGCAGCGATGTCTTCTACAGCCTCCGAATTAAATGCCTTGGCAAGTACTACTGCAATTGATTTGTATAAGAGAAATATAAGCCCAGAGAAAAGTGATGCCCATTTCGTAAAAGCCTCTAAATGGTTTACATTTATTTGGGGTATTATTGCCATCTCTGTTGCCTGCGTGGCTAATTTGTTTGATAATTTAATTCAGTTGGTCAATATCATTGGATCTATTTTCTATGGAAATGTTTTAGGGATATTCTTACTGGCATTTTTTGTTAAGTTTGTAAAAGGAAATGCAGTTTTTATAGCAGCTCTTATCACACAAGCTTTAATTATTGGAGTATTTTTACTAGATTGGTTGCCTTACTTATGGTTAAATTTATTAGGATGTGCATTGGTAATGGGTATCGCAATAGTACTTCAGTTTGTTCTTTTTTCGGATCCGCATGATAAAGAAGGGTTTGAGATCAATCGTGTCTAGTAATTTATGAAACATAAAAGTATACGATGGGACATTATAGGTCTGGGAAATTAGCCAATAAATTTGCTAGGGATTTATCTACAGTTGCATAGGTAGAACTTGTTGCAGTTACCTCTAGAAGTCCGCAAAAAGAAGTTGAATTTGCCGTGAAATTCAATTCAAAAAAGCCAACGAATCCTATGAAAAATTAGCAAAAAACCCACAGGTTGATATTCTTATAGGGTTAAAGAATTAGAATAAAGTGAATAAATTTTTTCTAACGGGTTACACTGGATTATTTGGTTACCCATTCTTTTAAAGACGCCCTATTCATTTTTATATAACTTGTATTTCCTGCTTTTTCAGCATATGTTAAGGACTCTTTAGCTGCGGCAATCGCTTTTTTATGGTTGCCTGCTTTTGCGTGTATGAGAGCTTGTTGGCGTAAATACCAAAATTTTGGTTTACTAGCACTCATTTCGATTGCTTTGTCAATCCAGGATTGTGCTTTTTTGATGTCTTTTCCCGTTTGTAAATAATAAACCGCAGCAGCATACAAATCATTTGCAGTGGGATTACCGATCATTGTTTTTTTTATGCTAGCGGCAACAATTGAGTCTGTAGGAGTTTCAAATTTGAAACCTACCGAAGTGTTTTCCCATCTAATCCCTAAAACAGCAGAGTTTGAAGTTATGTAATCAAAAGTAATTGTAAGTGTTTCAATGAGCATTGGAAATACTTTAGTAGAAACAGTTACTTTTGTAGCTATTTTTGACTTGTCCAATTTTTTTGGACTTCCCCAGTTTGAGGTATCAGTATATAAGATTATATCCCACGAATCTTTATTGGGTATTGTATACAAAGCGTAGGTTCCTTTTTCTAATTTTTTACCAGCAATTGTGAAATCGGTAGAAAAGCTGATTTTTGTACTCGCATTCGCTCCTGTTCTCCAAATTTTCCCGTAGTCTACTAATTCACCAAATATTTTTCTTCCTTTTACACCAGGTCTCGAATATTCTACAGTCACATCAGTAAGACCAACGCGTTGTTCAATTTTTTGAAATGGGCTTGGTGCGGGAGTTGTAATTTGTGCTTGTGTGTTAAATATAAAAGAAGCGATAAGAAGTATTAGTATATTTTTCTTCATAATGATAGGATGTCTGTTAGTTAACTATGTCCCCAAATTTACAATTTTAAATAAGGTGAAACGTTAACAAAAACTTAAACTAAGGCTTTGTATCTTTGTGCTTATTATAAGAAACTAATGAAGAGATACATTTCTGAATTTATTGGAACATTTTCAATGATTTTTTGCGGAACAGGGGCAATGACTATCAACGAAGTTACTGGAGGTACTGTAACCCATGTAGGAATTGCTATTACTTGGGGATTGATTGTGATGGCTATGATTTATGCTTTTGGTGA
>MDTG01446367.1_pt1 | contig 12438 bp, 8 predicted proteins | sample 811421 | NCBI WGS metagenome assembly MDTG01 (sample SAMN05326645, study PRJNA326480) | marine metagenome | isolation source: seawater | place: Pacific Ocean: South East | collected 2011
CATTTGTAGAATCTAATTCTGCGGACAACACACGTGAACGGATTAAACGTCTAGAGAAGGCTAGAAAAATTGGTGAATTAAGTATACCTAGCGTAGAATTTTCTTGAAGTCATAATGTCAATCAAGCGCTTTACTTATTGCGGAGCGATGTTTGGCTCATCTCAACGGGTGAATTGTGTTGGAAGCATGGGATGTATTGGTCATAGGCGACGGCCCCGCTGCATTACGTTCTGCGGCTTCAGCTGCCAAGCAAGGTGCACAAACTCTAATGATATCCCCTAATGCACTTGGAGAAGGGAACTCATTTGCTTTAGATGGACTTTCCTCATCAATTCAAGAATCTAACAATAAGGGTCACAGAGAGGACACAATTGTAACAGGCTCATATCTGTGCGATCAAGATATTGTATCGATAAGAACAAGTCAAGCAATAAAAGAAATGGACTTATTAGAGCGCTGGGGAGTAATTTTCCAGCGTGATGCTAAGGGGCTACCAATCGCTCATATGGGAATAGGGCACTCCAAGCCTAGAATTGTAAATTCTGGAGATGGAATGGCTCGAGAAATCCAACAAGTACTCGAAGAACAATGTATGAAATATGGCGTGGTTCGTAGGGGCGATCAAGTTCCGATTTCTCTTGTTGACAATAATAACAGTGTATGTGGAGTTATTACAGCAGATTTGGTTAATGGAAATTTTGTCGCACTTCAATGCAAGGCTATTATCCTTGCAGATGGTGGTTTTGAAGAGGTATTCACTAATGGCAAATCAAATCTTGGAATGGACTTAGCACTTCGTTCAGGAGTGCCCTTAAGAGGAATGGAATTTATTTCTAAATCCCCCTTGTCAGTAAAAGATACCAACATGATTCTACCGTTAGGAATGATGAATTCTGGGGCATCAATTCACCTGATAGATGGAACTCCAGTTGATGCCACATCTATTATTGAGATGTGTAACATTTCGAATGATTCTGGAACAGTTGTATTGGATGCTAGAGAAATGGGCGATCAGGCAAAATGGTGGAATTCTATTTTTAGAAACGTCAAACAGAGAACAGGAATTGATATCTCAAAACAAACAGTTGCACTTGAAAATCAGGTTGATGCTACACTAGGTGGCTTGCCTGTAGATGAGCACGGTAGAGTAGTTATTGGAAAATGGTCACGATGGTTCACAGGATTATATTCTGCAGGAGACACTGCGTGTTCTGGACTTCATGGAGCAGGGTTACTACAAGGAAACCGTTTACTTGATTCATTAGCAGGTGGCAATTCAGCCGGAAAAAACGCTGGAGAATGGTCGAATAATAGTAAATATTCAGGCGCTAACCTAATCAAAGAAGCATTAGAGGTAGCAATTTCTAACCATAAATCTCGCTTTGAAGATAATGATGTAAATGAAAGCGTAGTTAGGATCGGGCTTGTATCAAGTAAACTTAGAGAAATTGCATTAAATTATATTAATTGCGATAATGATTCAGAAACCTACGGTCAGTTAATCGAATCATTGGAAGAATTGAAAAAACTTGCAGATGCTATACACCTAGATCAAGAGTCCTTAATTGCTAATACAAATATGCTATCAGCAAATCAAACACAAGCAGGAATAAGATTGTTAATGTGTGCTGTAAGGGCTAGTTTAGCAAGAAATGAGAGTAGAGGTCTACATCAGAGAAATGACTTCCAAGAACAAGATGCAGATTTACTCCATCATATAACTGTTGATAATGATGGGCAAATTGGGACCCTCGCACTAAGAAAGAGCGAGACAGGTAATTGGATTCTTACTCCACAGTGAGATATGAAAAACCCCCTTGCTTTGGCTTGTCTATGGGCGGAGAAACCTTGTTTGAGAAAATTATCTCTGGAGAAATCTCTTGTCATAAAGTCTCAGAAGGTGAATCATGGTTTGCATTTTTAGATATTTTTCCTCGTAGAGAAGGCCATACACTAGTAGTTCCAAAACGTGGCGTGAAGCATATTTCTAAGCTTTCTGATAATGAGGTGTCAGAATTATTTGTTGGTTTGAAATGTGTACAATCTATTTTGTCGGATTATTTCAATACAGAAGACTTCACTGTGTGTATTCATGATGGTGAAAAAGCAGGCCAAGAAGTCCCACATGTACACATACATGTAATGCCACGAACTCGAGGCGATGGCGGATTGACATTAATGTCGATGTGGCCAAATACCAAGATTACTGCCGGAGAGGCAGACCACGAGTCTTTAGGAATTCTAGCATCTAAATTGAGGGGTGATTTTATTGAAACATCCTAATCCTGAAGATCTAAATGATGGAATTTTAGACCATAGAGGTGAAACTTTACCTTATCTTTCTAAGTCTGCTAAGAATATGAAAATGGGTAAATTACTAGATACTCCCATGCCTACATATTCAGGTTCTACTCCAGGTTCATATTTTTGGACAAAAATACTTTATTGGATTTGTAGAAGAATTAGTGCAGTACAATTTAGGATACGAGAGACATCTGGGCAAGAAAACATTCCAATTGATCGCGGAACTCTTTGTTGTGCATGGCATACAAATGGAATATTAGACGCTCTTGAAATTACTTTAAACCATCCAAAATACTTTGTTTTTGGTGCTAGACATGATTTGGTTACTAGACCAATGCTAGGCTGGTGGACTCGCAAAATGGCAGTTCAGCCAGTTGTTCGAAAGGCTGAATTATTACGGGGGGGATGTTCTGAAGAAGAAGCAAATTTCCTCAATGGTCGTTCATTACTCACTCTTTCCTCGGGGATTGCTCATGGCTTTGGTTGTGTTCTGTTTCCCGAAGGCACTAGCCACAATAATTCCTATATGCTAAGGTTTAGAACAGGCCCTGTTAGAACCATTTTAGCAGCTGGTGCGATTGCTAGTTCACTTGGTAAGGAACTTCCCGTATTAGTTCCGATAGGGCTTCATTTCCGTGTACGAGAATACTTTCGTACAGATGTGTGGGTAGAATTCGGTGAACCCATTCAAATTCTAAAATCAGATATCCCTGATGAATTAATCGAAGCAGTTTCAAAAGGGAGTTGGGCGGAACCTCCTGCTGAAAATGTATTTAATTTAAGAGATAGATTGAGATTAGAAATGGAGCCATTAACGCCTAATGTTACGGAGTGGGAGGAATACCGCGCATTACATTTGTTAGGCCATTTGAGTAGAAGAATTATCGGAAACCCTCCTAAATCTTGGAAAGATGAGGTTTTGGCGGCTCGAGATATAAGGGAGATACTTGTGGAGCCAAAACAAACGATTGTCAATGATGAGCCAAAACCCAAACCAATAGAGCATGAAATCTTAAAACCTGCAATTAGTGCTTCAAACATTCTTCATCAAAATGGTTTAGATGGCCGTGATTTAGATTCTAAAGGAATGGATTTAAGATTCGCAAATATCGCCCATTTACCGCTTTCTCTAATTAGAACTTCAGTATTTTTACTTCTGTTACCCGTATTTTTACTTTCATTAGGACCTCAAGTTGCACTTGGAAGAATGCTTGGAGACTCAACCGATGAAGGAATAGATGCTAGAACATCTTACCAATTCTTAGCATCAATGTTTGGCTCATTGATAATTTGGCCAATAGCATCATCAATCATCATCTTGGTAGGATACTTACAAGAATCAAATATTTCTAACTTAATAGGTGTCGAATGGACAGAAATTCTTGGTTCAGGGTTATTGTTTAATTTCTTATCAATTGCAATGTTTTGGGTGATATGTTTCCCAGTATTTTGGCTATCAGGTAGATTAGGGTCCTTAGCATGGGATGATTTCACATTTCTTCGTAATTTTATTAGAAGACGAAAAATGTCTAAAGCAGATCGACAAAACTTGAAAGGGTTAATGAAAATATTAACCCAAGAAATCAAGAAAATTTAGTTTTTCTTATGGGTTTGCTTCAAACGGGATGAAGGATTGGCCTATTTGTGACGCCCGTTGATGTAGCAGCTACTGTGAGAAAGTGGCTCAGTGAAGAACGTTTGATTGTTAAAGAACAAGAAGACTCAAGAGCGGTCGCTCATATTTTGATCAAATATCCACAAGGCCCTCAAGGGCATATGTTTGCAGTTGTGGTACCTAAGAATAGAGATTTAGTAGCCATTTCGAGCATGACAAGAGTTGATATGGGCCAACAGAAAGAAATGAAGAAACATATGCAAGAAGATCCCGAGGGTTGGTCAGAGTGGATTCATGAGGGTAGATTACAACTCATTCGTGCTTCGGTTGATTGGGGAATTCATATGGGGCATGATGGAGACCAGAAACCAGGGCCATTACAAGCATTCAACGTAAGTCTTCCTTTATGGTTTGACGGCTTAAATAAGAATGAATTCATGCATTGTCTGCGAAGATTATGGTTGGCAAAATTAGGATTAATTCACGAGATTAAGTATTCTTATGGTCCGGGAATAGGCAAACCCGGGCCAGTTGATGACTGGGCAAAAAAGAAGCAGACTATGCAAAATAAAGAATTAGATTCAAAAGATTCACAACAATCAGAACAAATCGAAATTGAATTTGATGAAAAGATGTCATTTGGTTCAAGTTTTGATCCATCAGAATGGGCTTAATGCTAATTTTAATCAATAAAAATTTGTGACCTGAAAGAGTCGCGGTTAAGTATTAGAAGAGTGTGGTTTAGTCGTTAAATCAGCCTAGGTGTTTTTTATGAGCCGTAAAATTAAGTCAATAAGTTTAGTTTCAATTATGTTAATTTCAGTTATGTCAGCCTTTGTAATGTCCGCAGCACCTGTTTCAGCCAATACTGTGGTCATTACCGAGCCGCAACAAATCGTTGATGGGGGGTCAGCATCTGATACACAAGCTACAATTGTAGCAGATAGTGAAGGAAATGCTCACATTGTATGGTCTCGAAATAATCTTCACCTTTACTACTCAATGATTGCTAGCGATGGTGAAGTTTTAATTGACGCTACACAGATTACTAATGCAGGTATACACAAAATATGGCACCCGGATATGGCTATAGACGAAGATGATAATCTTCACATCGTTTGGACAGATAAGTCCGGTACTCACAAGATTATGTATACCGCAATATCACCTTTCAAGGTACAACCATTTAACGGAATGGCAAGTGACGATGCGTCTTTGACTTCTATCGATGACATGGTGGTTTCTCAAAGAGCTCAAGATAGAGATTGGCCTTCTATCGATACTGATAGTCAAGGAAATGTCCACATCGCTTGGGAAGATGAATTTGATGAGTTAGGGCGTTTCTTCAACCAACCTCAAATCTATTATTCCATGCTTCAACCAGACATGATTGCACAGGACGCCATCGTTCTTTTCGATGATACCCTACTTACTCCTATTATTGGCCATAAAGGTCACCCGGATATCGTTGTAGATGCTAATGACCAAGTTCAAATTGCTTGGGACGATACTCGAGGAGGTAAAGTAGAATTGGTATTTATTGTTGACACCTCAGGTTCTATGTACACTGAATGGGCTGATATTTGTACTGTTATTTATGGTGGAAATTTTGCATCCGGTGGCCAATTTGAAGGAATCAAGCCATTGCTTGAAGTTGCTAACATGACAGTGTTTGAAACCATTTACGGATTAGACGGCGGTTGGGGTCTACCTGGTGCAGCAAGTAGCGGAAATTGTGCTGGGTACAATATGAATGCAGGACCTAGATCAACACCTCTCGACGAGGGCGATAGCTCCGGGGGTATTCGTTCATTACAGAATACAATTTACAATGGCAATCCATATTCTGGTAATTCTGGAGAAGATTGGGGGCCAGGAACAAATTGGGCTTGTTTATCATGGAAAGATATCAATGGTAATGTCCCAGGTAATCCAGCAACATCTGCCGATCACAAATGGAATCCAAACTCCACCAAGATTGTGCTACCAGTTTCTGATGAAGGACCAAAAGACGGAGATCCTTCTCAACAAGCTGATGATATAAGTTCAATAGATGAAGCACACGACAATTGTGTTAAGGCCGGAGTAGTTCCAATTGGATTGTATGGTCAAGGATATGGCGGGGCAGGAAATATTCAATCACACTTTTTGGATTTAGTTAAATGTCCAAATGGAGTAGTTTCAACTCAAAACAGAAATTGTCCAGGTAATGACCCTACTACCAATGCAAGAACTGTAAGCGCAGGCGGGCAAGCATATGAATTCCCATCAGGAAGTGGTGGCGCAGGAGCAATGGCTCTTCTTGTCGAAGCAATGGTTTACATAGCTACCAATAACTCTCGTGAGATTTACATGTCTGTTTTGGATCCTTATGCCAAGATGAACAACGATCCATCTTGGACACCAGGCGCCCCTGGACACTGGGTCAGTGGTGGAACCTATTATGAGGACACAGGCTCTGGTGAAGACGGCCATTTAGTAGTTGTAAACGATACTAGAATTACTATTGATGATGCTTATTCATTCCACCCAGCAATTGGTGTTGACATGCAAGGTAATACACATATTGCTTGGATGGACGGAAGAGATTATGGATTTGAGAAAGCGACAAACTACGAAGTTTATTACACTAAATTGAAATTACAAGGTGCAGGTGCTTTCGACGGTGCTGAAGAAGGGCTTTCGACATACGCAATTAAGAAAATACAAGATACTCCGATTTCTAATGTAGAAGGGCCATCCGGTCTAGTCTCTGCTTTCTCAGGACATTCTATTTTCCCCGCATTGATTACCGATAAGCAGAGTAATGTACACATCTCTTGGGTTGATTCTGGAAATACTAGTGCTGGTGAAGAGATTCATTATACTAGACTTAATCAAACAGACTTAACCGGCGTAGGAGAATTTGCCTTAGATCCTTGGGAAATTATTCCAGTTACTACATGGGCTAGTAATAAACTTGGAACAGACACAGGAAGTAGACCAGATTTGGGAATGCCTCCAGCCTTTGCTAATGATTTAGGAAGCGGGGCTCACATAGGTTGGTCAGATCAAAATAAGTGTAATAATGAACAAAATAATGGAAGATATACCATTTGTTATTCGCACGTATTAACTGGACAAGTTGATGTCGAGCTAGATGTTGGTGAGACTTTCTATCATGTTATTGAGCCAGGCGAACAGACAATTTTCAATATGACAATGAATAATTCAACACCTGGTGATAAGCAACTTGTTGCAGATACTTATGGATTGAATGTTACCGGCGTTCCACAAAATTGGACAGCGACATTATTCTTTGCAGATAATCAAACTCAAATTTTACCGACAACTCCGATATTCTTGGAAGGTGGCGATTCAACTAGATTTTACATTAAAGTGAAAGCACCTACTATTTATCAAGCAAATGAGGATGAGTTAGCACAAATTGTAGTTACTGCTAAATCTTACAAAGATCCTGCAATTCGCTCTGATTTAACTACATTAACATTGATGGATGTTGTTCACGGAATAAGTCTAGATACATCTCATAGCGTACAAGATATCGAGCAAGGCGGACAAGCAACCTTTTCGATTACTATTACCAATACGGGGAATGTCCAAGATAGTTTCTTATTTTGGGATCCTAATACATTAGAAGGTCAGCAAGAGTGGTTACTACCATTTGGCTGGGAAGTTACTTTCCCAATGCGTGTAGAATTAGACCCCGGAACTTCTACGACCAAGATTTTAACAGTCAAGGTACCTACTTCAGAAGACCCCGGTGCCTTTGTTATCTATCTCAAAGGATGGTCTGAAGGTGAGCCAATAAAGTCAGTCGATAAGGGAACTTATGATGTATTGGAATTAGGAATCTTTGTATCAATTAAATCGTCAGGAAATATCGTATTTGAAGCTACAGATAGTGAGGCATTTGTCAAAGCAGGAGAATATGATGAAACAGAATCACCAAACCGTTGTCATGAATATGAAATTCCTGTGACTAAGAATTACGACTCTGGTGAGCTTGTATTCTCTCTACCTGGGGCTCCGAGTCAAAACCGTAGTGGAGTTGATGAAGCCACTTGGAGACAAGATAACTGGTCTGTTTCTGTTGACTTCCGTGATGCACCAGGAACAAATGACCCATTGAATCAACCTAGGTCTTGGACTATCCAGCCAGGACAAGATTATGTCCAGCATACCGTATATGTCGAAGTATGTGCTCCAGATAATGCAAAAGCCGGAATAGGCCCTACAATCATTCTAAAAGCCTACTTGGATGGTTATCCTAAGATTTCAGATTTTATCAAATTGGATACTACTGTCATTCATGAATTTGACCTAGACGCTGAAACTAATCTAAGTTCTGATAGGATAATTTCAGTTGAAGGCGATAATGGCGCTACAGTTTCTGCTTTTTCAGTATATCCTGGCGAAAAAATCACTCTTCCAACAACCGTAACTAACAACGGTAATGGCCCAGACCGGTTTGATTACCGTCTAGCTACTGTTATTGATCCTTCTGGAGTTCCAGTTAGAAATGGCCACTGGGACATTATAATTCCTAGAGATTCACTACAAGAACTATCAAGAGGTACACAGCAAACATTTGATGTTCTGATGAACGTACCTGAAGTAGATATTGGTGCAGGATTATACACTATTGTCTTCCAAACTTATTCTGAGGAACCTTACCCAGATGAACAGGGTAGAAGTACAAAATTAAGAGATGTTCAAACGATGTTGGTATACGTCAACGAGTTTTATGACATGGAAATTTCCATGGACCCTAGAGTTGATAACCCAATCAAGACCTCAGCACCTGGAAAGTTTGTAAGTTTCACAGTAAACATCACCAATAATGGTAATGTAGAAGATTGGCCTTCTCTAGCAAATCATACTGCAAAATCTGAAGGAAATGATTTGATTATGGAACAATTACCTGGAATGTCACAACTTCAAGGATGGAGTGTTGAATGGAGAAATGTTGTTCAAATCGGAAATGATTTGACCACAGATGAACCTTGTGTAATAATAGATACGCCGATGCCGGAAGAAACCTCCGATGAGTATAATTCATGGTTAACGCAGTTAGAGGAAGCACAGGATGGTGGAAAATGTGCATATGTTGCTCCCAATGATACTTATTTCATGCCTAAGATGTCTCCATATCAAACATATGAAATGGTTGCAGTGGTCAAGATTTCAACAGAGGCGAAACTGGATACTAGGTATATCGGTTTGAAAGTAGTATCCAAGGCAGGAGATATGACAGAGGGAGGAGATTTCGATTCTTCCCCTTCCTGGCAAGGAGAAATGCTCGATAGTAATGAGTTAATTTTACAACTGAGATTAAAAGCTCCGGACTTGGTGATTAAGGAAATTATTAATCCTGCTTCATTCAGTGGAGATATTGATTCTACAATTCCTATTGGTATAATTCTACAAAACATTGGAAACACTCATGCTACAGATATCGAGATTGTTCTTTGTCAATATGATGATGCAAATGATCCAGATATTGAGAAGGAAATTCAGCGTAATGGATGTGATGAAGATAATATTGTCATGCGCCAGATAGTTGGAGCATTACTCGCACCCGATGCATCAGAAGAAGCACAGGAAGTTGAAATCTACCTCCTATATCCAGTAGTTGCTGGAAGTAAAGGCGTATATGTTGTTGTTGACCCGATGAATGAAATCGTTGAAGCAAAAGAAGATAATAATATCAAGGCAGTCACTGAACCACTAGAATCCCCGAGCCCATTCTTGGATGTGGCTGGACAAGTAATTGGTAAGACGGCATTACCATTTGTCGTGATTTTACTCACCCTATCATTACTAGGTGTGGTTTACTTTGTAGGAAAGGGTAGAAGAGCCGAAGTGAATCGAAGATTAAGTGAGCAATCTTCACTTATCTCAGTACTTGAATCTAAAGAGTGAGTTATTTCTTAGGCTTATAATTGCCTAACCACCAGTGTAAACTAGAGTTTTGGCTTCCAGCAATTATGTGTCCGGCTCTTTCTGAGAGTTGCCTTTCTAACCTTGTACTAACTTCGTCCATTAGTTCATTCATTTGTTTTTGACCTAACTGTAGCTCTTTGCTAAGGGCAGTAAAATCTACTCTCTTAGTTGGGGCCTCGATAATTGAATGAACCATTGCTCTTTGTTCATACATTTCAAAATCAGCATCAACAGCTACAGAAATTCGATTTCTGATGTGTTGATGTAGCGAAATAATAGCATCTCTTTGAGCATCTAGATCTTCAAGAATATTACTAAGTTCAGCAAGATGAGAAACTCCTTCACCGACAGAAATTTTCTTCCTCCCACTCACGCTTTCTGCAAGTCTAATACTATTTTCAGGTAATGATTTAGATAGCCTCATAGGACCTCCTCCAGGTAATTTTCGTTGTTCACAAGTAAACAAATCAGGACCTAAATCAATTCTCAATGAAATTGCCTGTTGAACAGAGTAAATCGTTCTAGGAGGGCCTCCTTTGTCACTAGGGACTTTCATTTTAGCGACAAATTCACCCCTTTCAAGCTCTTTTAGGTGTTTCATAATAGCTTGTTGACTAACTCCGATTAATTCCGCTAACTGCATTGGATAATGTGGTTCTCTAACAAGGCGCTCAAGAATCTGCCTTCTAACTTTATTTTGAAGAATTGATAAAGCCAAATCAATATCGACCATACTGCTCAACCTAAGGTTACCTAGATAGTACACCTTTTTCAATGCGTCGAAAGGTTAGAATAGAATTTTTCTAAAAATTGAATAGAAAAGTAATGCTACTCCAAGTAGTATTAATGGTATTGCAACACCGCCTTTCAGTGTTGCTTCATATTCCCAATCAACTGAAAATTGTTGCAGTGATTGAGAATCTTCTCCGCCGGCTACAAATCGATATTCACCCGGTTGAGGAGACCAATTTATCTGACCATTTGAGTTTTGACCGCCTTCAATTAAGGTGACAGAATCTTTGTCGCATTTATAGTACTCACCGCTTTCATCCAAATTACAATTCGAGATTTGGTCAGCATCAGCAATTCCTATCCATACATCCTGATTATCCCAAGAGATTTCTACAATGGTATCGGCAGCAATTGCTTCAGCAGGGATTTCTACAACTCCAACAGACATGCCCCAATAGCATATTACTTCTTCATCACCAGGCCATGGCATTCCTTCATCAACGTCACAAGGGGGAAGCATTGTTTCTACACTATCAGAATCAGCTAATTCACTATTCATGCCAATTACAGATAAGAGGACCAATATAGCTCCAATAATTCCAGCGGCAATTCTAAAATATTTTTCCATCTGAATCACTCAAAGTTCATCCCATTCTTTCCAATTAGAACGATCTGCTTGTTTTTTATTGGTTGTTATATTCTCCTTTTTGTCTTTAATCGACCTTTTTGAATTAGTTGTAGTAATTGTTTCATCGTTTCCAGAATCCCAAAAAGCGATTACGTTAGAATTATCATTCTTTTCTTCATTGACCTTCTGTTCAACTTTTTGATTAAAGTCAGCAAATGGGTCACTTACCCTGTTTTGCGCTTCTTCAACATCTCCGCGCATTAAAGCGAAAACTTGTTCTGTGGTTAACAGAGTACCATTTTCAACCCCTTCTTTACCATCTATGAATTCTTCAGAATTTGAAATCCCAGTATCTGCAAATGGGTTGTCGATTACCTCTTCAGGTTTATTCCCCATTCGTTCAATAGTTTGAGGTGTCAAGTCCGTCAAAGGAATTATCTGGCCATTTGCATTAATCATCATAACATCGGATTTCCCTTTATTCGAGAAATAAAGAATTAGAGCAACGGGAAGAAGAATAAGGCCAAAACAACATAATCCTCCTGCAAGAATTAAACCAGTTTCTCCAAAAACAGTCCACTGGGCTTTAGTAACATCCACTAGCCAAATTGTTGAATTATCACAATTAACATCATTAGAACATTCCATCGATAGAACATATTCTCCTTTTTCAGTAACATCCCATTCCTCTACAAAGTAATATTCTTGTCCTGTTGAATCCATCGGTTGCCAGTCAGTAGCACAAGAAGAAGTATCAATCGAATCACTACTAGGGGACGAACCAACCATCTTTGTCAAAGTCATACTCCCGTATTCTTTATTTTCAAGACCAACAGCAATATGGCAGCCGATCTCTAACTCACCGATTTCAGAATTCTCTCCGGTGACCTTAATTTCACTCATATTTCTAGGATTAAATGCATTATCAATCGCATCAGTTTGACTAAAAAGCATTATTGCGCTAATGAAAATACAAACTAAACCAAAGATCCCAACGCGCATTGCCCATGGATTTGACTGTCCCGATGCGCTCGCCATAATAATTCGTCAACATCTTCCCAAATCAATCCTTGCACTAAATCATGCAAGCCCCAGTTCTGCTAATTTTTCAGGTAGGTACGTTTCAGTTACGAAGTCTAAACCATATTTGGCTAGAGATTGTTGCTCAGCCTTCTTTCCTAATTCAAGCATCATATTTATTTGATCTTGCCAC
>MDTG01023547.1_pt1 | contig 12437 bp, 13 predicted proteins | sample 811421 | NCBI WGS metagenome assembly MDTG01 (sample SAMN05326645, study PRJNA326480) | marine metagenome | isolation source: seawater | place: Pacific Ocean: South East | collected 2011
AAAGGGAAGTAGCAAATAATTTTAAAGATAAGAATATAAAATCTGCTTATATTGCTGGCCTTTTGTTATTGAGTGCTAGCAATATTTCTCATGTAGAAACAATTCATAATAAAAGCATATCAGATAAATCTAACTATAACTTATTTAAAACATTTAGTTTAGTTAGTAACATAATATTTAATTACTCTGTTATACCCATTACCATAGTTTCTATACTTGGGATTGTTATATCTTTTTTGAGTTTTATTATCGGAATATACTTTATAGTAAATTATATTTTTTCAGGTGTAGCTGTTCCTGGATGGACAACAATAGTTGTATTAATATCTTTCTTCTTTGGCTATTTAATAATGATGCTTGGTATTATTGGACAATATATAGCAAAAATCGTTCTTCAGACATCAGATCTTGATCCATACATAGTAAAAAAAAATGAGAATGATTAATTACAAATTTAACCAGTGTTTACTGAATATCAATATTAAATTTTTAAATATTTCTTAAAAATGAATTTAAAAAAAATAAATTACCATGTTCCATATCTTACAGGAGATGAAATTACAAATATAAAAAAAGTTTTTAAAAAGAAAATATTTTCAAATGAAAATTATTTTAGTAGAAATTGTGAAAACTATATTTCAAAAAAAATAAATTCAAACAGTTGCTACCTCACACCATCGTGTACAGCAGCGCTAGAAATTGCTGCGATTCTTTTAGATTTAAAAAAAAATGATGAAATAATCATGCCCTCTTTTACTTTTGTATCAACTGCAAATGCTTTCACTTTGCGGGGAGCAAGGCCAGTATTTGTGGACATCCGTAAAGACACTTTAAATATAAATGAAAAAATTATTGAGAATTCAATAACAAAAAAAACCAAAGCTATAGTTGTAGTACATTATGCGGGCGTCGCATGTGAAATAGAAAAAATCTTAAAGATTTGTAAGAAGCATGGATTGATACTAATAGAGGATGCAGCTCATGCATTTGATAGTAAATATAAAAATAAAAATCTAGGAAGCTATGGTGATATTGCTTGCTTTAGCTTTCATGAAACAAAAAATATAATATCTGGTGTTGGGGGCGCAATAGTAATCAATAAAAGAAAGTATAAATCCAGACTTGAAGTTATTAGACAGAAAGGCACTAATAGAAATCAGTTTTTAGACGGCAAAGCTAACAAATATGTTTGGCAAGACGTTGGATCATCTTACGTTCCTGGTGAATTAACAGCAGCATTTTTGTGGGGGCAACTCAAAAATAGTAAAAAAATATTAAATTTAAGAATGAAGTTATGGAATAATTATCATAATTTATGTAACAAACTTGAAAATAAAGGAAAGGTCACAAGACCATTTGTACCTGCAAAATGTAACCATAATGCACATATTTATTTTTTAATTTTAAAAAATAAGAAAACCAGAAATGGTCTTATTAAAAATTTAAAATCTAATAATATTCAACTTACTACTCATTACGAGCCATTGCATTTATCACCTGCAGCAAAAAAATTTTTTAAAAAAAAGCAAAACCTTCCAGTTACTAGCGATATAAGTAATAGCATTATTAGATTGCCGTTATGGATTGGATTGACTAAAAAAGATCAATTTACAATTGTTAGATTAATATCAAATTATTTAGATAAATAGATGGAATATTTAATATTTTCTACATTAGCTACTTTAGCTACAGTATTTATTTTTTATAGTTGGTTTTTATTTCCCATAATAATAGTTCTATTATCACGTTTTTTCCCCCAGAGAAAAAATCATTTCCCGGATAGTACAAGTAAAATTTTATTTATCTCAGTAATTATTTCTGCATATAACGAAGAAAAAAACATAAGAAAGAAAATAAATAATTTGTTAGAACAAGATTACCCTCTTCAAAATCTTGAAATAATAGTTGCGTCAGATGGCTCAACAGACATGACAAACGAAATAGTAAAAGAATTTGAAAATGTTAAACTTCTAGATTTTAAATCTAACAGGGGAAAAGCACTTATTAATAATGATGCAGCTGAAGAAGCAAAGGGCGATGTACTTTTTTTTACAGACGCAGAGACTATTTTAGCAAATGATTTTATCTCTAAAGCTTCTAAATATTTTTTGGATCAGAATTATGGATGCGGTTCAGGAGATTATACTTTTGAGTCTGATGAAGTCTTTGGCCAGTCTGAAAGTATTTATTGGAAAATAGAAAAAAAAATTAGAAATTCTGAATTTAAAATTGATATATTACCTTTTGCCTCAGGCGGATGTATGCTTATTAGAAAAGAATTATATAAAAATATTTCCTCTCATTCAGATATTGATAATATTTTACCTTTACATGTTATTTCTGAAGGCAAAAAAGTGTTCTATTCACGTGAAGCTAAAGCTTATGATAAGTCCGTTACTTCTGAAAAAAGTCACTTTAAAAAAAGAGTAAGAACTACGCAACGAAGCCTATTAGACATTGCTAGTTTTATTCCAATACTTTTTAGAAAAAAATATTTTACAATAGTATTAATACTTATTTCACACAGAGTACTAAGGTGGTTCACTGGAATATTTTTAATCATTCTATTAATATCTACCCTGATGCTAAACAATTTAGATTTCGGTCCAATTTATATTTGGAAAATATTTTTATTTTTACAGATTCTGTTTTATTTTTTCGGTTTTTTAGGATTTCTTAAAGAGAGGGTAAACTTAAGAATATTTTATTTTGATAAAGTTTCATCCTTTGTATACAGCTTTATACTTGCAAATATTTCTTTTACCATTGCTATTTATAAAATACTTCTTGGTTACAGAATAGATTCATGGAAATCAATTTAAATTAATAAATTGTATGGTGAAAAGACTAATTGATATTTTAATGTCTTCGTTTGGGTTAATTATTTTATCACCATTAATAATATTTTTATTATTTATTGCAAAATTAGATACTCACAGTTCAGGATTATTTTCACAAGAACGAATTGGATTAAATGGAAAAAAATTTAGATTATATAAAATTAGAACTATGAGAATTAATACTAAACTAAAAACTGTTGTAACAACTCAAAGTGATATTAGAATTACCTCAGTCGGAGCAAAATTAAGAAAATTTAAATTAGATGAACTACCACAACTGTGGAATGTGTTCATTGGAGATATGAGTTTAGTCGGACCTAGGCCTGAAGTACGAGATTATGTAGAGCTTATTCCAAAAGATAAAAGAAAGATAATACTGTCTGTTAGACCTGGCATTACTGGCCCTGCTTCCATAAAATATAGAGATGAAGAAATTATACTTGACGAACAGACTGAACCAGAGCGATACAATAAAGAAGTTATATTTCCAGATAAAATTAATATTAATATCAATTATATTAAGAATTTAAATTTTTTTTCTGATATTTATTATATATTCAAAACAATATTTAATTAAACAAAATGCTAGAGAATTAATGAAAAAAACATGGCCTCATTTCAGCAATTCTGAAATACAAAAAGTAAGTCAAATACTTGAAAGTGGAAAAATTAATTATTGGACTGGTAAAGAAGGTAGACTATTTGAGTCGGAATATGCAAAATTCTGTAAAGTCAATTATGGTATCGCAGTTTCAAATGGAACGGTGGCTATCGAGATGGCATTGAAGGCAATTGGGATAAAAAAAAATGATGAAGTAATTGTACCTTCATGTACATATGTAGCCACAGCAAGTGCTGTATTAAGTTTAGGAGGAAATCCAGTATTCGCTGATATCGATTTAAATACATTAAATGTTACCGTTGATAGCATAAAGAAATGTATTACCAAGAAAACTAAAGCAGTGATTGTAGTTCATTTAGGGGGTTGCCCATGTGATATGAGGTCTATAGTGAGTTTGATAAAGAAAAAAAATTTAAAATTAATTGAAGATTGTTCACAAGCTCATGGAGCAAAATATGAAAATAAGCCTGTAGGGTCATTTGGGGATCTGTCTACCTGGTCTTTTTGTCAAGACAAAATTATATCAACAGCAGGTGAAGGTGGAATGATAACGACAAATAATAAAAAATACAGGGATTTTGTCTGGAGTTTAAAAGATCATGGCAAATCAGAAATATCTCTAAAAAAACAACAAAAAAAAATAGGGTTTAAGTGGATACATGACAATGAAGGTTCAAATTATAGGTTAACTGAAATTCAGTCTGCTGTCGGAAGGATACAACTTAAAAATATAAACAAAACTAATAACAATAGAAAAAAATTTGCAAAAAGATTATCATTCGTACTATCGAAATATAAAAAAAATATTAGGGTTCCTTTTTTTGATAACAGTATCCATCATGCGTGGTACAGATTTTATGTATTTATTGAAATAAATAACAAAGTAAGTAAAAATTATAGAGATAGACTTCTAAAATTTTTAAATGCAAATCAAATTCAATGCATAACAGGATCATGTGCTGAAGTTTATAGAGAAAAAGTATTTAGAAAAAACAACTTGAGCCCAAAAAAAAGACACAAAAATGCAATGAGGATATCTGATAGTTCCTTGGCTTTTATTATTCATCCAGATTTTAATGAAAAACAAATAAGAGATATGTGTAATAAAATCGATAGAGCATTATCAAATTTTTTTAAGTAAAATAATATTTTTAATTAATTGTGAGAAAATCACTTGACCTATTTAAATAAACTCACCAAAAAAACATTAATGATTATTACAGATACTATAATAATCACATCATCTATTTTTTTTGCATATACGTTAAGATGGGGGTCTATATTTTATTTTCCTGATGCAAACATTTTATACGCTTTCTTATTAGGACCTTTGATTGGAATTCCAATTTTTTATTACTATGGTTTTTATAATGTAGTTGTTCGATACATGGGATTTGAGAGTTTAGCTCCTATTGTTAAAGCCACCTTGCTTTATTCAATATTATGGGCAGTTTTTGTCGAATTTATAAATATTTATGCTTTTCCAAGATCGACGGGAATAATAGTATTTTTAATTCTTACCTTTTTAGTATTTCTTTCACGTATTGTAGCTATATGGTTTATCAGAAATACAATTGGAGAAATAAAAACTGATTTTAAAAATGTAGCTATCTATGGAGCTGGTTCAGCTGGAAATAAATTACTTTCTTTATTAACGCAAGATACTCAAACAAATATAAGAGCATTTATAGATGATGATGAAAGTTTAAATGGAAGAAAATTAAAGGGGATAAGAATAATTAACTTTGATAAATTCAAAGCAATCCAAGAAAATAATAAAATTGATACTGTTTATATTGCACTTCCAAGTATATCAAAGAAGAAAGTTAATTCTATTATACAAAAAATTGTTGTCTTGAATGTCAAAATAAAAATACTACCATCAATAAGTGAGCTTATAAGTGGTAATTTTGTCCTTAAGGATTTAAAAAAAGTTGAAATTGAAGATTTGCTCGGAAGAGATGAAGTTGAAGTAAATAAAGATTTAATAAGTCATAATACAAAAGATAAATCTATATTGGTTACTGGCGCAGGTGGTTCTGTTGGATCAGAAATTTGTAGACAAGTTGTTAGATTGTTCCCTAAGAAAATAATATTGTTAGAGCATAATGAATTCTCACTTTATAAAATTAATCAAATTATTTTGCAAATCATTCGTGAACAAGGATCACGAGTAGAAGTTATTGCAATATTGGGTTCTGTTAATGATAAATATTTATTAAAAAAAACAATTAAAAAATTTAAAATTCAAACATTATACCATGCTGCAGCTTATAAGCATGTTCCACTATTAGAGGAAAATATTATAGCTGGCGTTAATAACAATTTGATGGGTACTATAAACTGTGCAAACATAGCCAATGAACTCAATGTCGAAAGCTTTATTTTTATTTCAACTGACAAAGCAGTAAACCCCACAAGTTTAATGGGTGCAACTAAGCGTATTTCTGAGGCATATATTCAGTCATTGGCAAAAAATCAAAATACAAAAAATTTTGAATGCATATTTAATATTGTAAGGTTTGGAAATGTTCTTGAATCCAGTGGTTCTGTTATTCCCTTGTTTAAAGAGCAAATAAAATTAGGGGGACCTATAACAGTAACAAGTGAAAATATAACGAGATATTTCATGACAATCCCGGAAGCAGCTCAATTAGTGATACAAGCTGGAGCATTAGGTGGTTCGGGTAAAATTTATGTTCTAAATATGGGAAGTCCTGTGAAAATAATTGATCTTGCAAAAAAAATGGCAGAATTAAGTGGTCTTAAAGTTGTTGACCTAAAAACAGACCAAAGTCAGATAGAAATAAAAATTATTGGTCTTAGAGATGGTGAAAAAGATTTCGAAGAGTTGTTTTATGGCACTATTAAAGATACTGTTCACCCAAAGATATACGAAGAAAAATATGAAATTTCAGATAAATTAAATTTTGATGAAATATTAGAAAATCTAGAAAATATTATTAACACTAATGATGCTTCATATTTAAAAGATTTTATTTTTAAGACAGTTAATAGTCTCTAATAAATGTTAATATCAATTATCAATTAATATTATTGATGTTATAGTTATAAAAATGTGGAAAGTTAAAAAATCAAGGATTCACGGTACTGGCGTATTTGCAACTGAGGACATCAAAAGTAACCAAAAAATAATAGAGTATATTGGTGAAAAAGTAACAAGATCAGAGGGAAATAAGCGGTCAGAAAAAAGATTAAAAAAGTATTTAAACTCAAAGAAAGAAGGTTCTGTCTATATTTTTGAACTTAATAGTAAGTATGATATTGATGGAACACCAAAGTATAATAAAGCAAGATACATTAATCACTCTTGCAATCCTAACAGTGAAGTAAGAATTGAGAAATCAAGGATTTGGATTTACTCAATAAAAAAAATAAAAAAAGGTAACGAAATTAGCTATGATTATGGATATGAATTTGATAAGGATGATTATACGGATCATGTTTGCAAGTGTGGTGAAAGGAAGTGTATAGGATTTATCATATCAAGTGATGACATACCAAAATTTAAAAAACACGTAAGACAAATTAAAAATAAGAAAAAATGAATAATACTACAGATCAATATAAATCATATGAGGATGAATTTAATATTTTTAAAATATTTGAAATAATAATTAGTAAATTCTTCAAGATTTTATTAATTTCAATAATATTTACTGCAGCTTTTATTATTTTATACTACATGAATTTTCCAACAAATTATAGATCTAGCGTGGATATAACTCCACAAAGTCCTGAATACATAAGTAGATATCAACCAATAAATGAAATAAAAATTTTCCCAATGGAATATCAACCAATTGTTGAAAGAAAAAAAATATTTGAATATTTCATCGAAAAAATAAAAGACGAAAATATTTTATACGAGTCAATCAAAAGAAATTCTTCAATTGTCAAAAAAATACAAGACGAAAATGAAAGGGAAATACTTATAAATAGTTTAGCCTCTAATCTAAGTATAAAAAGAAGCAGAGATAAAGATGAAGTTGAAATTTCACTTATTTTTCCAGACAGGAATGATGCTGTATTAATTTTAAAAGATGTAATAAAGAATGCTAATCTTAAAGTTGCTGTAGCCATAAATAATCAGGTAAATAATCTTAAAAGAGTTGCAAATATTGATCATGAAAAAGAGATAAAAGAAACTCAAAATTCAATTGATTTATTAAAATATAACCAGAATTTAAACAATGAAATGAGATTAGTATTTTTAAATGAGCAGCTTGATATAGCAAAAAAACTTGGTCTTGAGGATTCACAACTACCATCAACTTCTATTGGAGTAAATTCTACAATGTTAGGTGGATTATTTGATCAACCCATTGTTGGCAAATCAGATAGTTTCCCTCCTTATTACACTCGAGGTTCAATTGCTATTGAAGAGGAAATAAATCAGCTAATAAAGAGACAAAATGAAGATGTGATCTTATCAGAACAATTATCTAAACTTCTAACAGAACTTAGAGAGCTGGAGGGTAATTTAAATATTTTAGAAATGGAAGAAAATCTCAAAAGTGTTGATATTTTAAATTCTAATTTCTCAGCCATAAATACAAACTTATCATTCATAAACACAGTCAAGACTTCTAGTAGAACTGTTTTAGTTTTATTTACTTTTATTGCCTCCTTATTTTCTGTGAGTATTTTTTTTATAATTAAAAATTCATACGATAAATATTTAGATAATAAATAAAATCATTAATTTTTGTATAAGAATATGATTAAAGAAACATTCTTGGAAATTTCAAATAATTTTAAATCCCTAGCGCAAGATAGTAGCAAAGTTATTGAGGAAGCGTCACAAATTATGATCAACTCGATTGAAAATGGTGGTAAAATAATTTTCTGTGGTAATGGAGGATCAGCTGCAGACTCACAACATTTAGCAGCTGAATTGATTGGACGATACAGAAAAAATAGAGATCCTTTGCCTGCTATAGCATTAACGACTGATAGCTCAATTATAACGGCAGTTGCAAATGATTTTTCTTTTGAAGATATTTTTAAAAGACAAATAAGAGTATTAGGTCAAAAAAATGATGTTCTTTATGCTATTTCTACAAGTGGAAAAAGTAAGAATATTATAAAAGCAATTCATGAAGCAAAGTCGGTAAATATGAAAGTAATTGGAGTTACAGGTGAAAAAAGTCATCATATGTCTGGGATTTGCGATATCTTAATAAATGTACCATCTTCAAGAGCGGACAGAATTCAAGAAATGCATATTGCAGTGGGTCAAATCTTGTGTGAAATTATAGAAAACAAGTTTTTTAATTGAAGATCAATTAATTAATAAAATTTGTTTCAAGTGACTCTTTTGAAAACATGATCTTTATTTTGGCTCTCTGCAAGTTCGATTTGTTTCTGTCTGACTTCAGACCTTTTTTTTTGCTCGGTAGATCGAATGTGATAACACTTTGGGCAATGAACACCTTTTTTATAAAGATCCGATTGGGTGTCTTTGGTTTCTAAAGGGTGTCGACAACCGAAGCACTGAATGTATTTTCCTTTTTTTAACTTATTATTTACAGATACTCTATTATCGAAAACAAAACAATCACCATCCCAATTCGTGTTTTTGTTCATTTTACTTTTGTAATTCAAATAATTTAAAATTCCCCCTTCAAGCTGCACAACATTGTTATATCCAATAAATTTAAGATATGCAGAAGCTTTCTCACATCTGATACCACCTGTACAGTACATAGCTATTTTGGATTTTTTTAAAATATTCATTTTTTGAAAAGATTTAGGAAATTCCCTAAAGTTATTTGTGTTTGGATTTAATGAATTGTGAAATCGTCCTATATTTATTTCAAAGTTATTTCTAACATCTAACACTGTAATATTCTTATCATTAATAATTTGATCCCATTCTTTTGGACTAATTAATGTTCCATTAAATTTATTTACATTTATCTTACCACAGCCTAGAGATACTATTTCTTTTTTTAGCCTTACTTTCATTCTATTGAACGGTAAAAAAGAAGTATTATTTGATTTAATTATAAGTTTTCTAATTTTAATTATACGTTTTATATATTTTATTACTTGGTCTAATTCATTTCCTTTACCAGATATTGATCCATTTATGCCTTCATTTGCAATTAAAATTGTACCCCTAATGTTTGTATTTGATAGATATGTTTCTAAAAGTAATTTTATTCTTTTACTTTCATTAATTTCAACAAATCTATAGAATGAGTAAACTTTAAATTTTTTTTCTGACATTTTTTAAATGATAAGTTGTATTTTTTAAAAACATTGTAAGTGCATTTCTATCTTTAATATGAGAAATATTTTTATATTTAATTAATTTACCGCTAAATATTGAAATTTCTTTACCAATTTTTTTTCTAGTTTCATGTACATATGACGAATACTTAAGTGTACTATTTTTAAGTTTTGAAGCAAATAGATGAAACAATATTCCATTTTTACCGTCAAAATAAATTGGTAAGATATCTGCTCTGGTTTGATGTATTAATTTAGCAGGAAATGTCTTCCACTCATCATCTTCTGCGTCTGATTTAAGGTTTTTTGCGATTGAAACACTTCCAGACGGAAAAATAATTAATACACCACCACTTTCAAGATGTTTTTTTGCTTCACTTGCGGTCTTTACGTTTTGTTTAAGATTTTCTCTTTTATCACTAAAATCTACAGGTAGAATAAATTTCTCAAGCTGAGGTAAAAATTTCAAAGTTTCGTGTGTCATTATTTTATAGTCCTGTCGATGCTTTGAAATTAATGAACACAATATAAGTCCATCAATTATACCAAATGGATGATTAGCTATAACCATTAGTGACCCTTTTGCTGGTACTATAGTTTCATTAATGGACTTATTATTTACACTAATGTTCATTATTTTGAGCATATCACTCCAAAATTCATTCGGATCCCGTTTTTCTCTTGAGTACTCTTGATACAAAGTTTCCAGCTTTTTTTTGCCACTTATAGCTTCTATGGTTTTAATAATTAATCGTTGCGCAAAGTTATGCTCAACCTTGGATGCATATGAAAAATTTAATTTGTTCATGTTAATATTCAACTGGTATTGGATCTAAACTTCTCCAAAAGTACCATGTAGCAACTGATCTCCATGGCTTCCATTTATTTGATAGGTTTATAGCATGCTCTTTCGAAATAGGGTAATTTAGATTATAGCAATTACAAATTCCTTTTATTAATCCTACATCATCAACAGGAAAAATATCAGGTCTGCAAAGGTTGAATATGAGAAACATTTCAGCTGTCCATCTCCCGATGCCCTTTATTTTAACTAATTCCTCTATTATAAGATCATCATTCATTTTCTGCCAATTTTTTGGGTTAATTTCATCATTGATGAATGATTTTGATAATGATTTTAGATAAGAAATTTTTTGGCGTGAGAGACCACATGATTTTAGAGATGAATGGTGAGTTTTGATTAAAATATTAGGTTCTATTTTAGTTATCTTTTTTTCAACTCTATCCCATACTGCTTGGGCAGCTTTGACAGAGATTTGTTGGCCAACAATTGATCTAGCTAGTGTATAAAAAGGGTCAGATTTAGAGAATAAAAAGTCTTTAGGATAATTATTTATAATTTTCCCTAGTTTTTTATCTTTTTTCACCAGGTCTTCTTTTGCTTTTTCCCAAAACATTGGTTTTTTCATAGGTAAAAATTTTTTTATTGTCATATAGTCTATAAAATGTTTTATTTCCATCCTAAATTATAAAATGGGAGATTAATAATGGCAGACGTAGCTTCTTTGTTAACAGAGTTTCAAAAAGGTATCGAAGGCAAAGATACTGGACTTGGAGCAACTGTGAAATTTGATTTTGAAGGTGCTGGATGTATCTTTTTAGATGGGAAATCAAATCCAAATACTGTATCTGATGAAGATAAAGATGCAGACTGCACACTATCAATGTCACTTGAAACGTTTGAGCAAATGAGATCAGGCGAGGTTGATGGGACATCAGCTTTTATGCAAGGTAAACTCAAAGTTTCTGGCGATATGTCAATTGCTATGAAATTACAATCAGTAATGGATGCGCTTGCGTAACAAAAGATTAGATCTTTAAAATTAAACCCAGTTATTTATTAGCTGGGTTTTTTTATTAATATTTTTTGCACTTTTTTAAATAAACTCTTATTATTACAAGCAACAATTCTACCACCATTCATAATTGATTTTCCCTCCCAAGTACTAATAAATCCACCAGAGTTAAGAATGATTGGTTCTAGGGCTCTTATGTCCCATGGTTTTAAACCACTTTCAACTACGACATCAATATGACCATCGGCTAATAAGCAATAGCTATAACAATCTCCACCAAGCCTAGTACTCTTGACTTTTTTTCTTAGTTTTTCAAATGATGATTGATCTGATTTATTAGCAAACAAATATGGTGATGTAGTATTTAAAATTGAGTTTGAAACACTGTTAGATTTTTTCACTTTAAGTAAAGTTCTTTTCCCCTTAATTATTTTATAAGCTTTCCCAGAACAGCCTATATATCTTTCATCGAGTGCTGGTATATCAGCTAATCCAAGAATAATTTTTCCATTATTAGCAAGAGAAATCAGTGTGCCCCAAAGAGGGATTCCCTGAATAAAAGATTTTGTTCCATCAATAGGGTCAATGCACCATTCGTAATTGCTTTTCTTAAGATTACTTTCTTCCTCTCCTAATATTGAATGACTAGGGTATGCAACTTCAATAATTTTATTAATTTTTTTTTGTATACTAATGTCAGCTATTGTAACCGGATCAAATTCACTATTTAATTTTGATGAAACTCCAATTCTTTTTTTAAAATAATTCATCGATATTTTTCTTGCCTCGTCAGCAAGAAAGTTAGAAAACTGTAGCAGTTTATTAATATTTTTAGTCATAAATTGATTTTTACCATAAAGTGCTTATTAATGTACATATATAACTATTTTTTCGGGCACG
>MDTG01087807.1_pt1 | contig 12437 bp, 7 predicted proteins | sample 811421 | NCBI WGS metagenome assembly MDTG01 (sample SAMN05326645, study PRJNA326480) | marine metagenome | isolation source: seawater | place: Pacific Ocean: South East | collected 2011
CCCCGCCGATCGCGAGGGCGCCGTCGCTCTCGGGCACAACGCGCCGCGTGAGCAGCCTCTCGATCCGTGCTTCGAGCACGCGGATCGAGAAGGGCTTGGTGACGAAATCGTCGGCGCCCTTGGAGAGCCCCTCGATCTCGTCGGATTCCTCGTTCTTCGCGGTCAGGAAGATCACGGGGATCCCCGCCGTCGTGGGATTGGCGCGGATCTTTGCGAGGACTTGGTGCCCGTTGAGGCCCGGCATCATGATGTCGAGCACCACGAGGTCGGGTTTGAATTCGCCGACGGCTCGAAGGGCGGCTTCGCCGTCGTTGACGACGCGGGTCTCGTACCCCGCCTTCCAGAGGTTGTACCCCAAGAGCTCGGAGAGATCCGCCTCGTCGTCAACGATCAACACTCGCCGGGCCATGGGTCGCGCTCCTCGTGCTCGGGCGTGGATTCGGACGCTCGGGCAAAGGGTATCCGAGTGGGTGGTCCGGCGGTCGGTGTCCCGGCGATTCGCGGCGGGTCGCGGACGAATTACCCGGTTTGGGTGGAGAGACCTCAGAATTATCGGACAATGGGGGCGATTTCGGGTCGAAAAATAGGAATGCTAGTGAGTATTAGCCGAAACTCAGAACACCGAGTTTGTACCCGCTAGCGAACCGGGCTACACTTCTCGGTCCCAAGCCGGAGGCTTCGGGAATCAACGGGCGGAGACCCGTGAGCGAGCTCCCGCAGGGTGCGGGGGTTCAGGAACGGATGGCTCGCCGGCCCCGCGTGTGCGAGGGCGACGAATCTCGGATATTTGCGAGGCATACCAAGGGAATCCGCCTCGCTTTCACCAAGGAGTCTCAGATATGAGCAAGAAGATTGCCACCTTCGTGATCGCGGGCACCGCGTGCGGCCTCGCCAGCGCTCAGAGCACCCTCGACCTCGAGCGTGCGTACACCGCCGAGCTGATGGCGGACGCCGCCAACCGCTCCAGCCTCCTCCAGGGTGCTGGTGAGGGCAGCGGGTTCACCATGACCAGCGGCGACGGCAGCAGCACGCTGACCACCAACGCCCTGTTCCAGTTCCGCTATGTCGCCAACTTCCGCGATGACAACAACGCGGGCGTCGGCACCGACAACGATTTCACCCACGGTTTCGAGATCCCCCGCGCCCGCATCGACTGGTCGGGCAACCTGATCAACGACAACCTGACCTACCGCATCAGCGGTGACTTCGGTGAGATCAACACCGGCGGCTCGAACAACTTCATCGTGACCTGGGCGTACGGCCAGTACGAGTTCGAGGGCATGGAGGGCGCGTTCGTCCGCTTCGGTCAGTTCAAGGCTCCCCTGATGTGGGAAGAGCTCGTGGACGCCGAGTTCCAGCTCGCCGCCGACCGTTCGGTCACCGGTGAGACCTTCAGCCAGCAGTACTCGCAGGGCCTGATGTTCGGCTACGAGGCCGAGGCGTGGCGCGGCTACTTCGCGTTCACCGACGGTATCAACTCGATCGCGACCAACTACAACGACGCGGTTGAGTCGGACTACGCCTTCACCGCCCGCGCCGAGTTCAAGTTCGCCGGCGACTGGGCCCGCTTCACCGACTTCACCTCGTGGCGCAACAGCGACTACGCGGGCAAGGTCGGCATCGCGGGTCACTACGAGCAGTACGGCGAGACCGGTAACGGCGCCCCCGGCGGCGGCGGCCGCAACGCCCTCGCCCAGGCGACCCCCGGCGAGCAGCTCCTCTACACCGTTGACGCGGCGATCGAGGGCAACGGCTGGAACGCGTTCGCCGCGTTCTACGGCAACTACACCGAGGCCGACAATGTCAGCAACTCTGACTTCAACGACTTCGGCGTCGTCGCCCAGGCCGGTATCTTCGTGACCGACCAGGTCGAGCTGTTCGGCCGCTACGACGGCATCTTCCTCGACAGCGATCGCGCCGTCGACGAGGACACCTTCAACTTCGCCACCATCGGTGCGAACTACTACTTCTTCCCGGAGAGCCACGCGGTCAAGGGCACCCTCGACCTGCTGATCTCCTTCGACGAGACCGTCGGCACCACCAACCCGAGCCTCTTCGGCCTCGGCGGCGTCGGCACCGCCGTCTCCCCGACCTCCTTCCTGGGTCAGGGCGACGACACCGAGTTCGCGATCCGCGGCCAGGTCTCGGTCCTCTTCTGATCCCGCGGTCCGGGTTCACCCGGATCTCCTGATCTGAAACCAGCGCAGCCGGCTCCTTCGGGAGCCGGCTGTTCTTTTTGTTCGTCCAGATCCGCGACGGCCGTAATGGTCGATGCCCCTCATCGTGTGCCACGGCCGTCCCGGCCGTGCAACGCACGGGAGAACGCTCGGCACGACCCGGACGGCCGTGCCGCACAGCTTGAAGGCCCTGATCGCAAAGCGATGACGGCTTGCCTTCCAGGGCGGTCTCTGGGTGCCTTAATGGGTGCGATGGCGACCGTCGTCGGGGGCCGGAACCTCCGGGGCCGACTCGAAGTCCGATCGGATTCACATGCGATCGAGGAGCGGCAAACCCAGCGTATCCAGCCCGTCGGTCAGGATGCGACGGGTGATTGCGCACAGCCGCAGCCTGCTGGCACGGGTCGCGTCGTCGTCGGCACCCAGCACCGGGCAGCGGTCGTAGAACCGGCTGAACGCGACCGCGAGGTCGTAGAGGTGCGCGCACAGGCGGTGGGGCTCGAGCGAATCCGCGACACCCCGGTACACCTGCGGCGTGCGCAGCAGCAGCAGCGCGAGCGCCTTCTCCTCATTTGCTTCGATGCGGATCGGCGCGGCCGACGCGGCTTCGGTGTCGATGCCCTTCTCCCGGGCTTTGTCGAAGATGCGGTTCAGCCTGGCGCGCGCATACAGCAGGTAGGGCCCGGTGTTGCCCTCGAAACTGACCATGCGGTCGAAGGAGAAGACATAGTCCTTGCTCCGCTCGGTCTGCAGGTCCGCGTACTTGATCGCGGCGATGCCGATCGCCTCCGCGATCGCGCGGGGATCGTCGTGTTCGCTTTCGCGCGCGCGGATCGCGGCTTCGGCGCGGTCGACCGCTTCGTCGAGGAGGTCATCGAGCTTGATGTTCTCCCCGGAACGGGTCTTGAGAGGCTTGTTGTCCTCCCCGAGCACGGTCCCGAAGGCGGCGTGCTCGAGCACCGCGGTGGTTCCGTCGGGGAGGGCGGTATAGCCCGCCTTGTGCGCCGCGCCGAAGACCTGTCGGAAGTGCAGGCCCTGCCGCGCATCGACGCAGTAGACCAGTCGTTCGCCGCCCATGTTCTGCACACGCCGACGGATCGCGGCGAGGTCGGTGGTCGCATAGAGGAATCCGCCGTCGCGCTTGCGGATCAGGCAGGGCTCCTTGATGCCCTCGACGCGTACGACGAGGGCGCCGTCCGATTCCTCCGCGACCCCGCGCTTCTCGAGATCCTCGACGATCCCTGCGAGTTCCGTCGCGTAGGACGACTCGCCCGCGGACGCGTCGTCGGTCACCCGTGTGTTGAGGCGTGCGCACACATCGAGGCAGACCCGCATGGTCGTGCGCTCGATGCGTCGCCAGACCGCCTCGACCTCGGGGTCGTGTTTCTGCAAGCGGACCAGCGTGTCCTTCGCGTCCGCGAGCGCTTCCTCGGCGCCCGAGACCTGTTCTTCCAGTTCCGCTTCCGCCTTGGGGCCCAGGTCGAAGCGGCGGACCGCCGCGAGGCCCTTGCGGTCCGCGGCGCACTCCATCTGCGCCTCGCGATAGAGACGGTTGAGGGTGGCGAGGTCGAGGTTTTCGAGGTCGAGGCGTCCCGCGTCGGATTCCACCATGAGCTTGTGGGTCACCATCGCGATGGGCAGGCCCCAGTCCCCGACATGGTTCTGACGGACCACGGTGTGCCCCAGCCGTTCGAAGACGCGCGCGATCGCGTCCCCGATCACATTGGAGCGGAGGTGGCCCACATGCATCTGCTTGGCGAGGTTCACGCCGCACAGGTCGACGACGACGGTCTCGGGATGCTCCGGCGCGGGGAGGCCCAGCGCGGGCGTGTCGAGCGCGGCGAGGCGGTCCGCGAGCGCCTCGGGGCGCAGGGTGATGTTGATGAACCCGGGCCCCGCGATCGAGTCGGTGGTCAACGGTTGGGCGAGATCGCCCAGGTCGGCGTGCTCGACGATCGCGGCCGCGACCTCGCGGGGGTTCTTGCCCAACCGCTTGCCCAGCGGCATCGCGGCGTTGGACTGGAAATCCCCGAACGCGGGATTGCGCGCGGGCCCGACCAGCGGGTCGGCGTCGTCGATCCCGAACGCGTCGCGGATCGCGTCGGACAGGCGGGCGGCGAGCGTGTCAACGGGGTCGATCGTGGTCGGGGGCGTCGTCATCGCGACAAGGGTAGACGGGCCCTCTCCGCCGCGAGCGCACGGAGCCGATCGTTCACGCGACTCAGGCGGCGTTGGACGACACGGAGGGCATGAGGCCGCGCTCGCGGAGGAGCACGCCCAGCGTGTCCGCGTCGGCTGCGGACATCGCACCGAAGGCGACGCCCGCGTACCAGTGCCCGTTCTCGTTGGTGGTCCAGCAGACCGTTCCGCGGAGGGTGACGCGGTCGCGGCCCGGGGAGGGGTCGAATTGCAGCGTGACCCGGCTGCCCTCGTAAGGGCGGTAGAACCGCCTGCATCGCACGCGGATCCCTGTTGCGGAGATGTCCAGGACCTCGCCCAGTGAGCAGCTGATCGCGTTGCCGCTCACGCGGGTCGCGCGCCGGCGTTCCTGACTGCGTTCGGTCCGGAACGGGTTCAGCGCCGCGACGCAGCGCGCAAACAGGGAGGGCGGGTTGGCGCTCATAGAGCGGATATCGGCCGCGTGACCCGCCGGGTTGAGCGCGATCGCCGACCGGCGGGCAGGTCCGGGAGGTCGGCCCATCTGGGTCGATCAGTGCGGGGCGATCCGGGTCAGCAGGCGGCCCGGGAGCCAGCAGGCGAGCAGGGAGGCGAGCGCGATGCACCCCGCGGCGACGACGAACCCGGACTCGAGGTTCTGGTCGACGCCCTTGTGGATCAGCCGCATGATCTGGGGGCCCACGACCGCGATGCACCAGGCGCCGCCCAGCATCATGCCGCTCGCGAACGAGGTGCGGTGGGGGAGGAGCCGCTGCCCGAGCGACATGCTGACGGGGACGAGCGACCCGAATCCGAACCCCGCGGCGATGGTCAGCAGGCCCGCGACGCTGGAGGCCGCGAAGGTCCCGGACCATCCGAGGGTCTCGGCGAATGCGGGCGCTTGGGGAATCAGCAGGATCGCGCCGGACCCGATGAGCGGGATCAGGATGAAAGCCTTCTTCTCGAGTTTCGCGGGCAGGAAGAACCCGAGGGCGAGGGCGCCGAATCCCATGCCGACCTGCATGGAGCCCTGCAGGGGACCGTTGAGTTCGCTGGCTTTCTGCCCGAGCTGCTCGTTGAGCGCCGTGACCCCCGCGTCGGCGCGCACGAGGCGCTCCGTCCACTCGATCATCAGATAGACGAGCATCTGGTTGGTGGTGAATCGGATGATGTTCCCGGCGTAGAGGATCCAGAACGCGACCCACCGGCGGGTCTGCTCCGCCTTCGGGAGCGCGTGGTGGTCGTCGTGGGCCGCGTGGTGGCGGTGGGGGATGCGCCGGATCGACCACGCAAGGATGCCCGCGGCGACCAGGCCCGGGGGGATGAACCAGACGAGCGCGCGGAGTCCCGCGTCGGTCGCGGCGGCGCCCTCCTGACCCGACAGGGCGCCCATCGCGTTGACATACTGGGGACTGAGGACATTTCCAAGGATGCCCCCGATCATTCCGAAGAGGAAGTAGACGCTCAGCATCGCGCTGCGGCGGGGGCCCGCGAGTTGACCGGTCGCGGCGGCGGTCGCGGGGTGGAACGCGCCGACCCCAAGGATGCCGAAGAAGAAGAGGACGAGCAGTTGGGGGTAGGTCTGGGCATATCCCAGCGAACCCACGCAGATCGCGGCGGTTGCGAGCCCGAGCGCCCCGGTGAGGCGGGAATCGAGCTTGTCGTTGATCCACGCGACCAAGGGCTGCACGCCTCCCGATGCGGCGGCGCCGAGGCTGAGTAGCAGGGCCTTTTGGGTGACATCCATCCCGAGCCGAACCGCGAGCAGGGGCATGAGGGCGACGGTGACGAACGAGAGGAAGTCCGTCACGCTGTGTGTGACGATGGGGGTCCAGAGCCGGACCCGGCGAAGCGGGACCGATGCGCTGGGGGCGTTTGTGACGGGGCTCGTGAGGGGCTCGGCCGCCGGCTCGGCACTCTGGACGGGTTGTGCTGGGGTCTGCGTCATTCGGAGTGTGCTCGCGGGGACCCGAGTTGTAGGAACGGGTGGAACCGGGGGCGAGGGGGGACGAACAGAGGAATAGGGGTCACGATGTCGGTATCTTCACGGGTTTTCCTCCCGGGACCGGCGTCGCGATGGTCGCGGCGCGGGGCGGGCTTCGTCTCGTCCGGCGTCCGAGATTCGGAATCGAGCCGCCCCGATTCGCTGGGTCCGCGGTTCGCAGAGGGGTGATCATGAACGCGTCTGGTTCTGTCGGTCGGTTTGCCTGTGGTGCGGTTGCGTTGGTGCTCGCGGCGGGGACGGTGCTCGCGTCGTCTGGGCCGTACTCGGATCACGCGCTCATCCGCGTCTCGCCTCGCTCGGCTGGTGAGCGGCTCGCGGTCGCCTCGCTCCCGCTGACGCTGATGAGCGAAGCGGTGCGCACGGATGGGACCGCGGAGTATCTGGCGACCCCGACGGAGCGGGAGGCGCTGCTCGATGCGGGCGTCCCGTTTGAGGTGCTGCGGGCGGATGTGCAGGCGGCGGTGGACGCGGAGCGGGCGAGGCTCGATGCGCGCGCGGTGTGGGGCGTGGATCCGCAGCCGCGCGGGAGCGATGTGTTTTTCCAGGAGTTCCGGGATCTCTCCGAGATCACGGTGTTCCTCGACGACCTGGTCGCGGCGAACCCCGGGGTGATCAGCAAGCAGATCATCGGGCAGAGCATCCAGGGCCGGGACATCCCGGTCTACACGATCGACGGCGCGGGGGACGCGGACAGCAAGCCCAGCCTGATCTTCAACAGCGGGGCGCACGCGCGGGAGTGGATCAGCCCCATGACGGTGCTCTACGCGATGCGCGGGCTCGTCGAGGGATACGGGAACGACGCGGAGATCACCGACCTGCTCGACGGGGTGTCATTCCGCATCGCGCCGATGATGAACCCCGACGGGTATCTCTACACCTGGTCCACGGAGCGGTTCTGGCGCAAGAACCGGCGCAACAACGGGGACGGGACCTTCGGCGTCGACTGGAACCGGAACTTCGCGACCGGGTGGGGCGGCCCCGGCGCCGACAGCGACACCAGCGGCGAGACCTACCGGGGCGCGGCACCGTTCAGCGAGCCCGAGACGCAGGCGCTGCGGGACTATTCGCTGAGCGTCCCGAACGCCGCGTTCCACATCGACTTCCACTCGTTCAGCCAGCTCGTGCTCTATCCGTGGGGATACACCGAATCACCCATCCCGGAGCCCGACTTGACCATCCAGTCGTCGCTCGCGGAGGCGTACGCCGGGACGATCGCGTCGGTGAGCGGGGTCAACTACCTCCCGATCCCGGGACACGAGCTCTACATCGCGTCGGGCATCGCGACCGACTGGCACTACGAGCAGGCGGGCGCGTACAGCTTCACGGTCGAGTTGCGTCCCTCCGGCGGCGGGCTCGGCGGGTTCGATCCCGCGCCCAGCGAGATCCTGCCCTGTGCGCAGGAGAACTTCGCCGCGATCCTCGATCTCGGCGAGAGCGTCTCGCGGGGCATCGTCGCGTCGCTCGCGTCGGCGCCGACTTCCGTTGAGCCGGGGGCGCAGGCCTCTGTGTCCTTCGAGGCGATCCCGGTCTTCAGCGGGCCGCTCGATGCGTCGTCGGCGCGGGTGCTCGCGCGCGTCGGGGGCGGATCGCTGCAGGAGATCCCCGCGTCGGTGAATGGGAACATTTATTCCGCGTTGCTCCCCGCGGGCCCCTGCGGCGCCGCGATCGAGTACGCGTTCGAGATCGACTCGCAGGCGGGGCGGTCGTACAGCTTCCCGAGCGACGGCTCCCTGCTCTCGCTGGAGATCGTCGAGACCGCGGTCGTGTTCGAGGACACGCTCGAGACCGACCTCGGTTGGGTCTCCGGCGCGCCGGGCGATGACGCGACGACGGGCCAGTGGGAGCGGGCGAACCCGCAGGGCACTGCGGCGCAACCCGAGAACGACCACACGCCGGGCGGCACGCTCTGCTGGGTCACCGGCGCGCAGGCGGGGTCCGGGCTCGGGTCGTTCGATGTGGACGGGGGCACGACCACGCTGCTCAGCCCAGTGCTCGACGCGAGCGGGCAAGGCGGCGACCTGTTCGCCTCGTTCTGGATCTGGTTCAGCAACGACACCGGGGGCAACCCGGGCGAGGACACCCTCCCGATCGACATCTCAAGCGACGGCGGCGCGACCTGGACCCCGCTCGACGAGATCGCGACGAGCACTTCGGGGTGGGAACGCCGGTCGTACCGCGTGGATGATTTCGTGACCCCAAGCGATGCGATCCGACTGCGCTTCCGCGCCCGGGACCTGAACGGCGGCTCGCTGGTCGAGGCGGCGGTGGACGATGTCCGCCTCGAACGGATCGGGTGCCCCAGCGGGAACCCGGCGGACCTCGCGCCACCCTTCGGCGTGCTGGATCTCGCGGATGTGAACGCGTTCATCCAGGGCTTCCTCGTGCAGGATCCGATCGCGGACATCGCGGCCCCGTTCGGCGTCTGGGACCTGGGGGATGTGGGCCTGTTCGTGTCGTCGTTCGTGGGGCCCTGACCAGCGCGGCGGTACTTCGGGGCGGGGCGAGTTGACCTCTCTCGTCTAATTGCGAATGATTCTCAATTACGCGGGTTCGGGGCGTTGTCGCTCTGGGCCTGCAGAAGGGGAGCATCCGCATGACGACCGATACCCGCCCGCTCGGCCAGCGCCTCAAGGAAGACAACTGGGATCTGCACCAACTCGCGGAGCACGACGCGCTCCCGCAGCACATGGTCCGGGGAACCATGCCGCGCGAGGCGTATGTCGAACTGTGCGGGCAATCGTGGCTGGTGGCGCGGGCGCTGGATTCGGCGATCGAAGCGAAGCGGGACGAGGTCCCGATCCTGCGGGAATTGGTCACGGACCGGCAACTTCAGACCCCCTATCTCGAAGAGGATCTTGCGCACTGGGGTGTGGACCCTGCTTCGGTCGCGCCCAATCCCGGCACGGCGGCCCTGATCGCGGAGATCGAGCGCTGCCGGGACAATGCTCCGATCCGCCTGTTCGGCCTGCACTATGTCCGCGAGGGCGCCAACAACGGGAACCGCTTCATCGCCCGCAAGATCAAGCAGGCGTGGGGCGCCGAGAGCGACGACGGGTTCCGGCACCTCGACCCGTACGGCGACGAGCAGCGCCCGCTCTGGGAGGCGTTCAAAGTGCGCCTCAACGAGATCGAACTGAGCGAGGCGGAGAAGACCGCGATCGTCGACGCGGCGCGATCGATGTTCGAGGGCATGATCAAGATGCACAAGGATTTCGACCTCCCCCCGCTCGAAGCCGCCCCGGCGCGGTGAAGGCGATCAATCGGGCTTCCGTTTAGGATGTCGCGCGGCGTGGGCCGCGGTGATGCCCGGGGGGTCGCATGAGCAGCGGTCGGGGCGGGGCGCGACCCGTTCAACACGATGATGAGACGGCTCCCCGCGGCGCATGGCTCGCCGACTGTCGCGCGGGGTTCTTTGTCTTTCTCATCGCGCTCCCGCTGTGCCTGGGCATCGCGCTCGCGTCGGGTTTCCCGGCGCTCGCGGGGGTGTTCACCGCGATCGTGGGTGGTGTCGCGGGCTTTACGATCAGCAACAGCGCGCTCGCGATCAAGGGACCCGCGGCGGGACTGATCGTCATCGTCGCGGGGTGTGTCGCGGACTTCGGGGGAGACGGCGCGATCGGCGGATTCAGCGCCGCGGATCTCGACGCGTACCGCGCAGCGCTCGCGATCGGGTTCGCCGCGGCGGGGCTGCAGGTTGTCTTTGCGCTGAGCCGGGGGGGCGTGCTCGCGGAGTTCTTCCCGAGCTGGGTGGTGCACGGGATGCTCGCCGCGATCGGCGTGATCATCGTGCTCAAGCAGTTGCCGATCGCGCTTGGGGTCGAGGTCGCGGGCGAGCCCCTGGAGATCCTGCTCGAGGTGCCGGCGATTATCTCGCACACGAACCCGGCGATCGGGCTGATCGGCGTGGTGTCGATCGGGCTGATGCTGGGGTGGCCGATCGCAGCTCGGCGTGTCCGCGCCCTGGACGCCGTCCCCGCGCCGGCGGTGGTGCTGCTGTTCGCGGTGCCCGTCTCGGTGCTGATGGGGATCGGCGACGAGGGGCGGGCCTACACGCTCGGCGGGCACGAGTACGCCCTCGACGAGTCGTTCCTCATCGTCGTCCCGGAGCGCGTGTTCGGCATGTTCGAGGCCGTGACGACGCCCGATTTCTCCGCGTTGAGCGTGCCGGTCGCGTGGAAGTGGGTCGCGATGTTCTTCTTGATCGGTTCGCTCGAGTCGCTGCTGAGCGCGAAGGCGATCGAACGCCTCGATCCGCTCGGGCGCCGGACGGATCTCGATCGCGACATGCTCGCGGTGGGTGTCGGCAACGCCGCGGCTTCGATGGTGGGGGGGCTGCCCATGATCTCCGAGATCGTGCGCAGCCGGGCGAATGTGGACGAGGGCGCGCGGACGCGCGCCGCGAACCTCTGGCACGGCGTCTTCCTGCTCGCGTGCGTGGCGATGATCCCGATGGTGCTGCATCTGATCCCGCTCGCGGCGCTCGCGGCGATGCTGGTGGTCGTCGGGCTGCGCCTCGCCCATCCGCGGGAGGCGCTGCACGCGTGGCGCGTCGGGCGCGAGCAGTTCATCGCGTTCGGCGCGACGATCATCGGGGTGCTGCTCACCGACCTGCTGATCGGCGTCGCGATCGGGATCGCCGCGAAGATCGTCACGCATCTTGCGCACGGCGTCTCCATCCCCGCGATGCTCCGCTGCCCGGTTGAGATCGGGGACGACGGGACGGCGCGCGTGCGCGGCGCCGCGGTGTTCACGAATTGGATCCCGCTTCGACGCCGGATCGCGGCCCTCTCGCGGGAAGCGGATGGTTCGCTCGTCGTCGATTTCTCGGGCGCGTCGTTCGTCGATCACACCACGATCGAGAAGCTCGAGGCGTTCGCGGCGCGCCGCGAGGCGGATGGACCGAGCGTGCGCATCGAGGGGTTGGAGGCGCTGCGGCCGCTCGCGGAACACCCGCTCGCGGCGCGGATTCGCGACCGAGGGGCGTGAGGCGCCTCCGCTGGTGGTCAGCGGGGACGCTCCGCGCGGTGCGGTTCGCGTGGTTCGCTCCGCGAGCGTCGTTTATCCCGACGCGGGCACCCGCTCGGGCGCCACCGCGTTCTCGCCCGCGGCGACGATGGTGGTGACCATGCAGTCGCCCGTCACATTGCAGGCGGTCCGGCACATGTCGAGGATGCGGTCCACCGCGAGGATGACCGCGATCCCGCCCGTGACCGCCTCGTCTGGGAAGTCGAGCGTCTGGAGGACGATGATCAGCATGATGATGCCCGCGCCCGGGACCGCCGCGGTGCCGATCGATGCCATCGTCGCGGTGAGGACGATCGTGAGCTGATCCATGATCGACAGGTCGATGCCGAAGAGCTGGGCGATGAACACTGCCGCGACCCCCTGGTAGAGAGCGGTGCCGTCCATGTTGATCGTCGCGCCGAGCGGGACGACGAAGCTGGTGACTTCCTCGCTGACGCCCAGGCGTTCCTCGCAGCACTCCATCGTGACCGGGAGGGTTGCGCCGCTGCTGGCGCTGGAGAACGCGAGGAGCTGGGCGGGGCTGATCGCCCTGAAGAACCGCCCGTAGGTGACGGGGGTGAAGAGCTTGAGCCCGATGGGGTAGATCGCAAACATCATGATCGCGAGGCCCGCGACGACGGTGAGGCTGTACTTGAGCAGCGAGCCCAGCACGCCGATCCCGAGGTCCGCGACGACGACGACGATGAGCGCGAACACCGCGACCGGCGCCAGCATGAGCACCCAGTGGACGATCTGGATGATGACATCGGTCATCGCGTCGCAGACTCTGATCACGGGCTGGGCCTTGTCATCGGGCAGGCGGGTCAGCGCGATGCCGATGAGCAGGGCGGCGAAGACGACCTGCAGCATCGCGGTGTCCGCGAGCGCCGTGAACGGGTTCTGGGGGACGATGTCGAGCAGGGTCTGCCAAGTGTCCGGGCGGTCGGCGGCGCTCGCGATCTTCTCCCCCGCGCCCGCTCCCCCGCCGCTCGCGAGCAGGGTGCGCGCCTCCTCGCTGAACCCCGCCCCGGGCGAGACGATGTTCGCGAGCACCAGCCCCACGCTGATCGCGATCGCGGTGGTGCAGAGGTAGA